>Ga0189279_100247_pt1 | contig 15515 bp, 15 predicted proteins | sample N26B6minimetaG_FD_130324 | JGI IMG/M metagenome (GOLD analysis project Ga0189279, IMG submission 130324) | Marine microbial communities from the Costa Rica Dome - N26 B6 mini metaG | ecosystem: Environmental > Aquatic > Marine > Oceanic > Photic zone | place: Costa Rica: the Eastern Pacific... | reverse complement strand
CAACGACGTCGCCAAATATTTCGCGATCATCCCCGCGATTTTCGTCGCGCTCTATCCGGGGCTCGGAATCCTCAACATCATGGGGCTGGCGACCCCGCAAAGCGCGATCCTCTCCGCCATCATCTTCAACGCGCTGATCATCCCCTGCCTCGTGCCGCTCGCGCTCAAGGGGGTGCGCTACCGGCCGATGCCCGCCGGGCCGCTGCTCGCGCGCAACCTGTCGATCTATGGCCTCGGCGGGCTCGTCGCGCCCTTCGCGGGCATCAAGCTGATCGATCTTGCCGTCTCCGCCCTCCATCTCGCCTGAGGACATACCGATGCTTTCCGATCTCAAAACCGCCGTCCGTCCCGCGCTGGTGCTCACCCTGCTCTTCGCGGCGCTGCTCGGTCTCGCCTACCCGCTCGCGCTGACCGGCATCGGCCAGGCGCTGTTTCCCGCGCAGGCGAACGGCAGCCTGATCCGCGACGGCGACCGCATCGTCGGATCGTCGCTCATCGGTCAGCGCTTTGCGAGCGACGGCTATTTCCACGGCCGGCCGTCGGCCGCGGGCGCCGAGGGTTATGACGCGGCAGCCTCCTCGGGGTCGAACCTCGGCCCCGCAAGCAAGGCCCTCGCCGTGCGCGTCGGCGCTGACATCGAGACGCTTTCCAAAACGGCACCGGGCCGCCCTGTCCCGCCCGACCTGGTGACAACCTCCGCCTCGGGGCTCGACCCCCATATCAGCCCCGAGGCGGCCTTTTTCCAGGTCGCGCGCGTCGCAAAGGCGCGCGGCGTGCCGGAAAGCGAGGTGCGCTCGCTCGCTCGGCAAGCGATCGAGCGCCCGCTACTCGGATTTCTCGGCGAACCGCGCGTCAACGTGCTCGCGCTCAATCGATCGCTCGACGCGCAGTTGGGGGCGCAGTAGAAAGCCGCCATGTCACAGGTCGCTAAAATCCTGGTCGTCGAGGACGACGCGCATATCCGGCGGCTGCTGAAAGCGACGATGCAGCGCGCGGGGCACGACGTCGTCGAGGCCGCCGACGCACGGCAGGCGCTCGCGCTGCTCGACATCGAGCATCCCGACATCGTGCTGCTCGACCTCGGCCTGCCCGACCGAGACGGACTCGAACTGATCGAGCCCGTTCGGCGACGCTCGACGGCGACCCTCATCGTGGTGTCGGCGCGCGAGGACAGCGCCGAAAAAGTCGCGGCGCTCGACCTTGGCGCCGACGATTATGTCACCAAGCCGTTCGACACGGAGGAATTGCTGGCCCGCATCCGGACAGCACTGCGCCATCAACGGGCGACGAACGACGGAGACATGCGCATAATCGAGGCCGGAACGGTGCGCCTCGACCTCGAACACCGGCGCGTCTTTCGCGAGGGAAGCGAAGTCCATCTGACCCCAAAGGAATATGCCGTTCTCGCCGAACTCACACGCCGCCCCGACCGCGTACTCAGCCACGCACAACTTCTGACGTCGGTTTGGGGTCCGGCGCAAGCCGATCGCGTCGAATATCTCAGAATAGCGGTGCGCGGACTGCGCCAAAAGCTCGAAACCGACCCGTCGCGCCCCACGCTGATCGTCAACGAGCTGGCAGTCGGCTACCGCCTCCGCGCATAGACGCTGCTACCGCCGTCGAAGTGAATTGCTAGGCTCTTCGCCGTTCTTGCTCGGCGGGACCCGCCATGTCGCCGATGAAAGCATGCACGGCCGCGGCGTTGATCGGCTTGCTGAGCAGATAGCCCTGGATCTGGCGGCAGCCTTCCTGCCGCAGGATCTCGGCCTGAGCCTCTTCCTCGACGCCCTCGGCGAGCGTTTCCATGCCGAGCGCATCGGCAAGGGTCGTGATCGCACGAATGACGGCATTGGCATTCCCGCCTGCGGTCAGATCCCGCACGAAACTCTGGTCGATCTTCAGCTTGTCGAACGGAAAGGACCGCAGATAGCTGAGCGACGAATACCCCGTGCCGAAATCGTCCAGGGCAATACGGACCCCCAGTTTCCGCAAGCCATGCAGAGCGTCGAGTGTCCGCTCGACATTGGAAATGAAGATACTCTCGGTAATTTCGAGCTCGAGCCGCGTCGCCGGCAATCCGGCCGTTGTCAAAGCGGACATCACGACGATGGCCAGATTGGGGCTCAGGAATTGCTTGGGCGAAACATTGACCGCGACCGAGATATCCCCGGGCCAGGACGCGGCCTGACGGCAGGCTTCGCGGATCACCCATTCGCCGATCTGGACAATCAATCCCGTTTCCTCGGCGAGCGGGATGAAGTCGGCCGGGCTGATCATGCCACGCTGAGGATGCGGCCAGCGGATGAGAGCTTCGAACGCCTTGAGCCGCTCTTCGCGAAGGCTGTAGAGCGGCTGGAAATGAAGTTCGAAGCCACCGTCCCGAATTGCCAGGCGGAGATCGAGTTCCATCTGGCGACGATGGCGCGCCTGCTCGTCGAGCGACTGCTCGAAGAAGTGATAGGTCGATTTTCCGTCACGTTTGGCGCGATAAAGCGCAAGGTCCGCATTCTTCATCAGCGTGATGCCGTCCGTCCCGTCGGCGGGCGCCACCGCGATGCCCAGACTTGCCGACGCATCGGCCTGCTGCCCGTCGATAAGGACGGATCGATCGAAGCAATCCTGCAGTCGATCGGCCAATGCGGCCAGATTTTCCGACGCGGCCAGGTCGGTCAGCAGGATGGCGAATTCGTCGCCACCAAGCCGCGCCACGATGGCGTCACCGAGCACCTCCTGAAGGTGCGACGCGACATTTCGGAGCAATGCGTCGCCGGCCGGATGGCCGAGCGTATCGTTGACCACCTTGAAGTCGTCCAGATCGACATAGACGACCATCAACTGCGCATCGTCGCGACGACGCGCCAGCGCGTGGTCGAGTTGCTCGACGAACAGCTTGCGGTTGGGCAGGTTCGTGAGCCCGTCATGCAAGGCGACATGGGTTATCTGGCGTTCCCGCTCCGCAATCGCGTCGACCATCGTGTTGAAACTTGTGCCCAGCCGGCCGATCTCATCGTCGGAGGTGACGGCGACCTTGGCGTTCTTGCCCTCGCCCAACCGCCGCGTCGCGGCGTCCAGCGCGCTGAGCGGCCGCGTTATCGTCCGCGCGACGCGCCAACTCGCCGCGATCACGAGCGTCAACCCCGCTGCCGCCAGCGCGGCCAGCAACCACTGAAGGCCGGCATATTCGGCCAGCGCAGCGGTCAGCGAGTGGTCGAGCACGAGCCGCGGCCGTAGCCCCTCCTGAAGCGCCGGGAGAGCGGTCACATGGTGCAGTATGCGCTCGCTTCCACCGGTTTCGACCACCTGCCCCAGCGCCGCACGGCGGAGGGCGGGTGACAATTGCGAGGCGCCGACTACCCGCGCGCCGATGTCGACCGCGGCGAGCCGGCTGAGCCGCCGCATCTCTGCCGCGTCCAACGGTTGTGCGAGCACCAACCATCCCACCGTGTCGGGAACCTGGATCGGCGAAGCGGCGGCGAGCGCGAGCAGGCCGCCCAGCCGGATCATACCGCGTTCCTGCCCGCCATCGAGGGCGGACCACAAGGACTCAACCGGCGGCAGATTCGCGTCCGACGATCCCACCATGCTGCCGTCGAGGCCAACCACGAAGGCCGCCGCGCTGTTGGAGCGCTGGCGCAGGCTGAGGAGTGCGCTTTCGATCGTCGCGTCGTCATGGGTCGCCACGGCTTCGCGGAACCCGAAGTCGCGCGACAATATGTCGGTCGAGGCGCGCATCTGTTTTGCCCGAAGACCTATGATTTCATCGAAGACCCGTGCGTTCGCGGCCAGGTCACGCGACGCGCTGTTCTCGCCAAAGCGCGCCACGCCATTACCGGCGAGCAGCACGACCGTCGCAAGGACGATGGCGAACAGCGCCGCATACACCACCGCAATCCGCAATTTCAGCGTCCGGAAGCGAAGAGGCCCAGGAAAAAAGGTCGACAATCTCATCGCAAGTCCATCGCGATCTTCTGGCTATTCGATCCGGCCTGTATCGCCATTGCCCGCTTGATCTCGCCGCCCGGCACGCGTGCACGCGGGTGCCATATCGTCAGCTGATATTTGCCCGCCGACAGACCCGAGAGGCGGACAATCCCGTTCTGGTCAGTTTTCCCCGCAAAGGGAGTATCCACGACCCGGATATAGCCGCGCATCTGATCGTGGATGTTGCAACCCAGCGCCACGGTCCCCGCGACCGGAAACGACTTCGACCGCGTCTGGTCGCGGCCATAAAGGTCGATCTCGAACCGAGCCGCTTTCGAGAAGCTGTAAATGCTGTGGCGGACGGTATCGAGATTGGGAAAGGCTACGCTGCCGCCCTTGGCAACGATCAGGGTTCCTGGCGTGAAAGCAATATTCTTTTGCGCCATAGCGGCGCGCCCGGGCAACCGGATCGGACCACCTCGCCATCCACCCTCGGGATCGAGTTCGACAACGGCATCCCGGATCGGCAGGCCCCGCTTGTCGACAACCTGCACCTGCACCAGGGCGGGGCTCGCCGCCCACGCAGCGGCGATCCATGCTCCTGAAACGAGCACTGCAAAGGTGGCGAGCGGTCCCTTCATCGCGATCGCCCTAGCGGTCAGCTACTTAATTTTGCGTCAAAATCTTTGATCATGGTTAACGTTTTCTTTGCCGCTGGGTGCGATAGGACCGTTATGGACCAGCTAGCATTTCCTGCCTTGGGCATCTTGGGCTTCGCTTGCGCGTGCGGCCTGTCCCCATCGGCACACGCCCAGGACGTCGATATTCTGGACGGCGGCAAATTGCTGCTCACCAATGGCATTTCGACCATCGAAGGCACCAGCGGCGGCGGCCTCGCCACATGGGGCACGATCGCCGGCCGCGAAACCGATGCGGGCGTCGGCCTGTCCGGGCATGCCACGCTGGTTGAACTTCCCGACTATGGCTGGACGAGCTACGGTACGTCGGTCGGCCTCTTCGACCGGGTCGAATTGAGCTACGCGCACCAGAATCTCGATACGCGCGATGTCGGGACGGCGCTGGGCCTCGGTAAGGGCTATACGCTCGATCAGGATGTGTTTGCGGCAAAGCTGCGCGTCGCCGGCGATCTCGTATATGGCGACCCCATGCTGCCGCAGATCGCGATCGGCATCGAGCACAAACGGAGCCGCGACGCTGCGGTCGTGAAGGCTGTCGGCGCGGCCGAGAGCAAGGGAACGGATTTTACGCTGTCCGCGACCAAATTATTCCTGTCGTACAGCCTGTTGGTCAACGCCACCGCCCGCCTGACCAAGGCGAACCAAGGCGGACTGCTGGGGTTCGGGAGTGCGGCCAACCCGGATTATGCGATGCAGTTCGAAGGGTCGGTCGCGTATCAACCCTTTCGCCGCGCGGTGATCGGCGCCGAATATCGCACCAAGCCCGACAATCTGGCGATCGCGCGCGAGGACGATTGGTGGGATGTCTTTGCCGCCTATGCCGTGACGCGCAATCTCACCGTGACCGTCGCCTATGTCGATCTCGGATCGATCGCGACCTTCGACGACCAGCGCGGCGGCCTGCTCTCCGCGCAGCTTGCCTTCTAAGGAGGTTCCATGTTCCTGCTTGCCGCCGTACTCCTTCTGCAATCCGCCGCCGAGCCGCCCGTAGACTGGGACAAGGAATTCGGGGTCGAAGAGAAGGTGCGCGATCCGGTCACGGGCGAATTTCCGATCGAACCCTATGTCCGGGACAATCACAACGCGGGCGCCAAGCCCTTCGAGGGCAGCGCGATGGCCGACGCCTTCGGCGGTCGGGAGGGTATCCGCCGGATCGCCGACCGCACGGTCGACCTGTCGGAAGCCGACGCGCGTATTGCCGCCATTTTCGCGTCGCACGACATGGTGCGGTTGAAGCGGACGCTCTTCGAGCAGTTCTGTTATATTCTCAACGCCGGTTGCGACTATAGCGGCCGCGACATGGCCGCATCCCACAAGGATCTGGGCGTCCAGACGCGCGACATGAACGCATTGGTGGAAAATCTCCAGCAAGCGATGCGCGAACAAGGCGTGGCGTTTTCGGCCCAGAACCGCTTCCTGTCGAAGCTCGCCCCCATGTCGCGCGACGTCATCACCCGATAACGCGTCTCGCGGCGGGGGCGGCCGTCCGATCATCCATTTTACGCGTCGACGACGGAGCGTTTTCGGGTGGCGTTCGTTCTCGCTAGCATGACATGCCATGATCAACGCACGAAGGCGGCGCCGAAGGACCGTTTCCAAACCTTCATTCGCTCTCCGCAATTCCCCTGCGTCGGAGCGAAATCGGCACTCGCCACGGACAATTTGAGGATGATCGGCGCGCGCGACCTCACCAGCGCGTGGAACGACCGGGAGATCCACCGCGCGCTCGTCGATTGGGCCGTACGCTATCGAAACAGGCCGGAAGGTCTGCGAAGCCTGGCGGTCGTGTTCGACGGCCCCGTCGACCTCGACGAGCAACAGTTCGAGCACGCACTTTGGCAGCGGCTCCAGTCGCTCGCGGACAAGGACGACTGGGCCGGGCTGCCCTATGACGCACGCGTCAGTTCGGATCCGGCCGACCCGCATTTTTCCCTGAGCTTCGGCGGGGAGGCTTTTTTCGTCGTGGGGCTCCATCCGCGTGCATCCCGCCCGGCGCGTCGCTTCGACCGTCCGGTCCTGGTCTTCAATCTCCACGATCAGTTCGAACGGCTTCGCACGAGCGGCCGCTACAGGCGTATGCGACAGGCAATCATCGACCGCGATATCCGCCTGTGCGGCGACGCGAACCCGATGCTGGCGCACCATGGTGAAAAAAGCGAGGCGGCCCAGTATAGCGGGCGGAATGTTCACGCGAGCTGGCAATGCCCCTTTCGCGATCCGCGAGATTCCCGATGACGATCCGGATTGCGCCGCGGAGCGGTGTCGCCTTCGAGCTTCGCAAGGACGAAATCCTCTCCGTGATCGATCCGGAGGGCGGGCAGGTAAGCGACCTCGTCGCCTATTCGCTCGACGACCGCCGCGAGGTCCTGTCGAATGGCCGCACCTTCGATTATGAGGAAACGATCCGCCTGACGACGGGGCATCGGATCTGGTCCAACCGGTCCAACCCGCTGCTCGAGATCGTCGAGGACAGCGGAGGACAGCACGACTTTCTTCTTACCCCGTGCAGCGAGGCGACCTTTCGCCATTTCTATCCGGGAAAGCCCGTCCATCGTGGATGCTTCGGAAATCTCGCCGAGGCCCTTCGCCCCTATCGGATCGAAGCGGACAACCTGCCGGTTGCGTTCAACCTGTTCATGAATGTGCCCGTGGATCCCGACGGGGCATTGCGAGTCTTGCCGCCCCGCACGCGTGCGGGCGACCGCATCCGGCTTCGCGCGCTGTGCGACCTCATCATCGGGCTCACGGCATGCTCCGCATATGATAGTTGCGGCGGCAGCTTCAAACCCATCGACTACCGGATTGACCCCGCTTGATCGCCACCGCGACGACGGCAACCTTCCCCTTTGCGCCGACCGCCGACGCAGCCGCCCGCCTGCGCGTCGCGGCAACCTATGCGTGGCGGCACCACCGTCCGATGGACTTCAAACGGCCTTCGCGGTTTACCGAGCTCGTCCAGATACGAAAATTGCACGACCGTACCGAGCGGCATCCTCGCTTGATGGACAAGCTGGCGGCCAAGCACGTCGTCGCGACCCGGTTGGGCGAGGACTGGACCGTCCCGACGCTGTGGCAGGGTACCCACCTGCCGGCGTCCCCGCCCTTTGCGTGTCCCGCCATCCTGAAAGCCCGGCATGGCTGCAACCAGTATCGCGTCCTGCTGACCGAACCGGACGAAGCGCGATGGCGGGGATTGAAGTCCGCGACGAGGCGGTGGCTGAAACGGCCCTACGGCCAGTGGCTCGACGAATGGGCCTATCGCGACGTCCCACGCGGATTATTGGCCGAGCCCCTGCTGGGAGGTGGTCTGCCGCTCCCGATCGACTATAAGGTCTACGTGTTCGGGGGGACCGCAACGCACGTTCAGGTTCACCTGGGGCGCGGTCAGCGCCATCGCTGGATCTTGCACGACAGAGACTGGATGCCCCTCGCCTCCGCGGCCGACGCTCCGCGGCCGCCATCGTCACTTGCCGCCATGCTGGACGCGGCGGAAGCACTGGCAAAGGGCGAGAGTTTCCTCCGCGTGGATTTCTACGACGTCGGCGGCTGGCCCTATTTTGGCGAGTTCTGCCTGTACCCCGGCTCGGGGCTGGACCCGTTCGCGGCAGACTGGATCGACCTAGAACTGGGCGCGCTGTGGCTCGAGGCACTCGCAGCGAACCGGGCGCGCCCTGCGTTGTCTTCTGCCGGGCATCCGGCATCCCTCGTCCCCGACGGGATGGCGACCGTCAGGACGCGCCCGGCGTAGCGAACGCGTCGAGTCACAGCACGCCCGCGGCCGCGCGATTGCCCCACGCCTCGGGCGGTCTCCTTTCTCGACCGCAACGAAGATGATATCGTGATGCGACGCTGTGGGGGATAAAAGGGTGCGGTTGATCTTCGCGCTATGCGCTTTGTTGCTATCGTCGAGTGTCCACGCGGGCGCACCCGTTTCGTCCATCGATGCCTTCATCGATCACGAATTGCCTGCCTCGGGGGCTCCCGGTGTCGAATACGCGATCGTCGACCAGGGCGATATCCGGGGGGGCGCCCGGGGTCGGACGCGCTCCGATGGCGGTCGTGCGATCACGCCCGACACCCCGTTGCTGATCGGCTCGCTATCGAAGAGTTTTACCGCGCTGGCGATCATGCAGCTCGCCCAATCCGGCACCGTCGATCTCGACGCCGGCGTGGGCACCTATCTTGACGCCTTCAGGGGACGCGCTTCGGGATCGATTACGCTTCGCCAATTGCTCAGCCACACCAGCGGATACTCGACCGTTCAAGGCAATAGCCGGCACGGCGATAACGCCCTCCGCCAGAGCGGACTCGCCGAATTCATCGCCGGGGTGTCGCAATGGCATCCCGCCTACCCGCCCGGTACGCGATGGGAATATTCCAATCTGAACTACCATATCCTAGGCGCCGTGATCGAGCGGGCGAGCGGCCAGGACTATGCCAGCTTTGTGCAGAGGAACATTCTCGACCCGCTCGGCATGGCCGACAGCTTCGTTTCCGATGGCCGGAAGCCACGGTCCACCGTCTTCGGGAACCGCCCCTGGTTCGGAAGCAAGCGCCCGTACGAGATGGGACGGACCGATCGCGTCGCGGCGCCCGCAGGCGGCATCTTTGCCAGCGCAAACGATCTCGCCCGCTATCTGGCCATGATGCTGAACGGCAAGGACGATATCCTGAGCGCTGCGAACAAGGCGGAAATGCTGCGCCCGGCGGGCAAGGCTTCGCCCTTTTACGGGCTCGGCTGGTTTATCGATGCCGACGCCGGGACGGCCTTTCACAGCGGCCTGGTGCCGGGCACGGAAACGCTGGCAACGCTTTGGCCTGCCCGAGGCAAGGGGGCGGTCGTTCTGGTCAATGCAAACGGCGGCATCGGCTTCGGCGACAATCTTCAGTTGCGCAATGGCATCACCGCGAGGGCGCTTGGTCTCGACTATGCCGGCGAGGGGGCGCGGTTATGGCCGAAACTGACCTACATGCTTGTTGTCCTGCTTCCTGCCGTCCTTCTTCTCATCCTGGTCTGGGCATGGCTGGCGCGCACGCGCCTGAGGGCCAAATCGGGCGTCGCCGGAACCTTCAGCCTGTGGTTCCCGCTGTTCGCTATGATCGGATTGACCGCGGTCCTGACGATTCTCGTCCCGCGCATGTTCGGGGGATCGCTGGCAACGCTGCTCCTCTATCAACCCGACTTCGCGATGGCGATGGTGGCGACGGCGGTGCTCGGGCCGCTGTGGGCGATCTTCCGACTTTGCCTGGCCTATGGTGGGCGCAGCGCAGCACCGCGAGGGAGCAGCTAGGGTCGCAAAAGCGCGCCGCGCCGACCATCGAGCTGCAAGAGCATGTCGTCGCCGCGCGGCGCCGGAAACGGGGCATGTGCCCAACCGCTCCGGCGGCCGCTTGCCGGCTCTTGCATTTTTTTGTTAGCGTGCTAACTAATAAATATGAGTCGAAACGAATGGGAACGCAGCCTCGCCCAGAAACTGGTCGGGCTCTCGCGGCGTTGGCAAACGCTGGGTGATCAGGCACTGGCGCGGCTCGGCGTCTCCAATTCGACTGGATGGTGTCTCGTCTACCTCGACCGCCTTGGCGAAGACGCGCGCCAGTCGGACCTGGCCCGCGCGATCGGCATTCGCGAAGCGACGCTGGTCCGCACCCTTGCGCAACTCGAACGCGGCGGGCTGATCGAACGCTCGCCCAATCCGAACGATGCCCGCGCCAATATCATGCGTATCACGCCGCAAGGACATGGCCTCGTCGCCGAAATCGAGTCGGTGCTCGCCGGACTGCGCGAACAGGTCCTGCAAGATGTCGACGATGCCGAACTCGAAACGATGGTGCGCGTGTTCGACCTGATCGACGCCCGGCTGCGCGAGCGAATCCTGTGACGGCGATGGAACGCTTTGGCGGCCCGGCGGCGCTGTTCGCGGTCAAATGCTATATTGCCGCGATGCTGGCGCTCTACGTTGCGCTCTCGATCGGCCTGCCGCGTCCCTATTGGGCGGTCACGACCTCCTTCATCATTGCGCAGCCGTTCGCCGGAGCGGTTCTGTCCAAGGCGGTCTTCCGGGTGATCGGGACGATCCTGGGCGCGGCGGCGGCGCTGATCCTGGTCCCCAATCTGGTCAATGCGCCCGAACTTCTGTCGCTCGCTATCGCGCTCTGGCTGGCGCTGTGCGTCTATATCTCGCTCCTCGACCGCACCCCCCGCGCCTATATGTTCGTGCTCGCGGGTTACAGCGCGTGCATCATCGGCCTGCCGAGCGTCGGGGTTCCCGGCGCAATCTTCGACCAGGCAATAGCCCGGGTTCAGGAAATCACGCTGGGCATCATGTGCGGCAGCCTGGTTCACGGCGTCCTGTTTCCCGGATCGGTCACCGACATGCTGCTGCGCCGCGTCGATGCGACGCTGGGCGATGCAGAGCGCTGGTCGCGCGATTCGATCTCGGGCCAGCCGGTGCCCGGCCTCGATGCCGAGCGGCGGCGTCTCGTCCTCGACATCACTGAAATGCACCAGCTTTCGATTCATCTGCCGTTCGAGACCGCACGCGTGGCTCCGCGCGTGCGCACGGTTCGCGCCCTGCAGGACCAGCTTTCGCTGATCCTCCCGCTCACCGTCGCGGTCGAGGATCGCATCGCGGAATTGCAGCGCCAGAGCGGCGGTCTTCCGTCCGATGTGGCGGCGCTGATCGCAGATTGCCGCGACTGGCTGGCCGACCCCGGCGCGGACCGCGCCGATCGCCGCGACCGGCTGGAATATCTGCGCGCCCGCGCGGCGGCGCTCGAACCCGACGCGGTCGAAGGCATGGGCTGGACCAACGCGCTTCGGCTCAGCCTGCTCGCGCGCCTGTCCGCGTTGATTGCGGCGCATGGCGATTGCCGCGACCTGCGCGACCAGATGGAAAGTCCGACGATACGCCCGGTCTCGCCGCACGTTGCCGAACTTCTCGGGGCGCGCCAGGACCGGCCGCTGCACCGCGATCATGGCGGCGCGCTGCGCTCCGCGTTCGGCGCCGCGCTGACGGTGATCGTCGGCTGCGCGCTGTGGATTGGCAGCGGGTGGCAGAATGGCGCTGTCGCGGTGATGCTCGCGGGGGTCTTTCTCGCCCTCTTCTCGTCGGCCGACGATCCTATCGCGCCGCTGCGCCTCTTCCTGATCGGCACGGTGATCGCGATCGGACTGGGCACGATATACGGCTTCGCCATCCTGCCGCGCCTCGACGGCTTTCCGATGCTGGCCGCAGCACTCGCCCCGGGGCTTCTGCTCGGCGGCGCGATGATGGCGTCGCCGCGCTATGCGACGATCGCACTGGCCTCGATGCTCGGGCTCGCAAGCCCGATCCTGCTCTCGGCGAGCTATGAAGGCAATTTCACCGCTTTCGTGAACGAGAATATTGCGATGCTGATGGGGGTGCTGCTGGCGATCGTGATGACGCGCCTGCTCCAGTCGGCGGGGCTCGACGGCGCGATCCGCCGCACGTTGAAAGCCGGCTGGACCGACATTGCGACCCGCGCAACGCTCGACAGCGCGCCCAATGTGCGCGCATGGATCAGCCGCATGCTCGACCGGATCGGCCTGCTGGTGCCAAGGCTCGCCGCGCGCGGCGACGATCCCGGACAACCGCTCTACGACGCCCTGCGCGACCTGCGCACCGGCATCGTGATCGGCGAGCTGCGCCAGTTGCGCCTCGACCTGCCACGCGAGCGCGCGGTCATCACCCCGGTGCTCCAGGACATCGGCGCCTATTATGCCGCAATGAATCCCGACGCCCCGCCGATGCCTCAGCCCGCCATGCTGGCGCGGATCGACGGTGCGATCACCCGGCTCGTCACCGCCCCCTCGGCGATGGCGCGCCGCACCGGCGTGCTTGCGCTGGTCAGCCTGAGGCGCAATCTGTTTCCCGATGCCCCGCCCTATAAGGGAGTCGCCGCATGACCGGGGAAGTTTCGCTCGGCGGCGTGTTCGTGCCGACGCTCCTGCTGCTGTTCATCGCGGCGCTCGCGCTCAGCGGACTCGCGACGCGGCTGCTCGCGCTCGCCGGCTTTTATCGCTTCATCGCCTATCGGGCGCTCGTCGATCTCGCGATCTTCGTCCTGATCTTCGGCGCCCTGTCCCTTCTCGCTACCTGGTTCGGATTTCACCCATGAAACAATGGCTCGCTCCCCTGTCGCGCAGCGCCGCGACGATCGTCATCGTCCTGCTTGCCCTCGTCGTCGCCATCGCGATGTGGCGCCATTATGAACGCAGCCCGTGGACGCGCGACGGTCGCGTGCGCGCCGATGTCGTGCGCGTCACCCCCGATATCGGCGGCCTGATCACCGAGGTGGAGGTGCGCGACAACCAGGCGGTGAAGGCGGGCGACCTCTTGTTCGTGATCGACCGGCCGCGCTACAAGCTGGCGGTCGACCAGGCCGATGCCGCGATCGCCAGCGCCCGCGCGACGCTGGCGCAGGCGCGGCGCGAAGCGGCACGCGACGTCGCGCTGGGCGACCTGGTGGCGCGCGAAACCCACGAACAGAATCTGGCCCGCGTCCAGACCGGCGAAGCCGCGCTGCAACAAGCGCGCGCCGCGCGCGAGGGCGCGATGCTGAATCTCAGGCGGACGAACGTCCATGCCTCGGTCAACGGCGTCGTCACCAATCTCGACCTCCACCCCGGCGATTATGTCGCGGCGGGGCAACAGGCGCTGGCGCTGCTCGATACCGACAGCCTGCGCATCGAGGGATATTTCGAAGAAACCAAGCTGCCGAAGATCCGCATCGGCGCGCCGGTGACGGTCCGCTTGATGGGAGAGAGCCGGCCGCTTCACGGGCATGTCGAGAGCATCGCGGCGGGTATCAACGACACGACGCGCAGCAATTCGGGCAATTTGCTGCCCAGCGTCGATGCGACCTTCAGCTGGGTGCGCCTCGCGCAGCGTATCCCGGTGCGGGTCCGGCTCGACCACCCGCCACGCGATATCCGCCTGATCGCCGGGCGGACCGCGACCGTAACCATCGACCAGCCCGCCGCCCCGGCGCAGGCCCGTCGGGCGGGCGAGGCACGATGATGCGGCCCGCCGCCCTGCTGACGCTGCCATTCGCGCTGTCCGCCTGTACGGTGGCAGGACCCGACTATCACGTGCCCGAAACCGCGGTCGCCACGTCGGCCGCCGCCGCACGTCCGTTCAGCGCCGCGACGGGAACCGCCATTTCGCAGGCCCCCCTCCCCGATCGCTGGTGGCGCCTCTATGACGATCCCAGGCTCGACCGGCTGGTCGAGCGGGCACTGGCCGCCAACGCCGACCTGCGCGCGGCCGACGCGAACCTTCGCCGCGCCGCGGCGCTGACCGCGCAAACCGCCGCGGGACGGACGCTGTCGACCAGCGTCAGCGGCGGCGCCGACCTCAGCCGGCCGGCATCGACGGGGTACAGCCTGCCCGGCATCCTCGGCTATGACGTCGGGATCGGCGCGGGCCTGCCGCTCGACCTGTCGGGCAAGGTCACGCGCGCGATCGAGGCATCGCGCGCCAATGAGGAGGCGGTGCGCGCAGCGCGCGACGACCTGCGCGTCACGGTCGCCGCCGCGGTCACGCGCGCTTACGCCGGGGTGTGCTCGGCCAATCACGGCCTCGCGACCAACCGTGCTGTCGCGGCGCTACAGCGCAAGACGCTGGACGCGACCCGGCGGCTCCAGCGCGGCGGACGCGGCACCGCATTCGACGTGACCCGCGCCCAGGCGGCGGTCGACCGAATCGATGCCTCGCTCCCCGTGTTCGAGGCACGACGGCAGACCAATCTGTTCCTGATCGCAACACTGATGGGCGACGCGCCGGCCGACTATCCCCGCGATGTCGCCGACTGCACCGACATCCCGACGCTGACCGTGCCTTTGCCGACCGGCGACGGCGCCGCGCTGCTCCGGCGACGTCCGGACATCCGCGCCGCCGAACGGAGGCTGGCATCGGATACCGCCCTGATCGGCGTGGAGACCGCGGACCTTTATCCGCAAGTCAGCATCGGCGGATCGCTCGGGCTGTCGGGGCCGTTCAAATCGATCGGGTCGGGCGACAGCCTGTCGTTCGGACTCGGCCCGCTGCTCAGCTGGTCCTTCCCCAATCGTCCGGTCGTGAAAGCCAGGATCGCCGCAGCGGGCGCGCAGGCCGAAGCCGACGCCGCGATCTTCGATGCGACGGTGCTGCAAGCGCTGCGCGAAACCGAAACCGCGCTCACCACCTATACGCATGATCGGGCGCGAAGCCTGGCGCTGGAAAAGGCCCGCGACAGCGCCGCGACCGCGGCGCGACAGGCGGCCCGGCTGTTCCGGTTCGGCCGTTCCGACTTCCTCGACCTGCTCGACGCCCAAGCCGGTCTCGCCGAAGCCGAAGCCGCGCTTGCGGCGGCGGACGGTACGCTTGTCGACGACCAGATATCGATTTTTCTCGCGCTGGGCGGCGGCTGGAACGACGCCGGCCGGTGACGCTTCGCCCGTGCCTTCCTGCGGCCTTCGCGATCGGCGGAACCCGCCGTCCCGACAGCGGTTGTTAGGCTGAAACCACCTTTCGGAGAGCACCGCGCGGACCGGATGTCGGAGGGCTGGCGATATGCCCGCTCCAATGATATCGTCCCGACTGCATTCCGGATATTTCGGGGGCGACCGAGACAGGCGTCCCACCCCTGCCCAGACCGCACGTGCCGTGCGGGCGAGGCCAATCATGATCGGAGCGGGCGATGCAGGCATCAGGAGATTTTGAGTTGTCGCGGCGCGGTATGCTGGCAACCGGTGCCGCGTCGGCCGCGGTCGGCGCGATCCCTGCCGCGCGGGCAAAGGTCGCCGCCACGCAGCCCGCCCCGTCGAACGCCAGCTTCAAGCTGACCGTCAACGGCACCACGCACGAGCTTGACCTCGATACCCGCACGACCCTT
>Ga0189279_100242_pt1 | contig 15916 bp, 11 predicted proteins | sample N26B6minimetaG_FD_130324 | JGI IMG/M metagenome (GOLD analysis project Ga0189279, IMG submission 130324) | Marine microbial communities from the Costa Rica Dome - N26 B6 mini metaG | ecosystem: Environmental > Aquatic > Marine > Oceanic > Photic zone | place: Costa Rica: the Eastern Pacific... | reverse complement strand
CGCTCTATCTGGTGATTCCGCCCTCCGACATCTCGCGCACCAGACCGCTTATCCGCCTGATGCTCAATCAGATCGGCCGGCGGTTGACCGAGGAACTGGAGGACGAATCGAAACGCCACCGCCTGTTGCTGATGCTCGACGAGTTTCCGGCGCTGGGTCGGCTCGACTTCTTCGAAAGCGCGCTGGCGTTCATGGCCGGCTACGGCATCAAGGGCTTCCTGATCGCCCAGAGCCTCAACCAGATCGAGAAAGCCTATGGCCAGAACAATGCCATTCTCGACAATTGCCATATTCGGGTAAGCTTCGCGACCAATGATGAGCGGACCGGAAAGCGCGTGTCGGACGCGCTCGGCACCGCCACCGAGATGCGGGCGATGAAGAACTATGCCGGGCATCGCCTGTCACCTTGGCTGGGACATCTGATGGTCTCGCGCTCAGAGACCGCCCGCCAGCTCATGACGCAGGGCGAAGTCATGCACCTTCCGCCCGATGAGGAGATCGTCATGGTCTCGGGCCTCCATCCGATCCGCGCGAAGAAGGCGGCCTATTATACCGATCGCCGTCTGGCGTCACGGATCATGGCGCCGCCCGATCCGGCCGCATGGGTCAACCGGGACGTCCGGCCCGACGACTGGCGGGACTTGCCGCCGATCGCGCCCGATGCCGCGATGATGCGGGCGTTGGCCGAGCACAGGGCGAAGACCGAAGGCATGGACGAGGCGGAAAACAACGGCGGAGGCGCGAAATCGGGGAATCTCGACACCAAGGGCGAGAGCGAGGCGACGGCGGATGTTCGCCAAGAACCCGAACAGGAATGGCAGATCGATATTGCGCCAAAGCCCCGGCCGGCTCCGGTCAATGAGTTCGATCCAGACGAGCCGGAACCCGATGCGGAGGCCGCGCGCAACCGCGCGCTCCTGCGCGAGCAGGCATTGAATGCGCGCTGTGCCTCGATGGATCGCGATGACGGGATCGAGCTGTGAGCAAATCCCGGCTTTCGGTCTATCTCGACCACGACATCATGCAGGCGCTTGCTTCCTATGCCGACCGGCGCGGGCAATCGCGCTCGCTGGTCGCAGAAGCGGCGATCGCGTCCTTCCTCTCGCCTGATGGCGACGAACGGAGCGAGGCGGCGATGGCGAAGCGCATCGACCAGCTCGACCGCAAGGTGGCTCGGCTCGAACGCGACCTCGGCATCGGCGTCGAGATGATCGCGCTGTTCGTGCGCTTCTGGCTGACCTCGACGCCGCCGCCGCCCGAGACCGAACGCGCCGCGTTACGCCGGCTGGGGAACGACCGCTATGATGCCTTTATCGAGGCACTGGGGCGTAGGCTCGCCAGCGGCCCGAAGGTCAGACAGGAAGTCGGCGAAGATTTTTTTGGGACCGGGGGAATAACGTAATGCTCGCTCTATTCAGGGCGCAGCCAGTCGTAGTCGCCCTCTGTGGCCAAAACTGCCAGATATGTTCTTGGACGCGACATACCTACATAAGCCATTTCTGAAGCCACCATATCTGAGGGGCCGACGACAAGAATGACGGCAGGTCGCTCAAGCCCCTTGAAGCGGCGCACCGTGTCGATGATCACGGCATCCGTAGTCAGGTCATCACACGTCATGAAATCGAAATTTGATCTTGCTGCTGCTACTTTGAATGGATCGAACCAGTCTGCAGACGGAAAGAGGATGGCGATGTCGGAAGGCGCGACCTCCTCACGATAGACGAGGCGGCGCAGCTCCGTGTAGGCTGCTTCAGCGAGCTTCTGTCGCGTCGCTACCGGAATCCAGCTGACTGGGTGGCCTTCAGGTCCCGCAGGTTCGATATCGGGACCTTCGTAATGCGCCTGAGCGGCGCTATGGATTGCCTTCGTATTCCTCAGGTTGCGCTTCAGGCGGATGGGGATAAGTTCGAGGTCGGCACCCGGCACGCATCTGGTAGTATAAACTCTCTGGTTCGAATCCGACATTACGCGCAACGTGCCGTTTGGGACGAGAGCTGCCGAAAGCGCCACCCACCAGGTCGGTAGGAAGTCCTGACCTTCATCGACGACGATCGCGTCCCATCTCCCTCCCGGATTAAGTTCGATGGCGTCGATAAGGACGGCGGGTAACAATTCATCGAATAATTGCTGGTCGTTCGCAGCGGTGCCTATTGCCAATCCCGCTCGAGCCGCCAACTGACCGCATACCGAGTGAAAGCTTGAAATAGTGAGGTTCTCTGTGCCGGCCAGCCGGCGCCCAAGCTCAGCTGCCAAAGGGCTACTGTAGCAGGTAAGTAGTGTCCGCCTTCCCGACGACGCGAGGCGCATGGCCTCTTCCGCCGCGATCACGGTTTTTCCGGTCCCGGCGCCACCCCTGATCTCGGCGCGGGTAATGTTGGCAATATGGTCGAGGATATGAAACTGGGTGGGCTCGAGAACGCCCATATGCTCCGCCGCATCCGCCATGGCCGCCGAGATACTGAAATGAAGCTGGAAAGGGCTTGCAAGGATTTGGGTGAAAGCCGCGAGTCCGTCCTGACCGAGCGGCTCGCAGGCCGGCGGATTACGGCCCTCATCAAGCCGCCGGCCAATCCACTGCCTCAACCCGTCGGCCAATTCACGCGAGCAGCAGAAAATACGCGCCGGCCGGTCGGTGCCGAGATCTCTCGGCGGTGCCGCGGCATCGGGAAAGATGACACCGTGGCTGATGTGGATGAATCGCTCGCGCCAGCGACCAGATGCCTTGAGCTTCTTCAACAGCTCATGCTTTGCGCTCCGGGCTTGGTTGACCGGGTCCTTGATCTTGTGACGGAAATGCTGGGCGTCAGTGCTCCACCATTGTGCCGCCTCGGGGTCGAACGAGATCCCGCCGCCTTTCACCTCGATCGCAAGATATCCAAGGCGCGCATGTGCGACGAGAAAATCGCACTCGCCGTCCTTCTCTGCGCCTAGGTGGTCGGTACCGAGCCAGGGGCTCGAATAGAATACTGTGAAGCTATTATCGAGAATGGCTGCCAGCTTGTCATAGACGCGGACTTCCGCACGCCGGCGGCGGTCCTGCCGGATCGATACCGGCAGTTCCCTCGGCCACATGACCGCCATCAGGCCGGCCTCATCAGGCCATCAAAAAAACCTGTCTGCGGATTGCCCGGCAGGCCCGTCAAAAGACCACGGTCAAGGTAGCTGTTGAATGCCTCGCAGGATGTTTCCGGGGCAAGAACGCAGGCATGGCACGCCGAATGGGAGAAGGTCGCCTGTGCGCCCATCATGTCGGAGATGCACAACGGGTCTGACGAGCACCATTCGATCGCAAACAGCGCGCGCGTGAGAATGCCCGGAATGCGCTCCGCCTTGCCCTGCCGTTGAAGGCCACCAAGCGTTCCGTCGGAATCAGGGGTCGCGGTGTAGATAAGGACGCCTGCCATGGGATCGTCGCCCGTGGCGGCGTAGATCCGCTCCTGGAGCGATGCGCTCGAATAGCCGCATTCCAGAGTCAGCTGCCGCATGAGGGCATGCGCGAGTGTATGGCAGAGCATGTACCGCGCCGTGATGGTGCGAGGCGGCTCGGCATCCTCGCCATGGCGCGACTTCCAGTCGGCTCTGTACAGCGCGTCGATTTCGTCCGCACGCTGCTGGACAAATGGCTGCGATTCCCATGCCGAAAGCCGCTTCTCATCGAGCGCAAGGAAAATACCTTCGCCACGAACCTCGATCGCAGGCAGCCACGGAAGTCTTGATTTCGAGAGCTGGGCCACTTCGGGAGAGTCCGGATCGCCGGGCGGGTTGATCCGGGTGAATCCGGTAATCGCTCTTACTTCGCGCAGGCGTACCGCCCTTACGATCGTCGCGATCCACGGCCGAATCACTTCGGGCACGGTTTCCCGCCTGATTTCGAATTCCAGATCCTTGTCGATCCGGTCGCCGGGATCCTCGACGAATTGCCTGAATTCTGCGGGCCGTAGATCCGACGTGTCTATCTCGGCGTACTTTTCCACGCGACGATCGATCGCGGCCGCGAGCTGCGCGGGCGTCATCTTGAGCTCTTCGAGGACCGGTCCGAGTTCGCCTTTGGTCATCATGTCGATGAACAACTCGCGCTGGGAGGGATCGATATTGACCAGGGTGTCCCAGAACGTGCCGAGGCATTCCTGCAGGCGGTCTGACCATGGTGGAATGCTGAGTGCTGACTGGGTGACGGCGAAATAGAGATTGGAGGCGCCGCGCTGGACGGCGACCAGCTGCTCTGTGCAGGGCTCGTCGGCATCGGAGAGCCACGGCCGTTTGCCAGAGCAACGCGAAAAGCGTTCCCAGGTCTGCTTCGCGAAGATGCCGCCCATCGACTTCGATGCCTTGCACTTCGGACATTTCAGGATGAGTCCCGCGAGACCGGCGTGCTCCGCTCGCAATGTCAGCGATCCCCGCAGATTGGTACAGTCCGGCTTGTGTCCGACCCACCAGTGCCAGGGGAACTCGTCGACGTGTCCGCGGGCGCATGCCATCACGAAGCGCACTGGAATGACGAAGACCTTGCGGCCACCCGGACTCTTGGCGGTGCAGTCCGGACAATATCGGTAGGCCTTGCCAGGATCGTCCGACCAGTTCTTCATCGGTCCGATGCGGTCGCACTCGGGACATTGCAGCCATTGCGGGAAGCGAACCGCAACGAGACGGCGGGTGTCCGGGTCCTCTTCCTTTCGCCTCTCCTCGATTACAGGGGGCAGGCGAAAGCCCTGGACGCCCAGCTTCTTCTGCAGTCGTGTCTCGCGGACAGTCTGTGCGTTCGCGAGCCCTGCCGGCGGAAAGGAACGATCCCATTCCTCGAGACCGGCTGCCATGCCCGACACTGCGGCGTTATCGGCACGAAAGTCGATGACCGAACCGGGGCCGAAGGTGGAGACTACCGTGCTGCGCCGCAGGTCTTGAAGATCATTCGCCATCGCTTCCCCCTCTTGGACGCAAGACCGGAGCCATGCGGAATGGCGTTCCAGCTTCCACGCTGCGCATCGAATTCAGGGTCGGCCACGCTGCGCCCGCCTGTCGACCAAGCGCCTTCTTCCATGCCGCGCGCTCCGCGCTCTGCAGGAGTGACTGGGAATCCTTGTAGTCTTGCCAGTAGAAGACCGGCGCCCGCGCCGTCCACCGCGTAAGCCGTCGTTCAAGTTCCGCCCGGACATCCTTCTCCTCCGGATCGATCCGCCGCGCACGCTCAACGATCAGATCGATGAGGTCCTGTGCCTTTGCCAGCGCCGCATCGCTGAGCCCTGGCCGATCGAGCATCCCTGGAATCAGATGGCGCACGGCGGCGACCAGCGCGGCATGAAGCGCCCGGTCGCGCGCCCGGGAGGCGAATGGTGTGACACTGGTCGCCTCGACGTCACGGTACAGTGTCTGGTGCCAGCCCGCGAAGGTTTCGAAATGGGAGCGGTCCCGAGCCTTGGCGTTGTTGAGGATCGCTACGACAAGCCCGCTCACCTCGCCGCGTCCGACGCGGCTCGTCGACTGAATATATTCCGCGATCGTCTTGGGCTGGCCGTTGACCAGCATCAGCCCGAGCCGCGGTATATCGACGCCGACGCTGACCATATTGGTTGCGAGCACCGTGTCGAGCGCGCCAGCCTGTCCGACACGGATGGCGAGGGTATCGAGCATTCTCAGGATCTCGTCCTGCGTCCGGCGAGAGGTCAGCTCATCGACATTCTTCATCGGCCTTGCCGGTTCGACGCGTGCATCGGCATAGAGCCTGATGCTGTCGGTGACGTCGTCCTGCATAAGAACCAGCGCGCCGCCGAGCTCGCGCAGTGAATTGAAATAGCCCACGAGTGTCCAGTACGGATCCTGCGCCTTCGATGTGGCAAAGGCTGCGGCGGCCGACTGGAGCAGGGAAGCGGCGACCGCCTGAAGTGAGAATTTGGCCGACCTGCCAGCCGTTGAGACACCGATGTAGCGACGGCCCGTCGACGCAGGATTATGCACCGCGAAGCCGGAGTCATCATGGTCGATCGCCGGTGGCGGGAACTGGCAGGCGACGCGGTCGAAGAGATCGCGGACCTGTTCTGAGGCACGCCGGATGGTCGCGGTCGAGCCGATGACCTTGGGCACCGCGCCGCCTGCGGAGAAGAGCAGGTCGAAAGCCGCCTCGTAGGTTCCGGCCACGGTTCCGAGCGGTCCGGAGATCAGGTGGAGCTCGTCCTGGATAACAAGGTCCGGCGGTGTACCGGCTGCAACACCGAACAGGCCGTTAGTGGCCGGATTTCGGACGATCTGGGCGAATTTGTCGACGGTGCCCACCACCAGTGTAGGTCGCTCGCGGTAGACATCGTCGTCCACTGTCCAGACCGGCAAGGGTCCGTGGAGCGGACAGCCTGCAGTCGTGCAGCTCGCGATAACCGGCGAGGCCACGCTGGCCTGATCCCAGGCAATACTGGTGTGGCAGGCGGGGCAGTTGGCCAGCTGCTTCGGAGATGCGACCTCCTTCGATCCCTGCAGCGATGCCCAGGCGATCGAAAGGCGGTTGGGGGTCGCGTCGCCTCCGACCCACAGGCCCGCCGAGAAGGGCGCGCAGCCTTCGAGACGATCGCGATGCGGTGCCGCGATGCGTCCGGTCCGCATCGCCTCGCACGCGAGGATCATGGCGGTCGAACGCGCGAACTGCTGGGTGGTAAGCAAACGGAGGGTGTAGCGCATGATCGCGGCCACACCGTCTCCCGCTCCCCGGCTGTTGAGCCGCCGGTAGAATGCCACCACTGCTATGAGCGCGAGATAGGCTTCGGTTTTGCCACCGCCGGTCGGAAACCAGAGCAGGTCCATGATTCCGCGATCGGCATGTCCGGAGAGCGCCGAGGATGGCGCGCTGAGCAGAAGGAATCCCAGCTGGAAGGGCCGCCAGCGAAGCTCGCCGTGCCTGGCCTTCTCGGGATCCCACCCGTGCTGGATATACATCGCGAAATTCGCCAGCTGAAACGCGTGGCGGAGATCGCGGTTGTCGCAAATTTCCGTTGCGGCCTTGCGCATACGATCGAGCACCATCTCGCACGCGCGGATGTTCGCCTCTGCGGCCGTCCGTTGATCTTCGGTGAGCGTCGGATATTTCGCCCTCTGCAGGCCGATCCAGTCAGCATAGCATGTGCAGAGCCGACCGAGCGCCTGACGGAGCCCGGCTTCGTCCGCCATTGCGAGGCTTCTGGCCCCGAGCGGGTCCACGCCGCCTGCCGACGCTTTTAGTCCGGCGAAGGCTGCATGGCCGGAGGGGTTGATCCCGGAGAGGATCGACGAGGGAAGCCAGCTTGTCTCGATCCAGCCGGTGGAAGGCTCACCGGTGTCGGCCCCGTGAACCTCGTCCCACACCGCAGAGCAAGTATGGCCAGCGGCAAATTCGTGGACATCGCGAAAAAGAAGTGCTGCAGACTGCTCGTCCGAATGCTCGTCAGGATCGGTTCCGCCCCGTCGCGTGGGCTTCGGCACCAGCCTGGTGCCGGGACCGGGCGTAATCCGGAGGGAGGTCTGGAACATCGTAGCGAGTTCGAGTCCGTCGCGGCCTTCGCCCGGATTCACGCCGTTGATCAGCGATACGGTTGCAAGCTTCCGGTCTCCTCCGTCGATGGAGCGAATGTGGAGCTGCGCGCCTGCAGCGTCGGGGTTGGCAGCACCCAGATCTACAAATCTGCTGCCGTCGCTCAGCTCGAGATTGTCGATATCAACCTCGATGCCGGTCCTGTGCCAGAGCTTCCCGCTTTTCTCCGCATCCTCAACGAGCCGGTAGCGTGCAAACCGGCAGACCAGGCGGACCCGAGCCGGACCTTCGGATGCGAAGCAGAAACTGATACCGGCGACTGACGGCTTCTGGATCGATGTGACCGGCACCGAGGCGGCCTCCGATTCCTGCCCGTCATCTGCGCCCGAACTCCCCCCGACTGCCAGGCTGTCGTCATCCTCGCCTGCCATCTCCGTCCGCTGCGGCCAGAGGATACCAGTAAGATAGAAGTCACTCGGCCTGTCCGTCAGCATTTCGTCGGGCGAACGCGGCCCGACGAGATCCTCGTGCAGCCGAATGGCGAGAACGTCGCGGTCCGCCGAACTGTCGGCTCTCATTGGCGGCCTCCCCAGAAGTACGCGGTCGTGAAAGCGGCCACTCGGGGCACGAGCAGGAATCCGGATTTCGACCAAGGGGCATGCAGCCGTTCGATCGCGGCGTCATCGTCGGCGACCACCAGCGTCCGGCAACCCAATGCGCGGACATGGCGCACGTTCGATGGCGGCTGCAGTTTTGATCCGGCCTTTTCGGACAGGCGGTTTGCGACTTCCCAGAGATCATCGCGGAAACGGGGGCTTAGGATGGCAAGCGTCGCAGCGTTTTCAGGATTGCACAGTCGGTAATTCCATTTGAGTTCGCCGTCGCGCTGCAGCTCGAAGTTCATGATCACGCTGGCGTGCTGGCAAAGCCACTCCTGAGCGGCGTGCGCCTCGCCAGCCGTCGAATAGTTATTCCCGACAAGTCCGGCAGCCGAGAAGTCCTCGTCCCGTCCAATCTCGACCATGACCTTCCGCGAGGAGTTGCCGCCCGTCTTCCGGTAACAGCGGCCCGATCCGAGGCTTGAGCCCGGATATTTGATCGCCTTGCCGATTTTCAGGTTTAGGCGCGCGCGTGTCGATCCCACAAATAGCACGCGGGTCTCCTCTTCCTCGGCTTCGGCCGACTTGAACTCCCGATCCTCGGCCGCCAGGAGCAGTACGCTGTCGGCCTCGCGTCCCTTGCTCGCGTGAATGGTGCCGATCACCGGACCGGGCAGGCCGAACTCGGCGGTTGCCAGTTCGACCGGTGCACTGCGACGCGCGAGCACACGGCGAAGCCGCGCAATTTCCAGCGACCCGTCCGCTGCACCGCCAAGACGGGTCAGCTTTGCCCATGCCTCATCGGGACCGTATCCGGGCGGTGCGCCGGGATCGACGCGCGAGGCCCATCGCGCCATGAATTCGTCACGCGCCATGAAGGCTGCCAGCCAGTCATGGAAGCAGATGGCAAGCCAGGGCGGAAGGTTGGCTCCATAGCCCGACAACCGGAGGCTATGCGGCACTTCGCAGAATTGCGACGCCATCAGCGCTTCCGACCGCGTGCGGAACAGCACAAGCGAACCGGCGGCAAGCGTTTCGAACGCGAGCTTGGTAGGCTGCAGATCATCGCTGTCCGCATGGCTGGCAATGCTCTGCCGTATCCGGGTAAAAAGGCCATCCCCTTCGCCGCGCGCCCCGAGCACGGCCGCCCGGACATCCGAGAAGATCGAGCGGAGGCCCTTAGCCGAGGTTCGGTGGATCGTGTTGAGCGCGGCACCTGCGAAGTGATAGGAAGGATTGGAGCGCAAGCGATCGAGAAGCTCCTCTGACCTGTCTCCGGTCAGAAATTCCTCGTCTTCCGAGAAGCCATAAATCGCCTGCGCCTCATCGGCGAAGACAGTCACACCGCATGAAGGGTCGAGGCGCGCGATGATCGCCTCTACGAGATCTGCCCGTGGTCCAACCAGATCCTGGGCCTCGTCTACTATCAGATGCTCGACATTCCCGAGATAATCGATCACGTCGTCATCGCCTTCGACAAGCGCCAGCACCCGCTCGATATTCTCCTCATATCGTCCGGTAAGACTTGCCGCAGGATCATAGCCGGAATGGATGGCCCATGCGTGAGCGTCCACGGTGGCTACCTTCACTGCGAAGGCCGCATCACCGATATAGCTGTGAAGTCTGGCCCGGATCTCCGCGATCGCTGTCCGCGTAAAGCTGATCATCCACGTTTGGGACGGACGGACATCTTCCGCGATAACTAGGTGGCCAAGGCGCGCGCAGGCGACAGCTGTCTTTCCGGTGCCCGGCCCTGCATCAACGATTAGTCTGCGATCCGCCGCAGCCATAATCACGGCTTTTTGCGACGAGTCCCAGTCGCCAGACGGTGTGGCGGCTACCGTCAGCATCGCCAAGTGCTCTTGGCCATCTGGATCCGAATCAGCTTCAATTGCCCCCCAAGACTAAGCAACTTCCTCAATCAAACCTGGACGCGGGGCGCACCACGGGTCAACGAACTAATGATCCAGATCACCAGTGACGCTAAATTGCGGCAACCTATTTCTTTTCCGGAATTGCAGAAAAGAGATAAGGATCTCTCAACATCACCCCTACCCCAAAGATCATGCATCTTGTCGATCACGCACAACCGACAGGAAACTGGCCACATCCATCAGCCACGCTTGTTGCGTCAGGCGATAGGTCGCGTGCAGCCGGCGTGGTACGACAAGCTGGAGCCTCTTGGCCTGCATTTCGTCGGTCTGGTTTTCCGAAACGCCCGGTTCCAACGTCAAGAGGTGCTTGTCCTCGATCCGCACGGCCTCGGAAAGCACCTGACGCCAGCGATCCTTGAGCGTCGATTTGGCGCCAAGCATGGTCAGGCGCGCAGCGGGGAAGTCGGGATCACGATATTCCTGCTGGCCCGGAAAGAGGAAATCAGGCTTGTTGCGGTTCTCGGTTTCGGCGCCACGCACATAGCAAATGCCCTGCGCTCCGAATACGGCTTCCAGATGGTTCTCCAGTGCCTGTCCGGCTCGCGCCTTACGCCGGTTCTGGACGCTTAGCGAGAAGGAGAGAAAACCATCGACATCGGCACCGTCGGGCGCGCGAAAGCCGTCGCCGATCCGCGCAGCTACGATGCGCCGTTCGAGGCGGCGGAAAAGTTGTTCCTCCCGGTCCATCCAGTCAATGAGGGCACGGTCCGGATCATCGGCAGCTGATACGCCTGGCAGGGAGGAACGAGCCAGTTCCGAGAAAATCCGGGTTGTCGGAAAGACCAGCCCGAATTGCTCGATCAGGCTGTCAAGCTGATCCGCTTCCGGTTCGTCCGGTTCTATCCCAAGCTCGTCGAGAATATAGCGTGCTGCGAAATCGAGTTCGGCGTTGTGCTTCCCTTCAATCTCCTGGAACGTGAAACCGAATTCGGGCTGCTCCTCGATGCCGAAGAGCCAGACAAGCTGGTTCTGGATGGTGTCTGCCGGCGTGATGACGACAAGGATCGATCCGTCCCGTTGCAACGCAAGAAACAGCATATCTCCCGGCTGCATTAATTCGGTAACGGCGTTGCCGGAATAATAGAGATGGTACTCCGGCGCGCGGGGCTTGCCCTTGCGGACATTTGACCAACTCATGAAGCCGTCTTCGGTCACGGCTTCCTGCTCGCCGGAAATCCAGATGAAACGGGTTGAAATGCCGCGCCGGTCGTCCTCGCCCATCAGACGCCGGAGTGGCCGCGTACCCTGAAATTCATGCTGGTTCGACTTTTCGGTGATCGTTTCGACCAGCGTCAGCTTCTTGGCCACCACGCCGGTAAACAGGTCCGACAACATCCCCCGGCGCATTTATCCTCCCCTGATCTCGATTCTCTGCCTGTCCGACCTCAACCAGTCTGCACAGGCAGTGATCACTTCTTCAAGCGGCAAACGGGTTCGGCCCTTCAGGGCACATTCCCAGACAATTGCCTGTCGCCAGCCGGCTTCCGCCAATGCGGCATCCGTGCGCTGGTCAACCTCACGGTTGCGACCAATCTTGGTTCGCCAGAATTCGGGCCGGGTCGCGGGCCATTTGAACAGATGACAGTCATGACCGTGCCAGAAGCAGCCATGTGCAAAAATAACGGCGTGGTAGCGGGGCAGAACGATGTCAGGTTTTCCCGGCAAAAACCGGTCGTGAAGCCGAAAACGGAAACCATGTGCATGCAGGCCCTTGCGCAGAAGCAATTCGGGCCTAGTGTTCGTGCCTCGGATTCCTGCCATCATCCGGCTGCGCACCTCGGCCGGAACGATGTCAGCCATTCGCTACAGCGGGTTCCCGGTCGGGACGGGTTACTGTGACAGGAGCAGTAATCAGATGAGTACTGGCTGTCGAAAGCGCCGCTTCGATATGCGGCTTCATCGCTTCGGCAATGAACTCGACGACCGGCACCACCACAGCATTGCCGAACTGACGATAGGCCTGGGTATCAGACACCGGGATCTTCCAGCGGCGATCGCCCCGGTCGAAACCCATAAGTCGCGCGCATTCAAGCGGGGTCAGTCGCCGGGGACGCTTGCCTGGCTGGGCAACCAGTACTTCGGAACCATCCTTGTAATACCGTGCCGACAGGGTCCGCGTCACATCGTCAGGCCCGAACAGGCTGTAGCCGAAGCCATTGCCCTTCGCGTTATGCTTTTTCTTGTAGGCCTGCAGATACTCCCAGAGCCGCTCGGTCAGGGTGTATTTGGGATCTACGTCATCGTGTGGCTGGAGAATGCTGCCGAGTTTCGGTCCACCTTCCGGCAGCTTCAAGCCCTTCAGATCGAAGGCGGTTGGCTCACGAAAGCCGACAATGAAGATGCGCTCCCGCTTCTGCGGCACCCAGTGCTCGGAACTGATCACGCGCGTCTGCACATGATATCCCAGCTCGTTTTCCAGCACGTTCATGATAGTGGCAAAGGTGCGCCCCTTGTCGTGGCTTTCGAGATTCTTGACGTTTTCCAACACGAATGCCGCCGGGCGGTGATGGGCGATGATCTGGGCCGTATCGAAGAACAGCGTCCCCTGCGTGTCGCAAAGGAAGCCGTGCGGGCGTCCGAGCGCATTCTTTTTTGAGACCCCGGCAATGGAGAACGGCTGGCAGGGGAATCCGGCGAGCAGGACATCATGTTCGGGGATACGATCAGGTTCCTCCGCATATTCGCGGAGGTCGCCGGCAAGAGGGTGATTATCGCGAAAATTCTGCGCGTATGTCTTTTGCGCGTTTGCATCCCATTCCGATGTGAACGTGCAATGCCCGCCAATTCCCTGAAAGCCAATCCGCAGCCCGCCAATTCCAGCGAACAGATCAATAAAGCGAAATGAAACGGGACGGGGAGGCCCGGCGGTTTTTCTCGCCGCTTCTTTCAGCACGCGCAATGCCAGCTGTGACGGGCGACCGGTACCATTGGCATAGCGGGCAATCGTGCGGTCTGATACGGACAGCAGCGATGCTGCTTCGGAAGGCGTCAGCCCGGCGCGATCGCAGAGCTGGTTGAATTCATTCTGTCGCACCGCCGATTTTCGCATATCCCGCCCTCACTGTGTCGATTTTCGCCACATTGGCAGGAAGATTCCCGGAGAGCAAGTTTGTTCTTTCCCTGTTCCAGCTTTATACCCTGTCCTCTCCATAGCGCCACCGGTTTTCTTCCTGAGTATCCCGCTCCGGGGCCAAGCTGATCTCGCAGGCTTCAACGGACCGCCTACGCCATTCCCTGTCTTTCTTCGCCAGCCTGCGACGCGCGCATTTTCCTGTTGAGTCCTTCCGCTTTGCGGCTTTCTTGATGAGCCACTGACGCCGGGCGGCGGTTCGCCCGGCAGACAAGCAGGGGCTCACCTTGACCGTCCATCCAATCCGTTCCGAAGCAAGTTCACGCGGCGCGCGCATGCTGCGCACGGCGCTGGGTCCGTCGATCACGGCCTGGCTCGACGACGCGGCCGTGATCGAGGTGATGCTGAACCCCGACGGCAGGCTCTGGATCGACCGGTTGGGAGAAGGCATCGCCGACACCGGCTTGACGCTCAGCGCTGCCGATGGCGAACGCATCGTCCGCCTGGTCGCGCACCATGTCGGCGTCGAGGTTCATGCCCGCTCCCCGCGCGTCTCGGCTGAGCTGCCCGAAGGCGGTGAACGCTTCGAGGGTCTGTTGCCGCCCGTGGTCGCCGCACCAGCCTTCGCGATCCGCAAGCCCGCCGTCGCGGTGTTCACGCTCAACGATTATGCTCGCACCGGTATTATGTCGGCGGCCGAAGCTACGGCGTTGCGCAAGGGTGTGCAAACCCGCGCCAACATTCTCGTCGCAGGCGGGACCGGCAGTGGCAAGACCACGCTGGTCAACGCACTGCTCGCTGAGGTGGCTAAGACGGCTGATCGCATCGTCCTGATAGAGGACACGCGCGAGCTGCAATGTGCCGCACCCAACCTTGTCGCCATGCGAACGAAAGATGGCGTCGTCTCGCTGTCCGATCTTGTCCGATCCAGCCTGCGGCTGCGCCCTGATCGTATCCCCATCGGCGAGGTCCGTGGCGCAGAGGCGCTCGATCTCCTGAAAGCCTGGGGCACTGGCCATCCCGGCGGCATCGGGACCATCCATGCCGGCACCGCACTCGGCGCGCTGCGGCGGATGGAACAGCTCATTCAGGAGGCTGTGGTCACGGTGCCGCGCGCGCTGCTCGCCGAGACCATCGATATCGTCGCCGTGCTGGTCCGCGACGGACACGGCCGCCGTCTCGCCGAACTGGCCCGTGTCGAAGGACACAATCCCGCAACCGGTGATTATCGCCTCTCTTCGCTTTCCCAGCCCACATCAGGAGACCTGCCATGATCCATGCCATCCGGCATGGCGCCCGCCGCGCCATGCTTGCCGTCACCGCGAGCGTGATTGTGCTGTCCCTGTCGTCGCCTGCCTATGCGGGCGGCTCGTCGATGCCGTGGGAAGCGCCGCTGCAGTCGATCCTTGAATCGATTGAAGGCCCGGTCGCCAAGATCATCGCGGTCATCATTATCATCATCACCGGCCTGACGCTGGCCTTCGGCGATATGTCGGGGGGCTTTCGCCGGCTGATCCAGATCGTGTTCGGGATCAGCATCGCCTTTGCCGCCAGTTCATTCTTCCTGTCCTTCTTCAGCTTCGGCGGCGGAGCGCTGGTCTGATGGAGGTGGGTGAATCGATCCCCGGTTTTTTGGCGCCGGTGCATCGCGCCTTGACAGAACCGATCCTGCTCGGCGGCGCGCCGCGCTCGCTGGCGATCCTGAACGGCACACTGGCTGGGGCCATCGGTCTCGGCCTGCGGCTCTGGATTGCTGGCCTCGCCATCTGGGCCATCGGCCATGCGCTGTCGGTCTGGGCCGCGCGGCGCGATCCGCAATTCGTGGACGTGGCCCGGCGGCACCTGCGCTACCCGACTTGGATGCGGCCATGATGTCCTTGCGCGAATACAGGAGCGGCGCCGCGCATCTCGCCGACTTCCTCCCTTGGGCGGCATTGGTCAGCGAAGGCGTCGTGCTCAACAAGGACGGGTCGTTCCAGCGCACGGCGCGGTTCCGGGGGCCGGACCTTGATTCGGCGACATCGGCCGAACTGGTCGCGACCACAGCCCGGCTCAACAATGCGTTGCGCCGCCTAGGTTCGGGCTGGGCGATCTTCGTCGAGGCACAGCGGGCGCCCGCGCTTGATTATCCTGACTGCAATTTTCCTGATCCGGTCTCGGCGCTGGTCGATAGGGAGCGGCGCGAGCAGTTCCGGGAAGAGGGATCGCATTTCGAGAGCCGCTATTGCCTGACCCTGCTGTGGATGCCGCCGGCGGAAGATGCGGCCAGGGCCGAGGGTTGGCTTTATGAAGGCCGGTCGAACTCCGGCGTCGATCCGTGGGAACTGCTGGGGAGCTTCACCGATCGTAGCGACCGTGTGCTCAATCTGGTCGAGGGCTTCATGCCCGAAGTCCACTGGCTCGATGACGGCGGAACCCTGACCTATTTGCACTCGACCGTCTCGACCCGCCGCCAGCGCGTGCGTGTGCCGGAAACACCGATGCATCTCGACGCTCTGCTCGCCGACGAACCGCTCACCGGCGGGCTGGAACCGAAGCTGGGCGAGCATCATCTGCGCACGCTCACAATCACCGGCTTTCCGAGCGTAACCTTCCCTGGTCTGCTCGACGAACTCAACCGGCTCGCTTTCGAATATCGCTGGTCCACCCGCGCGATCATGCTCGACAAGACAGACGCGACGAAATTGCTCACGAAGATTCGGCGGCAATGGTTCGCCAAGCGCAAATCGGTCGCCGCGATCCTCAAGGAAATCATGACCAACGAGGCCTCGACGCTGCTAGACAGCGATGCCTCGAACAAGGCCGCCGATGCCGACACTGCCTT
>Ga0189279_100240_pt1 | contig 15935 bp, 12 predicted proteins | sample N26B6minimetaG_FD_130324 | JGI IMG/M metagenome (GOLD analysis project Ga0189279, IMG submission 130324) | Marine microbial communities from the Costa Rica Dome - N26 B6 mini metaG | ecosystem: Environmental > Aquatic > Marine > Oceanic > Photic zone | place: Costa Rica: the Eastern Pacific... | reverse complement strand
CGAGCGCCATCGCACCGCCGTTGATGTTCACCTTGTCGCGGGGCAGGTCGAGGTCGCGGATGAATTTCTCCGCGACGACCGAAAAGGCTTCGTTGATCTCCCAGACGTCGATATCGTCCTTGGTCAGGCCGGCCTTTTCGAGCACCTTCTTCGCCGCCGGCACCGGGGCGTTGAGCATCAGGGTCGGATCGTCGCCGATATTGGCATAGGCAACGACGCGCGCGCGCGGTTTCAGGCCATGTTTGTCGGCATAATCCTTCGAGGTCAGCAGCACCGCGGCGGCGCCGTCGACCACCCCCGATGAATTGCCGGCATGGTGGAAATGCTGGATCTCGAGATCGGGATAGCGGCGATTGATCTGCTTCCTGAAAGTGAAGCCGTCGCCCATGTCGAAATCGGCGAGGCCCGCAAAGCTGGGCTTCAGCGCGGCGAGGCCCTCGGCGGTGGTTTCGGGACGCGGAAATTCCTCACGGTCGAGCGCGACGCTGCCGTCGGGGTTGAGGACCGGGACGACCGATTTGTCGAAGCGGCCTTCCTTGATAGCCTTGTCGGCGCGCTGCTGGCTGACGAGCGCGAGCGCGTCGAGCGCCTCGCGGCTGATGCCTTCGATTGTCGCGATCGCGTCGCCGCAGATGCCCTGGTGCGATTGCGGGTGCAGTTCGTCGAGCGCTTCGTGGCCCGATCCCATCAGGCGCGGCGGCAGCCCTGCGTTCGCCTGCTCGGCGGCATAGGCGCTCGTGTAGCTCATCATCTCGGTCCCGCCGGCGATGACGCAGTCTTCCATGCCGCTCATCACGCTCGCTGCGGCGAAATTGACCGAGCTGATGCCGCCGCCGCAGAAACGGTCGAGCGTCGTTCCCGACGCCTTGGTGTCATAGCCCGCCGACAGCGCCGCCATGCGGCCGAGGTCGCCGCCCTGCTTGCCGTTCTGCGATGAGGTCGACCAGACGATGTCGTCGACCGTCGCGGTGTCGAGATGATTGCGGTCGCGGATCGCGGCCAGCACCGTCGCGGCGAGATGCTGCGGGTGGAGGTGCGACAGCGCACCCTTGCCGGGCTTGCCGATCCCGCGGGGCGTACGGACGGCGTCGATGATATAGGCTTCGGCCATGATGGATTCCTTTTCAGAAAGAAGAAATGACGGATTTTAGGGACTTTGAACTTTGCTCCCCCCACGAACGGCGGAGCGGGAGGGCCATGATCTAACGGGGCGCCATGCGGATCGCGCCGTCGAGGCGGACGGCCTGGCCGTTGAAATAGGTATTGCGGACCATCTCCATCGCGAGGCTCGCATATTCTTCGGCCTTGCCGAGGCGCTTGGGGAAGGGGACCGAGGCCTCCAGGCTTTCCTTGACCTTCGGGTTCATATTGCCGAGCAGCGGCGTGCCGAAGACGCCGGGCATGATCGAATTGACGCGGATGCCGAGGTCCATCAGGTCGCGCGCCATCGGCAGCACGAGCCCGTTCACACCGGCTTTCGCCGAGCCATAGATGACCTGGCCGATCTGGGCGTCCTGCGCCGCGACCGAGGCGGTGAAGACGATCGCGCCGCGCTCGCCATCTTCCATCTCGGGAAGCGTCGCCATGCCTTCGGCGGCGATCGAGCCGATGCGGTAGCTCGCGGTCAATATGCCCGCGACGCCATATTCATAATCTTCGGTCGGGGTGCGGCGGTATTTGCCGGTTTCCTTGTCGAAGGCGAGCGTCTTGCCGCGGCGCGAGGTCATCGCGCAATGGACCGCGATCCGTTCCTGTCCGTGCGCGGCGCGCGCCTTGGCAAAGCCGTCCACGACCGATTGTTCGTCGGTGATATCGACATGGACGAACAGCCCGCCGATCGCCTTTGCCACCTCTTCGCCCAGCGCGTCGTTGATGTCGAAAATGGCGACCTTTACCCCTGCCGCGGCGAGCGCTTCGGCGGTCGCACGGCCGAGGCCCGAAGCTCCGCCGGTCACGACGGCGGCGGTGGTGGAATCGATCTTCATGGGGAGGCTCCTCAGGCGGGAATCTGGTTGAAGGGGATGCCCTTGTCGGGGCGGTGATCCTGCGGCAGGCCGAGGATGCGTTCGGCGATGGTGTTGAGCAACGTCTCGTCCGATCCGCCCGCGATGCGGCCCGTCGGCGCGTTGATCCAGCTCGAGGCCCAATCATCCTTTGGCGAGGCATGTTCGTCGAAGGCGAAGCCGGCATTGCCCTGAAGGTCGAGCGCGAGTTCGGACAGCTTCTGGCGCGAACGCACCGCGACGAGCTTGTTGAGCGAGCCCTCCGGCCCCGGCGTCATGCCCGCCTGCATCATCAGCCGCGCGCGGCGGTTGATCGAGTCGAGACCGGCGCGCATCGCGTAGTTGCGTGCGATCTGCTGGCGGATGCGGCCATCCTCGATCGCCGGCTTGCCATTGAGTTGCACGTCCTTGGCCAGTTCGACGAACAGGTCAAGGTGCGGACCGAAGCCGGCGCTGTCGGTCGCGACATAGCGTTCGATCATCAAAGTCGCGATCGCGACGCCGAACCCGCCGCCCACCGGCGACATGCGATGATCGTCGCTGATCTTCACATCGTCGAAGAAGACCTCGTTGACGTGGCTGTCGCCGCCCGCGAGCTTGATCGGGCGGACGGTGACTCCCGGCGCCTTCATGTCGACCCAGAAATAGGTCAGTCCCTTGTGCTTGGCGACCGTCGGGTCGGTGCGCACGACGATGACGCCATAGTCCGAATATTGCGCCCAGCTCGTCCAGACTTTCTGGCCGTTGACCTTCCAGCCGTTGCCGTCGGTCTCGGCACGCGTACGCAGTCCGGCAAGGTCGGTGCCGCCCGACGGTTCGGAGAAGAGCTGGCACCAGATTTCCTCGCCCTGCAACGCCTTCAAAACGCGTTCGCGGACGAATTCGCGGTCGCTGCCGAACTGCATCAGCACCGGCACCGGCATGCCGAGCGAGATGCCGAAATAGACGTTCGGAAAGCCGTGCTTCATCTCCTCACCCTCGAAAGTGATCTTTTCGAGGTGGCCGAGGCCCTGGCCGCCAACATCGGTCGGCCAGTTGATGCCGGCATAGCCTGCGTCGAACTTCGCCTTCTGATACCGTCGGCCGAGCGCGAGATCCTCTTCGACCGACAGGCCCTTGCGCGCTGCCTTGCCGAACGTCGGGACCATCGCTTCGCACCAGGCGGCGGCTTTCGCGCGATAGGCTTCCAGATCGCTCATGCGGCTTCTCCTGACAGGCGGTCGACGAGGACATCTTCCCAGAACAGGCTGCTGCCCTGTTCGATCGCAAGGCTTCGGGCGCGCCGCATATGCAGATGCAGGCCGATCTCCCACGTCACCCCGATGCCGCCGTGGATCTGGACGCAGTCGCGCGCCGCCGTGTCATAGGCGTCGGTCGCCGACAGGCGGGCGGCGGCGGCGGCGGTGATGAAGTCGCTCTGACCTTCGCGCGCCGCCGCGTGGGTACAGTTCGCGCGTGCCAGCTCGACGAGGCCATAGAGTTCGGCGATCCGGTGCTTGATCGACTGAAAGGCGCCGATCGGCTGGCCGAACGCCTTGCGCGTCACCGCATAATCGCGCGCGATCTCCATCAGCGCCTCGGCGCCGCCGGTCTGTTCGTGCGCCGTGACGACCGCCTGCAGCGCGATGATGTGCAGCGCCGCCTCGCGGGCTGCGCTGCCGACGACCAGCGTCTCGGCGGGGGTGCCGTCGAAATGCAGGTCGGCGATGCAGCGGCTGTTGTCGAAACTCGGCACCGCGACCCGCTCGACCTTGTCGAGCTCGACGATGGCAAGGGCCGGCATGCCCGGTCCGTTGGCGAGTACCACGGCGACGTCGGCGGCCAGGGCCCCCGTGACGCCGATCTTCCGCCCGTCCAGACGATCGCCGGTCAGCGTCACGCCGGGATGCTGCGGCAGGGCGTCGGCGCCGCAGGCGAACGCGACCGCGCCGATCGTCTCACCGCTTGCCAGCCCGGGCAGCCACCGGCTCCTTTGCGCATCGGTGCCATAGAGTTCGATCGCCTTCGCGGCACCAAAGCCCGACGTCAGAAAAGGCGCACCGCTCAGCGTGCGGCCCGCCTGATGCGCGATCAGACCCAGTTCGACCAGGCCAAGCGCAAGCCCGCCATAGGCTTCGGGAAGGGCGAGGGCGGTCCAGCCCTGTTCCTTGGCCGTGGTCCAGAATCCGTGATGATATTCGCCGGTCGCCTCGAGCAACGGAAGCAGGTCATCCTTGTCCATCCGCGCCTCCAGGACGCGCCGCGACTCGGTCGCGATCGCCTCCTGGCCTTCGTCGTACAAAATCGACATGCGATTCCTCACCCTTGATAATTTCGCTCCATCATCCCGACGTTAACGTAAACGTCAAGTGACTTTGACGCTACGGATCGAGCGAGCGGATCGCGGCTCAGGCCTGCGCGCCCTTCCAGTCGCGCTTGATCTTCTTGGCGAGGCTCCATTTATGGACCTCGGTCGGGCCGTCGTAGATGCGGAAGGCACGAACTTCGCGGAACACCTGTTCGACGATCGTCTTGTCGGTGACGCCGGTGCCGCCCATCACCTGGACGCAGCGGTCGGCGATGCGCATCAGCGCTTCGGACACCGCGACCTTCGCCATCGAGCTTTCGGCGGTGCCGAGCGATCCGGTGTCGAGCACGCCCGCGCACCAGTCGATCATCAGCTCGGCCTGTTTGATGTCGATCAGATTGTCGGCCAGCATGAACCCGACGCCTTCGTGATCGACCAGCGGCTTGCCGAACGCATGGCGGCGGTTCGCATAGTCGGTCGCGATCTCGTTCGCGCGGATGCATGCCCCCAGCCAGCGCATGCAGTGCGACAGGCGGGCGGGGGACAGGCGGACCTGCGCATATTTGAAGCCTTCGCCGGCTTCGCCGAGCATCTGGTCGGCGGGAACGCGAAGGTTATCGATCACTACGGTCGCATGGCCGCCCGGCATCGAACTGTCGATCGTGTTCGGGACATGCTCGATGCGGATCGCGGGGTTGGGCAGGTCGACCAGGAACATGCACGCGCCGCCGCCCTGGGCGACGTCCGCGGCCTTGGCCATGACGATGCCGACGCCGGCCCCCTCGGCGCCGGTGATGAAGCATTTGCGGCCGTTGACGACCCAGTGGTTGCCGTCGAGGTGGCAGGTCGTCCGCATCATCGACGGGTCCGATCCCGCGCCGCCGTCTTCGGCAGGTTCGGTCATGAAAAAGGCCGATCGCGTCCGGCCCGCGACCAGCGGATCGAGGAAGCGCGCCTTGAGCTCGGCGCTCCCGACCTTGCCGAGCAGGTACATATTGCCCTCGTCGGGCGCCATCGTGTTGCATGCCAGCGGACCGAGCGGGGAGAGGCCGCTCGCGATCAGGACGATCGCCGTCTCGCGCTGGTTGAGGTGGCTGCCGTCGTCCAGAATATGCGGGGTCAGCACCCCGGCAGCCCGCGCGCGCTCGCGCATCTCCATCACCAGTTCGTCGGTCGGCGCGCCATGATGGTCGCGGCGCGCGTCGCTTTCATAGGGAACGACCTGTTCGCGGACGAAAGCCTCGACCCGGTCGGCGATGGAACGGGCGCGGTCGGAGATGGTCATGCGATTCCCTTCGTTACCTAACTATCGCACCGACTCAACCCGACGTTGACGTAAGCGTCAAGTTAATTCATGGACAATGGCGACGCTGCCGTAAGGGCAAGACTGACAGGGAAGGGACCGAGCATGGCATTCAGGACGCGGATCACACAGATGCTGGGGATCGAGCATCCGATCGTGCAGGGCGGGATGCAAAGCGTGGGCTATTCGGAGCTGGCGAGCGCGGTGTCGAACGCGGGCGGTCTCGGCATCCTGACCGCGCTGACCCAGCCGTCGCCCGAAGCGCTGCGCGACGAGATCGAGCGCTGCCGCGCGATGACCGACAAACCCTTCGGCGTGAACATGACCGTCTTCCCGACGATCAACGCCCCCGACTACAAGGCCTATGCGCAGGCGATCATCGACGGCGGGGTGAAGATCGTCGAGACCGCGGGGACGCAGGCGGTGCGCGAGATCTGGGAGATGCTGAAGCCCCACGGCGTCACCATCCTGCACAAATGCACCGCGGTGCGCCACGCGCTCTCGGCCGAGCGCGCGGGCTGCGACATCATCTCGATCGACGGCTTCGAATGTGCGGGCCATCCGGGCGAGGACGATATTCCGGGGCTGATCCTGATCCCCGCGGCGGCCGACAAGGTGAAGATCCCGATGCTCGCGAGCGGCGGCTTCGGCGACGGCCGCGGGCTGGTCGCTGCGCTCTCCCTCGGCGCGGAGGGGATCAACATGGGCACGCGTTTTTGCGCGACGCAGGAAGCGCCGATCCACGACAATGTGAAACAGGCCTATATCGACAATGACGAGCGCGGCAGCTTCCTGATCTTCCGCAATTTCAAGAACACCGCGCGCGTCGGCAGGAGCGCGGTCAGCGAAGAGGTGGTGCGCCGCCTGTCGCAGCCCGATGCAAAGTTCGAGGATGTCCAGCCGCTCGTCGCGGGTGCCGCGGGGCGCGAGTTGCTCGAAACGGGCGATCTGTCGAAGGGCGTCTTCTGGGCCGGTATGGTCCAGGGCCTGATCCACGACATCCCCACCTGCGGGCAACTCATCGACCGCATCATCGCCGAGGCCGAAGCGATCATCGACCAGCGCCTCGCGGGGATGCGGGCGTAAGAGACAGGCGATACCATCCTTTGCGAGATGGCCGATTGTGACCGGACGTGGACCTTTACCTCATCGTCATCCCGGCGCAGGGCACCAATTTCCATTGCTCTCTACAGTACGATATCGCTTCTTATGTTACGCCGCCACGCCTCTCCCCAACGTGTATAGGGCAGCTTAGGGGTGGGAGGCGGACGGCAGATAACGATTGAAACGCGGTTCAGTATGGTTCCTCGAATGTCCGGCCCGAGAGAGCCAGTGCAAAATCGCCAAACTCCCGGACGGGCCCTTCTTGAGGCGACCAGCGATTAACAAAATGGTAGCCGTTGCGATCGACGCCTTCTACGATCCATCGGCTACCGTCGAGCCCGCCATTGCAATCGGTAGCTCGCTGTTCGAGGACTTTTGTCGCGGATAAAATAGCGTCGAGCTTTGCTATTTCGATAGCCGAAAGCGGGCGCGTCGCTTCCCGTTCGACGATGCCGGGCTCATAACCACCCGCGCCGGACAGTTGTTTGGCAACCAATTGAGCCTCTTGGCCGGAACGTTCTATGCGAACGATCACCGGATGATGAAAACTAGGCAACCAGGTAAAGCGCAGAGTCGACGTTCCGGACGTGGCGGGAGCACGAGATCGCTCGTACAGCGAAGGCTCACCAGCGGCGTCCCAATGGCGGGGGTACCAGTCGTTTTCGACTTTACTGATCGTGGCGAAGCACTCCGGATAGCCTTTGAAGTCGCAGACCTGTGCCGGCTTTCCGAAGGAGTCGGGGAAATACCTCTTGCCTGCCCCCGAAAGTTTGATTGCCACATTATTGCCCGGCAGTACGACACAGCGGCGATCAATTGCTGGCGTCGCGTCATTTCCGGAACCGCAGCTTGCCAAGACGAATGCGAGGACGATCGAAGCTGCTCTCATGCTTCGATTTCTATAGATGAAAAATCCCGCTTCAAGCTCTATTGCGGGAGAGAGAAGCGAACGCCCGCTTCCCACCCCAAATCGGACATCCGCCGCAAAAACCGCTGTCCTACATGGCTCCGCTGTGCCAGCCTTCGTTTCGCCTCTCTCGGCAGGCGGATAAAGGCGGTCACGGTTTACGGATACGAACGCGCCCCATCGGCGGCTCCACAAGGCTGAACTTTACTGAACTTTGCAACGATGACGCGGACCCGGCCCGCGATAACCGAAGACGGCAAGGGCAACAGGCACCCCAAAGCCGCCTTGCCCGTCGAATGCCATGATCACCGAAAGAAATGCCCCGCCGGTTTCCTGGCGGGGCAGTAGGGGGAGGTGGTGTCGGGGACCGGCCCGTTGCGGGCTGGACCGATCCCGATGCAGGCCAACCACCGAAAGACCTGCTGACATTGCGATAGGCGGCGTCCGCCACATCGGCGTTGATTTGAATCAACGATCCGAAAAATTGGCGCGCGGGGTGGAACTCCGCGGCAAAGCGCGGCATGGACTTGGGTCTATGAAGGGCAGCAACGCATGAGCATCGTCGAATATCGCGGATTCGCGGGCGCTCGCCTCGAAGCCGAGGTCGTCGGTTCCGAAAATGACCCGGCGGTGCTGCTCGTGCACGGTGCGGGCCAGACCCGCGGCGTCTGGGCCGGGGTCGCCAACGCGCTCGAACAGGCCGGGCGGCGCGTGATCAGCCTGGATCTGCGCGGTCATGGCGGCAGCGAATGGCCCGACGACGGGCGCTATGATTTTGACGCAATGGTCGAGGATCTGCGCGCGGTCCTTGCACAGATGGGCACCCGCCCCGTCGTCGTCGCCGCGACGCTGGGGGGCTGGATTGCGAGCGCCGCGCTCGAGCGCGATGCCGCGTTGCTGGCGTCGGGGCTGGTCCTCGTCGACGTTCCGCTCGATCTCGATCCCGCCGCGTCCCGCGGTATCGGTGCGCGGCTACGCGAGGCGGCGGCGCTCGCACCGGGGCAGGCCGAATGGGATACGCGCTTGCTCGATGCCTTCGACCGCGGCGCGATGGCCGATCGGCTCGCCGGCACGCCCGCCCCGATCGCGCTGCCGACGCTCTATGTTCGCGGGGCCCGGTCGGACCTCGTTTCGGGTGACCGGGCGGCCGCATTCGTCGCCGGGCTTCCCGATGGCGAGTTGGCGGAGGTCGAGGACATGTCGCTCGTCGTCACCGACGATCGCAGCGACGCGCTCGGCGGCTGGCTGATCGACTTCCTCGAACGCCGCGCCCCGCGCGAGTCGCCCGAATATCGCGAAGGTTCGGATGCGCGCACCTTCCGCGACGCGCTTGGCTGCTTTGCGACCGGAGTCACGGTCGTTACCGCGATGTGCCCCGACGGCACCCCGATCGGGCTCACCGCGAACAGCTTTACCTCGGTGTCGCTCGACCCGCCGCTGTTGCTCGTCTGCATCGCGAACGGCGCCGGCAGCGCGCCGGTTCTGCGCGATGCCGATCGATTCGCGGTCAACGTCCTCCAGATCGGCCAGCAACCGACCTCGAACCGTTTTGCGGGCAAGGGCGAGGATCGGTTCGCCGCGACGCCCTGGGCGGTGGGAGAATTCGGGACCCCGGTGCTCACCGGCTCGCTTTCGAGCTTCGAATGCGCGCGCGAGGCGCTTCACGATGGCGGCGACCACTTCATCCTCGTCGGGCGGGTGCTGAAGGCGATCTTCGAGCCTCGCCGCGATCCTCTGCTCTATTTTCGGGGCAAATACCGCAAACTCCACTTCGCCTGATCGCGTACCGACGCAATCATCGTTCGCCGTCGCGGACCAGCGCGGAAAGCGCGGGCGGCGGGTGCCGGCCCGATCGATCGAGCCCATCCAGCGTCGCCTGCGCCATCGCGCGATAGGCTGGAGCGCGGTCGGGACAAAAATCGTGCAGCCCCGCAAGGTGCGCGCGGACCGTATCGATATCGCCGCGAAGCAGCGGCCCCGACAGCGCCTCGAATCCGTTGGCCAGGCTGTTTTCCAGTGCGGCCCGAACCAGCGGAGCGACCAGCGCCCGCGATTCGTCGACCTGCGCGGCGTCCAGCATGGCGAACGCGTCGGCGAGCAGGGTGACCAGATGGTTCGAAGCGTGGCACAGCGCCGCGTGATAGAGCGGGCGATGCGCCTCGGCGATTTCGGTCGCGCGACCGCCGACAAGGCGCACGATGCCGTGTGCCTGCTCGGTCGCTTCGGCGCTCGATCCGGTGATCGCGAACCAGGCGTCACGCATCCGCGCGGCCTCGCGCGCCGGATCGCCGGTAAAGGTCATCGCCGGGTGGATGGCGGCCGTCCGGGCCCCGATCGTGCGAAGCGGAGCGAGTATTTCGGCGCCGCTGCGTCCGCTGACATGCGCGACGAAGGCCGGTCCGTCGCTCTCGATGCCGCAGGCCAGGTCGTGCGCGACGCGCGCGATCGCGTCGTCGGAGACGGCGAGGAGCACAAGGTCGCAGCCTGCGCCGATCGCCGCCATCGTCTCGGCGCGCCGGGCCTTGCCGATTGCGGCGACGGCCGCATCGGCCCGCTCTGCCGACCGGCCCCACACCGACAGCGGCTCGTGCGAATGGGGCGCGAGTGCCAGTCCAAGCGCCTTCGCGGCCCGTCCCGACCCCAGAATTCCGATGCGTCGATACGTCATGGCATCGCCGGCGCCCGGCCAATTTGGCGCGTCGGGATCAGAGCGTCGCGTCCTCGTCGGGGGGCGAGTGGAATTCGTGCCACAGGCCGTTCAATATGCCGACGCCGACGGCAAGGCCAAGGCCCAGAACCCAGGTAAAATACCACATGGCGATACCTCCGGTCAGTAAAAGTCGGGGTTGGTTCGCACGTCGTCCATGGTGACGCGGCCGAACAGCACCTTGATCACCCACGCCGTGTAGGCGAGAACGATGGGCAGGAAAGTCAGTGTCACGACAAGCATGATCCACAGCGTCAGATGGCTCGACGAGGCGTTCCACACGGTCAGGCTCGAATGCGGGTCGATCGAGCTCGGCAGGATGAACGGAAACATCGACAGGCCGACCGTCGCGATGATGCCGAACACCGCCAGCCCCGACCCGGCGAACAGCAGCGCCTGCTTGCGTCCGGCAATCGCGACATAGGCCAGGATGGGACCGATGAAGCCGAGTAACGGCGCCAGCAGCATCCAGGGATGGCGACCGTAATTGTCCAGCCAGGCACCGGCGGCGGGGACGCTTGTTGCCCAGCGCGGGTTCGATGGACCCGCGGGATCGAGCGCGCCCTCGATCCGGTAGCCGAGCGCGGTCGTCGCGACCATCACGCCGCCCGCCGCGAATAACAGGATCACGGCGATCGCGGCATAACGCCCCCAACGGCGCGCCCGATCCATCACCGGTCCCTCCTCTACCTTGAGAGCGAGCCAGCCCGCGCCGTGTAGCGCGATCATCGCGACCGAAAGCAGGCCGGTGAGCAGGGTGAAGGGGGTGAAGAGCCCGAGCAGCGACCCTTCGTAAAAGGCACGCAAGTCGCCGTCGAGGCGGAACGGTGCGCCCGCCAGCACGTTGCCGACCGCGACGCCGAAAACCAGGGCGGGCACGAAACCGCCGACGAACAACGCCCAGTCCCAGCGGGTCCGCCAGGCGGCATCGTCGCGCTTCGACCGATATTTGAAACCCACCGGCCGCAATATCAGCGCGGCGAGAACCAGGAATATCGCAAGGTAAAAGCCCGAAAAGCTGATCGCATAGACGAATGGCCACGCGGCAAAGATCGCGCCGCCGCCCAGGATCAGCCAGACTTGGTGCCCCTCCCATGTCGGCGCAATGCTGTTGATCACCAGCCGTCGCTCGGCATCGTCCTTGGCGATAAAGGGCAGCAGCGCGGCGACGCCGAGGTCGTAGCCGTCGGTGAGGGCAAAGCCGATCAGGAGCACGCCAAGCAGCAGCCACCAGATCAGGCGGAGCGTTTCATAATCGAAGGGAATCGCCATGACCTGTCCTCCTTATTCGGCCGGCAGCGGGGCATAGCCCGCGCCGGGATTGGGCTCGACGCCCGACGCGAGGTCGCGGCCCCGCTTCGATTCGGGGCCCTTGCGTATCGCGGCGAGCATCAGTCGCACTTCGATGACCGCCAGCCCGCCATAGAGCAGCGTGAAGGCCGCGATCGTGGTCCAGAGTTGGGGTACGGTCAGGCTCGAGGCGCCCAGGAAGGTCGGCAGCACCCCTTCGATCGCCCACGGTTGGCGGCCATATTCGGCCAGCACCCAGCCCATTTCGGCGGCAAGCCACGGCAGGGGGATGATCAGCACGGCGGCGCGCAGGAACCATTTGACGTCGAACCGCCTGACCGTGGCGAAATAGAAGGCGAGCGCGAAGAAGCCGATGAAGAAGAAGCCGAGCCCCGCCATCAGGCGGAACAGCCAGAAGGTGACGGGTACGTTGGGCACCGTATCCCAGGCGGCCTTCATCACCTGTTCCTCGCTGGCGGTGCGCGGATCGGCGACATAGCGTTTCAGCAGCATCGCATAGCCCAGGTCGGCACGATGTTCCTCGAACGTCGCACGCGCCGCCGCGTCGGTGCGATCGGCCTTCAGCTCTTCCAGCGCGCCATAGGCACGCTTGCCGCTCTCGATCCGCTCCTGTGCGTGGAGGACGAGCTCGTTGATGCCCTGGACTTGGCCGGTCAGGCTGCGCGTCGAAATAAGCCCCAGGACATAGGGGATCTTGATCTCGTACCGGGTGGTGCGATCCTCGACCGACGGAAACCCGATCAGCGTCAGGCCGGCCGGCGCCTTTTCGGTGTGCCACATGGCCTCGATCGCCGCGAGCTTCATCTTCTGGTTGTCGGTGAGCGCATAGCCCGATTCATCGCCCAGCACGACGACCGACAGCGACGAGGCGAGCCCGAAGGCGGCGGCGACAGTCAGCGACCGCCGGGCGAGCGCGGTGAAGCGCCCGCGGAGCAGGTACCAGGCCGATATGCCGAGCACGAAGACCGACGCGGTGACATAGCCCGCGCTGACGGTGTGGACGAATTTCGCCTGTGCGACGGGGTTGAACAACACCGAATAGAAATCGGCGACCTCCATCCGCATCGTTTCGGGGTTGAACCGCGATCCCACCGGATTCTGCATCCAGCCGTTGGCGATCAGGATCCACAGCGCCGACAGGTTCGACCCGAGCGCGACGAGAAAGGTGACCAGCAGGTGCGCCTGCTTCGACAGCTTGTCCCACCCAAAGAACATCAGCCCGACGAAGGTCGCCTCCAGGAAAAAGGCCATCAGCCCCTCAATGGCCAGCGGGGCGCCGAATATGTCGCCGACATAGTGCGAATAATAGGACCAGTTCATCCCGAATTCGAACTCCATCGTCAGGCCGGTCGCGACCCCCAGCACGAAGTTGATTCCGAACAATCGGCCCCAGAAGCGCGTGATCGTGCGCCAGATCTCGCGCCCGGTGATGACATAGATGCTCTCCATGATGACAAGCAGGAAAGAGAGCCCCAGGGTGAGCGGGACGAAGAGGAAATGATACATCGCCGTCAGGGCGAATTGCAGGCGGGAAAGCTCGACGACGGCGAGGTCCATGGCGTCACTCCTGAACGGCGACTCGGGTGGCGGTTCCGCGCTTGCGGAGCCGTCAATTAATGAATATGAGAATGTGTGAATATAACAAAAATGTCAACTGGTCAGAATGTCCCATCCGAACACCCGACGTCCGATCGCGGCGCACTTGCCGCATGGCTGGGCGACACGGTTGCGGCGGTGCTTTTCGCCTTCGCGTTGACGCGCTTGCTGGCGCCGCTCGTCGCCGGTGAGGTCGCGCGCACCGGTGCGATAGGCTGGGCGCTGCTGCTTGTCGTGGCGGCCGTGTCGCGCGGCGCGGCGCAGGGCGGCGCGATGATTGCCGGGATACGGCGCGGGATCGCGGTCGCCGGCGCGATGCGGGCGCGCATCGCGCCGACCTTGATGGTCGCCGCCACGGGACGCGGCCGGCTCGTCGGCGAAGACGCCGAACTTGCGGTCGGGGGCATCGACCGGATCGAGCCCTATGTGGCCCGATATCTGCCGCTGCGCCGAGCGGCCATGCTGTCGCCGATGCTGATCGCGCTCGCGGCGCTCCCGGCCAGTTGGGTTGCGGCGACGATCCTCGTCGCGACGCTTGTCCCGTTTGCGCTCGGAATGGCCCTGGCGGGCGGGGCCGCGCGCACCGCGAGCGACGCGCAGCTCGGCGCCCTGTCGCGGCTTGGCGGGCTGTTCGTCGATCGCGTCCGCGCGCTCCCGCTCGTCCTTTCCTATGGCGCCGAGGACCGCGTGAGCCGCCACATCGGCGCGGCGGCTCAGGATCTCGCGGCGCGGACGCTGGGGGTGTTGCGCATCGCCTTCGTTTCGAGCGCGATCCTCGAATTTTTCAGCGCGCTCGCGGTCGCGCTGGTCGCGGTCTATTGCGGGTTCGCCTTGCTGGGCCTACTGCCCTTCGATCCGTCCGAACAGCTCGATTTCGCGCGCGCCTTTTTCGTTCTCGCACTCGCACCGGAATTTTACGTCGGAATGCGCCGCCTCGCCGCCGCCTATCACGACAAGCAGCAGGGCGAGGCGGCGATCGCCGCGCTGGCGGTTGCCGACGGGATCGCAGCGCCAGCGATGCCGCTCCCCGTCGCGCCGCGCCGCCTCGACTCGCTCGCGCTCGTCGACCTCGTCGTCCGGCATCCGCAGGGTGCCGCGATCGGGCCGGTGACCGCCAGCTGGCCGGGCGCCGGGCTTCAGGTCGTGACCGGACCGAGCGGATCGGGGAAGACCAGCCTGCTGCGCGCGCTGATCGGCCAGGTGCCGGTTGCGGCGGGCACGCTGCGCGTCGATGGCCGAGCCGCCGGGCCATCCGCGCTCGCGGGGCGCTGCGGCTGGGCGGGGCAGCGGCCGCTGTTGCTGCCCGGCACGCTGCGCGCCAATCTGCTCGCCGAACGCTGGGGCGTTGGCGAGGACGAGATGCTCGCGCTGCTCGATGCGCTGGGGCTGCGGCGGCTGTTGTCGGCGCGCGGCGGCGGGCTCGACTGGGCGGTCGACGAACGCGGTAGCGGGCTGTCGGGTGGCGAACGGCGGCGTATCGGCCTCGTCCGCGCCCTGCTCGCGCCGCGCCCGCTTCTGCTGCTCGACGAACCGACCGCCGACCTCGACGCCGAGAGTGCGGAGGCGGTCGCCGCAAGGCTGCGCGCCGCCGCCGCGACGCGCTTGCTGATCGTCGCGACCCACGACCCGCGGCTGGTGGCTGTGGCCGACAGCGTGACGGACCTCGCATGATTGACGCGCTTCTGCACGCCGCGCGCAGCGGACAACGCCGCGCGGTCGCTCTCGGCATGGCGTCTGCGGCGCTCGCGGCGCTCGCGGCGGTGGCGCTGCTCGCGGTCTCGGGCTGGTTCCTGACCGGGGCGGCGCTCGCCGGGCTTGGCGGCGCGGCGGCGGTCAAGGCGTTCAACTACCTGATTCCCAGCGCAGCGATTCGCGGCCTGGCGATCGTGCGCACCCTGGCGCGCTACGGCGAACGGCTGTTCAGCCACCAGGCGATGCTGTTTGCGCTCGCCGACGTGCGGACGCGCCTGTTCGCGCGGCTCATCGCCACCCCGCCGTCGGCAGCCCTGCGCCGCGAGCGGGGCGACGTCGCGGCACGCCTCGGCGAGGATGTGCAGACGCTCGAAGAGGCGCTGCTGCGGACGACCCTGCTCCCCTCGGGCGCTGCGACCGCGCTCGGCGCCGCCGGTCTCGCCGCGCTCGCCGGCCCGGGCGCGGCCCTAGCACTGCTCGCCGCCGCCTCCGCGAGCTGGAGCGCCGCGCGCACGATCGGCGCGCGGCGCGTCGCCCCTGCGCTCGCCGAAGAAAGCCAGGCGCTCGGCGCGCTCAAGGAGCGCTATGTCGAACTCGCGGCGGGGGGAGACGACCTGCTCGTCTATGGCCTCGCCGACGATGTCCGCGCGGCGCTTGCCGCGGCCGAGGCACCCCTGCATCGTGCGCGCACCCGCCTCGTCCGGGCCGACGCCGTGATCGGGATCGTGCATTGGGGCCTCAGCGGCCTCGCGGTCGCCGCGATCGTGTTGCTGTCGTCGGCCAGTGCGCCGCGGATCGCGCTCGCCGCGCTCGCCGCAGCGGCGGCGATGGAGAGTGTCGGCGCGCTCGTCCGCCTTGATCTCCAGCACTGGAAAAGTCGCGGGGCGCGCGCCCGGCTCGACGCGATGCTCCCCGACCAGGCCGCACCGACCGGCGCTGCGACACCCGCCGGCGCGGCGATCGAGGTCGTGTTGCGCGGCGAGCGCCATCGCCTCGATCCCGGTGCGCGCGTGGTGCTGGTCGGG
>Ga0189279_100235_pt1 | contig 16370 bp, 12 predicted proteins | sample N26B6minimetaG_FD_130324 | JGI IMG/M metagenome (GOLD analysis project Ga0189279, IMG submission 130324) | Marine microbial communities from the Costa Rica Dome - N26 B6 mini metaG | ecosystem: Environmental > Aquatic > Marine > Oceanic > Photic zone | place: Costa Rica: the Eastern Pacific... | reverse complement strand
CGCCCGCGCGTGCTGTTCCAGACCGACGAGAGCGGCCAGCGCACCGAACCCTATGAAACCGTCGTCATCGACGTCGACGACGAGCATTCGGGCACGGTCGTCGAGAAGATGCAGATCCGCAAGGCCGAGCTGACCGACATGCGCCCCAGTGGCGGCGGCAAGACGCGCATCACCTTCTCCGGCCCCAGCCGCGGCCTGATCGGCTATCACGGCGAATTCCTGTCCGACACGCGCGGCACCGGGATCATGAACCGGTTGTTCGAGAAATACGGCCCGTACAAGGGCGCGATCGAGGGCCGCAAGAACGGCGTGCTGATCTCCAACGGTGCGGGCGAAGCGGTCGCCTATGCGCTCGGCCCCTTGGAAGAGCGCGGCATCCTGTTCGTCTCGCCCGGCGAGGCGCTGTATGAAGGGATGATCATCGGCGAGAATGCGAAGCCCGACGACCTGGAGGTCAACCCGATGAAGTCGAAGCAGCTCACGAACTTCCGTTCGACGGGCAAGGACGACGCGATCCGCCTGACCCCGCCGCGCCGCATGACGCTGGAACAGGCGATCGCCTATATCGACGACGACGAGATGGTCGAGGTGACGCCGGCGAACATCCGCCTGCGCAAGGCGCTGCTCGACCCGCACGAGCGCAAGAAGGCGTCGCGCAAGAAGGAAGCGGCGTAAGACCAGCGACGAAAGCCGATCGTCGCCCCCGCGAAGGCGGGGGCCGTAATCGGCCTTGCTCGTCGCTGTTGCGGGTACCTCCAGCGGCCCCCGCCTTCGCGAGGGCGACGGTTATTCCTTCGGTCTTGATCGAGAGGAGGCCCGGTTGGCCCGCCTGATCCTGTTCAACAAGCCGTGGGGCGTCCTGTCGCAATTCACCGACAAGGGCATGACCGCGCCCGCGGATGGCCCGCGCGCGACGCTGTCCGACTATATCGACGTCGCGCATGTCTATCCCGCCGGCCGGCTCGACCGCGATAGCGAGGGGCTGTTGATCCTGACCGACGACGGCGCGTTGCAGGCGCGGATTTCCTCGCCAAAGCACAAGATGCCCAAAACCTATCTGGCGCAGGTCGAAGGCGAGCCCGATGACGCCGCGCTGGCGGCGCTCGGCCGCGGCGTCACGCTGAACGACGGCCCGACCCGCCCCGCAACCGTCCGCCGCATCGACCCGCCGATGCTATGGGACCGCGACCCGCCGGTGCGATACCGCAAGAGCGTGCCCGATAGCTGGCTCGAACTCACCATCACCGAAGGCCGCAACCGCCAGGTGCGGCGGATGACCGCTGCGGTAGGGTTTCCGACCCTGCGGCTGGTGCGGTGGCGGATCGGAGCGTGGGAGATTGGGGATTTGGGGTTGGGGGAATGGCGCGAGGTTGGGTGACGGCGATTATCGAGGCGGCGAAGCTGTGCCCCTGTCCTGCTCGAAAAGACGCAGTCGCGCTTTCGCCGTTTGCGCGGCGAGCTTGTCGCCGAGCGCCTCGTTGGCGACTGCGACGATATTGTCCGGTCCGGCAGGCGCGCGCCAGACATTCGGGTCGAACAGGCTGATGTCGCCGTCGGCCGGACTTGCATTCGCCGATTTTTCCGATGCCGCCGAATAGAGCGCGTTATATCCTGCCATTCGCGCAGGGCGGCGAATCGTTTCGCCGGTGCGGACGTCGACATAGCGGACCATCAACCGGCTTCGATCATAATCGATCGTCCCGATCCGCGCGACGCCGTTCTGCGCGTCTACGGCATCGGTCTGCCCGTCGACGACGGCCATTTTTTCGATTGTCTGACGCTTGAAGTTGATGCGCCAGAAATGGGTTTGTACCAGCACGCGGTCGTTATCCTCCCATCCATCGCCGTCGTCGTCGGCCTCAAGCGAGTTTGCAACGGCGATGGCCGTGCCGTCGCCGACGACGCCGACATCGTGCCGAAAGGCAATCGGTGTATCGATGCGCCGAATCTGTCCGCGTGCGACAAACGCAGCAAATGGCTGTTCCTCACGATTTACGCTGACCGAGCCGGCGAGGTAAAGCGACATCGTCCCTTCGTCGAATGCGACGCCGTGATCGAAATTGAAGCGCGCTTCTTGACCCTCGACCGTCATCGGATTCGGGAAAATCTGAACGTCCTTGCCGTCGACGTCCCAGACGACGACCTTATCGGGCCATCCATATTGACCCAGAAGATACCGTCCCGAAGGGGAAAATCTGAGCAGCGACCAATCCTCGTCGCGCTCCGCCGCCGGGAAGACGAGTTGCCTGATTTCCTGTCCTTCGGCGGTAGAAAAGACATGCACGCGATGATCGGTTCCCACCGCCGCCGCCCGGCGGCCGTCGGGCGACAGCGAAAATCGGCCGTTCGCGCTGGCGGCCGACAACAGGACCTTGAGCGGTTTGCCGCGCGCGGTATCCCACAACTCAACCGGAAAACGTCCCTCCTCGTCATTCTCATAAAAATTTCCGGTGATTGCTCGATGTTGCGCGGGCGCTTGAATCCCATAGCCTTTTGCCACGGCAGCGAGGGTGGGAACCGAAGCAAGCAGGGCGTTGGTGAGCGCATCGAAGGCGGGCTCGAAGCGGACATCGGTGGCCTCCACGCCGAAGGGGAGAGCCTTGAGGGCCTCGCCAATGGCATAGGTCCGCGGATTGACCCCGGTCCGGCGGGCGAATGTTTCCATTTGCCCCATGTCGGTCATTTCCGCCATCTGTCGCGATCGTTCGACGACCTCGCTGGCGCGCATCGTGCCGTTGAGGCGCAATGCGTCGGTCAGCGAACTGCGCGTCCAGGGGGCCTGCGCATAGTTGGTGGCCTCCCCGACCTCGCGCGAAACCGCCGCGAAGCTCTCCTGGATCGATGCACCCGGCGCCCCGAGGTTGCGCGCGAGTGCCGCAGAATAGGGGCTCGCCTTGCCGCTGCCGTCGGCCGCGACATCGTTCGGCGAGGTGGCATAGGCCACGAGGATATTGGCGCCGAGGGCGGCGGTGTCGGTGCCGACCGGAGCGAGGCCGACTCGCGTCGCTTCGATCGACCGGCTGGCGAATTGAATGGGACGCCTGACGAGCGGATTGCTGCGGCAGGCGTCGAGGGACAGGATTCCGAACCTGGCGAGGCGCAGCGCGGCGAGCACCGGGTCGAGCCGCACCGACGACGCGACCAGGTCGCGCGCGGGATCGGCATCGCGCATCAGCAGGTAGTTGGCGTCGCCCAACTGCATCGCATGACCCGAATAATGCACCATCGCGACGTCCGCAGTCGCCGTCCGCCGGGTGAATTCATCAAGGCAGTCCTGGAATTGTGGCGCGGTCAAGTCATTGCCGACGAGGACGTCGAAGCCAAGGAAGCGAAGCCGCTCGGCCAGGAGCGCAATGTCGCGCGCCGGATTGGCGAGCGTTGGCAACCCCGAATAGCTGGTGTTCCCGACCAGCAGTGCCACACGCTTTTTCCCGTCGAGCATCGCGGCGGCGAACGCCTCGTTACGGGGCTGGACAACGCATTCGCTAGCAACGGCGGGTGAGGCGGCAAAGACCACCGCGGCTGCCAGGCCATATTTTATGGCGCGGGGAAGGCCGGTCATTGCGCCGCCTCCATGACCGATGCCACAAAAGCTGGAAGCTGCGCGGTGCAGTCCGCATCGGACATGGCCAGCAACAGCATGTCGCCGGAAATGGTTCGAAGGTCGGCGATCCGGATCGACTGGACGCGCGTCTCGCCGCGCCAGATCACAAGCGTCTTTCCACCGCGATAGCTCCAGCCGGCGGTGGGGAGCGTCGGGCCGAGAATGATCGAGGCCGGTTGATCGTTCGTGTCGTACGTGAAGTCGTAACGCGCCGTATCGCCCATCATGCCCGACGAAAGGCGCGCGACCAGCGGGCTGTCGTCGACGATGCAAAAGCTCTGGTCGCGGCCGTCGATGGTCAGCTCGCGCAACCCGGTTTCGTCGCCTCGCGCGGCCCCCATTGCGCTGCGATCCTCGGCTTCGCTGGAGAACAGCGCGGCAATGGTGTCGAAAAGCTTGCGAACCGAACCGCTCTCCGGCTTGCTTCCGATCCGTTCCGAAAGCCGGCCATCGAATGGGCCGTCGACGCGGACCAACCGGCCCTCCTGATCGATGAGCGAGAGATGTTCGCCCCGCCGCAAATATATTCTGGGATCGCCCGCCACGCGTCCTTCGGCAAGGCCAGGCGGGGCATGGAGGATCATGATTTCGGAGTTGGCCCATGCCGGCGAGGCCGCCGCCAATGCCGCCAAAAGAAACCCCAGCCTAGCCGTCCGCTTCCGCATGTTTCCCACCCCAACGCAGTCTGGTCAGTTTGCGTCCCGTTATCCAGATAGCGATTCCAAAGGCATAGGACAACAGAACGAGTCCCGACCGGATCGCCACGTCGAACAGAAAGAACAGCAGCAGATCGGTGAGGAAGATCGCGGCTATCGCCAAGGCCTCGATCGGAATATGATTCCAGCGATAATCGGGCGGAACTGCGACCGCGACGAGCGCGACGAGAAACGCCAGGAACAGGTTAAGCGCTAATCCGGCTTCGTGAACATGAAGGTCGGCAAGCCGTTGTGCGACAATCGCGCCGTGGATCGTCAGGCCGTCCTGGCCGTCTCCGCCAAGATTGGCGAGCGGAGTCCGATGTCGATCTGCTTGGGCCACGGAACCGAACAACAGGATTTTGCCCTCCGCCAGCGCGCGGAGCGCCGATGCGTCGCCCTGCTCGCATAGCCGGGCGACGTCTACGGCGCGGACGCGGAGGAATTCGTCAGCGGACCCCCAGAGAATGCGCTCGCGCACCGATCGGCCCGCGGCGGGCGCGTGCTGCGCGACGCGCGCCAGAGCATCCGCGAACGAGAAAGCGATCGGGTCGCCGGATGCGGAAGGAAGCGAGAATCGGACGCGCTCGCTTGTCTTGTCGGTCAGGAGACGGACATTGCCCTGCGCTGCCCCCGCCGCCGCTGCCAACGCCGATATCGGCGGATAGGCGATGGGCCCTTGTGGTGTTTCGACGTCATAGCTGGCAAGCACGAGCGGTGCCGCGCGCGCCGCGTGTTGTAAGCGATTGAGCAACAGGGGCTGGGTATGGACCGCATCCCTTTCGTCCGCCAGAAGGATATCGATTCCCAATGCTTTGGGTTGGGCCTCCGCCAGGCAAACGGCCACCCTGCCCACGAAATCGCGGTCGGTCGGAAGCAGTGAGGTCAACGCGGCGCGGTGGGCGGCGTCGTCGCGAATCTCGACCAGAACGACGTCGCGCGCAGCATCCGACAGCGCCGGCCGAGGCGCAATGCTCGTCCAGTCCCGCCACCAGGAATCCGCGGTGAGCAGTTGCGGAAAGAGTGCGCCGGCAAGCAGGCACAGGAGGGCCGATATCAAAGCCTTGCCGGCCGCGACCATCGCGCAGGCGACAAGATTCGACGGTGGCTGATCGCGCTTCGCAGGCATCTTCTGACCCCCCAAATCGTCATGGCGGGTCGAAAGCCCTATGGCAACCGGCGCGCGGCCCGGCGCCGGCTTTCAGACGTCCGGGAGCGTCTGGCGGGCGAAGCCCCAGCCTTTGAGCTCGGCGCTCGCGGCGCGTTCGAGCAGGTCGGCGGCGTCCGCGATGCTCCAGCGGCGCGGGCTGTTGGTGTCCGCGAGCGCGTCCCACCCGATCGGCGCGGCGACGGGGGCGCCTTCGCGGGCGCGCACCGACCAGGGCAGCACCGCGGTGCTGCCGCGCTGATTGCGCAGGTAATCGATGAAGATCCTGCCCTTGCGCTTCGCCTTGCTCATCGTCGCGGTGAAGCGGTCGGGCTCGGCGAGCGCGAGCGCTTCGGCAAAGCGTTTCGCAAAATCCTTGTGCGCGTCCCAGTCGTGTCCGGGATCGAGCGGCACGACGACGTGGACGCCCTTGCCGCCCGAGAGCATAGCGAAGCTGACGAGCCCGATGTCGGCGAGCTGGCGCTTCAGGTCCGCGGCGGCTTTCCTGACGTCGGCGAAGTCGAGGCCTTCGTCGGGGTCGAGATCGAAGACCATGCGGTCGGGCTGTTCGAGCGTATCGATATGGCTGCCCCAGCCGTGGAATTCGATCGTTCCCATCTGGACGCAGGCGAGGATGCCGTCGGCGTCGTCGACATAGAGATAATCCTCGACCCCGCCGTCCTTCTCGCGGATCGGGACGTGGTGGACGTGCGGGCCGAAGCTGCCCGAATCATGCTTCTGGAAAAAGCATTGCTTCGCGCGCCCCTGTGGACAGCGGACGAGGCTGACCGGGCGGCGCGCGAGGTGCGGGAGCATGACGGAGGCGAGGGCGGCATAATAGTCGGCGAGGTCGCCCTTGGTCGCCTTTGCCTCGGGGAAGATGATGCGCTCCCGGCTGCTGATCTTCACGTCGCTCGCGGGGGCGGGGGTTTTCGCCTTGGTCTCGGGTTTCACGTCCTTCGCCTCCTTGTCGGCGCGCAGTCCGACGAAGCTCGCGTGGCGGACCGAGCCGCCGGCGGTATATTCCGCGAAGGCGACCTCGGCGACAAGGTCGGGTCTTACCCAATGGACCTTGCGCGCCGCCGCCTTGTCGACGTCGACCGGTGCGGTCTTGCGCGCGCGGCTCGCGAGCTTCGCCTCCAGCATCGCCATCGTTTCGCTGTCGAAACCGGTGCCGACATTGCCCTTGTAGACCAGTGCGCCCTGCGCGTGCTGCGCGAGAAGCAGCGAGGCGAAGGGCCGCGCCTTGGCCGACGATTCCTTCCAGCCGACGACGACGAATTCCTGGCGGCGGGTGCATTTGACCTTCACCCAGTTTTTCGAGCGGCGGCCGGCATAGGGTGCGTCGGCGCGCTTGGCGATGATGCCTTCCTGCCCCGCGCCGCACATCGCGTCGTAGAGCTTTTCGCCGGCGCCGATGACATGGTCGGCGACCGCGATCGGCGGCGCGGCGCCGCGGAGCAGCGCCTCGAGACGCTCCTTGCGCTCGAGATTGCCGAGCGCGGTGAGCGATTTTCCGTCCTCTTCGAGCAAGTCGAAGGCGAAGAAGTGGAGATCGGTCGTCTTGTCCTGCGCGCCGTGGCCGCGCTTCAGGACCGCCTGAAGCGCCGAGAAGTCGGGGTTGCCGTCCTTGCCATAGGCGACGATCTCGCCGTCGATCAGGCACGGCGGCAGGTCGAGCGCGGCGATGTGGCGCGCGAGCGGCGCGAACTTGTCGGTCCAGTCGAGCCCGCTGCGCGTATAGACGACGACCCGATCGCCCGCCGCGGCGACGAGCGCGCGGTAGCCGTCGAACTTGATCTCGTGGAACCAGTCGTTGCCGGTCGGCACGCTGTCGACGAGCGTCGCGAGCTGGGGCTTGCGGAATTTCGGCGGCTTGGCGCCGGCCTTCGCCGATTTGGCGACCTTGCGGTTGTGCGCCGCCGCGGCGGCCATCTTCTTCGCGAACGCGTCGCCTTTCGCGCCCTTCAACGATTGTTCGCCGCCGGCGTCGCCCGCGATCTCGGCCATCGGGCGGTCGGTGAGCACACTTGTCAGATTGCGGGCGGTCAAATCGTCGCTGCCGCCGGCATAGGCGTCGTCGATCTTGCGGAGCAGCCAGTTTTCGCGCTTTTCGCCCGCGCGCGGCGTCATGCGAACGAGCAGCCATTCGCCCTTCATCCGCTCGCCGTCGAGGGTGAAGTGGAGATGCCCCTTGTCCAGGTCCTTCGCGCTCTTGCCCTTCACCGGCGCCCAGGTGCCGCGGTCCCAGAGCATCACGGTGCCGCCGCCATATTCACCCTTCGGGATCACACCCTCGAACTCGGCATAGGCGATCGGATGGTCTTCGGTGCGCACCGCAAGGCGCTTGTCGCCGGGATTCGCGCTCGGCCCCTTCGTCACCGCCCAGCTCTTGAGCACGCCATCGGCCTCCAGCCGGAGGTCGTAGTGGAGCCGCGTCGCGTCGTGCTTCTGGACGATGAAGCGGTTGCCGGCTCCTTTCGCGATTTTGCCCGCGGGTTCGGGGGTCAGCTTGAAATCGCGCTTCTTGTTATATTGGGCGAGGGGGTCGGCGCGGGTCATGTCACTTACCCCCTCCAACAGAATCCGCTCGTGCTGAGCTTGTCGAAGCACCGTCCTTCTTGCGACCCAGGAAGCAAGAGCGACCCTTCGACAAGCTCAGGTCAAACGGCGATGGGGGAGGGCCACGCATCGAAGGGCCTCTAGGCCCGCTTCCTGGCCGGCGCCTTTTTCGTGGGCGCTTTCTTCTTCTTCGGCGCGGCGGCGGCCTTTTTCCTGCCGTCGACCGATGCCTTGAGCGCCGCCATCAGATCGATGACGTTCGACCCTTCGCGAAGGTCGGCGGGCTCTTCGACATCCTCGAGCACGCGCTTGCCTTTCGCCTTGGCCTTTTTCGCCACCAGGCGCTTGATCGCGTCGACATAATTGTTGTGAAAATCGCTCGCGTCGAACTTGCCGGTCTTCTTGCCGATCAGCGTTTCGGCGAGGTCGAGAAGATCCTCGTCGGGTTTCGACGCCGGGACATCGCGAAAATAGCTGGCCGCCCTGTTCACCTCGTCGGCGTAGCGCAGCATCTCGAGAACGAGGCCCTTGCCGCACGGGCGCAGCGCCACGAGCTGCTCCTGCCCGCGCAGCGCGAGCTGGCCGAGTCCGACCGTCTTCGTGCTGCGCAGCGCCTCGCGCAGCACGATATAGGCCTCTTCGGCGAGCTCGTCCGCCGGAACGACATAATAGGGCTTTTCATAATAAAGGATGTCGATGTCGCCCGCCTCGACGAACTGGACGAGTTCGAGCGTGCGCTTGCTCTCGAGCTTGACGGCTTCGATCTCGTCCTCGTCGAGCAGGACGTAATTGCCCTTCGACACCTCATAGCCCTTGACGATATCGTCCTTGTCGATCGGCCCGATGCCAGGCACGACTTTTTCATATTTGACCGGCTTGCCGCTGGGTTCGTGGATCTGGCGAAAGCCGATGCTCGCGCCCGATCTGGTCGCGGGATAAACTTCGACCGGAATCGACACCAGTGCGAGGCGAATCTGACCTTTCCAATAGGCGCGCGCAGCCATCGGCATCCCTTTCGCGACGTTCCCCCGAGTCCCAATGTTCGGCGCGGCGAGGGGTTCCCCCGGCACGGCGTCTGGTGCGGTGCGGTTGATAACGCTCTCTTCATTTCGCCGCGCTATCGAAGGGGCGGGACCACAGGCATCGGGAATGGCTTATGCAGATGGTCCACGAAATGCGCCGGTTGCGCGCCGAACATGCGGCTCTTTCGGTGCTGTCCGAATCGCTCGCGGCGCTGGTCGCCGCCGATACCCCCGCTTCGCTGCGTGCGATCGAGGCGGCGCGGGCCGACCTGCGCGACAGCCTGACCTGTCATCTGAAGTGCGAGGACTGGGCGCTCTATCCGCGGTTGCTGGCGAGCGGGGATGAGAGGTTGCGGGGGCTTGCGGCGAGGTTCGTCGCGGACATGGGTGACGTGGCCGAGCGGTTCACCGCCTATGATCGCGGGTGGAACAGCGCGCGAATCCTGGCCGACTGGAAAGGATTCGGCGCCGAAACCAGGACCATGCTGGCGCTTCTCGACGAACGGATCGAACGCGAGGAACGCGATTTATATCCGCGCGCCGAAGCGATCGGCGAAATCAGCCTGGAGCCGGTCGAGACGGTTTTGCGCCGCGCCGGATGCTGACCCGTCACGGACGGATCGATACCGTCCAGTTGAGCGCGACACGCCAGCCCTGGTCGAACCCCGGCGCCGGCTGGTTCCACGCATCGGCGACCTCGACCCCGATCGTCGCATTGTCGGCATAGGACAGGCGGATTCCGCCGCCATAACTGCCAAGATCGAAGCCGGTGCGGGCCAGTCCGGGGCGCGCGAGCAGGGTGACGTCGGCATAGTCGGCGAAGCCGTAGATTTCGCTGTTGGCGAATTTGCCCGCCCCGATCGGCCGCAGCGCGAATTCGGCAGAGCCCGCATAGCCGCGATCGCCGTTGACCAGCCCGTCGTCGAAGGCGCGGCCGAACGTCGCGCCGCCGATGCTGAGCCGCTGCGCCGCGGGCAGGCGGTCCCGCGTCCAGCGGCCGATAGCGGCAAGGCGCAGCACCGCCGCCTTGCCGAACGCCCGGTTCGCCTCCAGGCTGGCGTCGGCATAGAGGAAGCCGGCCTCGCCGACCGCCGGGTCGACATCGGCCCCGGCAAGGTCGAGCCCCTGCGCGACGCCGATCCGCGTTCCGATCACCATTTTGTCCTCGCTGAGCCGAAAGGCGAGCGCCGCGCCGGCGGTCCAGGTCTTTTCCGCCGCCAGCAGCGAGCCGAACAGCGCATTGCGCGAATCGAGGTGATCGAGCCGCGCCGACAGTGTGAGGTTGCGCCGCGTCGCGCGGATCAGCGGATGGGTGATCGCGAATCCGGCGCTCCACGCGTCGCCGTCGACCGCCAGCCCCTTGGGCCGGGTCCGCAGCGCCGCCGCCGTCAGTTCGGCCCGGGTACCGTTCGATCCGATCGGGGTCGAATGGCTGGCCGAGGCATAGAGCAAGGATTGCAGGTCGAGCGATGCGGCGCCGGTCAGCCGGGTATCGTCGCCGCTGCGTAGCAGGCTGCTGCCGCGCGCATTGGCCTCGACGATGCCGTCGTTGACGAAGCGGCTGGTGCGCGTCGTGAACCCCACCCCCAGCGTCGGGCGTTTGGCATCGATCGCGAGATCGAGGTCGACCGCGCCGGGAGCGCCGCCGAGCGACAGGGTCGGCTTGACGGTCGCGCCCGGCACATCGCCGATCGTACCGAGCACGCGTTCGAAGCGGGCGCGGGCCAATGGGTCGCGGCCGGGCAGCCGCGCAGCCATTTCGGCGATCAGCGGGGCGGGACCGCCTTCGCTCTCGCCGCTCAGCACGACTTTGCCGATGTGGCCTTCGGCCGAGGCGACCTTGACGATGCCCCCCGACAGATCCTGTTCGGGAATCACCAGCGTGAAGAGGGCGACGCTCGACCGCGTATAGGCGCGGGTCATGGCGGCCGCGAGCTTTTGCAGCGTATCGGCCGAGGCGCGGCGGCCGACGAAGCGTTCGGCGGCGCGCGCGACATTGGCCGGAACGCCTGCCCCGACAAAGCGGATCTCGCGGATCGTGACGTCGGGCCTCGCGCCGAGTTCGACCGATCCCGCCGGGCGCGCGGGCGCCTGCGGGTCGGGCAGCGTGTCGCGCCGATCATCGGTGGGGGCAAGGGGCGGGCGGCCGTCGAGCGGCGTACCCGCGGGCTGCATGGCCGACGCCGCGGCGGGAAGGAGCAAGGCCCCCGTCCCGACCGCGACGCAGCCTTCGATGAAGCGAAGCACGCGCGCGCTCAGTCGGTGCCGCCTGCGGGGGGATGGCCGCCAAGCAGGCCGCCGACGGCGCCGGTGACGCCGGACACGAGCCCGCCGGTCGCATCGCCGTCCCCGGTCGCTCCGCCGGTGGCACCTCCAACGACCTGGCCAACCGTCCCGGTGACGCCGGAGACAAGGCCGCCGTTGCCGCCGCCGTCGCCCCCGGTGGCGCCCGCGAGCGTCCCGGTGACGCCGGACACGACGCCGCCGACCGCACCGGTCGCGCCGGTACCGGACGACCCGAGACCGCCGAGCAGGCCGGTCCCGCTGCCGGGCTGGAGCGTCACGAGCTTGCCGTTCGAGCCCACGCCGACGGTGAGCAGCGATCCGGTCTCCTGTCCCGGCGACAGGATGCTGGCGCCGAGCAGCGGCGATGCGTCGGGCGATCCGATCGCCGTCGCCTTGCCGATCGTCGCGGTGATCAGTTCGCCGGGGGCGGCAGTCAGGCCGTCGACCAGATATTGATTGCCCTGACCCGTCTGGACCAGCGCGGCGCCGGTTTTCTTGACGACGCCGACGACCGTGCCGACGAGTTCGGTATCGCCCGGCAGGCGGCTGTCGACCGCACTTGCGAGTTGCAGGCCCTTGTCGGCGACGACATTGACGAGACTGCCCGATTTGACGAGCACGCCGCCGATCACGGGATTGATATTGTCGGGGTCGCCGGTGTTCGCGAGCAGGCCGGTGCCTGCAACGCCGCCGGGTCCGACGAGGCCGCCGGTTGCCAGCGCGCCGGCGTCGCCGAGCCCGAGTCCGCTGCCTGCGGGGCCGGCCGGGCCGGCGGGGCCTGCGGGGCCTTGCGCTCCGGGCGGGCCCTGTTCTCCCTGCGGCCCGGCGGCACCGGTCGGTCCCGCGGGTCCGACGCTGCCGACGCGATAGTGGCCCGACGATTCACAGGCGGCGAGCGCGAGGCAAGCCGGAATGAGAATGAGATGGGCCGGTCCGAAACAAAGACGGTTATTTGGCACGTTTCCTCTCCTTCATGCGTAGGTATTCCTACGTAGAAATGAATCGCGCCAATCGAGAAGGTTCCCGCCTTTTCAGGCGGTTAACTTTTGCGATGATGTAAAGTTAACCATCTGTTCGGCTAAAATCCGGCGTTTGTCGCCCGTAATTTTTTTTGCTCTTAACCACATGGCTTACCATTGAGCGAACGGCCCGCCGGCGGCCGGTTTTTCGATCCGTTCCGGGATGGCACAGGATCCGGCAGAGGGTCAGGATCCCGGTCGTGCGTTGCGCCGCACTTGATTTGAAGCGCGCGCTCGCCTAGCGCGCGGCACGGATTTTGGAGACTTCAGACATGACCGATACGCCCCCCGACCGCCTGTCGACCAACCCGCGTTCGCCCCATTTCGACATGGAGGCGCTGCAGCGCGGCATCGGCATCCGCTTCAAGGGCAAGGAGCGTACCGACGTCGAGGAATATTCGATCTCCGAAGGCTGGATTCGCGTCGCGGCGGGCAAATCGAAGGACCGGTTCGGCCAGCCGATGACGATCAAGCTGTCGGGCGAGGTCGAGGCCTGGTTCGAAAGCGGCGAAGGCGAAAGCGACGACGCCGAGGCCTGATTGTCGCGGCCGGCCGGGACTTAGGTCCTGACCCTAATTGCCGAGCGAGGCGACGACGAGGCCAAGGCCGTTGCCGGGTTTCCAGTCATTCCGGGTCCAGATCGGCTCGTCATAGCCGGGGCGCGGATTGTCGCCGCCGGCATTGGGATAGATAAAGCCCTGGACCGGATTCACGCGGGTGCCGAGGTCGCCGATCGGGGCGTACCAGACGCGCACTTCGCTCCAGTCGCCGGCGTCGCTGACATCGACGACGCGGACATTGCGCTCGATCTGGCCGCGGCGACCGTTGATCGGCGACCAATTGGCGTGGCTGATCAGGATTTCGCGGTCGCCGACGATCTTTTCGACGACGGCGACGTGGCCATAGGGCATGCCGCGGGTGCCGGCGAACGCCATCACCGCGCCCTTGCGCGGCTGTTGCCCGCGGTCATAGTCCCCGGCGGCCTGCGCCCACCAGGTCCTGGCGTTGCCGTGGATCTGGATCCCCGATTCATCGCGGGCGAAGGGGACGCATTGCAGATAGCCGCGGGCGGAGGCGGGGGTGGCCGCGAGCAGGCCGGTCAACATCAGCGCGGATGCGACAAAGGCACCCAGAAAGCGGCGAACGGGCATGAAATGCGACCCCCATTGGCTTGTCTTCAAGCGTTGGAGCCTGTTTGCCACGGTCGGCGGACGCCGCCACAATCGCGCGACGAGTCGCTGGATCGGCGCGGCAAGCTGCGGAACCTTTTGGTAACCCTTTCGTTTCGCCGCGCGAACCGTTCGGCTGGTCGCCGCGGCGAGGCGAAAGGCCGTTGTCAGGCCGCGGCCGACGACGATGATTCGGGGGCGCGGAACAGCACGAGGACGTCGCTCGACGGCATCGGGCGACCGTAATAATAGCCCTGGATATTGCTGCATCCCAAGGTGCGGATCGTTTCGACCTCCAGCTCGGTTTCGGCGCCTTCGGCGGTCGTCGCCATGCCGAGGCTGTCGGCGAGCGCGACGACGGCGCGGATGATCGCGATCGATTCGGGAGTGCCCTTTGCGGCGCCCTGAACGAAGCTGCGGTCGACCTTGATCGTCGAGAATTGCGTCTTGCGCAGATAGCCGAGCGACGAATAGCCGGTGCCGAAATCGTCGAGACTGAGCCGGATGCCGAGCGCGATGAGCTGATCGAGCAGTTGCGCCGCGCCGCCGCCGTCGCGCAGGAAGACGCTCTCGGTCACTTCGATTTCGAGCCGCTCCGGCGGGAGGCCGCTCTGGGCGAGCGCCGAGACGACGACCGACGCGAAATTGGGATCGGTGAGCTGTTCGGCCGAGACGTTGATCGCGACCTTCAGGTTCGACGGCCAGCGCATCGCCTCGGCACAGGCGGTGCGCAGCACCCATTCGCCGATCGGCGCGATCAAGCGGCTGTCCTCCGCAAGCGGGATGAACCGGCCGGGCGACACGTTGCCGAGTTTCTGGTTGGTCCAGCGGATCAGCGCCTCGAAGCCGTTGAGCGTCCCGTCCTCGGCCGAGACGACCGGCTGGTAATAGAGTTCGAACTCGCCGCGATCGAGCGCGCCGCGCAGTTCCTGTTCCATCACCCGCCGCTCCTCGGCCTGCGCGTGGAGCGAGGCGACATAGGCGGCGACGACGTTGCCGCCCTTGTCCTTCGACTTGTAGAGCGCGAGGTCGGCATTGCGGGTCAGCGTTTCGACCGTCGCGCCGTCCTGGGGTCCCATCGCATAGCCGATGCTGGCGCCGACGAAGAGCTGGTGGTTGTCGACGACATAGGGGCGGCTGAGCGCCGCGATGATGCGATGCGCGAGATCCTCGGCGGCGTCCATCGACCCGACATTGTGGAGGACCACCGCGAATTCGTCGCCGCCCAGGCGGCCGCACGTCATCCCGCGTTCCATCATCGCCTTGAGTCGCGCCGCCACCTGCGCCAGCAGCTTGTCGCCGGTGGGGTGGCCGAGCGTGTCGTTCACCGCCTTGAAGCGGTCGAGGTCGATCATCATCAACGCACAGCGCGCCTTGGCTTCGGTCGCGTGGGCCAGCGCGCGGCCCAGGTCTTCGTGCAGGTGCAGGCGGTTGGGCAGGCCGGTCAGATTGTCGAAGCGCGCCATGCGGGCAATCTGTTCGGCCGATGCGCGCTGTTCGGTGACGTCCGACCCGACGCCGCGAAACCCCAGATATTTGCCCTGGTCGTCGAGCCGCGGCGACGCCGACAATTCCCACCAGCGCGGCTTGCCGCCGATCGTGACCGGGACGATCAGGTTCGAAAAGCTCTCGCGCCGCTTCATCCGTTCGGCGAGGTCGTGCAGGCTTTTCGGGAACAGGCCCGTTTCCCACGCGTCGCCCGACAGCGCCTGGAGCAAGGGCATCCCCTCGAGCGCGTCGGCCGGCGCCCCGAGCGCGTAGGCGAGGCGCGGCGACACGAGGACGAGGCGGCGGTTGTTGTCGGTCTGCCACAGCCAGTCGGCGGAAGTTTCCTCGAACTCGCGCAGCAGCAAGCTGACGGTTTCGCTTTTTTCGTGCAGGATTTCTTCGGCGCGGCGGAAGCGGACATAGGTCGCCGCGAAGCGGATCGCGAACACGCAGAGCAGCAGCCCGGCGACGAGCGCGACCGCCGCGAGCTGCGGTGCGCCGGCGAACACCAGCGCCGCCCCCGCGGACAGGCTGACGGGCATGATGAACAGGGCGCAGGCCATCGGGACGCTGTGCGCGACGATCGTCAGCACCAGCATCATCAACAGCGCGATCGTCCACATCGACAGGACATGATCGAGCCCGGGCGATCCGCCCTGCAACCAGAACAGCGGCGCCCACAGGAGGGCCGAATAGAGCGCGTGCCGGTTGCACAGGCGAAATTCCGGCGCGCCCGACGCCCTGGTTTCGCCGAGCGGCAGCCTGGCGAAGGCGCGGTTCGACCAGATGCCGAAGGCCAGTGCGATGGCGAGCCAGCCGCCGGCAAGGGCCAGCGGCAGCCGCGGTATCATGGTAAAGGCCGCGACGAACGCCATGCCGAGGCCCATCCACAGGCGCAACGACCCCTTGCCGCGAAGCGGCGCGAGCTGGAGCTGGCGGAGATCGCCGATGTCTTCCTTTGGCGACCCCAGCCCCAACAGGGTTCGCACGGAAATGTCATCGGCCGGTCGGTGGTCGGTCAGCAGGCTTGTCACGCCTGCCCGTCTAGCGCGTCGGGGTTACCCGAAGGTAACCATGCCCCTTCGTCCGCGACGAAATTCTGGCCCGCCGCGGGACGGGCGGAAGGAGGGGGGCGGACCTATCGGCGACGGAGGTTGCCCGCCCGCCGTCCCTAAGCCGCGATCGCGAAGGGCTGGATCTCGCCCGCCAGATATTGCGCGCGGGCCTTCGACCGGCTGAGCTTGCCCGAGCTGGTGCGCGGCAGGGTGCGCGGCGGGATCAGCTCGACGAGGCAGTTCATGCCGGTGATCGCGCGCACCCGGTCGCGGATCGCCTCGCGCAGCGCGGCGCGCTCGCTATCGTCGCTGGTGCGGCACTG
>Ga0189279_100234_pt1 | contig 16466 bp, 14 predicted proteins | sample N26B6minimetaG_FD_130324 | JGI IMG/M metagenome (GOLD analysis project Ga0189279, IMG submission 130324) | Marine microbial communities from the Costa Rica Dome - N26 B6 mini metaG | ecosystem: Environmental > Aquatic > Marine > Oceanic > Photic zone | place: Costa Rica: the Eastern Pacific... | reverse complement strand
GCGCGCGTTCCTGTGGCGGCGGCAGTTCCTCAACCCGTTCGCCTTCGAGGGTTTTGCAGCCGCGCCGAACTGACCGAGATCCCTGCGCACAAGATGCGCCAGTGCAAAGCCGAACGGCCCCGCTCGAAAGCGGGACCGGTACGTGCTGTCACGACGGCGGGTTCCAGATGATGACCTTCTTCATCGGATCGTCGCCCGGCGCATTGGCGATATTGCCGTAGATGGTGCCGAACTCGGGTGCCGAAAGCGACACCGACACATATTCGGCGCCGGTGTTCTGCGAGAAGCGCTTCCAGCCGGCGCCGAGTTCGAAGCCGTTCTTGCGGCTGACGATGCGGTAATCGGGCTCGCTGTCCTTGGCTTTGCGACCATTCGGGACGATCGCGATCGGCGCGGTGACGTTGAGCGTGGCGAGCGTGCCTTCGAAGCTGCCGTCCGCCTTGACGGTGAGATTTGCGATGGTGGCCATGATTAAGTCTCCTGGATTGATCGGGACCATCCCGATGGCGCTTGCACGAGGGGCCGGGAGCCGCCGTCACCGGAACATCGTGACGGGTAACCCCGAACGGGGTTGACGGCCGGAGGCGATCCGAGGCCCATAGAAAAGCGCCCTAGAGGGGTGGACGATCGACCGGGGAGGCTTGCTGCCGCCGTCATTCATCGGCTATTGGACAAAGGCACTTGTGGCATCGCGCGCCACCTGTCTTTCCGCCACGACGATCCGCTGCAAGGTCGGTAGCGCCTTGAAAGCGGCAGGCGCGTTTAAGGGGTCAGAGCTTGTCCTGACTCGTTGTTGCCGGGATTGGGGATGCCGCCATGGGCAAATATGATGCGCTTGGGACCTTTTTGCGAAGGTGGAAAGTCCGCAACGACGCCCCTGGTGTCGAATTGAGCTTTGCCCAGATCGAGAGCATCGTCCGCGGCTTGTTGCCGCGCGCTGCGGCCGACCCGCAATGGTGGTGCATGAACGAGCACGCCGAGCCTCCCCACCGACGGGCTTGGCGCGAAGCGGGCTTCGATGCGATCGCCGACATGTCGGCCGAGCGTGTCTATTTCCAGCGGCGATAAGGCCCAGTCCGGAGCCTGACCTCGAACGATACCACATCCGGCTAGGTTCTGGCCTTTGTCTCAGCCCGCCGAAGCCGACATCTTGCCCTCGGTGCAATTATACCCTACCCCACTATACTATGGGCCATCTGAAAGATAATAGCGAGCTTGTCGCGAGGGTCAGGCGCATTGCCGGACAAGTGACCTCTATCGAGAAGGCGCTGGTATCCGACGCGCCATGCGCGACGGTTCTTCATCGCGTCGCCGCTGTTCGCGGCGCGGTGAACGGGCTGCTGGACGAAATCATCGCCCAGCACCTCACCGCGCACGTTGCTGCGGATGGGCTTTCCCACGAGGAGCGCGCGGCTGGCGCAGACGACCTGCTTGCCGTCATCCGTCGATATTCCAAATAGGCGAGACCGCATGACTGCTTCGACAAACGCCGAATATCCGGCACATGATCACGTCTTTTTGGGCGCAGCTCACGATCGAAACGCCCAGCGAACGCTCTGGGTAGTCGGCCTTACGGCCGTGATGATGATCGCCGAAATCATTGCCGGTTACGTCACCGGCTCGATGGCCCTTCTCGCCGATGGCTTCCACATGGCGACCCATGCCGGTGCTCTCGGCCTTGCGGCGGCCGCCTATAGCTATGCCAAAAAGCACCGCAATAATCCCAAATTCAGTTTCGGCACCGGAAAGGTCGGCGACCTGACCGGCTTCGCATCGGCGCTGATTCTCGGCATTTTCGCGCTCGGTATCGCGAGCGAATCCGTCACCCGATTGATCGACCCGGTGCGCGTCGATTTCGGCAATGCCGCGCTGGTTGCGGTACTGGGCCTCCTGGTCAACATCGTGAGCGCGCTACTGCTGATGGGAGGTTCCGATCACCATCATCACCACCATCATCATCACGAACATGCGCACCCTGCGGACGATCATCATCACGCCGGTCACGATCATGGTCACGGCCACGACAATAATCTGCGCTCGGCCTATATGCATGTCCTTGCCGACGCACTGACGTCGGTTCTCGCGATCGCGGCCCTTCTCGCAGGGCGGTATCTTGGCCTCCATTGGATGGACCCTGCGATGGGGATCGTCGGCGCGGTCGTGATCGCTCGCTGGTCCTGGTCCTTGATGCGCGACACGGCCGCCGTTCTGCTCGATCGAACCAATGAGCGAATGGATAAGGCGATCCGCGACCGGGTCGGAAAATTCGGAGACGTTCGTCTCACGGACCTTCATGTGTGGCGTGTGGGGCCGGAGGCCAGTGCGGCGATTGTCGAAGTCGAGGGGGCGATCGATTCAGCCGATCTTCGGCGCGAACTGATCCATATCCGCGGGATCGCCCATCTCACGATCGGGGTGCATGAACCCCGGCACAGCGCATGAGGTCGTCGGCAGGACAGTCGAAGGAAGCGCGATCCCTGGCGCTTCGCTTGTCAACGCTGGGGCGCGCAGTTACACGCGGGCGCATGCCGAAGCCGCGTTCCTCTCTGCCGGACCGTCTTATCCTGTCGCTCTGCGCTTTGCTCATGGCGCTCTATGCGGCCACGATCCCTGCCAAGGCAGCGAATCAACTTCAGCATGCGCCGTCCTTCATGATGGCGCACGATCATAAGGACGCCGCCGACGTCTCCGTCGATGTCATTCATGACAGTGTCGATCACCATGCCGTTCATCATGACGGTGCGCCCGATGGCGATGAAGAACCGGGCGACCCGGCCTCGGGCGGCCATCATCATCATGGCGATAATGGTCCAAATCTGCTCGTTCCCGATGCGGCAACGGCCCCGACGATTCTATCGTCTTCCCGTTTGCAAGTGGCCGAAAAGGACCGGCATGTTGCCGGCCTGCGATCCATCGGACCCGAACGCCCGCCCAGAACCGCCTCGCTGAACGCCTGAGTTCCCGCGCCGTCTGAGAAGGCGTGGGATGTTTCCACGCCTTTCAGCGAGGCTGCTATCACATGTTTTCAAAATCTCGAGCGCGCACCGGCGCGCGTGCCGTCCGCAGAGCCATACTCTGCGGAGGTGTCCTGCTGGCTGCCGCCGCGCAGCCCACATGGGCGCAAAATCTAAGTCTCGACGAGGCGTTGTCACGGGTCGCGACACGCGATCCCGCCATCGCCGCCAGCGCCGCGCGTCTCGAAGCCGCGGACGCCGCCATCTTGCAGGCCGACGTCCGACCGCGCGATGTCGTTGGCGCAGACTTCGAGGATTTCGCGGGCACCGGTCCCTATTCGCCGCTGAACCGGTCACAGACCACCGGCTGGTATGAGCGAACCTGGGAGCGCGGCGGCAAGCGCGAGGCGCGCATCGGCGCCGCGCGCGCCGATGTCGCCGTGGTCGGCGCACAGAACCGCGTCCGCCTGCTCGATCGCCTCGCGCGGGTTCAGGCAGCGTGGGTCGATGCCCTTGCCGCCGAAGCGGCGATCCCCGTCGCCGAGATGCGGCTCGCCGACCTCCAGCGTGTCGAACTCGACGTCGTAAAGCGCGTCACCGGCGCGCTCGATCCCTGGTTCGCAGCCGAGCGCGCGCGGACGAACGTCGCGCAGGCCGAGATCGCACTCGAACAGGCGCGCGAAGCCGCGCGCATCGCGCGGACGAATCTTGCCGCATGGTGGGGTGGGAGCAGCGACTTCAAGCTCGATCCGGCGATATTCCAGACGCTCGATGTCACCGTGCCGACGGCCGGAGAGTCCGCCGAGGTCGCGATGCTCACGGCGGAACGCGCGGCGGCCGAAGCGAAGGTCAGGCTCGCCGAGACCGGCAATATCGCCGATCCGAGCGGCCGCGTCGGGCTTCGCCACTTCGGCCAAGGCAACGACTTTGCCGTGATGGTCGGAGGCTCGATCCCGCTCGGCACGAAAGGGGCTAACCGGGGCAATGTCGTGCGGGCGCAAGCCGAGCAGCACGCGATCGAGGCGGACATCGCCGTGGCGCGCGTCGAGGTCGATCGCGAAATCGACAGGCTCGTCGCCGACCGCGGCCTCATCGCGGCGGAGATCAAGCGGATCGATGCCGAGGTGCTGCCAAGCGCCAGCCGCGCGGTCCGGCTGATCCAGGACGGGCTTGCGCGCGGCGGCACCGCCTTCACCTTCCTCGAATTTGCGCAAGCTCAGACCGCGGTCAATGACGCGCGCTCGCGCCGCGTCGACCTGCTGCGGCGCTTTCACCTTCTGGGGGTGCGGCTTGACCGGTTGACCGGCCGCCACGCCCCGCTGCTCGCCAATATGGAGAATGTTCGATGACCAAATATTTGTCCGGGGCGGCGTCGGTCATCGCCCTCACCCTGCTCACCGCATGCGGAAATGGCGCCACCGAAACGAAGGGCGGCGAAGCGGCGGCGGCGCCCGCCGGCGAATATGAACGCGGCCCGCACCGCGGCCGGATGCTGCGCGACGGCGATTTCGCGCTGGAAATCACCATTTTCGAAGATGGCGTCGATCCCGAGTTCCGCGCCTATGCTTACCGGGGTGACAAGCCGGTCAAGCCGTCCGAGGTCAAGCTGACGATCGAACTCGGCCGCCTCGGCGGCAAGATCGACCGCTTCAGCTTCGCTCCGCAAGAAGATTTCCTGCGCGGCAGCGGCATCGTCACCGAACCGCACAGCTTCGACGTCCGCGTTGCCGCGTCGGAAGGCGGCCGCAATCATAAATGGTCCTACCAATCCTATGAAGGCCGCACGGTCATCGACGCCGCGGCCGCGAAGGCTGGCGGAATCAAGACCGACGCTGCCGGTCCCGCGACCGTTAGCGACCTCATCGACATGGGCGGGCGGATCGAGATCACGCCCGAGGGCAAAGCCGACGTTCGCGCCCGGCTTCCGGGGCTGATCGTTTCGCTTAACGGCAAGCTCGGACAGCAGGTCCGGCGCGGCCAGGTGCTCGCTCGGGTGGAGTCGAGCCATTCGCTCCAGGTCTATACGGTGACCGCCCCGATCAGCGGCACGATCGTAGAGAAGAATGTCAATGTCGGCGATACGACCGGCGACCGGGCGCTGTTCGTCATCGCCGATCCGACCAAGCTCCATGCCGAGTTCTTCGTCTATCCACGCGATGCCGAGCGCGTGCGTGTCGGACAACCGGTAAGCCTTAGGAGCCTGTCCGGCGAGGCCCGCTTTCAGGCCGAGGTCGAGGCGGTGCTGCCGACCGCGGACGTCGCGAGTCAGACGATGCTCGCGCACGTCCATCTGCCGCCGACGGCCGCACGCGAGTTCCGGCCGGGTATGGGGGTCGAGGGCAGCTTCGCTGTCGCTGAGACCAATGCGCCGATCGCGGTGCGGACCAAGGCGATCCAGCGCTTCCGCGACTTCGAGGTCGTCTTTGCCAAGGTCGGCAACACCTATGAGGTGCGGATGCTCGAAATCGGACGCCGCACGCCCGAATGGACCGAAATACTCGGCGGGCTCGCGCCCGGCGAGGTCTATGTCACCGACGGCGCCTTCCTGATCCGCGCCGACATCGAGAAATCGGGGGCCAGCCATGACCACTGATACAACCCGTCCACCCGAGCGAGCCCATTTGCTCGAACGGCTCATCGCCGGCGCGATCCGCTTCCGCTGGGCCGTCCTCTCGGCCGTCCTGCTCCTTTGCGCCATCGGCGTCTGGAGCTTCCAGCGGCTGCCGATCGACGCCACCCCCGACATCACCAACGTCCAGGTCCAGATCAACAGCGAAGCGCCGGGTTTCTCTCCGCTCGAAGCCGAGCAGCGCGTCACCTTCCCCGTCGAGACGGCGATCGCCGGCCTGCCTGGGCTGCAATACACAAGATCGGTGTCTCGTTACGGCCTGTCCCAGGTCACCGCGGTCTTCGAAGATGGCACGAGCATTTATTTCGCGCGCCAGCTGATCAACGAAAGGCTGCAATCGGCGCGCGAACAGCTCCCGCCGGGCGTCGCGCCCCAGATGGGGCCGATTGCGACCGGGCTCGGCGAGATCTTCATGTATACACTCGAAGCCGACCCGGGGGCGAAGAAACCCGACGGCAGCGCCTATACGCCAGAGGATCTGCGCACGCTGCAAGACTGGGTGATCCGGCCGCAGCTTCGCAGCACGCCAGGCGTGACCGAGGTCAACAGCATCGGCGGCTATGAACGCCAATATCATGTGACCCCGATCCCGGCGCGGCTCTCGGCCTACGGCCTGACCCTCGACGATGTCGTTCGCGCTCTGGAGCGCAACAACGACAATCGCGGTGCCGGCTATGTCGAGCGTTATGGCGAGCAATATCTCGTCCGCACCCCAGGTCAGGCGGCAGGCACCGACGAGCTCGGCACGATCATCGTCAGCAACCGGGGTGGGATCCCGATCCGCGTCGCCGACGTCGCCGACATCAGCCTCGGCGAGGAGCTCCGCACGGGCGCCGCGACCGAGAATGGCAAGGAGGTCGTGCTCGGCACCGTCTTCATGCTCGCGGGAGAGAACAGCCGTATCGTCGCGCGGGCAGCGGCCGAACGGCTCGAACAAGCCGCTAAGGCCCTGCCCGCCGGGGTCAAGGCGACTGCGATCTACGATCGCACCGATCTCGTCGAGCGGGCGATCTGGACCGTCGAGAAGAATCTTCTCGAAGGCGCGTTGCTTGTCATCGTCATCCTCTTCCTGCTCCTCGGCAACGTAAGAGCAGCGTTGATCACCGCGGCGGTCATCCCAATCACCATGTTGATGACGATCACCGGCATGGTGCGCGGCGGCATATCGGGCAATCTGATGAGCCTCGGCGCGCTCGACTTCGGCCTGATCGTCGACGGGGCGGTCATCATCGTCGAAAACTGCCTGAGGCGCTTCGGCGAAGCACAGCACCAGCTCGGACGCCTGCTCGATCGCGAAGAACGCTTCAAGCTCGCCGCATCGGCGACGTCGGAGGTCATCCGACCATCGCTGTTCGGCATGCTGATCATCGCGCTCGTCTATGTGCCGATCTTCGCGCTCACCGGCGTCGAAGGAAAGATGTTCCATCCGATGGCGATCACCGTCGTGATGGCGCTGACCGCGGCGCTGATCCTCTCGCTCACCTTCGTGCCGGCGGCGGTCGCGCTGTTCGTCACGGGCAAGGTCGAGGAGAAGGAAAGCCGGCTGATGGGCTGGGCGCGGCGCATCTATGCGCCCGCGCTCGATAAGGCGATGAAACTTCGTGCAACCTTCGTCGCGATAGCCTTGGGGCTCGTGCTCCTGTCGGGCGTCGCGGCGAGCCGCATGGGATCGGAGTTCGTGCCGAACCTCGACGAGGGCGATATCGCGCTCCACGCGCTTCGCATCCCGGGAACCAGCCTCAGTCAGGCGGTCAGCATGCAAACCGCCCTCGAAGCGCGGATCAAGCAGTTTCCGGAGGTCGACAAGGTGGTGGCGAAAATCGGGACGGCGGAAGTCGCGACCGATCCGATGCCGCCCTCGGTCGCCGACACCTTCATCATCATGAAGGACCGGAAGGACTGGCCCGATCCTCGAAAGCCCAAGGCCGAGCTCGTTCGAGAGATGCAGGCGGCGGTCGCGAAGATTCCGGGGAATAATTACGAGTTCACCCAGCCGATCCAGATGCGGTTCAACGAACTTCTCTCCGGGGTTCGCGCCGACGTCGCGGTCAAGATATTCGGCGACGATCTCGATACGCTCCTTGAGGTCGGGCAGCAGATCAAAGGGGTCGCCGCGGGGATCGAAGGCGCGCAGGACGTCAGCGTCGAACAGGTCACCGGCCTGCCGGTGCTGCAGATCACGCCTGACCGCGGCGCACTCGCGCGCTTTGGCCTGAATGTCGGCGACATCCAGGACACGGTCGCGGTGTCGATCGGCGGCGTTCAGGCCGGGCAGATCTTCGAGGGCGACCGGCGCTTCCCGATCATCGTTCGTCTGCCCGAAAATGTGCGCGAGCGGGTCGACGAGATCGGCCGCCTGCGCATCCCCCTTCCCGCCATCGGATCGTCGGCAGACGTGACGATGGGCGCGGCACCCAGCGCCGGGATGCGCGGCTTCGTGCCGCTCGCCGATGTGGCGAAGGTCGAGGTCGTGATCGGCCCCAACCAGATCAGCCGCGAGGATGGCAAACGCCGCGTCGTGGTGACGGCCAATGTTCGCGGCCGCGACCTCGGTTCCTTCATCGAGGAACTGCAAGCGAAGGTCGGGAACGAAGTCGAGGTGCCGTCGGGCTACTGGATCAGCTATGGCGGGACGTTCGAGCAGCTGATCTCGGCGGCGAAGCGGCTCCAGATCGTGGTGCCCGCGGCGCTGCTGATGATCTTCGCCCTGCTCTATGCGCTGTTCCGGTCGGGCAAGGACGCCGCGATCGTCTTTTCGGGGGTGCCGCTGGCGCTCACCGGGGGCGTCGCCGCGCTTCTCATCCGCGGGATGCCGCTGTCGATCTCGGCGGGCGTCGGCTTCATCGCGCTCTCGGGCGTGGCGGTACTCAACGGCGTCGTCATGCTGAGCTTCATCCGCCAGCTTCGCGAAGGCGGCGCGAGCCTGGAGGATGCAATCCGCGAAGGCGCGCTCACCCGCCTGCGTCCGGTGCTGATGACCGCGCTCGTCGCCAGCCTCGGCTTCGTGCCGATGGCCTTCAACGTCGGGGCCGGAGCGGAAGTGCAGCGGCCTCTGGCGACGGTGGTGATCGGCGGGATCGTCTCCTCGACGATCCTCACCCTGCTCGTGCTGCCGGCGATCTACCGCATGGTCCACGGCCGCATGGCGAAGATGGAGGCGCCGCCGCCGACCAAGACCGCCGAAGCGCTACCCGCCTGATGCTCAAGCCCCGCGCACCCGCGTGGGTGCGCGGGGGGCACCCGCACATTGTCGAAGCGCACGCCCAGGACGAAGCGACGCACGCGTATTCCATCGACAAACTGCATCCGAGTTGGCCGAGCGATAGCAATTCTGCCGCATCGTAAGTAGTCTGATAGTTTCTGTAGCCGCGTTGGAGAAACCAGACGTAGTTCCCTAGGTCGGTGAACTAGAACTCCCACTTTGTAGACGACACCACTGGCATTTCCCGATCCATACCCCTACCTCTCTTTTTCAAACAGGGAGGGGGCGGTGCCCAATCAAATGGAAAAGAAGACCAAGGGGGCTTGGCTGCTGGCTCAGTCGAAGAGCCTCGATGGCTATTCTGGCGCTGGTGCAGCGCGACTTGAGAATGTCTCTTATTCTGGCAAGATCGGTCGACTTTACAACTTGCTGCGCCGCCATTCCGACGACGCCAGCACTTTCACAATTTCCAAACAGACGGTTGAAAAGGCTTGTCAGCTCAATGGCGTCGACAAGCCCGCGCGCCAGATGGGTTTGCAGGTGCTCAAGGACGCGGGGCGGATCGATGTTGCCGCGGACGGCTCGGTCGCAGTTCTAGGCGCCACGACTCAGGCGGTGCTTGAAGCCACCGCCGAGATATTCGACGACCAAAGCCCGAGCGCGGACGAGCAGGCGATCATCGACCTTTCGGAACGCGTCTCGGGCACGCCCTTGAAGCGCGCCGAAGCGGAGGAGTACATCTCCGACACACACAAGCTCAAGAAGGCCGACGCGACTTCCCTTGTCGATTTGTCCAAAAGCACAGCACTGATCGACGAGGAGGGGGAGCGCGGTCACGGTATCCTGTTCAACTCGCACACCTTTCGTGACGGCAAATACGCTCAGAAGGCGCACAGGGTTTTAGAACAGCTCAAGGCCGATGAGCGCATCCGCCTCTCAGATGTTCAGGACAAGCTGAGCCGCCACGGTGCGCTCTATGACGCTGACGTCGAAAAGATGCTCGGCACCGACCTATACAAGCGGCTTGTGAGCGTCGGCCTCTTCGATCGCATGGAGGTCAGCAATAGCACCGAGTCCGTCGGCTACGTCGCCTCGCCCAATGATTTCCAGAAGTATGGCCGTCCGTTCGAGGAGGACCCCATCGACGATGCGAAGGCGTTGATCGCTTCGCTCACCTACGGACAGACCCGCAGCAGCCATACCCGGGGCCAAATCACCATGCCGGAGGCGCTCATCCGTGCATTGGTGCGAGGTGACGAGCTAGCCGCCCGCGCTGGCGGCATCCGAGCGATAGGCGAGGACTATCGCGAACTCGAAGCTCGCCAAGTTGTCGAAGTCACCGAGAAGAGCTACGGTCGGTACACCATGCGCCTGCTCAAGAAGGACGTGGGCGATCTAGCACTTACGATTGTTCGGGGCGGGGCTGCGTCTCAAGAGGCGGTCCTTATGGACGGTTCGCCGGCGCGGGCGTTCAAGGGTCCCCATGCGACAAGAAACGAGGTACGTGCGAAAAATGATATTGCGGATAAGCGGTTCGTCCACGACGCGCTGGATCGCTTGAGGAGTGGGGGATGACGGCGTTGGCGAAGGGTGCAGGTCTTGAAGAACTGGCGCGAGCCTACTTCGCGCGGCAGGGCTTCGTGGCAATCCGCAGTGTCTCGATCCAGTTCGAAGAGGAGGAGGTCACCGATGTCGACGTGTGGCTGTACGGGCGGCAAGGCGGCGGGGTGCGGACCCGCGCACTGGTGGACGTAAAGGACAAAAAGTCCCCTAAGGCCTTCGAGCGCGTAATGTGGGCTCGGGGGATGCAACTAGCGCTTGGATGCGACCGGGCGGTCGTCACTACCACCGACACGAATGCTAAGGTGACACGTTTCGCCCAACAGCAGAAGGTCGCGCTCCTGACTGCGGCCTTTCTTCGGCACTGGGCGGGCGGCGACGACGTGCTCAAGGAGCGTCTCAGCCTCGAAGAACTAATTTCGAGCGTCCAGTCCTATGCCGGGCAGAAGCAGGACGGCGACTGGATCAAGCAAATCGCGATGGCGAAATCTGCCGCTGTCAGCCTGGCGCCTTACCCAGCATTCAACAGGGCGATCAGTTCCTTCCGCTTCTTCGCTGAACGCGCCGCCACTCGCCCGCAGCACCGGGAGCAGGCTCTCCGGGGCGCGTTCCTGTCGGCCGCCTTGGCCTGCATGGCGCTGGACGCGGCGCTTGAGAGGCACGCCTTCGAAGACCCCGCAACTCGCCACCGCCTGCTTTACTCGGGCGTGACTTACGGAGACGCGGGCGACAACAGGGTTCAGGCCAGCATCGACACCGTGCTCGCGGTAATTTCGAATGGGGTGAAGAACGGCCGGGCAATCGCCCGCCAGACCAGCGACGCGCTTGAAGAGATGTTCACCGAAGTGCGTGCCGAGATCATTGCCGAGTTCTTCGCGAAGGAACAGAATGCCTCGCACCTATTTCCGGTGGCACGCGAGCTGGAGTTCCGCGCGCACGCGCGCTCCCGAACTGAAATGACGGCGCTGAGCGTCGAGGCGAAGTCGATCGTTGGCGTCTTTGCCGATTTCGTCGGGGCCAAACGGACGGCGCTGATGAGCAACGATTTCGTTACACCCGCTCTCGGCCCTACGCCACCGCCAGCCGCTACTGCTTCCCCTGCTATTGCGCCGGCACTGAAAGAGCGGGACACGGCCGCCGAGGGGGCGCCCGCCAACGCTGCGGACCCGGAGTCCGGCGATTCAGCCGAATCGGAAGAATCAGCATCGGATAAAAGCCCCAAGCTGCTGTAGAAGTTCCCGAACGTAGGAGATTCGAGTTGATCCGTTTCGCAGCGATGTAGCCCAACGTCTGGCGATGCGGAGGGTTCTCACAAGGGGCCTTCCGGCCGGGCCAAGTCTGCGCCTTCATACCAGGCTTTCGGTCGGGGCGAGCTTCGGCATCTTTGTAGTGTTGATGGAGCTCTCCTTCGATCCCGTGACCCCAGCGTTCGCCAACGCCCAGGCTTTGCAGAGTGCGTTGTTCTCGGAGCGCACAGACCTATACTGCCAATCTTGACGATCAGTTCGCCCTGCCGTGGCTCCCGATTGAGCGAACGGTCGCAGGGGTTGGTCAAGCGGCAATATTTCCGCCGGCCGCCAGAGGCGAGCCACGGCCGCGCTGGCTGGACTGGGGCTGGACGCACATGATTTAATGTGTAAATGTCATAAAATCATGAGTCCGAGCACTGATCATGTCCTATGAAGACTTCCTCGCCGAGCTGGGCAAGGCGGGCCTGAGTGTTCAAAAGTTCGCCCAATTGCTAGGCAGACGTCCGAACTCCATCTCCAACAACCGCAAGCTTGGCGAAGTCCCGGATCATCTCGCCATCATCGCGGTACTGCTGGCCGAACTTCATGTTCGCAACATACCCTTTTCGCCGGCCTTCGCGCGGCTAGGGCTGTCACCGAAGCGGCCGCGCGGAGCATCCGCGATCGGCAAATTCGGCGGTGACAAACAGGGTCAGCTGGAACTCGGGGCGTGAGCAAACCGATCGATCTCACGCTCGCTGAAGCAGGCCGTGTTCTGGCCTGGCCGAATGCCGATGCAATCATGATGCCAAGTGGTGCTGGGGCAGCTGTCTATTCGCAACTTGTCCAGAACAAGATCGGCAGGTCGCTCCACCTTCGGGATGAGACCCATGATGCGCAGGTCGGCGTGCTGCTCGCAGACCCTGCTTCCTCCACCTCGGAACCGCCGCTCGCGATCGTGGCCGCCTTCTCCGCCCCGATCGGCACCGACACATTGCGCGAGCTCCACCGGCTCGCCTGGAATTTCTCGCACGCTCCGACGTTGATAACAATTGAGCCTACGCAGCTGCGGGTCTGGAGTTGCTGCGAGGCGCCCGATCCCGACCGCTCGATCGACGCCTATCTTGTCGAAGGCCTGTCGGCTGCAGCCTTGCGCGCTACACAGCGCGATGACGCCGAAGCCCGCGCGGTCGAGGCGCTTCACTGGGTAAACCTCGTCTCGGGCCGCTTCTTCAGCGATCGTCCGGAACGCTTCGACCGCGATGGACGCGCTGATCAGATGTTGCTTCGCAATCTGCGGCATATCCGCGATGTGCTGTTCGACGAAGGGCTGACCAACGACGATATTTGCCACGATCTTCTGGCGCGCGTGATTTTCGTCCAGTTTCTCTTCGACCGCAAGGACCAGGACGGCAATCCCGCCCTCACCGCCACGCGGCTGCATCGCCTCTACAAGGACGGGGTGCTCGTAAGTTGTCATGACACGCTCGGCAGCATACTGACCGATTATGAGGACAGCTATCGGCTGTTTGACTGGCTCAACACCAAATTCAACGGCGACCTTTTCCCCGGCAAGGGCACTCGGCCTGACGAACGCGCCGCGGGCTGGGCGCGCGAGCGGGCGGTGGTGACGCCGCGCCATCTCGCGACCCTTGCCGATTGCATCAGCGGTTCGCTCGACATGCTGTCCAGCCAGCTGTCGCTGTGGCCCCAATATGCCTTCGACGTTATCCCGCTCGAATTCATCAGCAGCATCTACGAGACGTTCGTTACCGAGCGCGCGTCCGACGAGGGCATCTTCTACACCCCGCCACACTTAGTGGATTTCGTGCTCGATCAGGTTCTGCCTTGGCACGGTATGGAGTGGGATCTGAAGATCATCGATCCCGCCTGCGGATCGGGAATTTTTCTCGTCAAGGCGTTCCAGCGGCTCGTCCATCGCTGGAAGCGCGCCAATCCTGCCGAAGTTATCCGTGCAGAGACCCTTCGGCGCCTGCTCGAACGCAATATCTTCGGCGTGGACAAAGATCCGCATGCTGTGCGGGTCGCCTGCTTCAGCCTGTATCTCGCAATGTGCGACGAGATCGAGCCGCGCCATTATTGGACCCAAGTGGTCTTTCCCTCGATGCGCGACCGTCGGCTGGTTTGCGCTGACTTCTTCGAAGATGATCGCAAGGGGTTCGAGACGAAGAGTGACGCCGCCAGCTATGATCTTATCATAGGCAATGCCCCCTGGGGTGACGGCGTGATCACTGAGGCTGCCCGCACATGGGCGAACGACGACGAGCACCGCTGGCCGATACCCAACAATGATATCGGCGGGCTGTTTCTCGCGAAGGGCGCGCAGCTGCTCCGAGAGACGGGGCGACTTGCGCTCATCCAGTCCGCCAACTCGCTCCTGTTCAACATCAGTCCACGCGCGCGCGCGTTTCGGCAGCTGCTGTTCGCGAAGCACCGCGTCGAGACGATCTACAATCTTTCGGCGCTTCGTTTCCGCATGTTCAAGCGGAAGACTCATACGACCAGAACTTCGGCCGCCCCAGCATGCGTCATAATCTTGCGGCGCGATCTTCCATCTGCGGGTGAGCATATCCAGTATATCAGCCCCAAGCACGTCCGACCGCTCGTTGACGAGTTCACCATCGTGATCGAACCCGGTGATCTGCGCACCCTTGATGCCGCCGATGCCGCCCGAGATGGACAGGTCTGGTCGACGTTGATGTGGGGACATGCCCGAGACATTCAACTCGTGCGGCGACTGCAATCCTACCCCAGCCTCGCCTCGCTGAAAGCCTCGCACGGCATCAAGAGCCAACAGGGCATTACGTTCGGTGACGGGACGAAGGCCGCACCGCACCTCGAAGGACGCCGGATATTCGACGCGACGATGTTCGAACCGGGTTCGCTCCTGACGATCGATCCTAACGGTTTGCCGATCGCTCGCGACCTCATGATCCATTCGCGCGCTTCGACCGGGCTTGACGCGTTCGAGGCGCCGCAACTGCTCGTCAAGCATAGTTGGAACAGGCCTACGGGCCGCTTCCATGCACGCCTGAACCGCTCGGGCGAAGGCGCTGGAATCATTTGCAACCAGAGCTATCTTTCCGTCCATGGCGCGGTCGATGCACTCTACGCTGCATGTCTATCCTTCAACAGCAAGCTCGCGGTCTACTATAATTTTCTCACCAGCGGGAGGTTCGCTGCGTACCGCCCCAAATTGTCCCGCGATGAAATCCTCAACCTCCCCATACCCGAACCGCGACCGGGGCTCCTCGACGATGTCGCCAATCGCGATGTGCTCGACGAGCGCATGTTCGACCTGTTCGACTTTTCCGATGCCGAACGCGTCCTCGTAGAGGATGCCATCACGTTCGCGCTCGGCGATTTTCTAGGCGGCGACGATGCCATGGGGCATTTGCCGACGCAGCACGCAGATGATGGGGCGGAAAGGGATCTCCTCGACTACTGCACCTATCTGACCCGCGTGCTCAAGGCGGGGTTCGGTCAGGACAAGACTGTTTCGACAATCATCTTCCGTGCCGCCGATGCCACGCCATATCGTCTCGTCTCGTTATCCCTCGGTTCGGAATCCGATGCGACTCGGGTTGAAGACATCCAGAGCCAGGCGCTGCTCGACCAGTTGAAACAGCTGGATGCGCAAGATGCAGGTAGCCTCTTCAGGCATCGGGTCGCGCGAGTGTATCAGGTCACAAATGGCCTCCCGACGATTTATATAGCGAAGCCCGATGAGAAACGGTTCTGGACGAGAAGCGCTGGCCTGATCGACGGCGACAACATTTCTCTGGACCTGTTCAGCTGGCAGGCCGCGAGCGAACCAGCGACGGAGGACCTGCACCCTTGACCGGCGCCGGGATCGTCGCAGCGCATGGGCCGTCCGCCGATCCGGCATTTATTGCGCTGGCACGTGCCTGGATGGCCAATCCTTCGAAGCAGTTCGTCGGACTGGTTTGGGCGGGCTATGCGGACATGCGCGCCGCGCCGCCCGTCATCGACAACCGAGATCTCGAGCGCAGTATCACCCAGCTACTGGAACCGCGTATTCGAAAAGCTATGTCTGGCGACGAGCCTTTTTATATACAGCATGGTCCCTATGAGCACGAGACAATGCGACCGCCGCCAGCCCAACCGCCGCAATATGACCTCGCCTTCGTCCTCCGTGCTGATGAGCGAATCATGTGGCCGCTCGAGGCCAAGATCATGGAGACCCCCAAGAAGGTCGCGCCCTACGTAAAGGACGTTCGCGACGAATTTCTGACGTGTCGCTATGGCCCCTTTTCCAATTCTGGAGCCATGCTTGGCTATCTGCTGGAAGGCGAGAGCGCGGATGCCTTGGCCGCGATAGAGACCGCGCTAGGCTGCAGGTTGGAGCCGCTCGCCGAGCATCCGGGAAAACCTGGCAGCCTGTCTCGGCACGATCGGACAGTACCTGTGGGCAAAGGCTATCCTGCCCGCTTTGATTGCTATCATCTGATCCTAGCATGGCCTGGCCTCAAGCGTGCAAAAACCGACGTCGCCGATGGCGCGCGCGGGTCGTAGGCTGCTTATTCCACCCGACGTAGCTTGCGGGTGCCTGCCCTCGATGCTCCAAACGGTGAAGATGGGGAGCAAAATGGTCTGATCTGCGTCCGAGAAGCGCCCAAGAAATCCCAAAACTGCGTCAGCGCGTCAGTTTCAGCCAACTGATTGCTGCCGCGTCGATTGCCCGCCGGACCTGCCGAAGCGTCGGGGTTCGCGCGGCTCAAGACGCGGCATCCCCTCGCCTTCCTCCGCCAGCCCTTCGATGATCGGGCAGTCGGGTCGATCATCGCCGTGACAGTGATCCGCCAGCATCTCAAGCGTCCGCACCATTGCCTCGATTTCAGCCATTTTTT
>Ga0189279_100223_pt1 | contig 16909 bp, 9 predicted proteins | sample N26B6minimetaG_FD_130324 | JGI IMG/M metagenome (GOLD analysis project Ga0189279, IMG submission 130324) | Marine microbial communities from the Costa Rica Dome - N26 B6 mini metaG | ecosystem: Environmental > Aquatic > Marine > Oceanic > Photic zone | place: Costa Rica: the Eastern Pacific... | reverse complement strand
TTCGGCAATTCGCCATGCGCCTGAAGATAGGTGCGCAGCGCGCCCGAACAGGTCGCCAGGATCACGTCGTTGACCGTCGCGCCGCGCACCTTTGCCCGCACCTTTGCGATGTCGGCAAGCGCGACCCGGGTCGCATCGAACATCTTGTGCGGGCCGACGGGCGCGTTGAAGCGCGTTTCGGGAACGCCGGCGGTCATCCCGCCGTCGGTCAGCATCGACTTGCGCGCCGCGGTCATCAGCGAAGGCGACACCTTGAGCAGCGCATTCATGAACTTGACCGGCGATTGCATCGACGCGGTCCAGGCGCGCGTCGCAACCTCCGCGCTGGACGGGGCGCGGCCCAGATCCTCCTCGGGCGGGTCGGGGATCGCGGGGGTCCCCTTGGCGTCGATATCGCTCATCGCGATAAAGGCATGCGCGCCCGACGCGCCGTCGACCGCGGCGTGATGGACGCGGTGGAGCATCGCGAAGCTGCCCTTCGGGATACCGGGGATACGGTCGAGCCCCTCGATGATATAGATGTCCCAAAGCGGCCGGTTCATATCCATCGGCTTCGAGAAATAGCGCGCGACCGCGATGCAGAATTGCCGCCAGTCGCCGGGTTCGGGCAGGCGCGCGTGGCTCATATGCGCCTCGATGTCGAAATGTTCGTCCTCGACCCAATAGGGATGGTCGAGATCGAGCGGCAGCCGATGGAGCCGGCGCTTGAACAGCGGCGAGGTGTGCACCCGGCTTTCGACATGCGCGATAATATCCTTGAACCGCACGAAACCGCCCGGCGCGGTCGAAGGATCGTAGATATAGATTCCCATGATGTGCGTCAGGTTGTTCGCGGTCTGCGTATAGAGGAATTGCGCGTCCTGGGCGCTAAGCTGTTTGAGCATCCTGTCCTCCCGTGGGTATCCGATCGGCGAGCGCCAGCGTCGACAGGCGCATGGCTTCCATGACGGTAGCGAGTCGACGCAACTCGGCGAGCAGCGCGCGGCGGCGCGCGAGGCGGTCGGGCGTCGCGGTTTCGGCCAGCCCCATGTGACGCATCAGCGCCAGGCCGTTGGCAAAGAGCTGCTTGCCGATCGCCGCCTCGCTGCTGATCCGGCGGAGCAGCCAGGCCTGCCGCCCCTCGACGAGCGCGGCGTCGAGCAGCGCCTTTTCGTCGACCGCTTCGCCCGGCTGGGCGCGGGCGAGCAGATCGGCAACGACCGAATAGGCCTCCGCAAAGGGCAGCAGGATCGCGTGGCCGACGATCGGCTGGCAGCGCCGGATGATCTGCGCCACGCCGCGGTCGCCGCTTGCCAGCCGTTTCGCCCAGGCGGGATCGATCCGCGCCAGTTCGACCTCGATGGCCGCCCGATGCTCGTCGCGGGGCGGGTAGAAGAATTCGAATTTGAAGAGGTCGCGCAGCCGGTCGACCTGCGCCCAGAAGGCCGCGGTCGCATCCTGGCTGTCGGCATCGCGCAGCGCGAACAGCGCCAGTTCGATCATCGCGCGGTCGAGGAAATGGTGCGCGATGATGTTGCGGTAATAGCTCGCCATCGGATGATGCGCGGGCTCGATCGAATAGACCGTCTCGCTGCCCGCCGCGAAGCGCGTGAGGAGCCCGCCCCTGACCAGCGTGTCGAGCGTGGCGGGCAGCGCCGCCGCATCGCCGCTTTCGAGTTCGCGGCACAGGCGGATGCCGCGCGCCCGCGCCCAGTCGACGAGGCGCGCGATCGTCGCCCGCATCTCTGCCTCGGTCACCCCGCGCGGCGCGGTGCCGAGCAGGATCAGGCACATCACCGACGTCACGGTCAGCGGCGTCACCCGGTTCGCCTCGACCGCGACCGCGAAGGCGATGCGTTCGAGCGCCCGCCTGTCGTCGGGACCGGGCGCCTCTTCGATCACGACGGGCTCGCCGATGTCGAGCCGGATGCGGCCCGACGGTTCCTTCAGGCTTTTCATGTAACCGATGAACCACGACAGGCTTTCGGGCTTCTTGGTCCGGCCGGTCTGTTCGGCGGCATATTCCTCGACATCGCGGATCAGGTCGAAGCTCGTCACGAAGGGGACGAAATTCACGCCCTTCGTCCCGGTCGCATGGGCGGCATCGAGGACATATTTCATCAGCCCGTATTTGGGCGGCATCAGCTTGCCCAGCCGCGAGCGGGTTCCCTCGAAGGCCCAGCTCAGCGGAAAGCGCTTGGCGAGCAGCCAGGCGATATAGTGGCGCAATACCAGCTTGTAGACCGGCTGGTCGCGAAAGCTGCGACGCACGAAGATCATCCCCGAGCGCCGGAAGAAACTGCCCATCACGGCGAAGTCGAGGTTCGCGCCCCCGAAACTGTGCAGCATCGGCAAGTCGTTTTCATAGGCAAGGCGGCTGGGTGTCGCGCCGTCGATATAGGTCTTGTGGGTAAACAGGATGCAGGTCGGATGCTCGCGAAGCACCGCGCGCAGCTTCGCGAGCGCGGCGGGGTCCATCTCCATCTCCGGCTCGTAGCCGCCGAACATCATCCGGTCGAGCCGCGCGCGCAGGTCGAGGAAAAGCGCGCTCGGTGTCGCGATGACTTCCTTCATCAGGGGCCGCGCCTCGCGATACAGGTCGCCGACCGGACGCCCGAGGCTCGTCGCCAATTCGGCGAGCCCCGCGCGGAATTTCGGATCGGTGCGCAGGCTGTCGGCAACGAAGCGCGGAACCTTGTAGCGGCTACCGCGGATGCCGCGCTCGGCCACGTCGAGCGCGAGGCCCGCCTGACGCGCGACGAAGCCGGCGAATTCGGGTCCGTCGCCCTCTCCGTCCCCGCCCCCCGTCTGGTCCAGGAATCGCGCCCGCAGCGCGTCCTGCGTCGCCGCCTCCCCCACCAGTATCTGCGCCCGCCGCCGGTCGCGCAGCAGGATCGACCGCGCACGCAGCGCCCCCGGCCGGCGCGGGTCGCCAAACAGAAGGTGGCGGAATTTCAGCGCCCGGTCACGCTCGAAGCCCGGAATCCGCCACGCGACGCGCAGCGGCACGATCTCTCGCGGTGCGCCGTCGGCGAGCCTGGCGGCGAGCGCGTCCAGGTCCAGCGCATGGTCGCCCTCGGCGATCGACAGGCTGACCCATGCCGGCTCGTCATCTCCGTCCGGGTGGGCGACCGTCGCATGGAGCCAGTCGAGCAGCACGCGTCGTTCGACCCCGTGGCGCGCGTCGATGATGTAGAGGCGTTCGGCCGGACCGGCTTGCAATGCGACGGGCGCGCGGGGCGTTCCGTCGGCCATGATCCTATGCCCCTTTCGTCATGGCGAGGAGCGGAGCGACGAAGCAATCTGCGGCTCGCGGCCATAGCGCTGGGCCGATGGCTGGAGAGTGCTTCGCTGTGCTCGCAACGACGAGGGAACTCATGCGCTAGGCCGCCTTTCCCTTGCGCGGCGGAGGTTTCTTGGCGGCCGCCTTCTTCGGGCGTTTGGCCTTCGCCTTCTTCGCGGGCGGCGTTCCGGCCGGCTTCGCTTTCTCCTGGGCCTCCTCCTCCGCCTGCCCCAGCGCGCGCAGGAACATGCCGCGCACCTCGCGCACATGGTCGGCCATCGTCGCCACGCGCCACGCCGACGTGTCGACCGGTGGCAGCACGGTGACGCGCACCGTCGCGGGGCGCATCACGAATTCGTTCTTCGGTGCCACGTCGGTCGCATTGTGGATCACGATCGGAACGATCGGCACGCCTGCCTGCATCGCCAGGTGGAAGGCGCCCTTTTTGAACGGTTCGAGCTTCGGCGTCAGGCTGCGTGTGCCTTCGGGCGCGATGCAGATCGACTTGCCGTCCTTTTGGATCGCCTCGACCAGCGGCTCCATCGCCCGAATCGCGCTCTTGCCGTCGGCGCGGTCGACGAAGACCGTGCCGCCCCATTCCATCAGCTTCCCCAATATGGGGATGTCCCTGATCTCCTTTTTTCCCACCCCGCCCATGTCGCGGCGGATGAGTTTGGCCAGGATCATCACGTCGGCCTTGCTCTGGTGGTTGAAGACGAAGACGCACGGCCGCGACGACCACAGGTGGCGCTCGTCCTCGACCTCCAGTTCGACCCCGGTGATCGCGGTCGCGAAATCGCCGAACAGCCCCATCGAGAAATTGACCGCCTCACGCTGCGAGCGGGTCAGCGCCCAGATCGGCAGGCCCGCAGCGAAGGCGCCGACCAGCGAACCGGTCGCATAGATGGTGCGCGTATAGTCGACCCACGACGGCGTCCCGCGGCTCGCAAAGCGCTGCACCGGCCAGCCGCGTTCGTCGGCGATCGCCTTCAACTTCATATTGGGATTGAGCGGGCGCGGCTTGCCGACGCGTTCCAGCAGTTCGATATCGTCGTCGCTGTCCGAATAGAAAAAGCTCTGGTCGAGGTCGAGGCCGTATTCGGCGGCCAGTTCCTCGGCCGCGAGCACCTTGCCCTCGCCGAAGCAGAGCGGCCGAATGATGCCGCCGGTGAAGACCCCGTCCTCGATCTCGTACGACGAGCATTTGACGTCGGCGATGCCCAGGTCGCGCGCCGTCGGTTCGATCTGATAGATCGTCGCCGACGAAATGATCGCGACGCGGTGCCCCTTGGCCTGGTGCGCCTCGATGATCGCGCGCGTCTCGGGATAGATTTTGCGCGCGATATGCTTTTTGTAGAGCTCCTCGCCGAACGCGACGAAGCTCTCCTCCTCGACCCCTTTCATGAATTTGGCGGCGCCGCTCATCAGCCCCGAAAATCCGATGGTGCCCAGGCTGTGCTGCGCGATGACGTTCGCGGTCTCGGCAATCTCCTCGACCGACATTTCGCGCCGCTGGAGCTTTTCGCGCAGCATCGCGGTCGCCGAATAGCCGGCGATGATGGTGCCGTCGAAATCGAAGAGCGCGGCGATATGCGGTCCGGGTTCGGACGCGAGAACTTCTTCCAAATGCGGTTGCGGCCTCGGCACGCGCATCTCCCCACCAGCAGCTTGTGTGCCGCTCTATTGCTGCACGATGACAGGTAAGATGGGGTTAATCAATGGCGCGAAAAGGCGCTCGCTCCGCGCGACGCGCCACCCCGGTCGGGCGATCCATTCGTCGAAGCCGCGATCGCACGCGGCCCGGCCTTCCAGGCGCTGGCCGTGCCCGGCACGCCCGCCGCCTTGCCGCCGGCCTATGTCGCGCTCTATCAGGCGCTTGGCGGCGGCGCGCCGGCATGGCAGCGCTCTTGTGAAACAGCGACGCCGCGCGTTATGGGGGGGCATGGGCCAGCGCGCGATCCGTACCGACCGTCATCTCTCCGCCGACCATCGCGGCCGGACGCGCTCGTGACGCGCGGCGCCGGGGATGGTGGGGCGTCGCGCCCGACAATGGCCGATATCGCGCGCGAACTGGGCGTCGCAAAGATCACCGTATCGCGCGCCCTGTCGAACCATTCGACGGTCAAGGACAGCACGCGCCAGGCAATCCGCGAAGCCGCCGAACGCATGGGATATCGCCTCAACGTTTCGGCACGCAACCTGCGCCAGCAGCGCAGCCGGACAATCGCGGTGGTGATCGAAATGACCCCGTCGCACGACCGGTTGATGAGCGAGCCCTATCCGCTGCTTCTGCTCGGCGGGATTCTACAGGAATTGACGGAGGCGGGTCAGAATATGGTGCTGACCACCATCGACCTCTTCTCCGACTGCCCGCCGTCCGCCGACGGCGTGATCCTGCTCGGCCAGGGGGTGCACGACGATGCGGCATCGGTGATCGAAGCGACGGGACTGCCCTATGTCGTGTGGGGCGCCGAACATGGCCCGCCCGAGCGCATCGTCGTCGGCAGCGACAACCGCGCCGGCGGCCGGCTCGCCGCCGACTATCTGCTCGGCCGCGGGCGCCGGCGCCTCCTGTTCCTCGGCGAGCCGATGCACGGCGAGGCGGAAGACCGTCTGCGCGGCTTTGCCGAACGCGTCGCCGAATCGGGGGCCGCCCTCGTCGACGAGATTTCCTGCGCCTTCACCGTGGCGGCCGGGCGCGATGCGGTCGCCGCGGCGCTCGCCGGCGGAACGCCCGGTTTCGACGGCATCTTTGCATGCAGCGACGCCATTGCAATGGGTGCGATAGAGGCGCTGCGCGCCGCCGGACGCGAGGTGCCCGCCGACGTGTCGGTCGTGGGTTTCGACGATTCGCCCGGCGCCGCCCTGTTTTCGCCGAGCCTGACCAGCATCCGCCAGGACTGGGCGCTCGGGGGGGCGCTGCTCGCGCAGAAGGTGCTTGCACGCGTAGCCGGAAAGCCGGTCGAATCACGCGCGATGCCGGTCGAGCTGGTTACCCGGGAAAGCTGATCCGAACCTTCGAAAATCCCAATCGAACCAGAGCTTTATTTTCAAATGGTATCGATATCTTGACATCGATACCATTTTGCCGAAAATGCGCTCATTCAGAATACGCGCCAGCCAAGGCGCGACAGGGTGAGGACGCTGGTGGCACTATCCGGGACCAATTCCGACACGATGCGGCTCGTCCGGCGCGGCAAGGACGCGGCCGGCGATCAGGCGCGCGCGCTGTTCGCGCTCGCCAACGGCCTCGTCGGGGTCGAGGGCGTCGCCGACGAATGCGCCGACGCCCCGTGCTGCTACCTGCCCGACGCTTTCGTCAGCCGCCCGCTTTCCTATCATGAGAGCTTTCCGGGCTATGCCACCGCGACCGACACGCGGATCAAATGCCCGAGTCCGCTGCTGCTGCGATTGCACATCGACGGCCGCCCCGTCGATTTTGCCGCCGCCGAGCTTGTCGACGCGGTACAGGACCTCGACCTTGCGTCGGGCCAGCTCCATCGGAGCGCCCGGTGGCGGCTGACCGACGGGCGCGAGATCGCGATCGCAGCGATCCGCATCGTGCCGCTCGACGGCGCCGCGACGATCGCCTCGCGCCTGGAGATCACGCCCTGCGGATTCGCGGCGCGGGTGCAGGCATGGCTGACCTATGGACATGAATCCGCCGCCGGCGATGCCGCCGACGCCGACGACCCGCGCATTTCGGCCCGGCTGCCATCTACCTGGCCGGTCGCGCCGGCCGCGCCCGGCGATACGCCCGCGATCACCCGCTTCGCGCAGGCCGGGATCGAGCTCGCCTATCGCCAGCAGGTCGTCAGTGCGGGCGCGCAGGTCGCGGCGGTGCATGTGGGCCATGTCGTCCGCGCCGAGCTGGCCGCGGACACGGCGCTACAGATCGATCGCATCGTCGACATCGCTTCGGCCCGCGGTGCGCCGGCCGAGCCGGAGGCCGCCTCGCCGGGGTTCGACGCGATCGCCGAACAGCAGAGCGCAGCGGCCGGCCGCCTGTGGCACAGCGCCGCGCTGGCGATCGACGGCGACGAGCCGCTGACCGAGGCGCTGCGCTTCGACCTCTTTCAGCTCCATCAATCGGCGAGCCGCAATCCCGCCTACAGCATCGCCGCCAAGGGCCTGTCGGGCGAAGGCTATGAAGGTCATGTGTTTTGGGACGCCGAAGCCTTCATGCTCCCCGTTCTCGCCCTCCAGGCCCCCGAACGGGCCCGCACCTTGCTGGCCTATCGCATCGGAAAGCTCGATCGGGCGCGCGATCACGCCGCGGCGATCGGCCATGCGAAAGGCGCGCTGTATCCGTGGCGCACGATCGCCGGGGACGAATGTTCGGCGCATTATCCGACGGGGTCGGCGCAATATCATATCAATGGCGATATTGCGCACGGGGTCGGGCTGTATGTCGCGGCGACCGGCGACGAGGCGTTGCGGCGCGATGCCGCCGAAATGCTGTGCGAGACCGCGCGGATATGGATCGACATCGGCCATTTCGACCCGCGGCGCGGCGGTGCCTTCTGCCTGCCGGGCGTCACCGGACCCGACGAATATTCCGCGCTCGTCGACAATGATTTCTATACCAACGCGATCGCGAAGCGGCACCTGATCTATGCAGCCGATACCGCCGACTGGCTGAACCGGACGGCACCCGGCGCCTTTGCCGCGCTGGCGGACGCCATCGGCCTCGATACGGCGGAGGTCGCCGAATGGCGGCGCGCAGCGGAGGCGATGTGGCTGCCGGTCGATGCAGAAACCGGCATCAATCCACAGGACGACGCCTTTCTCGGCCGGCCCGAACTTCCCGGGCTCAAGCCGCTCGGCGAACGCGGGCCGCTGCTCCTCGACTATCATCCGATGATCCTGTTCCGCCACCGCATCTGCAAGCAGGGCGATGTCGTACAGGCGATGGCGATGGACCTGGTGTCGATGCCGCTGTCGCGCCAGCAGCGCAACCTCGCCTTTTACGACGGTGTCACCGCGCATGATTCGACGCTGTCGTCGGTCGCCTTCGGCATCGCCGCGGCGCGGCTCGGCCACGCGCAGCACGCGCTGCATTTCCACGCCGAATGCGCCTTTGTCGACCTCGAAAACCGACACGGCAACACCTCGCACGGCCTGCACATGGCGGCGCTCGCGGGAAGCTGGCTCGTGCTCGCACAGGGCTGGGGCGGGCTGGCGCTCGACGGGCCGCTCCCCGCCTTTCGCCCGCTGCTCCCCGACGCCTGGCGCGGCTTCAGCTTCCGGCTTTGCTGGCGCGGCAGCACGATCGAGGTCGCGGTCGATCGGGCAGGCGCCACCTATCGCCTGCTCTCGGGCGACCCGCTCGCGATCCTCGATCACGGCCGCGCGCTGACGGTCGGGCCCGATCCGGTCTTCGCGCCGCGGCCGGTGCTGAAGGGCGTGATCTTCGATCTCGACGGCGTGCTGACCGACACCGCCGAGGATCATTATGTCGCGTGGCAGGCGCTCGCCGACAAGCATGGCCTGCCGTTCGACCGAGCCGCGAACCAGCGGCTGAAAGGGGTCGACCGCGCAGGCTCGCTACGGCTGATTCTCGAAGGTGCGGGCAGCGACGTCGACGACGCGCGCTTCGCTGCGATGCTCGCCGAAAAGAACGACATCTATCGCGCGCGACTTGCCGCCTATTCGCCCGACAATCTGTTTCCCGGCGTGACCGACCTGTTCGCGGCGCTGCGTCGGGCGGGGCTCAGAATCGGGCTTGCCTCGGCAAGCCGCAACGCCCCAGACGTCGTCCGACGGCTCGGCATCGCCGACCAGTTCGATTTCATCGCGGATGCGGGTGCCGTCGAGGCGGCAAAGCCCGCGCCCGACATTTTCCTGGCCTGTGCCGACGGCATGGGCCTTGCGCCGGACCAGTGCATCGGCATCGAGGATGCGCGGGCCGGCATCACGGCCATCCATGCGGCGGGCATGGTGGCTATTGGCATCGGGTCTGAAGAGGCGCTGCCCGACGCCGACCTCAACCTTCCCGCCATCGGCGACCTGACGGTCGGCACCATCCTGTCGGCAGAACAGCGAGCGGCCGCGCCGGGGAGCCCGAAAACCAGACCAGGAAAAGTGGAGGAACTACCATGTTGAAGACGAGCTATCTGCTGTCGTCTATCGCGCTCGCCGCCCTGCCGGCGGCCGCCTTTGCCCAGGAAGCGCCCGCATCGGACGACACGGGCGCGGACCAGGAAATCATCGTCACCGGCACCGCCGGGGGCGGCGTCAACCGCCAGGACGCGGCCTTTGCGGTGACCAATATCAACTCCGACGCGATCGCGCGCGCGGCGCCGAACAGCACCGCCGACCTGTTCAAGGTCATCCCCGGCGTCTCGGCCGAAAGCTCCGGCGGCCAGAATGGCGCGAACGTCTTCGTGCGCGGCTACCCGTCGGGCGGCGACGCCGAGTTCGTGACGCTGACGACGCAGGGCGTCCCCTTCTTCTCGCCCCCGACGCTGTCCTTCCTCGAAAACAGCCAGCTCATCCGCATCGACGAGACTATCGAGCGGGTCGAGGCGGTTCGCGGCGGCACCGGCGCGCTGTTCGGCAATGGCCAGCCGGGTCTGACGATCAACTTCGTCCAGAAAGAGGGCGGCCCCGACTTCGAAGGCCTCGTGAAGGCCGGCATCACCGACTATGGCGACATGCGCGGCGACATGCTGCTCTCCGGCCCGCTCGGTGAGAATACCAGCTTCATGGTCGGCGGATATTATGCGAGCGGCCACGGCATCCGCAACCCGGGCTTCACGTCCGAAAAGGGCGGACAGATCACCGCCAATGTCCGGCACGAACTCGACAAGGGTTCGATCCTCGTCTTTGCCCGCTATCTGAACGATCATGGCCAGTGGTTGCTGCCGATTCCGGTGATCCAGGACGGCAACAAGATCAGCCAGTTCGGCAATATCGATCCGGGCAGCGGCGCGCTCGCCGGACCCGAAACGCGCCTCGCGCTGCTCCAGGACGGCCAGCGCGCCGACCTGGGCGACGGGCGCGGCGCCGATCTGGTCAACCTCGGCACCAATTTCGATTACGAACTCGGCGACGGCATCAACCTGCGCTATCGCGCCAGCTATCTGAAGGGCGATGCCGACACGACCGGATTCGTCCCGGCAAGCTCGGCGATGTCGGCCGCCGACTATGCCGCTTCGCTCGGCAGCACGATCGGCAGCCTGACCTATGTCAACGGCGGCGATGCGGTCGCCAACCCCGGCGCGCAGCAAGTGATCCTCGCGGGCACCTGGATCGTCCGGAAACAGATCGAGGATTTCACCAACGACCTTGCGGTCGAATGGGACAGCGGCAGCAACAAGTTCACCGTCGGCGCCTATTTCTCCGACTTTTCGTCGAACGACCAGTGGAACCTCGGCAATAACCGGCTGATCACGGCGGAAAATAACGGCCGGGTTCTCGATCTCGTGCTCGCCAACGGGCAACTCGCGACGACGCGCGGCTTTACCGGCGGGTCGACTTTCAACGTCAACGCCGCCTATGACGGGCGCGAATATGCCTTTTATGCGGTCGACGAGTTTCAGCTGACCCCCGAGCTGCGGCTCGACGCGGGATTGCGCTACCAGCATTACAAGGCGACGGGGACGCTCGAAAACAATGATTTCGGGGTCAATGTCGACGGCGACGACGACACGCTCTACGACAACAGCACGGCGGTCCTCAACGGCACCTTCAGCACGCTCGCGTACAAGAAGGGCGCATGGTCGTGGACGGCGGGTCTCAACTACGACTTCTCGCCGACGGTCGCCGCCTATGTTCGCTACAATCGCGGCAACACCAATCCCTTCTTCGACAATCTGCGCGACGGCATCTTCGTCTCGCCCCGCGTCGACAATTTCGAAGGCGGGCTGAAGGTGCGGACCGACATGCTGTCGCTGTATGCGACGCTGTTCCACACCAAGTTCAAGGGACTGTCGACCTCTGTCATCACCGACGGCGCGCCGATCGCGTCGGTCGGCGGCGCGCGCAGCACCGGTCTCGAGCTCGAAGGTGCGTTGCGCCCGACGCGCGATTTCACCATCGCCTTTTCGGGTACCTGGCTCGACGCCAAATACCGCGACTTCTTCTCGGGCGGCGGGACGGTCGACCTGACCGGCAACCGCGTGCAGCGCCAGCCGAAGTGGCAATGGCGCGTCACGCCCTCCTATGATTTCGAGTTCGGCGACGACAGCAAGGTTTCGGTCTATTCGACCTTCTCCTATGTCGGCGACCGCTTCTCCGATCCCGAAAACCAGCAGAACCTGCCGCATTATTTCAAGATCGACGCGGGCATCACCTTCGACGTCAATCGCGCGCTGCAATTCGCGGTGACCGCGGATAATCTGACCGACAAGGTGGGGCTCACCGAAGGCAATCCGCGGGTCATCGGCTCGCAGGGCGCCGGGGTGATCAACGCGCGTCCGATCCTCGGCCGCTCGTTCCGGTTCAGCGCGGCCTATAAATTCTGATCCATCCCTCCCCTTGGGTGGCCGCGGCCTCTTCGCGGCCACCCCTCTTTTTGGCAGAAGGGTGAGCGATGACCATGGCCCGTACCCGGCTGATCGCCGCACTGATCCTGACCTATGTCGCCTTTGCGATGCTGCTGAACAGCGTCGGCACGGTGATCCTCCAGTCGATTTCCAGCTTCGACGTGACCAAGCCGCAGGCGAGCACGCTCGAAGGCTTCAAGGACATCACCATCGCGGTCGTGTCCTTCGCCACCGCCAGCTATCTGCCGCGCGTCGGCCTGAAAAATTCGCTCGTCATCGCGCTGGTCGTCGCACTCGCGGCGTGCGCGGTCATGCCGCTAGGCCAGAGCTTCGATATCGCGCGACTGCATTTCGCGATGGTCGGAGCGGCCTTTGCCGTGGCCAAGGTCGTCGTCTATTCGATGATCGGGCTCGTTACCGATAGCCCGCGCAAGCACGCCAGCCTGACCAGCCTGATCGAGGGCATGTTCATGGTCGGGGTGCTGTCCTCCTATTGGGTGTTCAGCGCCTTCATCGACCCGACCGGCCTGCGCTGGCTGAGCGCCTATTGGGTGCTCGCGGCGATCCCGGCGCTCGCGCTTGCGCTGTTGCTTTCGGCCCCGGTCGACGAGCGCAAGGCCCACGAAGGCGAAGAGGCGGCAACGGCGGAAGGCCCGCCACTCTTCGCGATGCTGCGCCTCGCCCTGCTCCCGCTCGTGCTCATCTTCATCGCCTGCGCCTTCCTGTTCGTGCTGATCGAGCAGGGAATCCAGACCTGGCTGCCGACCTTCAACAAAGAGGTGTTGCACCTGCCCGCCCAGATGAGCGTCCAGGCGGCCAGCCTATTCGCCGCCGCGCTGGCAGTCGGACGGTTCGGCGCCGGTGCCGTGATGGCGCGTTTCGACTGGTATCCGGTGCTCAACACCTGCCTTGCCATTCTGGCGGCGCTGATCGTTCTCGTCCTGCCGCTCGCCGACGGCCTGTCGCCGCGTGCGATCGCAAGCTGGGGCGAAGCGCCCGTCGCGGCGTTCCTGTTCCCGCTGATCGGCGTGGTGCTGGCGCCGGTCTATCCGACGATCATCTCGGTAATGCTCAGCGCGATGCCCGCCCGGCAGCATCCGCCGCTAATGGGTCTTGTCGTCGTGTTTTCGGCGCTGGGCGGAACGACGGGGTCGCTAATTACCGGGGCCTTGTTCGATCATCTCGACGGGCGTACGGCCTTTATGCTGATGCTGGTGCCGACCGCGGTGCTGGCCCTTGGTCTCTTCTGGTTGCGCCGGCGCATCCGGCATGACGCCGCCGGCACAACCGCCCTCGCCTGAGGCCCTTGCCCGGCCACCGATGTCCTCTGGACTTATCGGGGCGGATTATTATATACCGGTCGTTATGGAAAGTGACACCCTCCCCGTCGCCAAAGGGCGCCCGCGCGAATTCTGCGTCGACCAGGCGCTAGCCGAAGCGCTGCGCGTCTTTTGGGCGAAAGGCTATGACGGGGCGTCCATGGCCGATCTGACCGAGGCGATGGGGATTACCAAGCCCAGCCTCTATGCCGCCTTTGGCAACAAGGAAGCACTGTTTCACAAGGCGCTCGACCTCTATGAATCCGAAAAGCTCGACTATACGCGCGCCGCACTCGAACAGCCGACCGCACGCGCCGTCGCCGAATATTATCTGCGCGGCGCGCTCGATCGCCATTGCGGCGCCGAGGATCCCAAAGGGTGCATGGGGCTGCTCGGCACGCTTGCGTGCAGCCCGGAGGCCGATTCGATCAAAGCCGATGTCGTGCGCCGCCGCGCCTCGTCACAGCGCGCGCTCGTCGACCGCTTTGCGCGCGCCAAGGCGGAGGGCGACCTGCCCGACCATATCGATCCCGAAGGATTGACCGGCCATATGCTCGCCATCCTGCAAGGTTTGACGGTTCAGGCAAGCGCCGGAGCCCCCCGCGCCGATCTTGAGCGGCTGGTGGAAACAAGCCTGGCTTTATGGCCCAGCAAATAATTCTGTAACAACTGGTACAAAACTCCTTGACAAGATGAACGGCGGATTTATATACCGCATAGTACAGATGGTCGGGGCGGCCACTTCGCCGCGACGAGCGAAGGGAGCGCCCATGAGCCACTGTCCGTTCAATCCCGACCTGGTCCGCTAGGTCAGCCCAACACATCGCGAGAAACCGGATCGGTGCCCCTCGGGCGTCGGACGGCTTCCCCAACTTCGAAATCTCCCCTCGCCGGGCGCAAGTATGTCCCGGGGCGTGAGCCCCCTTGCGCCCGGCAAATCGACCCAAGGAGGACCCGATGATGGCCACACTTGCCCTTGCCGAGCGTGCCCCGCGCGCCATCGAACCCACCCCGCGCTTCCCCGCCCCCGCAGCGCCGAAAGCCCAGAATCCCGCAGGTTTCTCGGCGCTGGAATGGTCGGTCGTGATGCTTGCGCGTCACGACCGGCCATCGAGCCTGCGCGAACCGGGGCGCATCGCGAAGATCCTTGCCGCACTGTTCGGAAACGCCGTCAACCGGCGGCTCGCCGATCCGAAGCTCGAGGCGCTGCGCCGCATGGCGGTGCTGACCTGGCACCACAGCTATTCGGTGCCGAAGAGCGAGCTCAAGGCCTTTTTCGCAGCCGGCTATTCGCCCGATCATTACGAACTGCTGGGCAAGCGCGTCGCCGAAGTGCACGTCGCCCGCCTCTTCCGAAAGTAACCGTCCCATGAACATGCTCTCCCCGATCCGGCGCGAGGAGGCGGCAAAGACCGCCCCCGCGCCGGCCTCCCCCGTGTCGCCGCGCCGCTGGCGCCGCGCACTCCAGATCGGCCTGCCGCTCGCGATCCTCGTCGCGGCAGGCTATGCGCTGACCCACCGCGAAGGCCCGGCGAACGCCGCACCGTCGTTGCCCGTCGTCACCGTCGCTGCGCCGCTGGCGCGCGAGATTACCGAGTGGGACGACTATGTCGGCCGCTTCGAGGCGAGCCGCTCGGTCGAGGTGCGTCCGCGCGTCTCCGGCCAGCTCACCGGCATCCACTTCAAGGACGGCCAGATCGTGCGCAAGGGGCAGCTGCTCTTCACGATCGACCCGCGTCCGTTCAACGCCGCGCTCGCCGAAGCACAGGCCGACGCCGCGAGCGCGCGCAGCAACCTCGCGCTTGCCCGCACCAACCTGGCGCGTGCCAACCGGCTCGTCGCCGACGATGCGATCTCGCAAAGCGATGTCGATCAACTGAACGCCGAAGTCCGCGCCGCGACCGCCGCACTCGCAGCCGCCGACGCGCGCGTCCGTTCGCGGTCGCTCGACGTCGAATTCACCCGCGTCCGTGCGCCGATCGGCGGCCGCATTTCGGATCGCCGCGTCGATCCCGGCAACCTGGTCGCGGCGGGGGAAGGCGCGGGCACGCTGCTCACGACGATCAACGCACTCGACCCCATTTATTTCGCCTTCGACAGTTCGGAAGCGCTGTTCCTCAAGGCGCAGCGCGATCGGCAGGCCGGCCGGACGACGGGTCAGCAGGTCGAGGTCCGGTTGCAGGACGAAAGCGCCTATAACTGGACCGGCCACGTCGATTTCACCGACAATGCGATCAACGATCATTCGGGAACGCTCCGCGTGCGTGCGGTGATCGACAACCCCGACTATTTCCTGACCCCCGGCATGTTTGGCAACATGCGGCTCGCACAGGGTGGCCAGGTGTCGGCGCTGCTCGTTCCAGACGCCGCCGTACGCACCGATCAGGCGCGCAAGCAGGTGTTCGTCGTCGCCAAGGACGGCACGGTCGCGGCACGTACGGTCGAAACCGGTCCGCTCGTCGCCGGCCTGCGCGTGATCCGGTCGGGCCTGACGGCACAGGACCGGGTGATCGTGCAAGGCATCCAGTTCGCCCAGCCGGGCGGAAAGGTCACGGCGAAGCCGACGACGATCCGGCCGAAAACCGCGCCCGCCGCGACCGAGATCGGCGAGGGACAGTCGCCCGCCGCATCGCAGGCGACGCTCGCGGGGTAAGGCCGGACATCGCGCCGGTCACGTCCGGCGCGATGCCGCGCTGCCATCCGATTTTTATCATTTGCCGGCCCCCGTGGGCCGAGGAGACTCGACATGCGTCTCAGCCATTTCTTCATCCGCCGCCCGATCTTCGCGGGCGTAATCGCGATCATCATCACGATCATCGGCGCCTTCGCCTATTTCGGGCTGCCGGTGTCGCAATTCCCCGCGGTCGTCCCGCCGACGGTGACGGTCAGCGCCAGCTATCCGGGCGCGTCGGCCGAAACCGTCGCCGACACCGTCGCGGCGCCGATCGAGCAACAGATCAACGGCGTCGACAACATGCTCTATCAATCGTCGCAATCGACCGGCGACGGGCGGCTGACGATTACCGTCACCTTCAAGCTCGGCACCGACCTCGACACCGCGCAGGTGCTCGTCCAGAACCGCGTCGCGCTCGCCGAGCCGAGCCTGCCCGAAGAGGTCCGGCGGCAGGGCGTCGTGGTGCGCAAGACTTCGCCGTCGTGGTTGATGGCGGTCAACGTCCTCTCGCCCGACGGCTCGCTCGACCGCAGCTATGTCTCCAACTATGCGCTGACCCAGCTCAAGGACCGGCTGACGCGCGTCGACGGCATCGGCGACGTGCAGGTGTTCGGCGCGCGCGACTATGCGATGCGCGTGTGGATCGACCCCGGCCGCGCGGCGGAGCTCAACCTGACCGCGGGCGACATCGTGTCCGCGCTGCGCGCGCAGAATGTCCAGGTCGCCGCCGGCGTCGTTGGCCAGCCGCCGTTCGACACGGGCGCCGCGCACCAGCTCAATGTCGAGACGCAGGGCCGCTTCAAGACCGCCGACGAGTTCGCCAATATCATCGTCCGCACCGATCCGACCGGCGCGATCACGCGCCTGCGCGACGTCGCGCGCGTCGAGCTGGGGGCCGAAGATTATGGCGTCAACGCCTATCTCTCGGGCCAGGATTCGATCATCATGGGGATCACCCAGCGGCCGGGCACCAACGCGCTCGCCGCCGCCGAAGGGGTGAAGGCCCAGCTCGCCGACGCGGCGAAAACCTTCCCCAAGGGCCTCGAATACAGGATCATCTGGAACCCGACCGAGTTCATCAGCGAATCGATGCACGCGGTGCAGAAGACGCTGCTCGAGGCGATGCTGCTCGTCGTCGTCGTGATCATCGTCTTCCTGCAAAGCT
>Ga0189279_100222_pt1 | contig 16962 bp, 18 predicted proteins | sample N26B6minimetaG_FD_130324 | JGI IMG/M metagenome (GOLD analysis project Ga0189279, IMG submission 130324) | Marine microbial communities from the Costa Rica Dome - N26 B6 mini metaG | ecosystem: Environmental > Aquatic > Marine > Oceanic > Photic zone | place: Costa Rica: the Eastern Pacific... | reverse complement strand
TTCTCGGTCTGGATCATGGTCGTGACCACGCCCTTCACCGATTCCAGGTTGACGCGATAGGCCAGATTTTCGAACGCTTGGCGGCGTTCGGTCAGAAAGCCGAGCTCGATTGACGTCAGCGCGAATTCCTCGCCCAATTCGGGATAGGCGCGCCCAAGTTCCTTGGCGACGCGGCTGAAGCCGGCATCGACCGTGAGACCGGCTTCGGCACAGATCACGAGCAGGTCGAGCGCGTCGGGAAGACCTTTGCGGATCGCATCGGTTCGCTTCGTCCGCTTGTTCTCGACGAACAGGTCGGGCGCTTTATAGCCAAGAAGCAGCATCCCCATCGTGATGCCCGCGCGCTTGAACGGGGTCAGCGTAGGCCAAAGATCGAAACCATAGATCAGCAAGGCTGCGATCCCGCCGAACACGATCGGAAGGACGAGGCGGCCGAAGATGACGGTTACGGCGAGATCCTTTGACCGGATACCGGCTTGCGCCAGTTTTTGCTGAACGTCCTTGATCTGCTCTTCCTGCAGAACCTGCAGCTTGCCGAGGAACGAGCGCATCTTGTCCGCGGTCTCGTTCTTGCGGACGAGTTTTGCGCGGCGCTTGGCGGTCGAGGCGGTAATGCCGGCTTTCAACTGCTCGCGTCGATCGTTGAGCGCCTTTACGCGCTTCGCCATCGGGTCGCGAACCGTCATCGCGCCATAAACGGCCAGCATGACCGCGATCACGCCAACGGCGGCGAGCACCGTCGCTGCCCACACGATATCGACGCCGAGCAAGGTCGGGCCCTGCTGGGCGCCGCTGAAGGCGGTAAGGGCGAGATTGCTGTTCATATGCCGGTCCGCCCTCTTAAACTTCGAACGAGATCATGCGCGACATGATGAAGACGCCGATACTCATCCAGAGAAGACCGCCGAGGCCCGCGATGATCAGGCGCTCTTCGTGGAAAAAGCCGGAAAGATATTCCGGGTTCATCATCCAGACGATGCCGAACACGAAAAAGGGCAGCGATCCGACGATATAGGCCGATGCCTTGGCTTCCGACGACATCGCGCGAATCTTGAGCTTCATCTGGGCGCGTTTGCGCAGCACGTCCGACAGATTGGCCAGCGTCTCGGCAAGGTTGCCGCCCGTTTCACGCTGGATCGCGATCGTGATGCAAAAGAATTTCGCTTCGGGCGTTCCGATCGCGTCGGCCATTTCCAGAAGGGCCGCCTCCATCGTGTTGCCGATGCGGATGCGCTCCACCACGCCCTTGAATTCCTCCCCCACCGGGCCGGGCAATTCCTGGCTGACGACCTGAAAGGTTTCGGTGACCGGCAGGCCCGATTTCAGGCCGCGGACGAGCAGGTCGATGGCGTCCGGAAACCGGGAGTTGAACGCGTTTACCCGCTTCTTGATGAGCCGCCCGACGACGAACCACGGAAGTCCGATCATCGCCGCAAGACCGACCAGGGCCGACAGCAGAAATGGTGTCCGGAGTATCAGAAGGCCGCCGGTAAACAGGACGAACACTGCCATCGACGCGAACATATATTGCGTGATGGTCCAGCTTTTTCCGGTCCGGCGCAGCCGTTTCTCCATTTCCTCGCGCTTTGGCATCAGGTTGGAGAGGTTGCCGTCGCCACGCCCGCCCGCCTGGATCGTCTTGCGCATCTGCGCCGCAACCACGGCTTCGGTCGACGCGGCGTGGCGATCCTTCACCATCGCGAGCCGGCGAGTTTTCGCCTTTCCGGCCGACGGTCCGCCGAACAGCAGGACCACCGCCACGAAAGCGAGGAAGCAAGCTGCGATGATTAGCGTTGGCAGGTTCATGGTCGAATCGTCCGGTTATGCTGGATGAACGGGCCGCGGCACGCCGCAGCCACCCTCATGCCTGTTTCGCGCTCTTCTTGGTTACCAGATTGCCGATGCCGCCGATCTTGCCGAGCAGCGAGCCACCCGACTTCGCTTTCGAGCTTTCGACGACATCGTCTGCCTCGTCGGCGCCGTCGAGTACGAGCCGGGTGAGCTGTGTCCACGGTTGTGCGGCCTTGGTGCCTTTGCAGACTTCCGCGTAGGATTTGCCCAGCTTCGCCGCTTGGCTCACAAGCTTGGGATCGAACGGGATTACGAGGTCGACCGCGCGTTCGATGGACGATTCGAATTCCTTGCGCGACAATTCGCCTATGGCATTCTGCATCTTGTTCGCGACCAGCAGGACGCGGGCCCCGGGAACGTTCTGCTTGAACCACGACAGCAGGCGGATCGTGTCACGCGCGGCGGCGAGCGTCACGTCGCTGACGAGCAGGATCGTGCCGGCTTCGGACACCAGGTGCGGGAACGGGATCAAGACTTGCCGCGGGATGTCGACGATCGTCATCTCGAACGCGTTGCGCAATTCTTCCTCGAGTTGGAAGAATGCCGAGCCGTCGGTCATTACCGGCTGGTGAATCGGCGCCTCGGCCGACAACAGGCTGAGCTTGTCGGAAGCACGGACCATCGCGCGCTCGATGAACAGGCCATCGATGCGGCTCGGGTTGTCGATCGCGTCGATAAGGCCGCGGCCGGGCTCGAGGTCCAGCGTCAGCGCTCCCGTCCCGAAATGGATATCGAGATCCAGCAGCGCGGTCTGGCGGCCGGCCTGGTCGCTGATCGCCCATGCCAGCGAAGTCGACACCATCGAGGCGCCGACACCGCCGCGCACGCCGACGACCGCCATCATGTGATGCGGCTTGTCGTCCACGCCATCGGAGTGTTTCGGTGCCGTCAGCATCGCTTGCGCCATGTTGAGCGATTCCCGAACCTGCTCCAGCGACAGCGGCTTCAGAAGATAGTCCTGAATGCCGCTCGACAGAAGGTCGCGATAGAGGCGAACATCGTTGACCTGACCCGCCGCGATGACGACGGTTCCGGGCTCGCAGACCTCTGCCAGCGCATTGATGTCGTTGATCGGGTCGCCCGATTCGGACATGTCGACGAACAGAATGTTCGGGCTGGCGGAGACCGAGAGCGACTGGACGGCGTTGCGCAGGCCGCCCTTGTTGCATTTCTCGATCGGCCAACCCATTTCGTTCGCCGCGATGCGGATCAACTCGAGCGAGTCATCGTCACACACGAATGCGTTGAACGGTTCACGCAGCCCGGCTGCCTTGAAAGGAGCGTTCACTTTCCACCTCCACCGCTGGTCGCTTCGCCGCGAAGTTCGCCTGCGCCCGTGGGCGCCTTTTCGCGATAGGTCTTGATGGCGCGGGTCGCTGTCGCCGGATCGTGGGTGTCGCTGCTTGCGCCCTTGATCAGGTCATTGGGGTCGGCCACCATCGCGGCAAGGTTGCTGTTCGTCGCGCATCCGTAATTGGACGAGGTCGCGTTATTGAAGTTGATCGACGACTTCGACGACCAGTCGGGGCACCCGGGCACATAGGCCGAGGTTCGCGTGATCACGACCCGCAGGCTTCCGGTCGGCACCTCACCGGTGGTGACCGGGGCCGTATCGCTGAGCAGAAGGCCGCGACGTTCGACCATGGACCGGACGGTTGCTTGCGCCGCGCTGTGACCATAGGTCGAGGGGTCCTCGATCGCGATGCGGTCGCCATAGGCGACATTCATGGCGTCTAGCCAGCCCTGCAGGCGGCCCTGCTCGCTCGGAGGCAGTTCGCCGTTCGCCGTTGCGACATCGAACTGGTAGATCGAGTTGCGAACCACCGGCTGGTGGATCGATTCGACACTGCGGTTGCTGTTCGCCGCTCCTGTGCAGCCCGCGAGCGACGTCGCCAGGGCCAGGGCAGTCAAGGTTGCGATACTCTTCATCACTTTGCTCCTGAAATCCTGTGCGTCACTTCAGACTGAAGCCGGGCGAGACGCTGTCTCCGCCGCGAAGGCGATCGGCGTCGCCGGGCGTCGTTTCGAGCCGCGGCTTCGGGCGTTCGCCGCCGCTCACCCCATCGGCCGACTGGCCGAGCAGAAGGCGCGAGGCGTCGTTCGGCGCCAGGAAGGCGTCGGTAGGCAGCTTGATCTTGTCGGCCGAAACGGGCTTGACGAGATAAGGCGTCACCACGATCACCAACTCGGTTTCGCCTCGACGGAAGCTGTCCGATTTGAACAGCGTCCCCAGGATCGGGATGTCGCCCGCGCCCGGCAGTTTGTCGATCGCGCCCACGGAACGATTGTTCATCAATCCGGCGATCATGAAGCTCTCACCCGAGCCGAGTTCCACCGTCGTTTCCGCGCGGCGCACGGTCAGGGCGGGAACCTGGAAGCCATCGATCTGGATTGCACCGTCGGTGGTCAGTTCGGACACTTCCGGCCTTACGCGCAGGCTGATCCGGCCGTTCGAAAGCACCGTCGGCGTGTAGGCCAGGCTCACGCCATATTTGCGATATTCGATCGACGTTCCGGCAAAGTTGCCGGGAATCGGCACCGGATATTCGCCGCCCGCCAGGAAGTCGGCGGTCTCGCCGGAAATCGCGGTCAGATTGGGCTGCGCCAGCGTGACGACCATGCCCGACCGTTCGCCGAGATCGAGCGACCCCATCACGTCCAGTCCGAACAGATGTCCGGCCGCGCCGATGCTGTTCGTGCCGGACGGTGCCGTGAAATTATAGGTGGTCGACCCGTCGTTGCCATAGGTGATCGAACCCGGCGTCCGGCCGCGGAAAACGCTGCCCAGAAAGCCGTTGCCCAACGGACCGTCGCGATCGCTCGTCAGCAGGTTTCCGCTGATTTCCTTGAGCAGCGAACGGTTTACCTCGGCAATGCGAACCTGCAGGTTGACCTGAAGCGGCGTTGCGGTGCGCAGACGCGACAGAACTTTGGTATTGTCGCCGACGAATGCCTGAACCAGGCGTTCGGCCTCGGCGGCGTCGTCGGGCGATTGAACCGTCCCGGTGAGCAGCACGAAGCCGTTCATCGTGTTGGCCGCAATCTTGGCTTCGGGCATGGCCAGCGAGAGCATCTGGTCGATGGTCTCGATATTGTTGCCGACGCGGGCGACGGTCGAATAGACCACGCGTCCCGACGCGTCGGTGGCATAGATGCTCGTCTCGCCAGGGGCCTTGCCGAAGATGTAGAGTTGGCGGCTCGACCGAACCTGGACATCGGCGACCTTGTCGTCGGCGACGAAGAGGTCGCTCATCGGCGAAGGAAGGCTGACGAGGCGGCCGCGACCGACCGAAAGATCGATGCTGCTGCTCGCGTTCTGGGTCGCCTGGGCCGAAACCGGCTGCGACGGCGCGGTGGCGAGCGTGGCGGCAATCAGGCCGATGGCCAGGGTGCGCGCGAGTGCCGTCGCCTTCATTTTGGCTGTGCTCTTCATCTTACTTACCCCCAACCGGAACCACGGTGGTCGAGCCGCCGCGATTGACGCGGACGACGGGACCCTGCGGGACCGCTGCATTGTTGCCACCCGACGGAGCCGGTCCGCCGACGTAGTTGGACTGCTGGCGCGGCGGAGCCGAGACGCGACCGCTGACCGGTACCCAGAAGCGCGAGACGTCGCCGCCGGTCGTGGCCGACGCGCGGCTCGCGGTCGGGCGTGCGCCGGCTTCGGCGAGCATTTTGCGCTCGGCGGCGGTATCGCCCTTGGCCGGGACATCGACGTCTCCCGATGCGATCGCCTCTTCGAGTTCGCCGGCGCTCTCCGCCAGCGGACGCAGCGCCAGCGAAAGCGTTCCCATGCTTTGCGCGACGGCAATCTTCTCGGCGATCTTCGGCGTCGCTTCGAGCGTCACCGAGCCGAAGGTGCGGACCGGCGTCTTGCCGGTTTCATCCTCGGCGTCGTAACGCTGGTCGGTAGCGAGGACGCGAACGTTGCGGACGATCGTTTCGGACGTGAAGAGTTCGCTGTCGGGATAGCTGCTGCCTTCCTCGACTTTCAGCTTTTGCGACAGCAGCACATCGACGCGGTCGCCAGGGAAGACGAAGCCAGCCACGCCTTGCTCCTTCGACACCTTGACCGTGACGGCGCGCATGCCGGGGCCGAGCGCAGCGGCCAGGAAGCCGCGATCGTCGGGATGGACGAGCGCGCCCTGGGTGAGCGGCTGGCCCGCGGTGATCGCATAGCGGACGACCGTGCCGACCAGGCTGTTGGTGTCCGTCTTTTCCTTCAGGAAATAGGCCTGCTCCACCAATTCTTTCGGCCAGGGCTGAAAGCGGAAACTGTCGGGACCGATGATCGTGCCCACGGGCAATTGCCGCGTCGCGACGAGAATCATCGGGCCGGAGATGTCCGGCGTTGCCGCTGCGCGTGCCGGCGGAGCCGACGCGCCGCGCATCATCTGGTTGACCCCGAAGGCAGCCCCGATCGCAATGACCAGCGCGCCGACGATCAGCATAATCTTTCGCGTATCCATGACGATTCTTCGCCCTCCTGCACCCACCAGAAACGGAAGTGCTTACCCTCAACTCGACCCGATAAACTGAAACTGGTTAAGATAGTGTTGGTGAAGCGCCCAAAGTCCGGCAGCCGCGATCGCGACCCCATAGGGGACTTCGACGGGCTTTTCGGACGGGCGGATTTTCATGTGGACCAGCATCGCGGCCGACAGCACGCCGCCGGCGACTGCCATCACGGTAAGCGTCGGCATGAACAGCGGCAGCGGGATCCACAGCATGACCGCGCCGATCATCTTGACGTCGCCGCCGCCCATCGCGCCGAGCGCGAACAGGCCGACGAACAGCAGGAAAACGGCGAAAGCCGCACCGATCTGAATCGGCACGTCGGGCCAGGCCGACAGGCCGGTCGCGATCCAGAAGGGAATGGCGAGCACGGCGATGATGCCGTTGAGCCGGTTCGATATCGTTCGCGACCTGAGGTCGCTGATCGCCGCCGCGATCATCAGGGCGGCGAGCAGAGCCATCAGGCCAAGAACGATAGGGCTGGTCTCCATCGCATTTCCAATAGCGACGATGGCTTACCAAAAAGTAACCATGACCGGCGGAGGCCGCCATCTTGCAATCGCGCCGTGAGGCTTTATGCGCCGCGCTATGGCTGGCGCGCTTCCTTCGACGACCGACGTGCTGATCGTCGGCGCGGGGATTGCGGGGGCAAGCCTTGCGTCGGCTCTGGCGCCGCATCGCAGCGTTCTGATGATCGAGGCCGAGGACCATCCGGGCGTCCACGCAACGGGCCGCTCGGCCGCATTTTGGCACGAGAGCTATGGCGGAAGCGGGGTGCAGCCCTTGTCTTCGGCATCCTTCGCGATGCTCGCGACCCCCCCCGCCGATTTTTCGGCGAGGGGCTTTTTGGCACAGCGGACGGCGCTGACGATCGGCCGCGCGAGCGACGCCGCGGCGGTCGATGCGTTCACGCGCGAATTCCGGGCCAAGGGCGTCGACGTCCGCCGCCTCTCGGGCGCAGCGGTCGCGGACAAGGTTCCGGGCCTTCGCCCCGAATGGTGCGAGGCGGCCTATGAACCCGCGTGCAGCGACATCGATGTCGCGGCTCTTCACGCCGCCTATCTGCGCGCCGCGAAGCGGGCAGGGGCCATGCTGGCGACGCGAGCGCCGTTGCGTGCGGTGCGGCGCGAGCGGGGCGGATGGCTGGTCGAGACCGGCAGAGGACAGGTATCGGCGGCCTTGCTGGTCAACGCGGCGGGCGCCTGGGCCGACGATATCGCGCGTCTGTGCGGGGTTTCGCCGGTAGGGATCCAGCCTTATCGACGGACGATGTTGCAGGTGCGCTTGGGCGTACCGGTGCCCGCGTCGCTTCCGCTGGTGCTCGACGTCGGCGGCAGCTTTTATTTCAAGGGCGAGAGTGAGGGGCGCATCTGGCTGACGCCGCACGACGAAACCGAATCGGCACCCTGCGATGCGGCACCCGACGAGATCGACGTCGCCGTGGCAATCGACCGGCTGCAGTCGGCGACCGACTGGCCGGTTGCCGCAATCGAACGCAAATGGGCGGGGCTGCGCAGCTTCGCGCCGGACCGTCGACCCGTATTCGGGGCGGATCCGCATGAGGCCGCCTTCATATGGTGTGCGGGGCAGGGCGGCTTCGGAATCCAGACGTCGCCTGCCATTTCAAGGCTGCTTGCCGCGCAACTGGGCGCTTCGGAGCCCGATGGAGCCGTCCGTGCGATCGATGCCGCCGCCTATTCGCCGCGGCGTTTCGCCTGAGGTCCCGCGAATGGGTTGCACATGGCGGCTCGCGGCCTAACATGGATCAGCCGTTCGACCGGGCGGAACCAGCTTTCAGGGAGATCCCCATGGCGCACTATTTCGAGATCAAGAAGAACAAGGCCGGCGAGTTCGTTGCCTATTTCAAGTATAACAGCGAAACCATCTTCTGGACCGAAGGCTATACGAGCAAGGCTTCGGCGAAGAACGCCATCGAGTCGATCAAGAAAAACGGCCCTGGCTCCGACACGCGCGAAGCCGAATAATCCGGACCTCGTGGGCGCGCCCGCGGACGTCTAGCGCGCCCGCGCGGCCGCCAGTGCTGCGTCGCTGGCCAGTGTGTCGGCGAGTTCGTTGTCGCCGTGCCCGGCGTGGCCCTTTACCCACAGCCACTCGATGTCGTGTCGCGACGCCTCGGTAATCAGGCGCTGCCAAAGGTCGGCATTGGCGACCGGCTTTTTTGCAGCGGTTTTCCAGCCGTTGCGTTGCCAGCCGTGCACCCATTTGGTGATGCCGTCGCGGACATAGACGCTATCGGTCGACAGTTCGACGCGGCACCGCCGCTTCAGCGCCGCCAGTGCTTCGATCGCACCCATCAATTCCATGCGGTTGTTCGTCGTGTCGGCTTCGCCGCCCGACAACGTCTTGACCACATCTCCCCAGCGCAGCACAGCGCCCCAGCCGCCGGGGCCGGGATTGCCCTTGCACGCGCCATCGGTCGCAACGATTACTGTCCGGCCTTCCGTCATGCGGCAAACAGCTTTGCCGCATGGTCGGCGCGGTAGCAGCGCAACCGTTCGAGGAACGGAGAGGGATCTTTTCGCGTGACGAGCGCATCCGCGGGCGTGTGGATCCAGTCGTGGGCGCGGGTCAGCAAAAAGCGCATCGCGGCGCCGCGCCCAAGCACGGGCAAGGCGGCGACTTCGTGGTCCGTTAACGCGACCCTGTCGGCATAGCCGCGCATCAACGCCGAAGCGCGGCCGCGGTCGCACCGCTTGCCATCATCGGAAAAACACCAGGAGGCGTGAGCGATCGCCAGATCGTAAGCGCGAAAATCGCTCGCCGCGAAATAAAAGTCGATCAGGCCGGTCACCGTTTCGCCCAACATCAGCACGTTGTCGGGAAAAAGGTCGGCGTGGATGACGTGCCGTGGCAGGTCGACCGGCCAATGGGCGTCGAGCCAGTCGAGCTCGACGTCGACCTCGGCCTGCAATCCGGGCAGCACGGCGTCGAGGTCCCCCGCGCCGGTAGCGATATCGCGCCAGTGATGATGCCCCATGCTGTTGTCGCGTGCGCCGTCATAATCCCGCAGGGCGCAATGCATCGCCCCCAGCGCCGCGCCGGCGGCGGCGCATTGGCCGGGAGTCGGATGGGTCAGCGAGATACCGGGAAGGAACTGGATGATGCAGCCGGAGCGACCGGCGATATGCTGGATCGCGACGCCTTCGCGGTCGCGGATCATGGCGGGAACCGCACATTTCGCGCGCGCCAGATGATCGAGAAGCTCGACAAAGAAGGGAAGGTCGTCGGCCTTTACCCGCTTTTCGTAGAGGGTCAGGATGAAGCGGCCGCCGGTGGTTTCGAGCAGGAAATTGCTATTCTCGACCCCTTCGGCAATGCCCTTGCACGACACGACAGTGCCTATGTCGTAGCGGGCGACGAGCCCGGCGAGTTCGTCGGGATCGACGTTGGTATAGACGGCCATGCCCTATGCCGCCGCCTCGAGCCCGCGAGGTAGTTTGAACACCATATTCTCCTCGGCGGTGACGACGACTTCCTCGACGATCGGGCGATGGGCCGCGATCGCGTCTATCACTTCGCGGACCAATGTTTCGGGCGCGCTGGCACCGGCCGTGATCCCGATCGCGGCAAGACCTTCTATCCACTCGGGCCGGATATCGGCGCCGCGCTGGACAAGGTGAGCGGGGGTCCCAAGCCGCTCGGCAACTTCGACGAGGCGCAGGCTGTTCGAGCTGTTCGGTGCGCCAATGACGATGACACGGTCGCACCGGCCGGCGATTGCTTTCACCGCCGCCTGGCGGTTCGATGTCGCATAGCAGATGTCTTCGCCGCGCGGTCCCTGGATGGCGGGAAAGCGATGCTGAAGCGCGGCAACGATGTCGCGGGTATCGTCCACCGACAGCGTCGTCTGGGTCAGAAACGACAGGGTTTCGGGATCGGCGGGTGCCAGGGCGGTAACATCGTCCACCGATTCGACGAGGGTCATTGCCCCGGCGGGAAGCTGACCGAGTGTGCCGACGACCTCGGGATGACCGGCGTGGCCGATGAAAATGATATGACGCCCGGCTTCGTTCGCCCGCTCCGCCTGGCGGTGAACCTTGGACACGAGCGGACAGGTCGCGTCGATATAGTCCAGTCCGCGCGCCTCGGCCTTCGCCGGCACCGCCTTGGGAACGCCGTGGGCGCTGAAGACCACGGGAACACCGTCGGGGACGCGGTCGAGCGATTCGACGAAAATCGCGCCTTGCGCCTTGAGATTGTCGACGACGTAGCGGTTATGGACGATTTCGTGCCGGACGTAGACCGGCGCACCGAAGCGTTCGATCGCCAGTTCGACGATGCGGATCGCCCGGTCCACGCCCGCGCAGAATCCGCGTGGGGCCGCGATCAGGACCTTTAGGTCGGCCGTGCCGTCCGGCGCGGCCGGTATCGTCGTCTGTGGAGCGTTCATGGTGCGGCGGCTCTAGCGCAGCGGGCCGCATTCGGTAAAGCTCCCCGTTGCGCCGCGTTCATCGCACCGATAAGAAGCGGCGCGCATGAAGCGGGACGCCCCGCGCCCCGCAGACGCAAAATGGAAAGCCAGATCATCATGAAGCCTGTTTCGCCATCGCCCCGCAAAATCCTGACCCTGCTCAGCGGAGCGGCGGTGCTGGCGACGGCCTCGGCGTGCAGCCGGGACAATGAACTCGATATTTCGGCGGGGGTCGGCGTGACGTCGACCCGCAGCAAATGTCCCGCAGTCGCGGTGCCCCTGCACACCGGCGACATCACGCTGTTCGATCCGGCCACGAGCCGCGACGCGAGCGCGATCGACGTCGTCGCGTCGATCACCCATGTCACCCCGCAATGCAACGATACCGGCGAGAAAATTTATCAGCTGGCCAATTTCGACGTCGTGGCGACGCGCCGCGAGGCCGGCCCGGGGCGCACCGTGAGCCTGCCCTATTTTGCGACCGTCGTTCAGGGTGGTACCGCGGTCGTCGCCAAGCGGTTGGGCCAGGTGAATGTCACCTTCGCCGACGGGCAGGTGCGCGGAACCGGCCATGCCGAGGCTTCGGCCTATGTCGATGCAGCGGCAGCAACCCTGCCCGCCGATATCCAGGAACGCATCATGCGCAAGCGCAAGGCGGGGGACGCCGACGCCGCGGTCGATCCGCTGAGCCTTCCCGAAGTGAAGGCCGCTGTACAGCGTGCGAGCTTCGAATTGCTCGTCGGTTTCCAGCTTACGCAGGACCAGCTCGAATATAACGTCCGACGATAGCGTCGGAGGGGCTTCGACCTCCATTTTCTTTCGATCCTGCGGCGCCGACGGCGACGCAGGTCTTTTAGCGCTGGCCAAGCTGGGATAGACCGCGCGCCAACCCGCATTTTATCGAAGATAGGACAGATGTCGTGACCCTGTTCAGCCGCTTTTCCGAACACATCGGCGCTGCGCTCGACGCGCTCCTCGCACAGGGCAAGCTGCCTGCCGGACTCGACCGCAGCGCGATCAGCGTCGAGCCGCCGCGCGATCCGTCGTACGGCGACATCGCGACCAATGCGGCGATGGTGCTCGCGAAACCGGCCGGGACCAATCCGCGCGCGCTTGCCGAACTGCTGGTCGTCGAGCTTGCGGCAATTCCCGAAGTGACCGACGCGTCGGTCGCCGGGCCGGGGTTCATCAATCTGCGCCTTGTCGACGAAAGCTGGCGCGACGAACTGGCGCTGATCCACTCGGACGGCACCGATTATGGCCGCTCGACGATGGGCGCGGGGCGTCGGGTCAACATCGAATATGTTTCGGCCAATCCCACTGGCCCAATGCACGTGGGTCATTGCCGCGGGGCGGTCGTCGGGGATGCGCTGGCGGCGCTGCTGGAATATGCGGGGCACCGCGTCACGCGCGAATATTATGTCAATGATGCGGGTGCCCAGGTCGACGTGCTCGCGCGCTCTGTCCATCTACGCTACCGCGAAGCGCTGGGAGAGGACATCGGGACGATCCCCGAAGGGTTGTACCCCGGCGATTACCTGAAGCCCGTGGGGGCAAGGCTGGCGGCCGATTATGGCGACACCTATGTCGGCGCTCCCGAAAGCGAATGGCTCGTGCCGTTCCGGACCGTTGCGGTCGCGGCAATGATGGACATGATCCGGGCCGATCTTGCCAAGCTGGGCATTCATCACGCGATTTTCGCATCCGAAGCCGAGCTCCAGGCGGCGGGCAAGCCGGCCGCGGCGGAGAAATGGCTGCGCGAGAATGATCTGGTCTATGACGGGATGCTCGAAGCGCCGAAAGGCGAGACTCCCGAAGATTGGGAGCCCGTCGAACTGCCGCTGTTCCGTTCGACCAGGTTCGGCGACGATCAGGATCGCCCGATCAGGAAATCGGATGGCAGCTGGACCTATTTCGGCGCCGACCTCGCCTATCATTTCCAAAAGGCGCAGGATGCCGACGAGCTGATCGATATATGGGGCGCCGACCATGCCGGTACGGTAAAGCGGATAAAGGCGGCGGTCGCCGCGTTGACCGGCGGGAAAACCCGGTTCGATGTGAAGCTGGTCCAGATGGTGCGGCTGCTCAAGAACGGCGAACCGTTCAAGATGTCGAAGCGCGCGGGCAACTTCGTCACGCTCGCCGACATTGTCGACGAGGTCGGCAAGGATGCGGTGCGTTTCACCATGCTGACCCGCAAGGCCGACGCCCAGATGGACTTCGACTTCGCGAAAGTGGTCGAGGCGTCGCGCGACAATCCGGTCTTCTATGTCCAATACGCCCACGCGCGAATCGCATCGCTCAAGCGCAAGCTGGCCGACGCAGGCATCCCCGCGGCGGCTCCGGACCCCGCGCGTCTCGACGATTACGAATTGGGACTCGTCAAGCTGCTGGCGCAGTTCCCGCGCATCGTCGAGGCGTCGGCGTCGGCGCGCGAACCGCATCGGATCGCCTTTTATCTCGGCGACGTGGCGGCGGCGTTCCATGCGTGGTGGAACCTTGGTAACGATCGCATCGAGGCGCGTATCATTTTGACCGACAACCCGGAATTGACCGCGACTCGGCTTTATTTGGCCGATGGAATCGGGCAGGTTATCCGCAACGGGCTGCACCTGATGGGGGTCGAGGCGCTCGAGGAGATGGCGTGATGGATGAAGGTACGCGCGGGGAACAGGACGATAGCGGGCTGGGTCTCGAGGACGACGACCGGCTGCCCTGGCTCGAGGCCGCCGACGATTATGACGAGGATGGCGAAGTGTCGCCCACGCGCCTGCTCGCAATGGTGATCGGGGGGCTGTTGCTGATCGGCGTCGTGCTGGGCGGCCTGTGGTGGCTGCAAAATGGCGGGGCGCGGGGTAGGGGCGAGCTGATCGTCGCGGACAAGGGTGCCTACAAGGTCCAGCCAAAGGACGATTCGGCCAAGGTCTTCGAAGGCGAGGGCGATGCGAGCTTTGCGGCGAGCGAGGGCGTAGTGGCCGGCGGCAGGGTCGATCCGGACCGCATGCCCGAAGAGCCGGCAGTGACGCCCGCCGAGCGCGAAGCGGCCAAGGCAGCGGCTTCGAACGACGCGAAGAAGGATGCGCCGGCCAAGCCCGCCCCGGCTTCGGAACAGGCCGAGAGCGGGACCGCGATCCAGCTCGGGGCCTTCAGCAGCGAGTCCGCTGCGAATACTGCCTGGGCCGGGCTGTCGAAACGGTTTGCCTATCTGTCCGACCTCAATCGCTCGGTTGCCCCGGCCGACGTCGGCGGCAGCAAGGTTTATCGGCTGCGCGTATTCGCCGGGTCTGCCGCCAATGCCTCGAATCTGTGCGGAAAATTGCGTGTGGCAGGCGAAAACTGCGTCGTCGTCCGGTGATTCGTACCGGTTCGCCGCACACGGATTTGGTGCGGCGTCGCTGATATGCCATGATAGCATTTTGGTTGCCGCATGAGGGGGCGCCGACCGAAGGAGGTTGACGCACGATGATACCCGCGATTTTCGGCCTGTCGGGCCCGACGATCACCGAGGACGAGCGCGCCTTTTTTCGCGACAGCGACCCCGCGGGCTATATCCTGTTCGGCCGCAACATCGAAAATCGGGACCAGCTCCGGCGCTTGACCGACGATCTGCGAAGCCTGGACGGACGCAGCGACCTGCCGATCCTGATCGATCAGGAGGGCGGACGCGTGGCGCGGATGAAAGCGCCCGAATGGCCTGCGTTCCCCAGCGGCGCGGCGTTCGATGCGCTGTACGAGCGCGCGCCGGCGAGCGCGATCGAGGCCGCGCGGCTCAACGCGATGGCGCTCGCCCTGATGCTGTCGGAGGTCGGGATAACGGTCGATTGCCTGCCGTTACTCGACGTGCGCCAGCCGGGCGCGAGCGATGTCATCGGTGACCGCGCGCTCGGCAGCGAGCCGATGCGCGTCGCCGCGCTGGGCCGCGCGATCCTGTCGGGGCTCCAGGACGGCGGGGTGGTGGGCATCGTCAAGCATATCCCGGGGCACGGCCGGGCCACGCTCGATTCGCACGAGCAACTGCCCGTCGTTACCGCGCCCGACCGGGATCTACAGTCCGACCTCGCGCCGTTTGCGGCTTTGCGCGACGCCGCGATGGCGATGACCTGCCATGTCGTGTTCGAGGCATGGGACCCCGAGCGTCCCGCGACGCTGTCGCCGACGATCATCGACAGCGTCATTCGTCAGCGCGTCGGTTTTCACGGACTGTTGATGAGCGACGACCTCGACATGAAAGCTTTGTCGGGCGACGTTCCGGCGCGTGCGGCCGCCGCGGTCGCCGCGGGGTGCGATATCGCACTCAACTGCTGGGGCAAGATGGACGACATGGTCGGTATCGCGAATGCGCTCGATCCCATCGGCGAGATTTCGCTCGCCAGGCTCGAAGGCGCCATGGACCGCATCGCGGGCGTTCGGGACGGGCGCGAGTTCGCGATGCTCGTCGACCAGCGCGACGCGCTGCTCGCGATCGCCTGAGGCGACGATGGAGGGGGACCTGCCGCTCGATTTCGAGGTGGCGCCGACGGCGGAGCGCGAGGATGCGCTGCAACTCAATCTGGAAAGCTGGGAAGGGCCGCTCGACCTGCTGCTGACCCTCGCGCGCGGCCAGAAGGTGGATCTGCGACAGATTTCGATTCTCGCGCTGGTCGAGCAATATCTGGCTTTCATCGCAGAGATGCGGGCGCTGAAGCTGGAGGTGGCGGCCGATTATCTGGTGATGGCCGCTTGGCTGGCTTACCTCAAATCGGCGCTGCTGTTGCCCAAGGATCCCGAGGCGGAACCTTCGCCGGACGAACTCGCGCTCCGGCTGCAACTCCGGCTCCAGCGGCTCGCGGCGATGCGCGAGGCGGCGGCGCGTCTGCTTGCGCGCGATCGCCTGGGGCGCGACGTATTCCTGCGCCCGGCGCCCGAAGGGCTGCACGAGATCAAGGTGCGTCGCTGGGACGCAAGCCTTTACGACCTCCTCTCTGCCTATGGGCGCGTCAAGCTGCGCACCGAACCGGTGATCCACATGGTGTCGAGGCGTCCGGTGGTGACGCTCGACGCCGCTCTCCATCATCTGGAACGGCTGATCGGGGTGAAGCTCGACTGGACCGAGCTGTCCGATTTCCTGCCGTCGGATTACGACGGGCCGCTCCGGCGCTCGGCGATTGCGTCGAGCTTCCTTGCGGCGCTCGAGCTTGCGCGCCAGGGACGGGTCGAGCTGAAACAGGACGGCGCGTTCGAACCCCTCTATCTGAAGGCGCCCGCCGCATGACCCCGATCGACGACACCGAACGCGCCGTCGAGGCGATGTTGTTCGCCAGCGACGAAGCGCTCGACGCGCGGCAGGTCGCGGCGCGGCTTGGCGATGCGATCACTCCGGGCGCCGTGCGGGCGATCATCGAGGCGATCGCCGAGCGCCATGCCGGCAGCGGGATCGAACTCGTCGAGCGCGGGGGCCATTGGCATTTCCAGACGCCGGCGGACCTTGCCCACCTGCTGCGCAGGGAGCGCGACGACCCGCGCAAATTGTCGCGCGCGGCGTCGGAGGTGCTGGCGATCATTGCCTATCACGAGCCGGTCAGCCGTGCAGAGATCGAAGCGATCCGCGGGGTCCAGACGTCGAAGGGAACGCTCGACGTGCTCATGGAGGCCGAATGGATTGCGCCCGCCGGCCGGCGCGAGGTGCCGGGACGGCCGTTGATCTACAAGACCACCGACGCTTTTTTGCAGCATTTCGGACTTACCAGCCGCAAGGATCTGCCGGGAATCGAGGATCTGCGGGCTGCCGGCCTGCTCGACCCGGTCGACCTCGCTCTCGAAGAGGCGATGGGCGAGCTCGAGTTGGTCAAGGACGGCGAGGACGAATAGCATTTTCCGCAGCTCGCACGTGCATTCACGATCGTCTGCCCCTATATGGGCGGCGCAAGGAGATTATTCATGGGTGGTTTGAGCATCTGGCACTGGCTGATCGTCGGCATCCTCGTCCTGCTGTTGTTCGGCAAGGGACGCTTTTCCGACATGATGGGCGACGTCGCCAAGGGGATCAAAAGCTTCAAGAAGGGCATGTCGGAGGATGACGAGACCCCGTCGTCGCCCGCGCCGCGACAGATCGAGGGGCAGCGCGCGTCCGACGCCGCGCCGTCGCCGACCCCGACTCCCGAAACGGATCGCCGCTGATCGCCGTC
>Ga0189279_100219_pt1 | contig 17195 bp, 17 predicted proteins | sample N26B6minimetaG_FD_130324 | JGI IMG/M metagenome (GOLD analysis project Ga0189279, IMG submission 130324) | Marine microbial communities from the Costa Rica Dome - N26 B6 mini metaG | ecosystem: Environmental > Aquatic > Marine > Oceanic > Photic zone | place: Costa Rica: the Eastern Pacific... | reverse complement strand
TGCCGATTTCGTTCGCGACCTGATCGAAACCGATGCGGACGGCCGCGTAACGGCTGCCGAATGGCTGGATGCGGCGCGCGCCTTCGGGGTGCCGGCCGACCGGGTGGCGCGTATCGAAACGCTGATCGCCGGCGGTCCGGAGGCGGCGCCCGCGCTCGATGCGTTGCTCGGCGATTGACCGGCACGGGAAAGGCGCATAGACCGACTCGCGATGACCGGTAACCGATCCACTCCTTTCAGCGTGTATTGGCGCTCCTTTATCTAGGAGCGGCATGGCATCATCCTGTGACCATCGCCGCCGTGTTCGGACAGGCGAATGGTCATCATCACACCACTACCCCCTCCGGTCACGGCGTGCGCTTTTGAAGAAGACGCGACATGACCGATACCTTGCTTGCCCTGTCGACCGACCATTGTCGCATCACGCCCCTGTTGGCGGACGATGCGCGTGCCCTGTCTGCGATCACCGATGCTTCGGTGACGTCGCAGGTGCATTTCCTGCCCGATCCGTTCACCGAAAGCGATGCGCGCGCCCTGATCGCGGCATCGGGCGGAGGCGACGTGTACCATGCGGTGCGCGACCGGCACGATGCGGCCTTGGTCGGCGTTATCGGCGTTCACCGCCGGCCGGGCCGGGAATATGAAGTCGGTTACTGGTTCGCGGCGGCGGCACGGGGCAAGGGGCTGGCGACCGAGGCGGTCGGCGCGATGGTCGCGTCGCTTGCGGCGTCGCGGCCGGACTGTGCGATCGTCGCCGAATGCCATCCGGCCAACGAGCGTTCGCGCGCGCTGCTGCGGCGGCTCGGTTTCGCGGCGACGGGCGAGAGGGGATGCCGCCCAGGACGGATGCGTTTCCGGTGGCGCGCCGGGGCGGGCTATCGCATCGACGTATGCTGAGGGCAAAAACGGAAGACGCCGCTCGCCGTTGTCCGCAAGCCGCTTTCAAAGACATCGTAGCGGGCGACTTCCCGAAGTCGATCGAGCGGTAGCGGGCGGCGCCACGGATCGCCGACGAGGATATCGAGCCCCGCATCGAGGCAGCGGTCGAGAAAGGCGGTAACGCGGCCGGCGAGGTCTTCGGTGTAGAAGAGGTCGCCGACCAGCACGAGGTCGGCGTCGGGGACGGGCAAGGCGCCGACATCGGCATGGCACACCGCGACGTCGACGTCGTTCAGCGTCGCATTCAGGCGTAGCGCCGCGACCGCGTGGCGATCGCTTTCGACCGCCGTGACCGACGTCGCTCCGGCTATGGCCGCGGCGATTCCAACGAGTCCCGATCCCGCGCCAAGATCGAGGACTCGGCGGCCGCGCACGATCCCGGGTCGGTCGAGCGCATGGCGGGCAAGCGCAAGCCCGCCCGCCCAGCGATGCGCCCAATAGGGGGCGGCGACGCCGGCCCGGTCGTCCTGCGCCAGCCGTCCGATGCCGCTTGAGGGCACGGCGCCGTGCAGGCGGATTTCGGGAAGGCCGGGGACGGGGGAGACGGGCAGATTGGCGCGGATGAAGTCCGCGAGATCGGCGTTGGTCATCGGGCCGTGGCGGCGTCCTCGTCGACCTTCTCGGTCAGGGCTTTCGCGATCGCTGCGACCGATGTCGGGGCATAGGCGAAGCCCATATGGCCGCAATCGACCTCTATCTGCCGGTCGCTTTCGTGCGGAAGGCCGCGCGCGCTGTTCACCGCGATGACGCCGTCGTGCTTCGACCATAGCGCGAAGGTCGGCATTTCCGGGCGCGGGGCCGGGTGGAAATCGATCGGAGGATTGTCGACGGGGTGGCGCGCGATCAGGTGATAGAGGCGCCACGCGCGATTGGCGCGGCGGCTGCCCGAGAAGGGCGACCCCAGCGTCACCACGCGCGCGACCTTGTCCGGATGATGCTTCGCATATTCGCGGGCATAAATGCCGCCCAGGCTCCAGCCGACGAGGGCGGGCGCTCGTCCGGTGCGCGCGATGATCCACTCGACGCGGCCGTCGATGCGCTCGATGATGTCGGCGGTCGCGCCGCGATTGAAGCCCAGGCCCCAGGCGTAGCAGCGGAAGCCCGCGCGGCGCAGGTCGGCGCGCAGCGCCTTGGTGGCCCAGTCGCCCGACAGGAAGCCCGGCAGGACCATGACGGGCGGATAGGGGCTGTCCGGATTGGCTTCGGGCGGCATGGGCCGGACGCGGCCGCCGATCGCGCGCAGCAAGGCCCCCGCCTCGCGCCACAGCAGTCCGAGCCGGGGGGGCGCGTCGGGATCGGGCACGCGCGCCGGCCATTCGGCGCGGCGAGAGAGGAAGGCGCGGATCATCAGCCCTTCGGAACCAGCTTCTCCAGCTTGCCGTCCTTCCCGTCGGTCAGGAGCCAGACCGATCCGTCCTCGTTGACCTCGACCTCGCGGATGCGCGTCCCTAAATCCCAGCGGTCGGACTTGTGCAGCGCGTCGCCGTCGATCGCCATGCGGATCAGCCCTTCGCCCGACAGTGCGCCCATCAGAAGGCTGTTCTTCCAGCCCGGATAGAGGCTGCCATCGTACCAGGCGAGCCCGGCCGGCGAAATCGACGGATTCCACCACAGCTTGGGCGCGGTGAATTCGGGATGCGTCGGGTGGTCGGGGATATCCTTGCCGTCATAATGGTCGCCGTTCGATACGATCGGATAGCCGTAATTCGCGCCGCGTTCGACGAGGTTGACCTCGTCGCCGCCCTTTGGCCCCATCTCCTGCTGCCATAGCCGGCCGGTGCCGTCGAATGCCAGCCCCAGCAGGTTGCGGTGGCCGAGCGACCAGATTTGCGCGGTGATGCCGCCCCGATCGGATCTTGAAGCGTCGGCAAAGGGATTGTCGGCGGGAATGCTGCCATCGGGTTTCAGGCGGATGACCTTGCCCAGATTCTTGTCCATGTCCTGCGCGGGATCGAATTTCTGCCGTTCACCCGAGCTGATGAACAGATATTGCCCGTCGGGCGAAAAGGCGAGCCGGTGCGAGAAATGGCCGCGGCCGGGGACTTTTGGGTCCTGTTTCCAGATGGTCGCGAGCCCTTCGAGACGCGGCGAGGCGCCATCGACCAGCCTGGCCCTGCCGACGACGGCGCCATAGGTGTCGCCGCTGCCCGCCTCGATCCAGCTGAGGTAGACGGTACCGCTCGATGCGAAATCGGGCGCCAGGATCACATCGCCGAACCCGCCCTGCCCGCCATAGGCAACCGTGGGGGCGCCCGCGACCTCCAGCGTCTCGCCGTCAGCCTGCCACAGCTTGAGCTTGCCGGCTTTCTCCGTGACGAGCGCGCGCTTGCCGCCGGGCAGGAAGGTCATGGCCCAGGGCTCGTCGAATTCGGCGACCTCCTCGACGGTGAAGGGCGCATCCGCGAGCGGGGCGGCGGGCTGTTTGCCCGAGGCATCGAGCGCCGCCACGTCGCCCGACGCGGCTTCGCTCGGCGAACTGCCGGCCGAACAAGCGGCAACGACAAAGGCCGCGGCGAGCGTGAATGTCGAAAGAGTCTTCATGCCAGAGGTCGCCTTATTGTGGAGGGCAGGACCGTTTTGGCGCGGCGATGGTGCAAAGTCGAGGGGGTAGGTCGGGGGCGCTATCGTTCGCTTCCGCGCCGTGCGGCGATTTCCTCCACGCTGTCCATGATCGCGTCGACCGCCTCGCTGGCTGGCGGGGCGTCCGACCGCTTTTGCGAGAATTGGCCGCGCGCCATGATGTCTTCGAGCGCCGTCCGCGCACGCGAAACCCGGCTCTTCATCGTGCCCAGTGCGCAGTCGCAGATCTGGGCCGCCTCTTCGTACGACATGCCGCCGGCACCGACGAGGATCAGCGCCTCGCGCTGGTCCTGCGGCAATTCCATCAGTCCGCGTTGCAGGTCGGCCATTTCGCCCGAATCCTCTTGCGCGGCCGGCGTCGCGAGCGTGCGTTCGACGACGCCTTCGTCATATTCGCCCTTGAACTTGTTGCGCCGCATCTGGGACAGAAAGGTGTTGCGCAGGATAACGAAGGTCCAGGCCTTGATCGACGTTCCGCGCTCGAATCGTGCGCGCGACGCCCATGCCTTGACCATCGTATCCTGAGTCAGGTCGTCGGCCAGGTCCGGATTTCCGCACAGGCTTCGCCCATAGGCGCGCAAATGGGGAATGACGTCCGCGAGCAACGCCTTGAATTCGCTGTCGGACAGGCCGTTGTCGTCGGAGGGCTGCAAAGCAGCTTGGGGACGGGTCATTCGGGGCTTTTCTGATCGAGCTGGGACAGGAGGTCGAGCATGCGGTCGGGAAGATCCTCCGCAACGATATTGCCATAGATCATGCGCAGTTTCGCGCTCACCGGCTCGGGCGACTGACGCCCCGTAAGCGCGCGGTGCCACTGATCACCGCCCGTGCCGGGGAAGCTCCCTCGGGCCTTCGGGGACGCGTCGGTCACCGGGCGCGGAGCGCCTTTGCCGTTCATCCTGTTATCGCCGTGCGTTGCCATGACAAAGCAACGACAGAAGGGGGCGCAAGTTCCCGGCGCGTGCGATTTTTCGAATTGAGGCGTTGCCGAGAAACCACAGTTCGCCCTAACTCAGATTAACGCCATAGCGCGGGCGAGCGACTAGAACATCTCTCTGGCGGCTTAGCGCCAGTTCAAGGAAAGGGCCGCACTTGCTCTCCGTCATCTATGTCAGCGTGGCCGATCCCGGTCTGACGCAAGACGATATCCTCGCCCTTCTCGAAACCGCACAGCGCAATAACGCGCGCGACCAGCTGACCGGCGCGTTGATCTACAACGGCCAGAATTTCATGCAGCTTCTCGAAGGGCCGATCGAAAAGGTCGAGGCGTGCCTTGCCGCGATCCGCGCTGACCGGCGCCATAACGGCATGATCGAAATTCGGCGGCGCGTGATCGAAGAGCGCGAATTTGCCGGGTGGTCGATGCTCTATACCCCGCTGTTTCGCGGGCACGACGAAAATCTGGCCCGGCTTGCGGCGAACGGCCACCTCGATCCGCAGGACGAACATATGCTCGCAAACTTCCTGGCGCTGGGACATCGCAGCGGCACAGCCGTGTGACGGCCCGGCCGGCACGAGCTATGCCTCCGCACTTGGGCTTTGCTTTGCCCGCGGCACCGGCTAAGCCGCGCGAAGATGAAATATATTTCCGTTCCGCCTCTCCAGCGCCCGGGCCTTAGCAGGCGATGACGACCGATACCGCTCCCCAGCCGCTCGACGACGCGAGTTTCAAGCGCGAACTCGCCGCGATGCTGCCGCACCTGCGCGCGTTCGGGCGCAGCCTGTGCGGCAACGCCGACATGGCCGACGACCTGGTACAGGAAACCATGCTCAAGGCGTGGAAGGCGCGCGCGCAATATGTGCCGGGTCCGTCGAGCATGAAGAGCTGGGCCTTCGTCATCCTGCGCAACTGCTTTCTGTCGCAGATGCGACGCAAGAAATTCACCGCCGATTACGACGAACTCGCCGCCGAGCGGCTTTTGGTGGCACCCGACGATCAGGACGACAGCCTGCATCTGGCTGACGTTCAGCGCGCGCTGCTGCAATTGCCGGTCGATCAGCGCGAGGCGCTGGTGCTTATCGGGGCGGGCGGCCTCAGCTATGAAGAAGGCGCCGCCATCTGTGGCTGCGCGGTCGGCACGATGAAAAGCCGCGTGTCGCGCGCCCGCTCCGCCTTGCACGACATATTGGATGGCGGTGACATGCCGCTGCGCAGTACCGATGCCCTGCCTGCCAGCGAAACCTTTGCCGCGATCATGGACAAGGTCGACGATCTGACCACGAACGGTCCCGGCGCCGACGGTTAGCGACCGATTCCCGGTTCAGGCCGCGAGCTCCGGGGTGAAGAGCAGGCTCTGGCTGATCGCCGCGCGCACGGTATTTTCACGAAACGGTTTCGAGATCAGAAAGGTCGGTTCGACGCGGTTTCCGGTCAGCAACCGTTCGGGGAAGGCGGTGATGAAGATCGCCGGGACCGGGGCGAGCGCCAGAATGTCCTGCACCGCGTCGATCCCCGACGACCCGTCGGCCAATTGGATATCGGCGAGCACGAGCCCGGCTTCGGTCCTCTCGAATGCCGCGACGGCATCGGCGTGGGTTGCGGCGACGCCGGCGACTTCGTGACCCAGGCCGCGCACGATTTCTTCGAGCTCCAGCGCGATCAGCGGCTCGTCCTCGATGATGAGGACCGAGGTGCGCGATTCGCGGTCGAGGTCGGCAACCGCTTCGCCGAGCAGGGTCTCTACGGTCGCCTCGTCGGTTCCCGTTATCCGCGCCGCCTCGTCGGTCGAAAATCCTTCGAGCGCGGTGAGCAACAGGATCTGGCGGCCGAGCGGGGTGATCCGCGCCAGCCGCCGGTTCGCGGCGCGGACCAGCGCATCTTCGTCGCTGTCGTTTTCGCCATCGTCGATGAACGCGCTTTCCCAGATACGATGGAAGGCCCGGTAGAGGTCGATACGCGTGCCGTCGCCGGACGCGAATTCGTCGGGCGCGGCAACGATCACTTCGAGCAAGGTGTGAACGAAATTGTCGCCGTGCTGCTGGCTTCCCGTCAGCGCGCGCGCGTAGCGGCGCAGGAACGGCAGATGTCCGCGAATTTCATCGCCCAGGCTCATGCAGAAGACCTCCCTCTTAAACCGGTCATACGCCCTCCGCGACGGTCTGGTTCCCATCCCGCGCGACAAAAGCACCAAAAAAGGCTGCAACTTGTTACGGGATAATGCGTAATCGTGGACGGGACGCTTCGGGGCCGGGGCCCGGACCGTTGATTTGTCAGCGGTTGGGTCCGTTTTTGGGGCCAGCATGCTTTTGTAGGGACCAGTTTCATGGCACAGCGGCCCTGGAAATCGAACGATGCGGCAGCATCGGCAGGCGAGGGGGGGCGGCAGTTGGCGGACGGTGGGGAAAGAGACGCGGAGTTCGAAGAGCGCCGGCGGCTGAGGACCCTTCGCGAATACCGCATCATGGACACCGGCCCCGAACAGGCTTTCGACCGTGTGACCAAGCTGGTCGCCGACCTGTTCGACGCGCCGATCGCGCTGGTGTCGCTCGTCGACGAATGCCGCCAATGGTTCAAATCTGCCTATGGTCTCGACGCGCCGGAAACGCCGCGCGATATCAGCTTTTGCGAGCATGTGATCGCCGACGACAAGCCGCTGATCGTCACCGACGCGCAGATCGACCCCCGCTTTCGTGCCAATCCGCTCGTCACCGGCGAGCCGAATATCCGCTTCTACGCCGGGGTCCCGCTGCGCGCCTATAATGGTGCGGTGCTCGGTACGCTGTGCATTATCGACCGCGAGGTGCGGCCCGCACTCGACAAGCGCGAACTCGAAAGGCTCGAAGATTTCGCGGCGATCATCATGGCGGAGGCCGAATTGCGCCGCACCGCGGTCGAGCGCGACGAGGCGCGTCACATGCTCGAACGCGCGCTCGATTTCTCGAGTATCGCCACATGGCTATACGATGCGCGGACAGGGGAGGTTCGCTGGCGCGGCGCGGTTGCCGACCTGTGGGGCGCCGACCATGGCGACGCGCTCGGCGATGTCGACGGCGTTTTCGATCGCATGCATCCCGACGACCGCGAGCGGGTGCGCAAGGTGCTTGAGGAATCGGTGGCGTCCGGCGGCAGCTATGTCACCGAATATCGCGTGGTCCATCCCGAAAAGGGGGTGCGCTGGCTCGCCGCACGCGCCGATTGGGACGTGCAGGCGAACGATGCGGTGCTGATGGGGATCAGCATCGACATCACCGAACAGAAAAGCCGGCAGGAAAATGCCAATCTGCTGATGCGCGAACTGCATCACCGGATGCGCAACCTGTTCGCGACAGTGGGCGCGATCATCTCGCTCACGCGCCATTCGGCGCACGACGTCGACGATTATGTCGAACGGATAAGCAGCCGGCTCGACGCGCTGAACCGCGCGCAGAACGTCCTGCTCGGCGCCAATTTCATGACCGGGTCGATGTATGCGCTGATGCAGGAGGTCGAGGCGGCCTTTCCGCGTGTGCGCTGGTCGGGCCCCGATCTGCTGTTGCCCGAAAATGCGCTCGTTGCCATGGCGTTGCTGTTCAACGAACTGGCGACCAACGCGGTCAAGCATGGCGCGCTGTCGGCCGAAGGCGGCCGCGTCGACGTTACCTGGTCGCAGGACGAAGGCGAAGCGGAGGACAGGCAGTTCCGGTTGACATGGGCCGAAAGCGGGGGAAGCGGCGATGTGATCGCACCCGACCGCACGAGTTTTGGCACCTTGCTGATGGAACGCAGCGTCCGTAATAACCTTGGCGGGACGATCGAGCGCCTGTGGGAGCCGACGGGCCTGGTCGTTGACATCACGCTGCCGGCAAAGTGGCGCGAAGCATAGGGGCGGGGCGGTGAGCCCCGGGGACGGGGACGAAATGGCACTCGAGGCGCTGATCGCGCGGCTTCATTATTACAGCGATCTGGGGGAGGCGGAGCGCGCGGCGCTTGCGGGGCTGTCGGTCGCGCCGCGCCGTTTTTCGGCGAATACCCAGATCATCAGCGCGGGTCAGGAAATGGACGCGGTGCTGGTGATGCGCGACGGATGGGCCGCGCGTTTCAAGGCGCTCGAGGACGGGCGACGCCAGATCCTCAACATCCTGCTGCCTGGCGACATCTTCGACTTGCAGGTGCTTGTCGCGGCCGAGGCCGACCATAGTATCGTGACGGTAACCGACGGGTCGCTTTACGCGGTCGCGCCCGGCGCGGTGCGCGACATATTGGCGGGCTCGGGCGCGCTGAGCATGGCCTTTTGGTGGACGCAGGTGCAGGAAGAGGCGTTCCTGCGCGAACAGATCGTCCGCAACGGCCGCCAGACCGCGCAGGAGCGCATCGGTCACCTGCTCCTGGAACTGCATCGCCGTGCCCGGATCGTCAACCAGGCGAGCGAGGATGCGATGCCCCTGCCGCTAACCCAGACGCAGATTGCCGACACGCTTGGCCTGACGCCCATTCATACCAACCGCGTCTTGCGCCGCCTAGTGCGGGCTGGCCTGATCGAAATGAACCGCCAGCACATCCGCTTCCTCGATCAGGATGCGCTGGCTGAAATGTGCGATTTCGATCCGAGCTATTTTCACCTCGACGCGTTTCGGATGCGGCTTGGCCGCGGCGTCGGCGGACGCTGAAGGGCGAGCGGGGAGGGGGCGCGCGGCGGCGGCCCCCCTCTTCCGGCCGAGGCTTCACGCTGCAAGGGCGCGGAGCATCCAGGCATTTTCCTCATGCTTGCCGATCCGCGCGGTCAGCATGTCGGCGGTAAACACGTCGTCGGCGTCTTCGGCTACCGCAACGAAATCGCGCATCCGTTTCGCAGCGGCCTCATTGTCCGCGATCAGCACCGCCAGCATGTCTTCCGCCTTGTGCGGGACCTTGTCGCTGGTGATCTGGGACAGGTCGCCAAATTCGACGAACGAGGCGGGAGCGAGTTCGCCGAGTGCGCGAATGCGCTCCGCGATCGCGTCGATAGCGTCGTCGAGGTCGGTATATTGCTCTTCGGTCAGCTTGTGGACGCTGTAGAAGCCCGCGCCAACGACGTTCCAGTGGACGCCGAGAGTCTTCAAATAGAGGGTGAAGCTGTCAGCCAGGGCTTCACGCAGCGTCTGGGCGACCTTCTTGCGCTTGGCGGAGGTGATCCCGGTGTCGACCTTCGTCGGCTTGGTGACGGCTTCCATCGTGTCGCTGGACATGGACGTTCCTTTCTCTTGTCTGTGATTGAGGGGCGCCGAACGGCGCTCCCTCCCTTAACGGCACAGCGCGTCCAGGCGTTCCATCGGCGCGGCCGATGACGGCCAACGAAAAGCCGATCAGGCTAATTCATGTTTGTTCTTGCTTCGTTCCGAATGCTAAGCTGGCGTGATGAACGACAAGTCGCCCCTTCAAAAGCTCGCGATTCTTGCCGATGCCGCCAAGTACGACGCCTCCTGCGCGTCGTCGGGGACGGCGCGGCGCGATTCGATGGCGAGCAAGGGGATCGGGTCGACCGAAGGCATGGGCATATGCCACAGCTATGCGCCCGATGGACGCTGTATATCGCTGTTGAAAATATTGCTCACCAATTTCTGCGTGTACGATTGTCGATTCTGTATCAATCGAGCGTCGAGCAACGTACCGCGGGCGCGGTTCGCCCCGCACGAGGTCGCGGCGCTGACGCTCGATTTCTACAAGCGCAATTATATCGAAGGCCTGTTCCTCTCTTCGGGGATTATCCGGTCCGAAGATTATACGATGGAGCAGTTGGTCGAGGTCGCGCGCCTGTTGCGCGAGGAGCATCGCTTCGCGGGCTATATCCACCTGAAGACGATCGCCGGTGCTGACCCGGCGCTGATCGCGCTTGCCGGTCTGTATGCCGACCGCCTCTCGACCAATGTCGAGCTTCCGACCGAAGCGGGGTTGGCAAGCTTCGCGCCCGAGAAGAAGCCGGCGACGATCCGCAAGACGATGGCGTCGGTCCGAACCCGCGAAGCCGACGTGCTCGATGCTGCGAAGAGCCGGCTGATCGGCAAGGCAAAGCCGCCCCGCTTTGCGCCGGCAGGCCAATCGACACAGATGATCGTCGGTGCCGACGGAGCCCGCGACGACGATATATTGCAGGCCGCGACCAATCTCTATTCGGGCTATCGACTGCGCCGCGTCTATTATTCGGCTTATAGCCCTATTCCCGACGCGAGCGGCGACCTGCCTCCGGTGCGGCCGCCGCTGATGCGCGAGCATCGGCTCTATCAGGCTGACTGGCTGCTCCGTTTCTATGGGTTCGAACGCGCCGAAATCATGGCGGGTGCGTGCGAAGGCATGCTCGACCTGTCGATCGACCCCAAGCTCGCCTGGGCGCTCCAGCGGCGCGAGGCTTTTCCGGTCGACGTCAATAGCGCCCCGCGCGAGATGTTGTTGCGGGTGCCGGGACTTGGCACGCGCGCGGTCGAACGAATCGTCGCGGCGCGGCGGTTCGGCGCGCTGCGGCTCGGCGATCTGGCGAAGCTGACGGTTTCGGTACGGAAATTGCTGCCTTTCATCGTCACGCCCGATTGGCGTCCCGGCAAGCTGACCGACAGCGCCGACTTGCGCGCGCGCTTTGCGCCGCCGCCCGAACAGCTCGCGTTCGCGCTGTGAGGGAGGTGGTCCTCCATACCCCGGGCGATTTCGCGGAATGGCGGCGCACGGCGCGGCTTTTGCTGGCGGAGGGCGTCGCACCCGAAGCGGTAAGCTGGCGCGGCGCCGACGAGAGCGCCTCTTTGTTCGGCGCGCCGCCACCTGCGGCATCGGCCGGGGCCACCGTGTCCGTCCCGCGCGACCTGCTGGCCATTGCGGACCGTGTCGCCTGTCACCGCGATGGCGATGTGCCGGCGCGCCTCTATCGCGTGATCTGGCGCGCGGTCGCCGACCGGCATCTGCTCGAACGCCGCACCGATCCGGACGTCGACTGGTTGATGAACGCCGACAAGGCCGTCCGCCGCGACGTGCACAAGATGCACGCTTTCGTGCGCTTCCGACGCATCGGCGAAGCCGCGGGGCGTGAGAGTTTCGCCGCGTGGTTCGAGCCCGCGCACTTGATCGTGCGGCTGACGGCGCCTTTTTTCCAGCGCCGCTTTACCGGCATGGACTGGGCGATCGTCACCCCCGACGCGCGGGCGATCTGGAAGGATGAGGCGCTGAGCTATGGTCCTGGCGGCACGCGCGACGAGGTTCCGGACAGCGACGTGGTCGAGGATCAGTGGCGAACCTATTATGGCGCGATCTTCAACCCCGCGCGGGTCAAGGTCGCCGCGATGCGCGCGGAGATGCCGAAAAAATACTGGAAGAATCTTCCCGAGGCGCAGGATATCGCGCCCCTCCTGGCGGGCGCCGGGGCGCGGGTGGAACGGATGCGCGCGGTGGCCGTTTCGGCTGCGAACTCGCGAACGGAGAAATGGCGCAAGCGCATGACCGACGACGATGTCCCCGCCGAAGCGATCGAAACGCTCGACCAGCTCGCGCGCGCGGTCGATCGCTGCACGCGGTGTCCGATCTATTGCAACGCGACACAGGGCGTGACGGGCGAGGGGCCAAAGGATGCACGGATCATGCTTGTCGGCGAACAGCCCGGCGATCAGGAGGATTTGCAGGGCCGCCCCTTTGTCGGTCCGGCGGGACAGCTTCTCGACGACGCGCTGGCGGCGGCCGGCCTCGATCGGCACGGGCTGTTCCTGACCAACGCGGTCAAGCATTTCAAGTTCGAACCGCGCGGAAAGAGGCGGCTTCACCAGACGCCGACCGCGGGCGAAATCGACATCTGCCGCTGGTGGCTCGACAAGGAACGCGAACTTGTCGCGCCCCGGCTGATCGTCACCCTGGGCGGCAGCGCACTGCGCGGGGTGGTCGGCAAAAGTGTCAGCATCGCGTCGATGCGCGGCGAAGTGCACGACCTTGCGGGCGGCGCGAAGCTGATCGCGACGGTCCATCCCTCTTTTCTGCTGCGCATGCCCGACCGCGACCGCGCCGCGCAGGAGCGCGAGGCGTTCGTCGCCGACCTTGTCCATGCGCGAAAGCTCGCCGCCTGATGGCAAAGGCGACGCATTGGCTAGAGCCGCATCCCCACGGCCTTTATGTCAGGCCCGCCGACCTGTGGATCGACCCCTCGCGCCCCGTCGCGCGCGCGGCAGTGACCCACGGCCATGCCGACCATGCCCGTAGCGGGCATGAAGCGGTGTTCGCGACCCCCGAAACGCTGGCGATCATGGCGCTGCGCTATGGCATCGACGCTGCGGCGAGCCATAATGCCGCCATGTCCTACGGCAATGGCTTCGAACGCGGCGGCGTTCGCTTTTCCTTCCATCCGGCGGGCCACGTTCTCGGCAGCGCGCAAATCCTGATGGAGCATGCCGGCGAGCGGATCGTGGTCACCGGCGATTACAAGCGCCGCGCCGATCCGACCTGTACACCGTTCGAGGTCGTGCCGTGTGACATCTTCATCACCGAGGCGACTTTCGGGCTTCCGGTCTTCCGGCACCCGCCGACCGCCGAAGAGATCGCCAAGCTGCTCGCCGCGGTGCGCGCGGAACCCGATCGCGCGGTGCTGGTCGGCGCCTATGCGCTGGGGAAGGCGCAGCGCGTGATCGCCGAGCTGCGCCGCGCCGGCTGGGATGCGCCGATCTTCATCCACGGCGCGCTCGAACGCATGTGCGCGCTCTATGCCGAGCATGGCGTCGACCTGGGCGAGCTGCGCCTCGTCAGCGATGCCGACAAGGCGGAGATGGCAGGGCAGATCGTGCTCGCGCCGCCGTCGGCGCTGAACGATCGCTGGTCGCGGCGACTGCCCGATCCGGTGACGGCGATGGCGTCGGGCTGGATGCGCGTGCGCCAACGCGCGCGGCAACGCATGGTCGAGCTGCCGCTCGTCCTGTCGGACCATGCCGACTGGGACGAACTCACCGCGACGATCGCCGAGGTGAACCCGCAGGAAAGCTGGATCACCCACGGCAGCGAGGATGGCCTGCTGCGCTGGTGCGAACTTCACCAGCGCAAGGCGCGCGCGCTGCATCTGGTCGGCCGCGACCTGGAGGAGGAGGCGTGAAGCGTTTCGCGGCCCTGATCGACCGGCTGATCTACACGCGCTCGCGCAACACGAAGCTCGCGCTGATCGTCGATTACCTGCGGTATACCCCCGATCCTGACCGCGGCTGGGCGCTTGCGGCGTTGACCGATGCACTCGATTTTCCGGCGGTAAAGGCGGGAACGGTGCGCGCGCTGCTCGCGACCCGCGTCGACGAGGAATTGTTTCGCCTGTCGCGTCAATTCGTCGGCGATACGGCCGAGACGGCGGCGCTGCTGTGGCCTGATCCCTTGTCCGTTCGTGGCGAGGAGCGGCCGAGCTTGCCGAAACCGCGTCTCGAATCACCAGCTGCGGTCCTTCGAGACGACCCTTCGACAAGCTCAGCGTCTCCCCAGGACGAACGGGATTATTTGTCTGTCGCCGACGCCGTCGCCGCGCTGTCCGCCGCCAGCCGCAGCGACGCGCCCGCGGTTCTCGCTGCGCTGCTCGACCGGCTCGATGCCGACGGGCGCTACGCCTTGCTCAAGCTCGCGCTCGGCGGAATGCGCGTCGGCGTGTCGGCGCGGCTCGCCAAACAGGCGTTCGCGCAGGCGTTCGATGTGCCCATCGACGATGTCGAAGAGCTTTGGCATGCGATCCCAGCGCCTTACCAGCCACTCTTTGCATGGGGCGAAGGGCGGGCTCCGCGCCCCGACCTTGCCGATGTCCCGTTCTTTCGCCCCTTCATGCTCGCCCATCCGCTCGAGCAGGAGGCGATCGACCTTGCAGATTTTGCTGCCGAATGGAAATGGGATGGCATCCGCGTCCAGATCGTACGAGCCGGTGGCCGGAGGGGCGGCGAGACGCGCATCTACAGCCGCGGCGGCGAGGAGATCGGCGGCGCCTTTCCCGAACTCGTCGCAGCCTTCGACCAGGACGCGGTGATCGACGGCGAATTGCTTGTGCGCGGCGAAGCGCAGGGCGGGGTCGAGGGCGGCGCGGCGAGCTTCAACGCGCTCCAGCAGCGGCTGGGGCGCAAGACGGTGACGAAGAGGATGCTCGCCGACTTTCCCGCCTTTGTGCGCGTGTACGACCTGCTCGACGTCGACGGGGAGGATCTGCGCGGCCTGCCGTGGGAGGCGCGGCGGCGGCAGCTCGAAGCCTTTGTTCCGCGCCTTGCGGAAAGCCATTTCGACCTGTCGCCGGTGATCGAGGCCGATCATTTCGATCATCTTGCCGAACTGAGGGCCGGCGCGCGCGACGCGGCGATCGAGGGGGTGATGCTCAAGCGGCGCGATGCGCCCTATGTCGCGGGACGCCGCGCGGGCCTGTGGTATAAATGGAAGCGCGACCCGCTCACCGCCGACTGCGTGATGATGTACGCCCAGCGCGGCAACGGGCGGCGCGCGAGCTTCTATTCGGATTATACCTTCGGCTGCTGGACCGACGCGGGCGAATTATTGCCGGTGGGAAAGGCCTATTCGGGTTTCACGGACGAGGAGCTGAAATGGCTCGATAAATTCGTCCGCGATCACACCGTCGACCGCTTCGGTCCGGTGCGCGAGGTCGAAAAGGCACTGGTGCTCGAAGTCGCCTTCGATTCGATCCATGCGTCGAAGCGCCACAAGTCGGGGCTCGCGATGCGCTTTCCCCGCATCGCGCGCATCCGCCGCGACAAGCCCGCCGAAGAGGCCGACCGGATCGCGACGTTGCAGGCGATGGTGACGTGAGCGAGCGGGAATATTTGCCTTCACAGGGTTGCAACCGCTAAGCGCGATACCGAGTTAGTGACCCCATAGTTCATACAGAAAATGGAGACTGCCATGACGATCGCCTTTCCGCCGCTGCCCTATGCCGAAGACGCGCTGGCGCCGCATATTTCGGCCGAAACGTTGCAGACGCATCATGGCAAGCACCACAAGACCTATGTCGACAAGGTGAATGCCGCGATCGAGGGCACCGACCTTGCCGACAAGAGCCTCGAGGAAATCATTCACCACGCCGAAGGGGCGGGCAACAAGGGTCTGTTCAACAATTCGGCGCAGTCGTGGAACCATGCCTTCTACTGGAACAGCATGGCGCCGTCGAAGACCGCTCCCTCGGGCGACCTCGCCGCGGCGATCGACCGCGACTTCGGTTCGCTCGACGAGCTGAAAAAGAAGCTCAAGGACACCGCGGTCAACCACTTCGCGTCGGGCTGGGCGTGGCTCGTTGCCGAAAATGGCAAGCTGTCGGTCACCGATACGCACGACGCCGGCACCGAGCTGACCAAGGGCATCAAGCCGCTGCTGGTCGTCGACGTGTGGGAACATGCCTATTACATCGACCGCAAGAATGTGCGCCCCGACTATGTCGGCGCGGTGGTCGACGAACTGCTCAACTGGGACTTCGCCGCCGAAAACCTCGCGCGCGACGGTGCCTGGACCTATCCGGGCTGAGCAGCGCGTCAATAGCTGTAACCCCATAGCTGAAACGATGTGTGCTCCCGCGAAGGCGGGAGCCCATCCCCGGCCCCGGTCGGTGCTATCGTGAAACGGTCGTTGATGGGTCCCCGCCTTCGCGGGGACGCACAAGATTATTCTTTGGCCTTGGCATCGCTGACCGGGATTTGGGGCCTGTCGCCCCGGGGCGCCTTCGCCTATAGGCCGCCGCCATGACGATCAGCCTCTTCGAACTCTTCAAAATCGGCGTCGGCCCTTCGAGCTCGCACACCGTCGGCCCGATGGTGGCGGGACGGCGCTTCGGACTGTGGCTGGGCGAGCACGACCTCCTCGACCGCACCGCGCATGTCGAGGCCGACCTCTATGGTTCGCTCGCGCTGACTGGGAAGGGGCACGCCTCCGACACCGCGCTCGTCGCCGGGCTTGCGGGCGAAATCCCCGCCGAAACCAGCCTGTCCGCAATCGAGGCGCATTGGGCGCGCGCCGAAGCCGAGGGAGCGCTCTATCTGCTCGGGCGCCGCCGCATCCGCTTTCAGCCGAAGCGCGACCTTCATTTCCTCACCCGCCAGCGCCAGCCCTTCCACACCAATGCGCTGTCCTTCACCGCGCGCGACGACGCCGGCGAAATCCTGGCGAAGCGCATGTATTTCTCGATCGGTGGCGGCTTCGTCGTCGACGAGGATGAGGCGGGGCGCAACAGCCGCGGCGGCGAGGACGAGGTCGAGCTGCCCTATCCCTTCACCTCCGGCGCTGATCTGATCGAGATGGGCGCGGCGTCGGGCAAGAGCTTCGGCGAGATGATGCTCGACAACGAACTCGCGCATCGCAGCCGCGAGGAAGTCGAGGCTGGGATCGACGCCGTCGCGGCGGCGATGGACGCCTCGATCGACGCGGGCTGCTGTAGCACGGGCACCTTGCCCGGCGGGCTCAAGGTCCGTCGCCGCGCGCCGCAGATCGCCGCCGACATTCGCGAGCGCCACGAGGCGAACCTGTCCGAACCGCTCGCGATGATGGACTGGATCAACCTGTGGGCGATGGCGGTGAACGAAGAAAACGCCGCCGGCGGCCGTGTCGTCACCGCGCCGACCAACGGCGCCGCCGGGATCATTCCCGCCGTGATCCGCTATTACAAGCGCGGCTGCCGCGGCGATGCGAAGGGCGTGCGCACCTTCCTCCTCACCGCCGGGGCGATCGGGGCCTTGTATAAACGCAACGCCAGCATCTCGGGCGCCGAAGTCGGCTGCCAGGGCGAGGTCGGCGTCGCCTGCTCGAT
>Ga0189279_100218_pt1 | contig 17239 bp, 8 predicted proteins | sample N26B6minimetaG_FD_130324 | JGI IMG/M metagenome (GOLD analysis project Ga0189279, IMG submission 130324) | Marine microbial communities from the Costa Rica Dome - N26 B6 mini metaG | ecosystem: Environmental > Aquatic > Marine > Oceanic > Photic zone | place: Costa Rica: the Eastern Pacific... | reverse complement strand
GGAGAGCGATCCGGTGGCGCGGACGATCGACGGGCTCATGGCGGCGGCGGTGCCGATGCCCAGCAGTGCGGCGCGCCGGCTGACGTCGGCGCGGTCCAGCATGGAATGCGAAACTCCGGTCATTGGCCGCTCCGCCTTCCGGCATAGGGATTGGCGCGCGCGCGGACATCGCCATAGGCGACGTCTCCGGCGGAAGGTTCGATTCCGGCATTGGCCATCACCGCTGTTGCATCGGCCGGCCAGTCGTCGCCGGTGACCGGGTGGTCGTCCTCGATCCGGTTGTCGAGATACGCCGTCCACCAGCCGCCGACCTCTCCGCCGTTGTGCCAGTTGCCCGTCGCCAGATTGTCGGTCGAGATCCGCAGCCACATCTTCACCGCCGGAGTCACGGCGTTGATGTTCAGCCAGGTTCCGGCATCGTCGATGACATTGTTCCGAACGGTGATGAATTTCGAGCCTTCGTCGAGGTAGAGCGCGATGCGGCGATTGAGGTCGAAAATATGGTTTTCCGCAATCACCGTTCCGCGGCTGGCCGACAGATTGTAGATCGCGCCGCCGTCCTCGAAATGCTTTTTGGTGTCATAGATGCGATTATAGGCGACGACGACGTTGCGATGCGTCGTCGGGGTTTCGTAGACCTTGTTCTGCGGCCAGTCGTAACCGTGCATGCGGGTGCGGTAGTTGGCGTTGCCGCCGGCATCGTGCATCCCCCAGCCATAGCCGATGTCGATCGCGTCATAGGGGGTGTCGCTGATGTCGTTATGGACGATCTGCGCGCCGTCGACATAGGTCGAGAGGATCGCGCTGTTGTCGCTGTAATCCTTTGATACCGATTGGATCAGATTGTTGACGATCGTGAGCTGGCGATTGGTCATCCGCGGATCGGACGGATGGTGCGCGTCGCGCCGGACGCCGCCGGCGACGATCGCGCCGCCGGCAAGGTCGGTGAAGACATTGCGCGAAACCACGACGTCGACGGCGCCCAGGCCGACGCCCGAGGCATTGGCGCTCGCGTCGTTGCCGATACCGAGCGCATATTGGCCGAGGTGCGCAAAGACGTTGCCGTCGAACCGTATCCCTTCGGCGGCCGAAACCTGGATCGCGGCGGGGGTCTGCGACCATTCGTTGCGCACGCTTTCGAACTCGGGGCAGCCCCATTTGCAGGTCAGGAGGGGATCGGCGGGGTATGCGGCGGCCCGGCCGGTAAGATAGGATCCGCTCTGCTGGCTGGCATAGCCTTCGGGTCCGTTGGGACCGCGCCAGCTGGCATAGGAAAAGCGCAGCCCGCTGATCGTGACGTTGCGGACCGGCGCATCATAGGTGCCGGCGATGTGCATCAGGCTTTCGAGCCGCGGCAATTCGACGTCGAGCTTCGCGATGTCGGTGTCGACCGGCGGGCGATAATAGAGCTTGCCCGCGCCGGCATCGAGCACCCACTGGTTGGGCCGTGTCAGGAAGGCAAGGTCGCCGCGCAGATAGAGCTTGCCATCGTCCGGATTATAGGGGTGCGCGAGGGTGTCATAGCCCCAGATATTGTTCGCCCAGCCGGGCTGTTTCATCACCAGCATCCGGCCTTCGATCCGGTCGACCGGGGTGAAGCGCGTGGTGAAATGACCGAGCCCCATCAGTTCGAGGCCGCCGCGGCGGCCCAGGCGCGACAAGTCGCCCGCCGCCGGGTCGTTCACCTCCAGGCCTTCGTCGGTAAAGCGCACCTTGCCGCGATCGAGTTCGATCGCGGCGCGATCGGCCATCCGGCCGTCGACGAACAGGTGCCGGCTCGCCAGGCCGCGCGGAACGTCGGCGACATAGATATGGCGCGCCTTGTCGTGCAATTTCCATCCCGTCACGGCGATTCCGCCCGACAGCACCGGATGGGCGCCGGGCGCCGCGGTCCAGGTGACGGTCCATTGCTTTTGGCCGCCGTCGGGGGCGGTCAGCGTAAGCGGTGCGTCGAGGCGATAGGTCCCGCCGGCGATGCGGACGACGACGTCGCCGTTCCTGTTGGCATCGCGAACCGCCGCTTGCGCGCGGGCCAGGGTGCGGAAGGGGTGGGCGGCGCTGCCATCGGCCGTGTCGTCGCCGGCTGGCGACACCGCGAAGGTGACCGTCGGGCGCGTCAATCCCTCGGTCTGTCCGGCGGCCTGCGGCGCGGCGAGGGTGGCGCCCAGCACCGCAAGGCTTATCGGACCGATCTTGCCCGGCATATCGCTTCTCCCCAATTTTGCGTTCGGCGACGTTATGCCTTGGCGTTTCTGAGATATCAATATATGATTCTTATATTTCAGAAACGCGGGAGATGGATGTGCGGTGTTTCGCGACGATTTCGGCTTTGGTCCTGGCGGCGGCGACGCCGGTGCAGGCGCGCGATGCGCAAGTGCTGTCAGACGGCTGGACGTTCCGCTTTGGCGTCACCGATGAATCGCCGGTCCGCCCAGCCGTCGACGAGGCCGAATGGACCGGGGTCGCGGTCCCGCATACCTGGAACCGCCTTGGCAACAAGGGCACCGAACGCGACGCGACGATCAACGCCGAACGCGGCATCGGCTGGTATCGCCGGGCGCTATGCGCCCCGGCGGCGGGCCGGCGCAGTTTCCTGGAATTCGATGGGGCGAGCATCGTCGCCGACGTCTGGCTCAACGGCGTCAAGCTGGGCCGTCACGAAGGCGCCTTTTCGCGCTTCAGGGTCGACGCCACCGCCGCGATGCGGCCGGGGTGCGACAATCTGCTCGCCGTGCGGACCGACAACAGCAAGCCCGAACCGGGCAGCGCGACCTGGCATGTCGTGCCGCTGTCGGGCGATTTCATGATGTTCGGCGGGCTCTATCGGCCGGTCACGCAGATCAGCGTGGATCCCGTGCATATCGACCTGATGGATCATGGCGGACCCGGCGTATACGGCCATGTCGCGGCCCTGAGCGATGCCGCGGCCGACGTCGTGGTGCGTACGCGCATCGCCAACGACGGTGCGCGGGCTTCGTCGGCGCGGCTGGCCATCGCCATCGAGGATGCCGATGGGCGCGTCGTCGCACGCGACGAGGGGCGGATGCCGCTCGCGGCAAAGACGGTCGCCAGCGACGAGCGACGCCTGCGCGTCGCGGATCCGCATCGATGGGACGGGCTTGCCGATCCCTATCTTTATCGCATCGTCGCCGAAGTGCGCGATCCGGCGGGCAGGCTGCTCGATCGCGTCGAGCAGCCGCTGGGCCTGCGCACGATCGCGATCGATTCCGACAAGGGATTCTTCCTCAACGGCAAACCATTGAAACTGCACGGCGTCTCGCGTCACCAGGATCGTTTCGCAAAGGGCTGGGCGATCAATGTCGCCGACCATGAAGAGGATATGGCGTTGATTCGCGAGCTAGGCGCGAACACGGTGCGGCTCTCTCACTATAACCAGGCGACGCCTTTTTACGACCTCGCCGACCGCAACGGCATGATCCTGTGGGCCGAATTGGGCTTGGTGAACCAGACGGCGCCGAAGGGCGTGCGCGACACCCCGCCCGCGATGCTGGCCAATGCCGAGATGCAGCTCACCGAATTGATCCGGCAGAATTACAACCATCCGTCGGTCGCAATGTGGTCGATCGGCAACGAGGTGACGAACTGGAGCTGGAAAGGGCTGACCCCCTCGAACCCGCGCCCGCTGATGGAGGCGCTGAACCGGCTCGCCAAGCGTGAGGACCCGACGCGCCCGACGACGATGGCGAGCTGTTGCGAGCCGATGCCGGGCGACGAGGACGATCGCCCGATCCTCTCGGGGATCGCCGATACGGTCGGGTTCAACCTGTATATGGGCTGGTACGGCAAGGGGTATGTCGACGAGGTGGAGGGACTGGGCGCCCACCTGACCGAATTGCACCGCAAATTCCCCGGACTGCCGATCTCGCTCGGCGAATATGGCGGCGGCGGCGCGATCAGCCAGCACACCGACAATGTCCACGGCGGCAAGATCATGAATGTTTCCCGCCCCCAGCCCGAGGAAATCGAAAGCTATATCCACGAACGGTCGTGGGACCAGGTCAAGCGGCTCGACTGGCTGTACGGCGCGTGGGTGTGGCAGATGTTCGACGCGGCGAGCGAGGTCCGCGAAGAGGGCGATACCACCGACGTCAACACCAAGGGGCTCGTCAGCTTCGACCGCAAGGTGAAGAAGGACGCCTTTTATTTCTACAAGGCGGCGTGGCGGCGCGACGTGCCGGTGCTTCACCTGACGGGCAAGCGCTATGTCGACCGCGCCTATCGCACGGTCGATGTCCGCGCCTATTCCAACCAGCCGCGCGCGCGGCTTTCGGTCAACGGTCGCGATGTCGGCTGGACGGGGTGCGCCGACGCGGTCTGCGTCTGGAAGGCGGTCCGCCTCGACCCCGGCGCGAACAGCCTGGTCGCCGAAGCCGGGGCGGTGCGCGACACCGCCGAATGGCGCTACGACGGCGGCGCGAGGGACGTCCATATCCGCAGCGGGACGCTGACCGGCGCGGTCGTGGACGGGGTTCGCTATGGCTCCGACAATTATTTCGAAGGCGGCAAGGGCGTTCCGCTCAACCGCTTCCGCCGCGAAATCTACGCCGCGCCGGGTAGCGAGGCACAGGATCCGCAATTGCGGGTCGCCGGCGCCGAGGCCCCCGCGCTGTATGAAAATTATCGCACCGGCCTTGCCGCCTATCGGGTTCCGATGGCGAACGGCCGCTATCGGGTGACGCTGCACCTGTTCGAGCCGGTCGAGGAAGCGGCGGGCAAGCGCGTCTTCGACGTCGCGGTCAGTGGCGGCGCGGTGCGGCGTGCGGTCGATCCGTTCGCGCTGGGGAAGGGGAAGCTGAAGGCCGTCACGATCCGCCTGTCCGCAACGGTGGCCGACGGGATGCTGAGGATCGACTTTACGCCGCGCGTCGGCGAACCGATCGTGTCGGCGGTCGATATCGTCGCCGAATAGGGGCGTCAGAAGGCGTGGAGCGCGCCGCCGTCGACCGCGAGCACCTGTCCGGTGACGTAGGCGGCGGCGGGCGAGGCGAGATACTGCATCGCCAGCCCGACATCCTCGGGCGTCCCGAAACGGCCCATCGGAATGCGGCGGTCGATCCGCTCGACCCGCGCCGGGTCCCTGGCACTCGCGCTCTGGAACAGCGGTGTGTCGATCCAGCCCGGCGCGACCGCGTTGACGCGCACGCCGCGAGGCGCGAGCTCGGTCGCCAGCGAGCGGGTCAGGCCGACGAGCGCCGCCTTCGCCGCCGAATAGCCCGCGATCTCCGGAATGCCGAGGAACGACGCCATCGACGCGGTAAAGAGGATCGATCCGGCGCCATGCGCAATGATCTGGGGCAGGAATGCGCGGGTGAGGGCGAACGCGCCCGATACATGGACGTCGAGCACCGACTGAAATTCGCCCGGTGTCATCGTGTCGACGGGCTTTTTGACGGTGTTGCCAGCGTTGTTGACGAGGATCGATACCGGCCCGTGCGTATCGGCGATGCGCGCCGCGAAATCCGCGGCGCGGTCGACCGCGGTGACGTCGAACACGTCGGCCGCGACATCGCCGAGCGCGGCCTGCGCGCGCGCCAGCTTTGCCGCGTCGGTGCCGACGATCGTCACCGCGGCCCCCGCACGGGCCATGCACCGCGCGGTGGCCAAGCCAAGCCCGCTGCCGCCGCCGGTGATCAGGGCATGATGGCCGGAAAGCGCGAAGGGCGACGGTGTGTCGGACATGGCCTTCTCCCCGGCCGGCGCCGTCAGTCGGCGGTGTAGACGGTCTTGACCTGCGTGTAGAATTCGACCGCGGCGAACCCTTGTTCGCGTGGGCCATAGCTCGATCCGCGCGTTCCGCCGAAGGGGACGTGATAATCGACCCCCGCGGTCGGCAGGTTGACCATCACCATCCCGGCGCGAACGTGGCGGCGGAAATGGCGGGCGTGTTTCAGCGAGCCGGTGACGATACCTGCGGACAGGCCGAAGTTGCCGCGATTGGCCAGATCGAGCGCCTCCTCATAGTCGCGTACCCGTACCGTCGAGACCAAGGGCCCGAACACCTCTTCGGTATTGATCCGCATGTCGGGCGCGGTATCGGCGACGAGTGCGGGGCGCATGTAATAGCCGGGGGTCGACAGCCGCAGCGCCTCGCCGCCGGTGACGAGGCGTCCGCCTTCCTGCTGCGCCAGTTCGACGTAGCGAAGATTCTGCGCGAATTGCTGCTCGCTCGCGGCGGGACCGACCTGGGTGCCCGGGTCGAGCGCCGCGCCGACCGTCAGCGCCTGCGCGCGTTCGGCGAGCGCGGCGACGAACCGGTCGTGGATCGCATCCTCGACGATAACGCGGCTCGACGCGGTGCAGCGCTGGCCGGTCTGGAAGAAGCCGCCGTCGAGTGCGATCGCGACCGCCTTGGCGAGATCGGCATCGGCAAGGACGACGAGGGGATTCTTGCCCCCCATCTCCATCTGTACGCGGGCTTGCCGCGCCATGGCCGCGACGCCGACCTTGGCCCCGACCTCCTGCGACCCGGTGAAGCTGACCCCGGCGATATCGGGGTGCGAGGCGATCGCCGACCCGACGCCGCCCTGGCCGAGCACCAGATTGAAGATACCGGCCGGCGCGTTGAGCTCTTCGGCGACTTCGTGGATGATCGCCGCGAGTGCGTGGGCGGTCGCGGGGGTCGAATTCGCGGGCTTCAGCACGACGGTATTGCCGAAGGCCAGCGCCGGCGCCGCCTTCCACGCCGGAATGGCGATCGGGAAGTTCCACGGCGTGATCAGGCCGAAGACGCCGACCGCTTCGCGATAGGTGGCGGCATCGACGCCGGGGCGCGTCGATTCGAGGGTGAGACCGTGGCGGCGCAGCGCCTCGCCGGCGAAATATTTGAAGATCCGCGCGGCGCGCATCACCTCGCCCGTCGCTTCGGCGCGAGTCTTGCCTTCTTCGCGGGCGAGGAGTTCGCCGAGTGCGGCGGACCGGGCAAACAGGGCGGTTCCGATGCGGTCCAGCAGGTCCGATCGCAGCTCGGGCGTCGCTTGCGACCAGGCCGGAAACGCCGCGTGGGCGGCGGCGACCGCCCGGTCGACATCGCTCGCGTCACCGGCCGGATAGGTCGCGACGACCTCGTCGGTGTCGGACGGGTTCAGGCTTTCGAACGGCGTGTCGGCGGCGACGGCGGTGCCGCCGATGAAATGGGTGAGCTGCATGATGGTCCTCGCTGGCCGATTGCACGACGAAAAGGGCGAATGGACAAGGCGGGCGTCGCGCCGCGCCTTCCGAATCCGCTTATAATCGGCACCAAGGTGGGGCGTAAATAGAAATATCGTATGATTATATAGACGATCAGGCGAAGTCGCCGGCGTCCAGACGGATCGACCGGCCGGGGGTGCCGCGAATCCGTGCCCGCCCGGCGGGGCTGCGCACCTCGAAATCGACCGGCCGTTCGGGGTGGAGGTCGACGTGCTCAACCTGGCCGTCCCGCCACGCGAGGTCGACCGTGCAGCCGCCGCGGACCCGGACGCCGCGCAGCGCGCCTTCGCGCCATGACGGGGGAAGGGCGGGCAGCAGGTCGATCGACGTGCCGTCGCCCTGAACCAGCATCTCCGCAATGCCCGCCGCGCCGCCGAAATTGCCGTCGATCTGGAAGGGCGGATGCGCGTCGAGCATATCGGGATAGGTCCGGCCGGGCGAGAGCAGGTCGATCAGGATACGGTGGGCGCGTGCGCCGTCGCGCAGCCGCGCCCACAGGTTGAGCCGCCATCCGAGACCCCACCCGGTCGCATCGTCGCCGCGCATGGCGAGCGATGTGCGCGCGGCGGCGGCGAGGTCGGGCGTGCCGCGCGCATCGATCTGGAAGCTCGGATACAGCGCATAGAGATGCGAGACGTGGCGGTGGTGCGGGTCCGGCGCGTCGGCGTCCCAGTCCGCCTGCCACTCCTGAAGCTGCCCGCGGCTGCCGATCCGCAGCGGCGCCAGACGGGCGCGCATCGCCGCCATCTCGCCGCGCAAGGCGGGATCCCGATCGAGCAGTTCGGCCGCCTGGCCGGCGCGATCGAACAGGTCGCGCAGGATCGCCATGTCCATCGTCGGCCCGGCGCACAGCGTGCTGCCATGACCATGATCATTCTCCGGCGAAAGCGAGGGATTGGTGACCATGAACCCCGTCGCCGGGTCGCGCACCAGCGTGTCGAGGAAGAATTGCGCCGCGCCGCGCAGCAGCGGATAGATGCGATCGAGCCAGCGGCGGTCGCGGTGGTAATCCCAATGATCCCAAAGCTGGCAGGCGAGCCAGGCGCCGCCCGTCGGCCACAGGCCGGTGCGGGCATGGTCGACGGGCCCCGACGCGCGCCACAAGTCGGTGTTGTGATGCGCCACCCAGCCGCGCGCGCCATACATGTCCCGTGCCGTGCGGGCGCCCGACACCGCCAGTTCCTCGACCATCCGCGCCAGCGGCTCGATACATTCGGGCAGGTTGGCGCTGTCGACCGGCCAATAGTTCATCTGGGTGTTGATGTTGATCGTGTATTTCGAGCCCCACGGCGGCTGGTTATGCTCGTTCCATATTCCCTGAAGGTTCGCGGGCTGGCTGCCGGGGCGCGAGCTCGCCAGCATCAGATAGCGGCCGAACTGGAAATAGAGGGCCGCGAGCGACGGGTCGTCGCCGTCGGCGGCGTGTTCGAGCCGCTGGTCGGTCGGTTGATGCGCGCGCTTGCCGCGCGGCAGATCGAGCGCGACGCGGCGAAACAGCCGTCGATGCTCGGCGACGTGCCGTGCGCGCAGGTCGGCCAGTGGCCGCGACGCGGCGGTGTCGAGGGCTGCGCGTACCCGCGCCGCCGGGTCGCCCGATACGTCGCTCGGCGATCGGTGGCTGGTCGCCGCGGCGAACAGCAGCAGGATGGCGCGTGCGCCGGTCACGCGCAGCTTCGCGCCGTCGGCGGCGGCCTCGCCGCCCTCGACCAGGACCCGCGCCCGCGCCTCGAACGACAGGCGTCCCGCGATTCCCCGGTCGGCGTTGTTTCGCCCGCGCATGATCAGGTCGGTTCCGCTGGCTTCGATACGGGCGCGCTGGCCCGAACTCAGCGAGAATTCGGCATCGATCGGAGCACCCCCGCCGCCGATGGCCACAACGATCACGCCATCGACCGAAGAGGCGAAGACCTCTCGCGTATAGGCGACGCCGTCTGCGACGAACTGCGTTCGCGCGATCGCGGTGTCGAGGTCGAGTTCGCGGCGATAGTCGGTCGCGCTGGTCTCGTTGACCGCGAGCAGGTCGATATGGAGATCGCCGAGCGCCTGATAGGCCATTTCGCGCATCGGAACGGCCTGGATATCGGCGTCGGCCAGCTCTTCCGCCTCGGCGTGACGTCCCGCGAAGATCAGGTCGCGGACCTTTGGCAGCGCGGCGCGCGCGCGCGGATTGACGTTCGAATAGGGGCCGCCCGACCATAAGCTGTCTTCGTTGAGTTGCAGGCGTTCGCGCTTGACGCCGCCAAAGACCATCGCGCCGCGATGCCCGTTGCCGACCGGCAGCGCCTCGGTCCACATGTTCGCGGGCTTGCCGTACCAGAGCAGGGAGCGGTGGACCGGCTCCGCCGCGCTCGCCGGCGCCGAGGCGAGCAGGCCGGGAGCGACGGGCGCGACCAGCCCGGCCTGCAACAGGGACCGCCGCGACATATCCATCATCACTCTCCTGACCCGCATTTTATATCTGATAACAATTTGATCATTTATTCGACCAATGCAAGCGGCATGCGCTGACAACGGTGACAGCGCCGTCCCGATGCGATATCCGCAAGCGGTGAAGGAGACGCCATGACCAAAGCCGCCGCGCCCAAACTCTATCAGGCGATCATCGACGCCCTCCAGGCCGATATCGCCGCCGGGCGCTACAAGGCGGGCGACCGCCTGCCGCCCGAGCGCGTGCTGGTCGAGCGATTCGACGTCAGCCGCCTGACGGTGCGCGAGGCGATGATCGGAATGGAGATATTGGGCCTGGTCGAGGCGCGGCGCGGGTCGGGGGTTTATGTGACCGAGCGGCCGAGCGGCGCAATCGATGCGAGCGAGCTCGACATCGGCGCGTTCGAACTTACGGAGGCACGGCGGCTGATCGAAGGGGAATGTGCCGCGCTGGCGGCGATCACCGCCGACGAGGCCGCGATCGCGCGGCTTCGCGAAATCCTCGACGCGATGATCGAGGAAAACAAGGGCGAGCTTCGCGACGAGCTCGCCGATCGCGCGTTTCACGTCCAGATCGCGCGGGCCACGAACAATGACGCGATGGTGCTGGTGATCCAGACCTTGTGGGACATTCGCCACCGGTCGCCGCTGTGCGAACGAATGCTCGCCCGGTCGCGGGCCGCGGGGATCAAGCCGATGATCGACGATCACCGCGCGATCATCGACGCGATCGCGGCGCACGACGGCCCCGGTGCGCGCCAGGCGATGCGCGATCATCTGGGCCGCGTCATCGACAACCTTCTCCGTGCGACCGAGCTGGACGGGATTCGCCGCGTCCAGGCCGAGGCGGCCGAGCTGCGGACGCGCACCGAGCGGCTCGCCGCTTTCTGATGCCCCTGACGGGGCGGGGCCATCGATCGCCCTCGACTTTCACCTTCCCCCTTGCCTATCAGCAAGCGTTCAGGCAATTAGTCTGATAACTTAGAGTGAAAGGACGTGAGGTGGGAGAGTTGGGCGAGGCCGGATCGACGGCAGGCAATGGCGGTGCGCTGCGCATTCGCGATGCACGGGTGATCGTCACCTGTCCCGGGCGCAATTTCGTCACGCTGAAGATCGAAACCGATGCAGGTGTGACGGGAATTGGCGACGCGACGCTCAACGGCCGCGAACTGGCGGTCGTCAGCTATCTGGCCGATCATGTGATCCCCAATCTGATCGGTCGCGACGCCCATCGTATCGAGGATATCTGGCAGTTTCTGTATCGCGGCGCCTATTGGCGGCGCGGGCCGGTGACGATGTCGGCGATCGCCGCCGTGGACACCGCGCTGTGGGACATCAAGGCGAAGGCGGCGGGAATGCCGCTGCACCAGCTGCTCGGCGGGCGTTCGCGCGAGGGCGTTCTCGTGTACGGCCATGCGAACGGGGCGGATATCGAAGAAACGGTCGACCAGGTCGGCGTCTATCGCGACATGGGGTACCGCGCCGTGCGCGCGCAAAGCGGAATACCCGGGGTCCGTGGGGCCTATGGCGTCGGCCGCGGCGACCTTTACTACGAGCCCGCCGACGGTGCCTTGCCGACCGAAACCCTGTGGTCGACGAGCGCCTATCTGACGCATGCGCCCAAGCTGTTCGAACGACTGCGCGCGGTGCACGGCGACGAGATCGAGCTGCTCCACGACGTGCATCACCGGCTGACCCCGATCGAGGCGGCGCGGCTTGGCAAGGCGCTGGAGCCCTATCGTCTCTTCTGGCTCGAGGATGCGACCCCGGCGGAGAATCAGGAGGCGTTCCGCCTGATCCGCCAGCACACGGTGACGCCGCTTGCGGTCGGCGAGATATTCAACAGCATCTGGGATTGCCGCGAGCTGATCCAGAACCAGCTGATCGATTATATCCGGGCCACGGTGGTTCATGCCGGGGGGATCACCCACCTGCGGCGCATCGCCGACCTCGCCAGCCTGTACCAGGTTCGCACGGGCTGTCATGGCGCCACCGACCTGTCGCCCGTGTGCATGGGGGCGGCGCTGCACTTCGACAGCTGGGTCCCGAATTTCGGGATCCAGGAATATATGCGACACAGCCCCGAAACCGACGCTGTATTCCCGCACGATTACCGGTTCGAGGACGGGTATCTGATCGCGGGCGACACGCCCGGCCACGGCGTCGAGATCGACGAGACGCTGGCGGCGCGATACCCCTATGACCCGAAACAGCTTCCGGTCGCGCGGCTGGCGGACGGCACGCTGTGGAACTGGTGAGCCGGCCCGCGTGGCTCGCCGCGGCGACGCTGCTCGCGCTGCTGCCCGCAGCCGCGCTGGCGCAGCGCAGCGATCGGACGGTCGAGGGCTCCTGGCGCTCGGTGGTCTTCGACGCCGGTGCCGTGGACGGCGCGACGATGCCGGCAGGCGATGCGACCGCACCGGGCTTCGACGACAGCGGCTGGACGCCGGTATCGGTGCCGCACAATTGGCAGGGCTATTCCTACAACCGTCAGGTCCGCAACGGATCGCGGCATGGAACCGCCTGGTATCGCAAGGCGCTGGACATCGCGCCGGCCGCCGCAGGCGAACGCATCTTCCTGCGCTTCGAAGGCGTTAACGCCTATGCGACGGTGTGGCTGAACGGCGTCGCGGTCGGGCGCCACGGCGGCGGCCTGACGAGCTTCGAAGTCGAGGTGACGAAGGCGGTTCGGGCAGGGCCCGACGTGCTTGTGGTGAGGGCCGACAATCCCAAGGGGATCACCGACCTGCCGTGGGCGCCGGGCGACGACCAGCCGGAGATGGGCTTTTCGGAAGGCTCGCAACCATTCGGCATCTTTCGACCTGTCCATGTCGTGCGGACCGCCGACGTGCGCGTGCGCCCCTTCGGCGTCTATGCCTGGGGTGAGCCCGGCGCGATCGACGCCGCGACCGCGACGCTTCGTACCCGCACCGAGTTCGAGAACCGGTCGGCGCGCTCGCGCGCGCTGGAAGTCGTCACCCGCCTGGTCGATCCCGAAAAGCGGGTCGTGGCCGAAGCGCGGCGCAGCGTGCGGATCGCGGCGGGCGAGGACGCGACGATCGACCAATCGTTGCCGACGATTCGCAACCCGCGCCTCTGGTCGCCCGACCATCCGACGCTCTATACGCTCGTCGCCGAGATTCGTGAGGACGGGGTCGTGCGCGACCGGCTGAGCACGCCCTATGGTATCCGCACCGTCGCGATCGTCGAGGAGCCGGACGGGCGGCGGCGCCTGTTGCTCAATGGCAAGCCCTTCGCGATCCGCGGCACGGCCGAATATGAACATCTGCTGGGCGGCAGCCATGCTTTTTCGTCCGAACAGGTCGCGGCCCGCGTCGCCCAGGTCGAGGCGGCCGGCTTCAACGCCTTTCGCGACGGCCATTACCCGCACAACCTGCGCTATGGCGAACGGATCGCCGAGGATGGGCTGCTCTGGTGGCCGCAGTTCAGCGCACACAACTGGTTCGACAATCCCGCCTATCGTGCGAACTTCCTGTCGCTGCTCGGCGACTGGGTCCGCGAACGACGCAACAATCCCGCGGTCTTCCTGTGGGGATTGCAGAATGAAAGCCAGCTTCCCAAAGCGTTTGCGGAGGAAGCGACCGCGCTGATCCGGCGGCTCGACCCGACCGCGTCGGTCGAGCGGCTGGTCGTGACCTGCAACGGCGGCGAAGGCACCGACTGGAACGTGCCCCAGAACTGGTCGGGCACCTATGGCGGGGATCCGGATCGATATGCGGAGGAGCTGCAAGGACAGGGGCTGGTCGGTGAATATGGCGCCTGGCGGTCGCTGGGCCTGCACGAAGAGCCGCCCTTTTCCGACGCGCATTCCGAGGAGCGGATGGCGACGCTGGAACAGCAGAAGGCGCGCCTGGCCGACTCGGTCGCGGACAGCAGCGTGGGACATTTCCAGTGGTTGCTCGCCAGTCACGAAAACCCCGGCCGGGCGATGCGCGAGGACGGGACCCAGATCTGGGACGGCATCCGTCCGCTCGACCATGTCGGGCCGTCGAACAACAAGGGCCTGATGACGCTCTGGGGCGAACCGCTCGACGCTTATTACATGTTTCGTGCGCGCCAAGTCTCTGCCGCGGTGGCGCCGATGGTCTATATCGTCTCGCACAGCTGGCCCGACCGCTGGACGGCGCCCGGCGCCAAATCGCACATCGAAGTCTATTCCAACTGCGACGCGGTCGAGCTGTTCAACGATGATGCGGGCAGGCTGTCGCTCGGGCGCCGGCGCCGCGATGCGACGCAGCGGTTCGTGTGGGACGACGTGCCCGTGCGTTACAACCGGTTGTCGGCGGCCTGCCTTGTCGGTGGCAAGGTCGCGGCCCGCGATCGGGTGATGCTCTATCATCTGCCGCCACCGCCGGGGGTAAAGGACGTCGCGGGGAACCCGACCGTTTCCGTGCGCGCGGCGCGGGGATGGCATTATCTGTACCGCGTCAATGCCGGCGGACCGGGAATCGTCGACGGCGACGGGCAGGCGTGGCAGGCCGATCGCCATTTCGGCGACGGCGCCCGATGGGGGTGGACGAGCTGGGCCGATGCCTATCCCGCGCTCGATCCGCGACTGGGCAGCCGCGGCAAGACGTCGGATGCCATCCGCGGCGCTCGCGACGCGGCGCTGTTCCAGACCTATCGCTATGGCCGGGGCGAATTGCGCTACCGCTTCCCGGTCGCGCCCGGTCGCTACCGGGTGGAACTGTACTTTGCCGAGCCCTGGTATGGCCGCGCCGGAATAGACGCACGCGGCTGGCGCCTGTTCGATGTGGCGGTAAATGGCGAAACCCGGCTGCGCGACGTCGATCTGTTCGCGGCGGCGGGCTTCGGCGGTGCGGTCAAGAAGGTGATCGAGGTCGAGGCGGCGGACGGCGCGTTGACCCTCTCCTTTCCGCGGGTCGCGGCGGGACAGGCCCTCGTATCGGCGATCGCGATTGCCGCCGCCGATCCGGGGCAGACAGTGCCCGAGGCGCCTGGCACCGACCTGATCGCCGACAGTCGCGGCGGCGCCCCGCGGCCCTATCTCGACAATGGCGATCCCCTGTTCGTCGATCGTTCGGAGGAATGGACGAAGCTGCCGGCCGAATTGCTCGACAGCGACTGGCTGCGGCCCGATGCCGCCACGGACGCGGGCGACGTCGCGGTGCGCCCACGCGTCGATGCCGACGTCTATCTGGCGCTGCGGCAGGGCGCCGAGGTTCCCGAGGGCTGGGCCCCGACCGGGTGGACCGCCGGTGCGGTGAGGGATGGCCAGATCGTGCCGTACCGTTTTGCCAAACGCGAAGCGCGGGCAGGCGAGTGGGTGTCCCACCGCGGTGCGGCGCCGTTGATCGTGCAACGCGCCTTGCCCTCTCCCTACACGCCGGGGGCTTTCGGATCGCCGAAGGGCCAAGGGCTGAGACAGGTGGAGGCGGCCGAGATGCAGCGCAGCGGCCTTGCCATCGCCAGCAGCCGCCAGGGCTATGCGGGGACCGGTTATGGCGCGGTCGGCAAGGCTGAGGCGGCGGTGAGCTGGACGGTCAAGACCGGCGCCGCCGGCCGGCCGGCGCTGCGCGTTCGTTACGCGCTCGACGGCGATACGCCACGCGACGCCTCGTTGCGCATCGTCGACGTGAGCGGAATCGAGATCGCGCGCGCCATCGTGTCGTTCACCCCGGGGCGCGGATGGCGCGACCTCTCGATCGTCCTGCCCGATGCAATCAACGCCGGCGACCATCGCGCGACGCTGGACATTGCGGCGGGGATGCCCCTCGACCTCGATTCGGTCGAACTCGACTGACCGCCACGGGCGGCGAGGGCGGAGAATTTATCTGATATCTCAAATAAATCGACGTGATCGTGCAGAAAAAGCATATTATATGCGTGAAATTGCTTGACTGAGATATCAGAAAGGTTGATTGATATGGTCGTGAATTCCTAGAAAAAGCGGGCGCGTGCCCGAGAATGTCGGGAGAGGAAGATGTCTGATAAGATTTCCCTGCTAGGCTCTGCCGCGGTGGCGGCGTTGATGCTGGCCATGCCGGGGACGGCCTTTGCACAGGCGGCGGACGAAGGCGGGACTGCGGGCACCGAAGAGATCATCGTCACCGGCCTGCGCGCGTCGCTCGGCAATGCGGCGGCGATCAAGCGCGATTCCGGCCAGATCCAGGATTCGATCGTCGCCGAGGACATCGGCAAGCTGCCCGACACCAACATCGCCGAAACGCTCCAGCGGATTCCCGGCGTGCAGATTTCGCGCAATACGCGGGGCGAGGGCAATGCCTATGTCGTCCACGGCCTGAAGCAGGTGATGACGACCGTCAACGGCCGGCAGCTGTTCGGCACGACCGATCGCGTGGCGCACCTGCTCGATTTCTCGTCGGACATCCTGTCGGGCGTCGATGTCTACAAGACCGCGACCGCGGACCAGATCGAGGGCGGCCTGGGCGGCCTGATCAACATCCACACCGCGCGCCCCTTCGATTTCGACGGCTTCCATGTCGCCTTCACCGGCGCCGCGACCTATTCGGAATTCCAGGACAAGGCCGGGCCGCGCGTGTCGGGGGTCGTGTCCAACCGCTGGCAGACCGGCATCGGCGAGATCGGCGTGCTGCTCGGCGCGCAGTTCGAGCGTTTCTATTCGGGCGGCTACCAGGTTTCGACCAATACCTACGGCACGAACACGAGCCTGTTCGATGTCGACGGCGACGGTGCGACGGGCGGAACCGGCGACGCCGTGACCATGCCATCGCAGGTGCGCCCGCGCTACGAGACCGGAAACCGGGCTCGCACCGGCCTGTACGGCGCGCTCCAGTGGCGTCCGAGCGACGCGGTCGAACTGCATCTCGACACGATCTACAATTATTCGGGCGGCCATTCGTACACGCAGCAGCTTTCGGTGCAGACCGACGGGGCGACGACGGGCGTGGGCGTTCCCGCGTTCAAGGACGGATCGTCGGTTCCCGCAAGCTATTCGCTTGCCAATCCGGTGGTGAAGTCGACCGCCGGGCAGGCCGACAATCCCTATGACACGATCAACGTGGCGTTCGGCGGCAGCTATTCGTCGGATCGCTTCACCCTGTCGGCCGAGGCATCCTATGTGCGCAGCGAAGGGCCCTTCTACTACCGCAGCGCAACGATCCAGACCCGCGCCGACCAGGCCGATATCAGCCTGGCCGGCGACACGCCCGACGTCGCGGTGTCGGGGGTCGATCTGACCGATCCCGATGCCTGGAGCAATGTCAGCTATTTCGAATATGGGACGCAGCAGGACGGCCGCGAACCTTCGTTCCGGGTCGACGCGACCTATGACGTCGATGCCGGGCCGATCAAGACGCTGATGGCGGGCTTTCGCTGGGCGCATCACCGCGCGATCTACGACTTCTTCTCGCAGAGCGGCGCGGGTTTGACGCGGCCCTATTCGGACATCACCGAACTGACACCCGGCGATCTGTTCACCGACCAGGATGCGTCGACGAACCAATGGGTCGCGATCAGCCATCGCTACATGGTGGATGCGGCGCGCAACCGCAGCCTGTTCGGCCTGCCGCCGGGGGACCCCGCGGGTGCGCCGGGCAGCCATTACGACTATCGCGAGACGACGCTGGCGGGCTATGCT
>Ga0189279_100215_pt1 | contig 17275 bp, 8 predicted proteins | sample N26B6minimetaG_FD_130324 | JGI IMG/M metagenome (GOLD analysis project Ga0189279, IMG submission 130324) | Marine microbial communities from the Costa Rica Dome - N26 B6 mini metaG | ecosystem: Environmental > Aquatic > Marine > Oceanic > Photic zone | place: Costa Rica: the Eastern Pacific... | reverse complement strand
GATATCAGGTCGATGTCGGTGCCCGCGGCGATGGCGCCGAGAGCCAGGCTGCTGCCGGATATGCTGGTGGCAAGGCCGGACCGAAGCGTTCCAGCGCCGGTCACCGCGCCCGCCGCCGTCGCGATCAGATTGTCGAACGCCGACAGATCGGCGGCAACGATCGTCGCCGCCGGCGCCGACAGCGTTATGTTCGACAGATCGGGGGGGCTGGCATCGATATGGAGGACCGGAATCGGGTTCGATGCGATCGCCGAATAAACCACGCTGCTGGCATCGCTGCCGCTGCCGGTCGTCACCGCGTCGGCGATGGCCAAGCCGCTTCCCGACGTCACATCTATGTCGTCACCGGCGGTGACCGCCGCAAGGTCGGCGGTTGTCCCGGCCAGCACAAACACGTCCTCGCCGGCCGTCGCACCGTTCAGGCTCGCCGCATTGCCAGCGCGCACGGCGAGCATCGTCGCCGCGCTGCTGTTGGTCAGGGTGGCGGTGTTGTCGGCATTGACGAGAACATAGCCTTCCGAGACATTGCCGTTGCCGTCTATATAGCCGCCGATCGCGTCGGTTTCGGCGGTCACGTCGCCGCCGGCGGTCAGGGTGACATTGCCGCCCGCGCGGTAGATTCCGTCGATATTGTCGCTTGCCGACACGCTGATGTCGCCGCCGACGTCGGACACGCCGACCAGCGCGTTGCCGGCGCTGGCGGAGATCGCGAGCGTATCGGGCGCCGAAACCGTGCCCGCCACCGCGACATGCCGGCCCGACAGGACGATCGGGCCGCCGGCCGCGATATCGACCCCGTCGATCCCGTCGGCCGCGCCGAAGCCATTGGCATTGAGCGCCACCGTCGAGCCCGCCTCGATCGCGTTGAAGGCGATCGATTGACCGACGACGAAGACGTAGCCGCCCGCCGTCGAGTTGCCGAGGTTGACCGTTCCCGGCGCATTGATGTCGATATTGCCGCCGGTAACGATCGAATTGAGCCCGGTCGCGAAGCTCGCCGCCCGGGCGGTCAGATCAGTGTCCGCTTCGGCATGTTCGACGCGCGTCGCACCGGCGCTGTCGAGGAAGATGTCGGCACCGTGCAGGCGATCGACGCCGATCCCGCCCGCCGTGGCGGTGAGCGTCAGCGTGCCGCCGGCGTCGAGCAGGCTTCCCTCGCTGCCGCTGATCCCCGTTCCCGCAATGGCGGTCAGGTCGCCGCCGGCCTCGATCGTCGGGGCGGCACCGGCGCGGTCGTCGTGACGGATATCGACCTGGTCGGCGGCCTGGATGTCGAGGTTGGCGCCGACATCGAAAACCCCGTTCGCCTGGCCATAGACGCCGACCGACCCGTCGCTGACCAGCGTGGCGGCACCGGTCGTCCGGACAGTCCCACCGTAAACGCCGACGAAGATTCCCGTGTCGGCAGCGCCGGTGTCATTGTTGGTCGGGGCCGCTGCCCCAAGCGTTTCGGCGGCGAGGCTGGCAAAGGTGACCGCACCGTCGGAGATCAACTCGATCCGTCCCGCCCTGTCGCCATTCGCGCTGATTCGGGTGTCGCCAAGATCGACCTGTGCCGTCGATCCCGACGTGACCCTGGCCTCAACGATCGCGCGGCCGCCCGCGGTGGTGCCCGCAAGGCCCGCCGCACCGTTCGCATCGGTCCCGGAGCCGCCGCTTCCGGCGGTCCCGGCGACGCCGTTGACGTCGATCGTCACCGCTTCGCCGTCCGACGTGACCGTGCCGCCGTTCGCGAGCAGGCGCACGGTGCCGCCGCTGCCCGATCCGCTATCGCCCCCCGCGCCGCCCGACAGCCCGGTGCCATAGTTGTTGAAGGCGCCGTTGCCGCCGTCGCCGCCGGTACCGGTGCTGCCGAACGCGACGACGCCGTTCGTGTCGGGTGCGAGCGTGAGCACCGCGCCCTCGCTCGCCACGGCCTCGATCGTGCCGCCCGTCCCGTCGCCGCCGGACCCGCCGGCCGGCCCGATGGCGACGTCGCTGCCCGCATAGCTGTTCGCGAACGCGCCGTTACCGCCGCGGCCCCCGGTGATGAAATTTGCCTGGGTCACAGCGACGCGCGCGTTCGGCCCCATCGCCTCGACGCGTCCCGTGCCTCCGGTCGCATCGCCGCCGTCGCCGCCCGCGCCATTGTCGCCGTAACCGCCCGCGCCGCCGTTCGCCGAAGCATCGACCGTGGCGAGCAGCGTGCCCGTGTCATGGTCGGTCACGACGATCCGGGCCGTGCCTCCCCCGGCACCGCCGCCATTGCCGCCGGTCGATCCGCTGCCGCCGCCGCCGCCAGTGCCCTGCGAGGCGACGGTCACGGTTGCGCCCGGTTCGACATCGGTGGCGAGGGTGAGGGTAGAGGTGCCGCCCTGGCCGCTTGCGCCGCGACCGCCGACCCCGATGCTGACGATCGTGCCCGAGCTGAAATATTCAAGCACACTGCCGCCCGCGCCGCCGCGGCCGCCCGAGTCGATGGCCAGCGAGCTGGTGGTCAGCGTGCCGGAGAGCATGTCGACGCTCGCCGATCCGCCGGTGCCGCTGCCGGCATCGCCGCCCGCGCCGACAGTACCGTTGTAATTGAAGAAGCTGCCCCCGTCGCCGCCGGTGCCAGTGGCCAGCGCCGCCAACGTACTCGTTTCGACAAGGGCATTGCCGTCGAGGGTGATCGCCGCCGTGCCGCCGGTCCCGTTGCCGCCATCGCCCGCGGCAAGAATGTTGGCGGTATCCGAATCGTCGCCATCGAAGCCATATTGGCCCACGCCGTCCGCCGACACGATCACGTCGGCGGCGGTCAGCGTCCCGCCCGCGAGGGTCATCGTGGCGGTACCGCCAAAGCCATCGCCGGCAGCAACCGGGTCGAAGCCCCCGAAGCCGTCGGCGCTGACATAAAGATCGCCCGCGGTCACATCGCCGCCGCCCTGCGTGAAGGCGACCGTGCCGCCCGTACCAGTGCCGCTGTTCGGCCCGACCCCGCCGCCATAGCCGTCGGCGCTGACATAGGCGGCATTGGCGATCGAGAGGCTGCCCCCCTGGATATCGACGGTGACATTGCCGCCCAGGCCGTTGCCGGCGCCGGTACCCGATCCGGGCGAGCCTTCGACGTCGGTATACGAGCTGCCGTCGGCGTCGGCCTGGAGATCGTCGAATGCCAGGCTGCTGCCGTTTGAGGGTTCGGCGACGGTCCGTATCACCAGCGTGCCGCCGCGGCCGGTGGGCGCGGGTCCGCCGAAATCGAAATTGCCGCCCGCGACGCCGCCGGTCGATAGCGATGTATAGCCAGGCAGGCGGATCGTGCCTGCATCGGCGATGATTTGCATCGTGCCACCGGTCGCCGCGGCGCCGCCCAGGCTGGCGCCGCTCTGGGCCTGTGCGCTGAACGTGTTGAACGGCACCGAGTCGGTCGCCTCTATCAACCCGCCGTTAGCGGCAAGGACGGCGACGGAGCCCCCCTGCGCGATGCCGCCGCTGCCCTGTGCATTGACCGTCTGTCCGTCGGCATGCACGCTGTAGTATAATGCGCCGAGCGTGCCGCCATCGGCGACGATGTCGACGGTGCCGCCGGTGCCGTCGCCGGTCGCGATCGCCGTGACCGCGGCGCCGTTTCCGCCATTGGCCTGCGCAGACAATTGGCCGAGCGTTCGGATCGCCGCATTGCCGGTCGCACCGATGCCGATGCTGCCCCCGGTCCCGCTGCCGAGGCTTTCGCTGATCCCCGCCGTGCCGTCTGCGGCAAGCATGAGGTCGCCATTCGCCTGGAAAACACCGAAGTCGGCGGCGGCGAGGTCGACCGAACCACCCTGAGCATTCCCGGATATCGCGGTTGTGCCGCCAAGCGACGTGCCGCCGCCGCTGAGCGCGGTGGCAAACAGGTTGGCCGCATCGGTCGTCACGGTCAGCGGCCCGGCCAGCGAGACGGTGACCGTCCCGCCGCGGGCGTCGCCCCCGGTGATCGTGTCGGAATCGCTCGAGCCGCCGCCCTCTCCGCTTGCCGAGACGATCGTATCGCCGAGCGCTGCGCCGGTGAGTTCGTCGCCCGTGAAGGTCATCGATGCCGCGCCGCCAAGACCGTCGCCGCCGTTCTGCGTCGCGACATCGGGCAGGATCGGCTGCGAATAGGTCTGGCCTCCGAAGCCGTCTGCTGACACGCTGGTGGAGGGCGACGCGATCGTGGAGCCCGAGCCGGTGAGGGTCAGGGCAGCGATGCCGCCGGTCCCTGTCCCGGACTGTATGGCGCCGGTCTGACCAAATCCGGTCGAACCCACCGAAATGCCGTCGCTCGACACGAGGCTCGCGCCGTTTTCGACCGCCAGCGTGGCTGTGCCGCCGGTTCCGTCCCCGCCGATGTCGGCGGCTCCGGTCGCAAAACCGTTGGAAAAGATCAGTCCGCCCCCGCGCCCGACCGACTGCACGGCGATGTCGCCGGCGACCAGCGTTGCGGCGCCGGATACGAGCAGGGACGCGGAGCCTCCGACCCCGTCGCCGCCCGAGCCGTCGACCCCGATGCCGCCCTGACCGGTGGAGGTCAGATAGACGCTGCCCGCCTGGACGTCGCCGTCGGTGATCGACAGGCCGACGTCGCCGCCGATGCTGGACCCGTCCGCCTGTTGCCGGCCCGATGCCGTAAGCTCGAGATTGCCGCCCACCGCAAGTTGCCCGCCGACGACGGTCGCCACGACCTGTCCCGGCGCATTGGCGGTGCCGCCCGACTGCAAGACGAGCCCGCCGTCGGCGCCGACCTGCTGCCCCGCCGCCGCGACGAGCGTTGCGCTGGCGTCGCCGGTAAAGCTTGCGTCGCCTTCGGTCCAAAGCAGCCCCTGAGCGGGCGATCCGGGGAGGGGAGCGGGAGGGGTGGGGTTCGCCGGCTGTCCGACGAAGGCACCGCTTGCGTGCGCGGTCGTGCTGCTGCGGAACAGGGTATCGCCGACCGTGATGTTCGCTGCCACATCGCTGGCCGGGTCGGCGTCGATCTGGCCCGCCGTGACGCCATAGCCCGCCGAAAGCACGACCGCGCCATCGGGGTCGGCTTGCGCGACGACGGCGTCGTCATAGCCGATCTCGCCCGCCACAAGCATCGTCACCGCATCGTTCTTGGGAATGGCGACCATATAGATGCGGCTTTGGTCGAAGTCCCCTTGCTGGTGCGCGGGACCGGTGGTCGACCCGTCGTGGGCGATCGCATTGCCGCCGTCCGCGCCGACGAGCACATCGATATCGAACAGCCCGCCGTTGATCCGGATATCGGCCTGTTCGGCGGCGACATAGGCGGCCGATCCGTCGACCCGGACCGCGCCGCTCTGGACGATGCGCGGCGCGACCAGGGCGACATAGCTGCCCCCGGGATTGCCCGCGACGGCGGCATTGACCGTCGCGCCGCTGGCGATATCGATCCCCGAGGTACCAGCGGCCCCGCGAAAGCGGATTTCTCCGCCCCCGCCGAAGAGGCCCCCGGTCGTGTCGATGTCGTTGGCGGTCAACAGCAGGCTGCCGACGTTGATCGCCGCGCTGTTGCCGATCAGGATGCCGCCGGCGTTATAGAACCAGATGTTGCCGCCCTGGACGTTGCCGCCGGTCGCGAAACGCGATCCGATGTAGCTGTTCACCGTGCCGTTCAGCGCGACCTGCCTGGCGAGCGACCCTCCGCCCGCGTCGACGAAGCGGTTGAGGACGGTATAGTCGCCGGTCCCGTAGAATTCGAGCGTATTGCCCGCAGGAAGAAAGTCGATCGCCCCCCCGGTCGGCGCATTGTCGGTCGGGGTCCAGTTGATGATCGTTTGCGGCGTCGCCACTTCGACCTGGGTCGAATTGGGCGGCGCGGTCGGGCCGAGCGCGGCGGGAGGCGAGATGGTGCCGCTGCCGCTGACGACCTGGCCCGTGCCGGCGACCTGGGCGCGCGACGGGCCGCCGTGCGCGAGCGCGATCAGGCTCGCCGCGATCGCGCAGCTTTCGAGCAGGCGGCGCTTGCCGCGGCGGGTCGGCTGAGTGGCGGTGGAGGCACGCATGGCAGTCATCCTCGATGCAAGCGTCACGGGTCAGCGCGCCCGGACGCCGAACTGGGTGGTCAGGGTCACGAGCAGCCGCGGGTCGGGACGGCGGGCGAGCAGGTCGGGGCGATTGAGCGGCGCGGCGACGGTGACGTCGAGCCGCGCCTTGTCGCCGTAGGCCAGACGCACTCCGCCCCCTGCCGAATAAAGCTTTTGAGGGTTGAGTCCGGCAAAGGCGGCGTCCTTGTTCCATACCCAAGCGGCATCGAAAAAGACGAAGGGTTGCACAGCGAACGCCTTGATATTCGCGGGCACCAGCGAGCCGTAGCGCGCCTCGAGTGCGACCCCGACGCCCTTGTCGCCGATGATCGTGCCGGGGTCGTAGCCGCGCCCGACGGTGAAATTGCCGCCCGAAAACTCTTCGTAGGAGAGCAGCGGATCGCTCGCCCATTGCGCGCGCGGCGCGGCTGAGAGGGCGAACATTCTGGTCGGGCGCCATTCGGCGAGCGCATTGGCGCGCAGCACGAATGCGTCGGGCTTGCCCTCGATCCGCGACAGCGGAACGCGCTCGGCCGCGAAGCAGGCCGCCCCCGATGGCCCGCAGTCGTCGCTGGCGCCGAGGATGTCCAGGCCCTGGCGCGCTTCCAGTGAGGTCGACAGCGACCAGCGCGGTTCGGAGGGGTTATAGCCATCGCGGCCCGCGACCGATGCGGGGTCGATCCAGCTGGCATCGGCGCGCACCCCGACGACGCGCAGCCGGTCGCGGTTGAGCGGAACGCCGCCCAGGCGGATGTCCTGATCGATCAGGTCGAGCCCGCCGCCGACGGTGAACTGGTGCGCCTGCGTCAGCGTCACGGGATAGGATGCGAAGAGGCTGATTACCTGCGTCCTCGACTTGATCGCGAGGCCGGGCAGGTCGGGCCGCGTCCAGGCGTAGGTATAGCTGCCGCCCAGCCGGAGGCCGTCGCCGCCGACGCGCATTTCATGAGCGAATTGCGCGACCTGCTGTTCATGGATGTCGGCGGTCGAATAGAGGCTGACCGTCGTCAGGTCGCCCATGCCGGTGAGGCCGGCGAAGCGCGCGCGGGCGATGCCGCCCCAACGACCGACATCGCGCGAACCGAAATTCTGGATATTCGCGTCGAATATGACCGGGGTCCGCGCGACGAGCACCTCGCCGACGACCTCGCCCGGCTGGGCCCCGGGACGCAAGGTGAGTCGGGCGTCCAGGCCCGGGATATCGCGCGCCAGCAGCAGATAGCGTTCGGCCTCGCGAATGTTGAAGACCGGCGCGTCGTCGAGGCGCGACAGGTAGCGCTGGAGAAGCCCTTCGTTGGCGCCGGCATCGCCCCGGACCTCGACCCGCGACATCCGCGCCGCCAGGATGTCGAGCCGGACCACGCCGTCCTCGATCCGCTGGGGCGGGACGCGGACCGCGGCGAGATATCCCTGCGCCCGCAGCAGGGTCGCGGCCCGGTCGCGGATGTCGCACACGACCGACAGGGGCAGATCCTGTCCTGCCCGGTTCCGCCACGCGGACTCGAGCATGGCGGGATCGATGCCTTCGACGCTGGCGAAGTCGACGCGGCGCAGCGTGATACGGACGCCGGCGAATTCGGGATTGGCGAGCGGGCAGGGCGCTCGCTCGATCGCGTCGTCGGCCGCCACCACTCGCTCGGCGGGCGGCGTCGCGGGGGGCAGCGTCGGGCGCTGGATTTCCTCGCGCGTCGGACCCTGCGGTACGGCTTGCGCCGCCGCCAGTCCGGGCAAGGCCGCGAGAACCAGCCCGGCCGATCCGGCAAGGAACCGCCCGGTTCGGCGCCGCGCGCCCGGATGAACTGCAAAAGCCCCCACGTCCGTCATCACCACCCCTTGCGCTGGGGCACGTCCGCGACCGCGGCGCGCGCCCATCGGCAAGCGTCGCCGCATCGTGCGGCAACGCGAATCCTGTCGACCCAAGGAAAGGACTGTCCGCTCATCCGGCGGCTTTCCTGCCTTGGATATCAGATGGGCCGAACCGCATCAATGCAGTCCGCCCCCTCCTAGCCGCCCGCGGCCTCCGCCTCCGACATCGCGTCGACCAGCCGGTCGAGCTGCGACGTGCAGCCCTTTGCCATCAGAGCCTCGGCGGCGCCTTCGGCGGTGGCGGGTATCGCCTCCATGGCGGCGAAGCGGACCGTGACCGGCGCGGCCAGCCCGGCGCCCGACAGCCGGTAGTCGACATCGTAAGCGAGCGGCATCGCCTCGGTCGGCCATTTGCGATAGTTGGCGCCGGCGACGAAGGCGATCGTCTCGCTCTTTCCGTCCCGCTCTATCTTCAGCAGCTGGTCGGTTTCCATGAACGGACGCCACAGCAGGAAGCTGGCGGGATTGGCGACGCAGAAAGGGCCGCCCTCGCTGTAATCGAGCACCCAGATGTTGGGCGGCAGCGGCTTGTCGGCCGGGCCGCGAGAGACCCCGCCGCGCACGCGGCCTTGCGGTCCGGCGGCCAGCATGCGGGCAACGGTGGTGCCGACGGTCTGGTTCGCCTCCACCGTGCCGCCGGCGCTGAACGTGCCGGGGCCGCTGAGGGTTCGGGTCTTGCCGTTCTGCATCAGGACGACGCGATCGCCGGCAACCAGCGTCACGCGGTCGGCGCCCTTGAGCTTGCTACCGGTCGGATATTTGCCGGCCGACGGGCCGGTCGACCGGACGACCATCGATTGCGCCGCGGCGGTGCCGGCTACCGCGACCGCCATTCCGGCCGCAAGCGCGGCCAGGCCGAGGCGGCGGACGAAGATATCAGGACAGGACATAGCTTTCTCCCTTTTCGGTCTCGTCCAGGCGGTCCACCAGGAACGATATGGCGGCATCCTGAGCGAATTCGCGGCGCACCGCTGTGGCGCAGGTCACATATTCGGCTTTTCGGCCGGCGGCATGGGCCGCGACCATAGCGGCGATGCGGGCGCGCTGATCGGTGTCGAGGTCGGGACGCGGGGTCAGCACATCGACCGGCCGCGCGCGCCCGCGCAACGTGACCCGGCCCATCGGCACGAGATCGTCGCGTCCCGAACGGGCGGCGGCCTCGGCCGAGATCAGGACCCCCGACCCAAGGCTCTTGTTCGCCGATTCGAGCCGCGATGCCGTGTTCATGCTGTCGCCGAGCGCGGTATATTGGATGCGGTCCTCGCCGCCGAAATTGCCGACGATCGCATCGCCGACATGCAACCCGACGCGGGTCATGCCGATCGGCGGCACACCGTCGGCCATCTCGATCCGGAAGGCTTCGCCCGCTTCGTACATGGCGAGCGCGGCTGCGGCGGCGCGCTGACCGTCGTCGGGGCGGGCGAGCGGCGCCCCCCAAAAGGCGACGACCGCGTCGCCGACGAATTTGTCGATCGTCCCGCCGTGATCGAGCACGATATCGGACAATCGGTCGAGATAGGCGTTGAGCAGGCGCGCGACCGTTTCCGGCGTCGTCGCGTGACTGAGCTTGGTAAAGCCCTCGAGATCGGTGAAGACGCAGAAGATTTCGCGCTTTTCGCCCGACAGTGACAGGCTTTCGGGGTCGCGCATGATCTGGGCGGCGACGTCGACCGGCAGATATTTTCCAAGCGCCGATTGCGCGAAGGCGCGCTGGCGCGACCCGATGGTGCGGGCAGCGGTGCCGACCGACGCATAGCCGAACAGCCAGCCCAGCGCCCAGCCGAAGGCGGGCAGGGTCGTCGTGTCGACCCCCTGTCTTTGCAACCAGAAGGGAAAGGCGACGAAGAAGGCGACCTGTGCGAGGAAGGCCAGCACCACCCATCGCGCGCGCGCGTCGACCAGGCTGGTGACCCCGCCCGCGAGCACCACGAGCAAGGCCATGACCCAGAGCGCAGGGCCGGCCATAGGGCGCGTCCACGCGCGATCGAGCTGTTGTGCGAGCATATGCGCATGAACGGCGAGTCCGATCATCGTTTCGAACCGACCGGTCAGGGGGTCGGGAAAGCGGCTGAGCGGGGTGTTGAATTGATCGTTGTCGACGACGTCGGCGCCGATCAACACGTAACGACCCTTTACCAGCTCCGAAAATCCCGCGCGCATCTCCTCATCCATCGGCAGCGCGAAGGTGTCGATGGGAATGTTGGCGAAGACCGGCTCTTCCTGTCCGGCCGCCGCGCGGGCGGGCACGCGAAAGCGGATATTGCCCTGAAAGGCTGCATGGGCCCGCTCGACGGGCGCGAGCGCATTCGCCATCAGCGGCGGCAAGCCCGCCGGCCGAGGCGGCCAGTTGCGGATCACGCCGTCCGGATCGGTCCGGAACAGGACGCTGGTCGGCCGGGTGCGATCGGTCGCGACCTCGTCCAGGAAAGCTTCGAGGAATTTCTGTTGTTCATAGTAGATGGTGTCGGGATTGCTCGCCTGTTCGACATAGGCGAGCCAAGTCGGCGTGTGCATCGCGCGCAGCTGCGTCTTGAGCAGGGCGTCGTCCGGGCGCGGGGAATCGAACAGGATGTCGATGCCGATCGCCTTTGCGCCCATCGCGTCGATATTGGCGAGCGCGCGGGCGAGGATGGTGCGGTCCAGCGGTGAGCGGATGCCGGTGTTGAACAGCGTTTCGTCGTTGTAGGTGACGAGGACGATGCGCTTGTCCTGCCCGACGTGCGGCGCCATTGCCGTTGCGCGGGCGTCATAAAGCGCCCGTTCGGCATCGCGGATCAACGGGATCTGCCAGCCCATACGGGCAATCAGTACGGCGACCGCGAGGAGAAGGATCGTCGCAGCGAGGCGCGAGGGGCCGAGCTGGCTGGCGAGGCGGCGTACGCGCTTGCCGAGCGGCACCGTTTCGGCGGTTGCGACCGCCGGATCCGTAGCCCCGCCTGTCTGATCCCCCCTCGCCATCGCTCAGCCGCCGCTGTGTCCGGCCGATCCACCGTCCGATCCCGCGGTCTGCGCCGCCGCAGCGCCGTGAAGCAGCGGCTGGGCACCGTCGCCGATGATCGCGAACCCCGCCCAATAATAGGGATGCGACGTCAGCTTGTCGTCCATCAGCCGCTGTTGGGTCGTCCAGAGTGCGTCGGCGACGCTTTCGCCCTGAGGCGCCGAAAAGAGTCCGCCAATCAGGCGCCTGGTCGCATCGAAATCGTCCGGTGCCGGCCAGTGGCTTGCGATCACCGACCGCCCGCCCGCGCCGATGAAGGCCCGCACCAGACCGTCGAGCGCGTTGCCACCGCCCCGTACGACGCCGGCCTCGCGCGTCGCGGCAACCGTCGCCGCACCCGCCGTGTCGCAGGCCGAGAGAATGACCAGATCGGCGTCGATCTTGAGGTCGTATATTTCCTGGAATGTCAGCAGTCCGTCGGAATCCGCATCACCGAAGGATGTGATGAGCGCGGGACGGGCGGGGCAGGATGGATGCGGGGCGGTGACGAGGCCGTGGGTCGCGAAATGGATGATGCGATATTCGTCGAGGTCTCCGCGCGCCTTGACCGCGGTGTCGCTGAAGGCGCTGCCGGTCAGCAGGGCCGTGGCGTCGCCCCTTATCGCGCTGCTTGCGGTGCGCAGTTCGTCGGCGGAGATCGGATGATTCCACTGGGCGATGTTCCACCGGCAGTCGCCGTCGATCGCCCCCGTCTCGCCGCCGCGGGTGCCGAGCGAGGGCAGGGCACCGGTCACGGGCTGATTTTGTCCGAGGCCGAAATATTGATGCAAGGCGCGCGAGGGCGCGGCATTGCGCGCGTTGCGGAACGACAGCGCGGAAACCGATGTGCTGGGCCGGGTCGTTCGGCCAAGCCACGCGATGTCGCGCATGTCGAACGGATCGGCGGCAGGATCGGCCAGCCGCCGCTCGTAATCGGCGAGCCCGCGATCCGAGGTGATGAGGAGCGTGATGGGCAGGCGCAGCATCGCGCCGTCGGGTTCGAAGATCAGATGCGCGATCTTTGGCAGCCGGTCGGCGACCGGACCGAACAAGTGCCCATAGAGGTCGCGGGCGGTCGCGGCATCGAACGGATAGGTGAGGCGCTGGCCGTTCTCGACGACCGAGATGGTCGAGCGGATCGCGTCGACCGCGCGTTCGAGGCCCGGCGCGTCGATGTCGGCGCGCCAGAGGCGCGCGTCGCCCGGGCCGATCAGCATCGCATAGACGGCATCGCCGACGACGAGCATCTTGAGATAGGCTTCGTCGGGGCGCAGAACCTGCTGGAGATCTTCAAGGCCGAGCGACCCCGGCGCGACGACGCGATATTGCGGGAAAGTCGACAGGCGGGCGAGCGTTTCGGCCTGCTGGAAGCCCAGATTGTCGAGCCGCGTCTTAAGGTCGGCGCGCAGCGCGCCGATCTCGGGCGCTGCGGGAAGCTGCGCGAGGCGCGCGTCCTCGACCCGCGCGCGTTCTATATCGCGGTCGAGAGTCGTCGCCTGCCGGAACAGCCGCGCGCCTTCGTCGCTGCCGCTCGACAATTCGCGTGCCAGCACCGCCTGCGTGTCCGCGACGCCGGGGCGTATCTGCAACTGGCTGGCGACGAAGAAGTCGGCCACCGCTTGCGGATCGTCGGCAGCGCGCGCGGCGAGAAGGCGGTAATAGGGCGCCATGCGATTCGCCATGCCGGTCGTCGCGCGCTGCGAGCCGGCCAGCGCGTGCACGACGTCGCGATAGATGCCGAGCGCCGCATCCTCGCGGCCGTGGCGCGCGAGAAAGGCCGCATAGCGCGCGCGTGCCGATGCCAGCGCGCTGGTTTCGGGATATTCGGCGGCGAGGAGCGCGATCGAATCCTGAAAGCGCGCGTCGGCGCCCCCCTGATCGCCGAGGTCTTCCTGTGCCATTGCCAGTTCGCCAAGCATCTGCGAGCGCAGGCGAACGATCGACGTCACACGACCTTCGCGTACCGCCAGCGCGTCGGCAAGGCCCTTGACCTGTGCGGTCCTGGCCGCGGCGGCATTGCCGCGCAACCGCTCGACGACGCCGAGCAAGTGCGTCGCCTGGGCATCGATGATCGTCGCACGCTCGGTGGGGGTCAGCCGTTCTTCGTCTTCGGTCTGCCTCACGGCGCGGGCGCCGCTGCCGCTATTGATCCCGGCGGTAATGCCGGGGGTCAGCGTGACGCTGTCGCCCTCGATTGCGACCGCGTCGACGAGCGGCGGGATCGGTGCCCGCAGGATTGCGGCGGCGTTGCCGTAATCGTGGCGGTTCAGCGCGTCGATCGCGCGGAAGTTGCGGCGGAGGCGGAGCTGGACCGGGTCGCTGGTCGGGATTGCCTCGACCTCCCCGAACAGGCGATCGGCCTCGGCGAACTCGCCGAGGTTCGATTTCTGCAGCGCGCGGTTGAGCGTGAATTCGGTGGGGTCGATATCCGCCGCCTGCCGTTCGTCGGCGGTACGCCGCGACAGCGCCTCGAAGAATTCGGCGGCATCGGCATAATCGCCGCTGTGGTTGCGGCGATAACCCTCTGCCAGCGCCTTGTCGACGTCGATCGTTCCCGCGAGCGTGCGGGCGAAGCCGTCGTTCCCGCCGACCGACGTCGTCGCGACGCGGATGACGCCCGGCACCACCCGGCGCTGGCGAACCGATTCGAGCGCGAGGTCGAGCGCGTCGCGATAGGCGTCGAAACCCTCGACCGAATAGCTGGTCCCGCCATCGCCTTCGATCCGGGTAAGCCAAGAAAGATTGCCGCCCTTTACCGTGCAGTTATCCGGCGCGGTGCAGGCGATGGTGTCGGCGCGCGCCGCTTCGATCCGCGTGCGCGCCTGTTCCGGGCTTGCGCGCAGGACGCGGACCGTGCCGACCGGCTGGCTCGCATCGCGGCACAGGACGAGCCATGCGCGATCGAACATGCCGGCAATCACGCTATCGCGGACCGTTGCCTGAACCTCGCACAGCGCGCCGCCCTCGCTCCCGATCGCGAAACTGTCGCGCAGGGTTGGATCGTCGGACTGCGTTGCGCCGGCCGGCGCCGACGCGAGCGCGAGCGGTGCCAGGACCGACAGAATGAAAGGAACTCGAACGGTCATCGGCGCAATCCCCCAATCCACGCTCAATGGCGCCATGCGGCGGCTTTGCGGCACGGCGCAGCCTATCGTGCTGCGATGCGACCCATCCCGTTGTCCAACCCCTAAACCCTTAGCCGGTGAAAGGGAAGTGATCTGGCGCACAGGCGCCTTGCGTGCGGGCGGGGCGCAACCTATCTGCACAGGATACGGGTTTCATCAGGATGAGGACGAAATGAGCGCATTCGACGACCGCGAACGGGCTTTCGAGGCGAAGTTCGCCCGCGACCAGGAAGTGCAGTTCCGCATCACCGCGCGGCGCAACCGCCTGCTCGGCGAATGGGCGGCGGAGCGTATGGGCCTGACGCCCGAGGAAACCGACGCCTATGCCAAGGCGGTCGTCCAGGCCGATTTCGAGGAAGCCGGCGACGAAGACGTGATTCGCAAGCTTGCGGGCGACCTGACCGCGGCGAGCGTCGAAATCAGCGACGCCGAAATCCGCGCGATGCTCAACGAAAAGACTGCCGAGGCGCGGCGCCAGTTCATCGACAGCCAGAACTGAGGGGCGACGACGGCATGGCGATGCGCGAGCAAGATTTGCAAGAGATGATCGCGGCGGCCTTTCCGGGCGCCGAGGTCACGATCACCGATCTCGCCGGTGATGGCGACCATTATGCGGCGCATGTGGTTGCCGAGGAATTTCGGGGGCTGAGCCGGGTCGCACGGCACAAGGCCGTCTATGCCGCGCTGGGAGGCCGCATGGGCGGCGAACTGCACGCCTTGCAATTGACGACCGCCATTCCTTCATAGGACCCATCCGCCCTGTTTTACGGCGCCCCGGCGCCATCGGAGATTTATCATGAGCGACCCCACCGTCCACGACCGCATCGCCAAGCTGGTTGCGGAGCATCCCGTGCTGCTGTTCATGAAAGGCACGCCGCTGTTTCCACAGTGCGGCTTTTCGTCGCGCGCGGTCGCGATGCTCGATCACCTGGGCATCGAATATGGCACCGTCGACGTGCTGCAGGACATGGAAATTCGCCAGGGTATCAAGGAATTTTCCGACTGGCCGACGATTCCGCAGCTTTATGTGAAGGGCGAATTCGTCGGCGGCTCCGACATCATGATGGAAATGTGGGAGGCCGGCGAGCTGCATCAGCTGATGGACGACGTCCCGACCAGGGCCGAGTAAGGCGCGGACGACCGGTGTATTTCCCGGCCGTCGCCGGGTCAGCGGCATCATCGAGGTAAAAGCAGCCGGGGGGCGGGGCCTTCCGGCCGCTCCGCCCCCCATTTGCCTCGGGGGTAAGTGGGGATGTCCCGGTGGGGGCAGGGGATATCAGGGACCAGACCGATATCCCCCGCCGCTCCATTGAGCGGAACACTCGGGAACATATCCTACTATACAAGCCGCGTGCCAAATCGCGGCGGTCCAGCCTGGCCGCGCGATTCCGTGGTTAGCGAAATCTTACCGCATCGCCCGACTGTCAAAATTTCCGACACAAATCGCGCGCCCTTCATTCAGGCGACGTTCAGGCAATTGACTACATCTGTAGTCGTGTTGCAAACGAGGCCGAAGGAGGGGATCCGTCATGGCTGAACGCGCAAGCGAATCCGAAATGCAGGTGCTGAACGCGCTGTGGGACGAGGCGCCGCAGACCGCAGCCGAGCTCGCGCAGCGGATCGGCGTTGCGAACGGCTGGACGCAGGCGACGGTGAAGACGCTGATTGCCCGGCTCGTCCAGAAAGGTGCGGTGACGGCGGAGGCCGATGGCCGCCGCTATCTCTATCGGCCGGCCATCGCGCGCGCCGACGCGGTGGGCGAGGAATCGCAGCGCTTCGTCGATCGCCTGTTCGGCGGGCGCGTCAGCCCGCTGATCGCGCATCTCGCCGATCGCGAGGCCCTGTCGGAGGCCGACATCGAAGAAATCGAGGCGCTGCTACGGAGGCTGAAGTCATGAACGCCGCGACGCTGCTGCAGGCATGGGGCGACACGATGCTGACCACCGCCTTGCTCGTGCTGGCCGTACTCGTCGTCCGCAAGCCATTTGCGCGACGCTTTGGGCCGGGGCTGACCTATGCGCTTTGGACGATACCGGCGCTTCGGTTCGCGTTGCCGCCGCTGCCGTTCGCCGAACCAGCGGCGGCCTCCGCCTCCGCAGCGTCGCCGCCGCTGGATGTGGTGGTGGTCGAAATGGCCGACGCCGCACACGCGATGGCGACACCGGCGACGATGCCCGGGGCAAGCTGGACATTCGGCGACATGCTGCCACTGCTGTTCGGGCTCTGGCTTGCGGGCGCGCTGTTCGTGATCTGGCGCGCATCGTCGATGCACCGGCGTTTCAAGGCCGCGGTCCTGGAGCGCGGGGTCGATCTGGAGCCGCTGGGTCCGATCCGGCTGGTGATGACCGACGCGGTTGACGGACCGGTCGCCTTTGGCCTGCTGCGCCGCTTCGTCGTCGTGCCGCGCGACTTCTTTGCGCGCTATGCCGCCGACGAGCGGGCCCTCGCGATCGAGCACGAGCTGTCACATCACCGGCACGGCGATTTGTGGGCCAATGCCGCCGCGCTGCTGTTGCTGGCGACGCAATGGTTCAACCCGTTCGCCTGGCGCGCGCTTCGCGCATTCCGTTTCGACCAGGAAGCGGCGTGCGATGCGCGTGTGCTGACGACGGCCGCCGCCGCTGGCGAGCGGCGCAATCGCACTGCGAGCTATGCGACGGCAATCGCCAAGACCGCCGTGGGCTCGCGCTTGGCGCTCGCCGCGCCGATGGCATCGCACGACAATTTGCAGGAGAGGCTGACGATGTTGATGCAAAAGGATATTTCGCGCACCCGCGGGATAGTCGGGCGCCTGCTTGTCGGCACCGCCGCGCTGGGCATTCTGGCCGCGACGGCGACGCTGGTCCCCGCCGCCACCGCAAAGGCCGAGGCGCACGTCGAGGATCTGGCGCCGCCTGCGCCGCCCGCCCCGCCGCCGCCGCCCGCTATCGCGGATGTCCCCGCGCCGCCGGCGCCGCCCGCGCCCCCCGAGGTCGTCGACGGCGCGCACTCGCTGATGATTTTTACCAGCGAGGATGACGGCGATGCGGCCAAGACGAGTACGGCACGCCGCGAGGTCACGCGTGTCGTGGTACAGGGCGGGGCCGACGCGCCCGGCGCCGCGCCGGACGTCCGCAGCTTCGAATTCCGGATGCCGGGCAACCTGTCGCGTGCCGATATTCTGGACACGTTGAAGGAGCAGGGCATCGAAGGCGCGCGGGCGGCGGCGATTGCCGACAAGCTGGAAGCAAAGCGGCGCAAGGGGTTCCGTACAGCGCTGGCGCCCGTGCCGCCGCTGCCCCCCGTGCCGCCCATGCCGCCCG
>Ga0189279_100210_pt1 | contig 17477 bp, 23 predicted proteins | sample N26B6minimetaG_FD_130324 | JGI IMG/M metagenome (GOLD analysis project Ga0189279, IMG submission 130324) | Marine microbial communities from the Costa Rica Dome - N26 B6 mini metaG | ecosystem: Environmental > Aquatic > Marine > Oceanic > Photic zone | place: Costa Rica: the Eastern Pacific... | reverse complement strand
CAAGGCCAACCGGCGATGTCGGAAAATGGATTGTTCCATTTTCCCCATATAGGGACGTCATAACCAAAATGACCGTTTCGACGGGAATTATCGCCCATAGCCAGCGCCGGTATTCGGCTTTGCTGGTCCTGCCATGCCAGGAAAAATGTCGCGCCAGCGCCCCCATACGCGCCTTATCGGTGCTATGGCGAAGGCTGTCCAGTGTGGACGTCAGAGCGCCACTTCCGCGTGCCGGCCGGCATCGCCTTCCTTCATCGTCGTTCCGGTCATCAGCTTGAACAGACCCTTTATGCCGACGTCGGCGGTCCAGATTTCGGCATCGTCGAGGTCGAAGCGCAGCATCAGCAGATCGGGATCGTCCTTGCCACCTTCGTACCAGGCCTCGACCGCGTTCGACCAATAGCGATCGACCAGCGTGCGGTCGGTCACCGGGGTCAGCGTCCCCGAAATACAGGCAAAGAGGTCGTGTCCCTTCGCGACATATTGCGCCATTGCACGTCCGCCGCGGGCAAGCCGGCCGCGCGCGCTGTGGAAGAAATAGAAATAGCCCCGATTGTCCTTGTCGAGCTGCGCCATCATCGGGATCGCATGCTGGTGTGCGCCCTCGATTGCGACCATCAGGGTCGCATGGTCGGCCAATTCTTTCCAGAAACGGGTCTTGATGTCGTCGCTCATCGGACAATCTCCTGTGTGATCGGGTCTGTCCACCAACGCGGGAGGGCTATCAATGTTGCACGGCCTCAGCGCCGCCGCGGTTCGGAATAGCTCACCACCTCATATTCGATGCCGTCGGGATCGAAGAAATAGAAGCGGCGGCCGGGTTCGTAATCGGCGTGGTTGAACGGAGCCAGCCCGACCGCCTTGACGCGCATTTCGATCGTGTCGAGGTCGTCGACCTGTACGCCGACATGGTTGAGCGGTTCGCCCTTGGGCCAGGGCGTGCCGTCGCGCCCGCTGTCGGGTCCGGTGTAAAGCGCGACATAGGCGGTGTCGCTGCCGAGGTGGATCACCCGGCCGCCGTCGCGGGCCGGGCCGCGCCAGCGCTCGTGCCAGCCGAAGATCGCCGACAATATGCCGGCGGTCCGGTCGGGATCGCTGACGGTCAGGTTCACATGCTCGATAAAGGGGGACGTCACGCAGGTTCGCTCCTGATTCGGGTTGACGCCGTCCTTTATGAAAGCTGAAGTAAAGTTTAGATCAAGGAGGAATGACGCAGTGATTTCGGAAGGGCCAGTCCTTGGGGCGGAGCGAATCCACCCCCGGAGCCGACCCGATGCCGGCCGAGAGCCGGAGATCGCCGCGTCGCGTCGTTCCGCGCAAGGACGGGAGATCATGCCATGCACCGAACCGACCTGATCGCGATCGGCGAGCTGGCGGCGCGCACCGGGGTCGCGGTGTCGGCGATCCGCTTTTACGAGGCGAAAGGGCTCGTTGAGGCGCTGCGCACGCGCGGCGGCCAGCGGCGCTTCCTGCGCGCCGACATTCGCCGCGTGTCGTTTATCCTGATCGCGCAGCAACTGGGCCTCAGTCTTGAGGAAATTGTCGCCGAACTCGCGCGGCTTCCCTCCGGACGGACGCCGAACGCCGCCGACTGGACGCGGATCAGCACCGACCTGCGCGCGCGGATCGATGCGCGGATCGCGTCGCTGCAACGCACGCGCGAGCTCCTCGATCAGTGCATCGGCTGCGGCTGCCTGTCGCTGAAGAAATGCGGGCTCTACAACCGCGAGGACAAGGCGGCGCAGCGGGGGGCGGGGCCACGCTATCTGCTCGGCGACCGGTCGGGAGAGATTACCGAAGTCGGATGACCCTGAGGCGCGCGAACCCTAACCGACGCGCACGCTGGCGCCGCCGTCGACGGGCAACAACACGCCCGTGATGAAGCGCGCCTCGTCGGACGCGAGGAAGAGCGCGGCCTTGGCGGTGTCCCACGCGCTGCCCATGCCGCCCTTCAGCGGCACCATCGCGGCGCGCGCGGCGCGCTGATCTTCCAGGCTGCGGCCATCGCGCGCGGCCGTGCCGCCGATCGCCATCGGCGTATCCATCAGCCCGGGCAGGATGGCGTTGCAGCGTACGCCTTTCGAAGCCGATCCCTGCGCGGTGGCGGTGGTCAGCCGGTTGAGCGCCGCCTTGGAAATTTCATAGGCGATCATGTTGGCGCCGGCGATCGCTGCGAGCGACGAGATGTTGACGATGACCCCGCTCTCCGCCGCGCGCATCGGGGCCAGCACGGCGCGCGTCAACCGCCGTGCGCCGGTGAAGTTGATATCGAAGACGCGGTCGAACGCTTCGTCGGTCGCCTTGTGCGCGGGGCCGTCGCCGGGCGACCCGATCCCGACATTGTTGACCAGAATGTCGATCCGGTCCCAGCGCAAGAGTGCCGCCCCGACGAGCGCCTCGATGTCGGGAAGCCGCGTGATGTCGGCAGCGTGGGCGGCGGCGCGGCCACCCTCTGCAGCGATCATCGACGCGGTCTCTTCGGCGCGGTCGGCGAGCCCCGGTCGACACACAGCACGTCCGCGCCTTCGCGCGCGAAGGTCAGTGCGATCGCGCGGCCGTTGCCGATCGTGTCGCCGGGCTGCTGCCCCGCCCCGACGACGATCGCGGTCTTGCCGGCGAGCCGTCCGACCACCGGTTCAGGCCGCGGTCAACCGCTCGATCTCCGGCGCGCCGGCGAGGCAGGGGCCGAGCTGGGCGCCGAGCGTGCGGAAATGATCCGACGCGCGATGCGCTTCGGTCGCCGCTTCGTCGTCATAGCATTCGAGAACCTTGTAGACCCCGGCCTCGGCTGTCTTGAACAGCCGGTAATAGCTGTTACCGGGCTCGTTGGCGTGCACGGCCGGGGCGAGCTGGGCGAAAACACCCTCGAATTCGGCTTCCTTGCCGGGCTGGACGCGCAATGTCGCGATTATACCGATGGCACTCATCTTTGGCTCTCCCTTTTCGATTCAGGCTTTCAGGTCGCGATCGACCTCCCACCCCGCTTCAACCTGGACGCCGAAGCTGTTCAATATCATCGAAACCTGCGTGTACTGACCGACGGTGAACACCAGGTCCATGCGCCCCTTGTCACCCAGGGGCGCAAGCGCGGCCCAGGTCGCATCGGTGACGAAATGATCGGCGACAAGTTCGTCGACCGCGCGCAGCATCGCGCGGTCGATCGCGCTCCAGCCGTCGGAGTCGGGTCCCGCCTTGATCCGTTCGATCTCGGTTTCGGTCAGCTCGCATTCGAGTCCGATACGCTTGTGCTGTGTCCACTCATAGCCGGACCGGCACATGTAGCCGGTCCGCAGGATCACCAGTTCGCGATCGCGCGCGCTCAACGTGTTGCGCTTCGACAGGATATAGCTGCCCCAGCCGAGGAAGGCGGTGAGCGCCCTTGGCGCATGGGCGAGCGTGCGAAAGATGTTGAGCACCCGCCCGCCGCCGACCCTGCCGCCGTCGGTGTCGAGGAACGGCGCCAGCGCGGCACGCTGGTCGGCATCGAGCCGGTCGAGGTCGACCGGCTCGATACGCGGGGCGTTCAGGCGCAAATCAGAAGACCTCGAACAGGCCCGCCGCGCCCTGGCCGCCGCCGATGCACATGGTGACGACGACATATTTGGCGCCGCGGCGCTTGCCCTCGATCAGCGCGTGGCCGGTGCAGCGCGCGCCGGTCATGCCGAACGGATGGCCGATCGAGATCGAGCCGCCGTTGACGTTGAGCAGTTCGTTCGGGATGCCCAGCTTGTCGCGGCAGTAGAGAACCTGTACCGCGAACGCTTCGTTGAGTTCCCACAGGCCGATGTCGTCCATCTTGAGGTCGAAGCGTTCGAGCAGCTTGGGGATCGCGAACACCGGGCCGATGCCCATTTCGTCGGGCTCGGTGCCCGCTACCGCCATGCCGACATAGCGTCCCAGGGGCTGCAAGCCCCGTTTCTCCGCGACTTTCGCCTCCATCACGACGCATGCGGACGAACCGTCCGACAGCTGGCTGGCGTTGCCCGCGGTGATGGTGTGGCCTTCGCCCATCACCGGCTTCAGGCTCGCGAGCCCTTCGAGCGTCGTGTCGGGACGGTTGCACTCGTCCTTGTCGGCGACGACGTCCTTGAAGCTGACCTCCTTGGTCTCCTTGTCGACGATCGCCATCGTCGCCTGGCACGCGACGATCTCGTCGTCATATTTGCCGGCCGCCTGCGCCGCGGCGGTTCGCTGCTGCGACTGGAGCGAATATTCGTCCTGATATTCGCGGGCAATGTTGTAACGCTTTGCGACGACCTCTGCGGTGCCGATCATCGGCATATAGGTGTCCTTGTGCATCGCGAGCAGTTCGGCGTCGGGCTCGATGAACACCTTGCCGCTGCCGCTGACCTTCGAGATCGACTCGACGCCGCCCGCCACGCAGATATCCTGGCGGTCGACGATGATCTGCTTCGCCGCCGTCGCTATCGTCATCAGGCCCGACGAGCATTGGCGGTCGATCGACATGCCGGGGACGGTGACGGGCAGGCCGGCGCGCAGACCGATCAGGCGCGCGACGTTCGGCGACTGCGATCCCTGCTGCATCGCGGCGCCGAAGACGACATCGTCGATCTCTCCGCCTTCGAGGCCGGCGCGCTCGACCGCGGCCTTCACCGACCAGGCGCCAAGCGTCGGCGAGGGGGTGTTGTTGAACGAACCGCGCCCCGCCTTGGTCAGCGGGGTGCGGGCGGTGGAAACGATGACGGCGTCACGCATGATGTAGGTCCTTCTCTTTGGTTCCGGTGTCTTTTCGGGGGAGGTCAGCCGGCTACCCTTGATAATGTCGTCAGACGAAGAACTGGCTGATCCATTCGGCCATCAGCGCAGGCTTTTCCTCGCCTTCGATCTCGACGGTGAATTCGAGCGTCTGCTGCCATTGGCCCGGACGCTTCTCGTCGAGCTCGAGCAATTTGAAATGGCCGCGCACGCGCTTGCCCGAGCGGACGGGGGCGAGGAAGCGGACCTTGTTGCCGCCGTAGTTGACGCCCATCTTGACACCCGCGGGGCGCGGGCAGTCCGATTTGGCCATCAGCAGCGGAAAGAGCGACAGCGTCAGGAAGCCGTGCGCGATCGTGCCGCCGAACGGGGTCAACTTCGCCTTTTCCTCGTCGATGTGGATGAATTGATGGTCGCCGGTCGCGTCGGCGAATTTGTTGATCATGTCCTGATCGACGAGCACCCATTCGGACGTGCCGAGCGGCTTGCCGACGAGGTCTTTCATTTCCTGCGGCGGAATCGCGGCCATTTTTCATCCCCTCAACTGGTTTGCGGGGCGCGTTCTAGGCCGGTTGCGCGGGGTTGCACAAGGCCCAAGCCGTGCGACCCCGCCGCCGTAGCGTCACCCCGCCGCGGGCTTCGGCGTCTTCATCGTCACGCTTTCGGCATAGGGCAGAATCATCGTTCCGTCGGGCGCTGCGGTGAAGGTCGTCTGGGTCGGATAGGCGAAGTCGTAGCCCGCCTTCGTCATTTCGTCGAAGACGCGGATGCCGATCGCGGTGCGCGCGGCAATGACTTCGCTGTAATCGGCGCTCAATATGTCGGCGACGAGCTCGAAATCGAGGCTCGACCCACCAAAGCCGATGAAGCTGGACCGGATGAAGCTGTGCCCCTCGGCCTCGACCTGCGTCTTCAACAGGTCAGGAAGCGCGCGCAGCATCGCGGGCGTCGTCTGATAGATAACCCCGATCGCGAACTGGACGCGGCGGCGGTCGAGATGCGCGTAGTTGGTGATCTCCTTCGACAGCAGGTTGGTGTTGGAAATGATCAGCAACTCGCCGTTGACCGAGCGCAGATGCGTGCTCTTCAGGCCGATACGCTCCACTGTGGCGACACTGTTGTCGTACTTGATCGCCTCACCGACACGGAACGGACGATCGAAGATGATCGAGAGCGAAGCGAAAAGGTCCGAAAAAATGCCCTGCGCCGCCAGGCCTATGGCGATACCGCCGATCCCGAGCCCGGCGATCAGGCCGGTGACATTGACCCCCATATTGTCCAGGATGACCACGGCCGCGACCGCGAACAACGCGATGCTGATGAGCAGGCGGATGATCCCCATCGCATTGGTCAGCGTCTCGTTGTGCCCGTCGGCGGCGCGGCGCTGGATCAGTCCGACGACGATCTCGCGCGCCCATATGGCGACCTGGAGCACCACCGCGACGGTGAAGAGGAACTGGATCGTCTGCATCACCATCGCCGGCGGCTGGGCATAGCCCGCGACGAGGCGGATCGAAATCAGGGCGAGGACGATCGATTTGGTCTTGTAGATCACCCGGCCGACGATGTCGGTCAGGGTGAAATGACCCGGCGCCGCCTGCGCGCGCTTGAGCGCGAAGGTCCGCACGAGCGACAGCAGGAAATAGATGATCAGGCCGGCGGCGATCGCGATGCCGATCTGGAGCCAGTGGCTGTTCACCCAGGCGACGCTGCTCTCCCACCAGTATCGCAGATCGGCAAGCGGGTCGCTCGCCCGTTCGGTCTTCGGCGCGGCGGTCGTTGCGGAGGCCAGGATGGAAAAAATCACGTCTATCCTCTTGTCTGGTTGCTGGGTCAGGCGGAACGGAGCAGCGCCGCTGCGTCGGGCGCCTGCTCCAGATAGGTCAAAAAGCCGCGTTCGTAACGCGAAAGATATTTCGTCGCGCGCGGCAGCGATCCCACCGCGGCGGCGAAATCGGCGCGCGCCTGCGCTGCGGCGATCATGGCCGGATGGACATAGGCGCGGCGCGCCACGGCGGGTGTATTGCCGAGCCGGTCCGCGACATGCGCGAGCAGGCGCTTCAGCGTCGGCGGCTCTCCGGCGTCGTACAGGAAGCCATAGGCCTCGACGCTGGCCGACCAAGTCCGGAAATGCTTGGCGCTGAAGTCCCCGCCCATCGCTTCGCGGATGTAGGCGTTGACGTCGTCGGACGCGACCGCGCACACGCCATCGTCGTCCTCATACTGGAACAGATGCTGGCCCGGCAGGTCCTGGAGCCGGCGGACGAGCGTTGCGAGACTGCGATCGTTGATCGTCACTTCGCGCCGTGCGCCGCCCTTTGACCGATAGGCGAGGCGTAGGCGCTGACCCGTCAGCTTCGCGTGACGCCGGCGCAGCGTCGTCGCGCCAAAGCTCTTGTTCGCGGCGACATATTGTTCGTTCCCGACGCGCAGCGCGGCGAGGTCGAGCAGCCTGACGACGGCGGCAACGACGCGCTCCGCGCACAGCGTCCGGCGCTTCAGATCGTCGGCAAGGCGAGCTCGCAGCAGCGGCAACGCGTGGCCGAACGCGGCGCAGCGGTCGTATTTGTCGGCGTCCTGCGCCGCCCGGAAATCGGGATGATAGCGATATTGCTTGCGTCCGCGCGCATCATGGCCGGTGGCGAGTATGTGGCCGTTGGGGGCGGGACAGAACCAGGCGTCTTCATAGGCGGGGGGCAGGGCGATCGCATCAAGGCGCGCGATTTCCTCCTTGTCGCGGATCACCCGGCCCTTCGCATCGCGGTAGCGCCAGCGATCCCCGACCCGTTCGCGGCCGATGCCCGGCAGGCTGTCGTCGACATGGATCAGGCGGGCGGGCATGCCCCAATAGCGTCCGGACCCGCCGATGGTTCCTTAGAGCCTGATGGCGCGGCGAAGCTCAGCGAGCGGCCGGGATCGAGGGATGCCGCGGGGGAACCTGCGCCGGCCGTGCGGTCAGCGGCCGCCAGCCGGCCTGGCGTTCGCGCCTGCGGCAATAGGTGGTCAGGCCGATTTCGAGCGCCAGCATCATGTAGATGAAGGGCTGGAAGGCGATGCCCACGAACAGCGATCCGATCAGATAGACGATGTGACCATGCTGAAGCGCCGTGGCGAGCGGCGCAATCCATTGCTCCTCGCCGCGCCGCGTCTTCAGATAACGGCGGCGCACCCGCTCCATCTGGACGAGCCCGACCGCCTGAAGCAACAGCCAGAGGGCGAGGCCGGGATAGCCCTGTTCGCCGAGCATTTCGAAATAGCTCGAATGATAGGCGCGCGAACGTTCCTCATATATGGTCGGTTCGGATTCTTGCGGCTTGTCGGGATCATAGGCCGACGCCGCCTTTTCGACGACGACATGGTTCTGGATATAGGCCTCGAAGCCGCCACCGAACGGATGCTCTTTCGCATAGTCCCACGTCCACTTCCAGACCGCGACCCGGGTCGACGCCGACTGGTCGGCCTTATACCCCTCGATCGTCTCCATCCGCTCGGTGAAGCTCTGCGGCAGGAAGGGGATCGAGGCGACCGCGAGCACCCCCGCGCCGATCATGTAGAGAAAACGGTGCTGGACCGCGCGGAGCGAAAGCACCGCCAGCACCGCGAGGCATACGAGACCGGTGCGCGCCTCGGTCCCGACCGGCAGCAGCATGCAGGCGAAGCACAGCGCGAAGCAAAAGAGCGAAACGCGCCAGTCGGGCGGGAATATGGTGCCGTGGTTGCGATACCAGAGGATGAGCGGAATGATCGCAATCCCCACGGTCGACATGATCGATCCTTCGTAGAGCCCGAAATTTTCCGCCAGCAGCAATTGGAGCGATCCGTAGCCGCTGCCGCCCGCCGCGGTCTTGATCCCGCCCGCGATCGCGATTGCGGCCGCCGACAGGAGCATGATCAGGATCAACGATTCGATCCGCAATTTGGTGCGCAGGGTGAGCGGCAGGAAGATCGCCCAGACGAGCGCCTTCCACACCCAATCCCATTTGACGAGCGCCTGGACCGGGAAATCGGCCTGCATCGTCGTGATGCCGCAATAGATGAGAAGCAACACCATCAGCGTCTGACGCCCCGACCAGCGCGTATCGCTCTTGTCGTCGGCGACGAACCAGCCGAGGATCGCCAGGCCGAACACGATCAGCGAGATCGGAATCGAATTGATCAGGAAATAGCTGAGGCGCTGCGGCGCGACGATGTCGATATAGCAATAGCAGAGGATGAACAGGAACGGCTTGCGAAAGCCGACCCCGATGAAAGCGAACAGAAACGCTACGAACGCAAGGTCACGCATCGTCGTCGCGCTCCTTCGCCGCTTCGGCGTCGCGCCGCTGCTGCCACAGCTTGCGCGGGCTTACTTCATGATCGAGGTCGTCGCGGTAGAGCAGGCGCCAGAGCGCGACCGCCATCAGCGCATGAGTCAGGCCAATGGAAAAATTGTCGACCATGAAGGACGGAATGCCTAGCTTTACCTGCGACCACAAGGGTCTGTCGCGGTGGCTCTACGCTCTCGGGGTTGACGCCGCGTTAAGGCTTGTGTGGCAGGAACCCGCCCCATGACCCGCATCTTGCACGTCCTCGATCACAGCCTGCCTGCGCACAGCGGCTACACCTTTCGGACCCGTGCGCTGATGAAGGCGCAGGCGGCCAGGGGATGGCAGGTGGCGGGCGTGACCGGCATCCGGCATCCGGTGCCCGGCCCGGCGGTCGAGACGGTCGACGGCCTGACTTTCTATCGCACGGAGCCGATCGCACCCGCCCCGTCGCCGATCCGCGAATGGCGCGAGATCGGGGCACTCGCTGCGCGCATCGATGCGTTGGTCGAGGAATGGAAGCCCGACCTGCTCCACGCGCATTCGCCGGTGCTCGACGCGCTCGCGGCGCTGCGCGTCGCGCGTCGCCGCGGCCTACCCTTGCTCTACGAGATCCGGGCTTTCTGGGAGGATGCGGCGGTCGGCAACGGGACGGGACGGGAGAAGAGCGCGCGCTACCTCGTCACCCGGCAACTCGAAACCCACGCGGTCAAGTCGGCCGATGCCGTCGCGGTGATCTGCGACGGGCTGCGCGGCGACCTGATCGCGCGAGGGGTCGATCCGGCCAAGATCATCGTCTCTCCCAACGGCGTCGACCTCGACCTGTTCGGCAGCCCGCCGCCGCGCGACGCGGCGTTGGCGCACGAACTCGGTCTGCCCGATGACGCGGCGGTGATCGGCTTTATCGGCAGCTTCTATGACTACGAAGGCATCGACGACCTGATCGCGGCGATGCCCGCGCTGGTCGCCGCGCAGGGCGATGCGCAATTGCTGCTGGTCGGCGGCGGGCCGCGCGAGGCGGCGCTGAAGGCGCAGGCGGCAGCTTCGCCGGTGGCGGCGCATATCCACTTCGTCGGTCGCGTGCCGCACGAAGCGGTCGAACGCTATTACTCGCTTGTCGATATCCTTGCCTATCCGCGCAAGAAAATGCGGTTGACCGACCTCGTCACCCCGCTCAAGCCGCTCGAGGCGATGGCGCAGGGCAAGCTCGTCGCGGCGTCGGACGTCGGCGGGCATCGCGAACTGATCGAGGATGGCGTCACCGGCACATTGTTCGCGCCCGACGACGCGGTTGCGATTGCCGAGGCGCTGAAATCGCTGCTCGGCGCCCGCGCCATGTGGGACGAGCGCCGCCGGGTCGCACGCGATTTCGTCGAGGCCGATCGTAACTGGTCGTCAAACATTTTGCGTTACGAACCCGTTTACCAGCGGCTGTTGGGACGCGGCACCGCGTCGCTCGCGGCCTGACGGCACGATCATCAGCACCCTTGCGATGCACGGAAACCGGGACGATATGAGACGCGGCAACAAAAGCGGAGGAAAGGCTTTGGCGATCGCGATGGTGCGTGCCCTGCGTCCGGCCCTGCCGGCGGTTATCGGCGCCGCGGCGCTCACCTTTCTGTTCGCGGCGGTCATGCCGCTCACCTGGATCGCGGGCATCAGCTGGAATCTCTATCTCGACCGCCTCTCGGCGCTGTTTGAGCCGCCCATTGGCAACGGTGCGCGGCTCGCGCTGGCGCTCGGCATGGCCGTCTTCGCCGCCCTGATCGCGGGGCTCGTCGCGCTCGCGCTGGCGCGGCCCGACGCGGTTCTGCCGCGCCTGCGCCGCCGTGCCTCGACCGATGACGATGGGGCGACCGAAGATCCGCTGCCGCGTCGCCGGGCGGATTTCCACCCCGACGACCCGCCGCGTCCACCGATCCGCGCCGGCCGCGACCTTCCCGCCGAGGGGCTGGGACCGCTTGGAGCCCCGGCGACGGTCGACGATTCGCTCGACAACGCAGAAGCGGAGGACGACGATACGCTGGTCCTTGCCGACCTTGCGCCCGCCGACCCTGCGGAAGGTGAAGAACCCTGGCTGCAACCTGCCGAATTGACATCGCCGCCGGCGCTCGACCCGGCCGACCGGTCGCTGGGCGCGATGGTCGCACGGCTCGAGGCCGGCCTTGCCCGCCGCCGCCAAGGCTCGGACATGCCCGAATCCAGCGATCGCGAACGCGATCCGGACGCGGCCGTCGGCCCGGTCGATTTCGCGCTCGAAGCCGCCCTCGGCACGTTGCAGCGCATGAATCGCCAAGCCGCGCGCTGACGCCGCGCGCTGACCGTCAGTCCTCGACGCTCAGCATTTCAACGCAGAGCGATCGGCCGCTCTCGCCGATCTCCACCGCGAAATCGGCGACGATATGCCCGGCTAGGCACCACTCGACGCGTTCCAGATGCGCCGCGAGCGATCGTCTCAGTTCCACCGGATCGCCGGCCCGGACGCCGCACAGGAAACTGTGACGCGCGCCGATGAAGCTGGCGCTCGCCCACGGGCGCAAGGTCGAGGCGCCAAGCGAGACGCCGGACGGAAGTTCGCGGGCGAGCAGGCGGCGCAGGCGCCGATGCGGGCAGGCCGGCCGGGCCCGCGACGCGGATGGCTGGGCGGTCATCGCCGGTCATCCCGCGAAGCCGTTTGAGGGCACAATCGGTCCTCTCGAAGGTCGGCGCTCCAAATGTTCATGAAATGTTCTGCACGGCAGATTATGCGCGATCCCGGCTCGCGTCCGGCGCGCAGATCGGCGACGAGCCGGGGATCGCGCACCGCGGCGCGGCCGAACGCGGTTGGCGCCATGCGCGTTTCCTTCAGGAAGCTCTCGATCTTCTGCAACAGTCTGCGTTCCATGGCAGTCTCTCCCGTTGGCGAGTGGTGGGCGAGTCGCCCGATAGGATATTTCCTATCTGAATGTCGATTTCCTACTTGTCTAGGAAAAATCCTGTTGGTAATGCGGGAGCAGGAAGGACCGACCGTGACCGACTTTTCTGACGATCCGCGGGCGACGCTCGATCGCCTCTTGCAGGACAAGGGGATCGATTATGCGCGGCTGTCGAGCGTGATCGGGCGCAACGCCGCCTATATTCAGCAATATATCAAGCGCGGATCGCCGCGAACTCTTGCCGAGCAGGACCGGGCGCGGATCGCCGCCTATCTGGGCGTGACCGAGGCGATGTTGGGCGGCCCCGAGCGGCGCGTCGCGGCGCCGCCGCGTCCGCGCGGCCGCGACATGATCCTGGTGCCGAAATTGGCGGTCGGCGCCTCGGCGGGTCCGGGCGCCAGCATCGACGGCGAGCCGGTCGAGGGGGCTGTCGCGTTCGATCCCAAATGGCTGCGCGATCTGGGTGCCGACCCGCGCGCGCTCAGCATCATCCGCGTCGAGGGCGATTCGATGGCGCCGACGCTGAACGACGGCGACGACATTTTGGTCGACGGCGGAGATTCGGGCGCGCGGCTGCGCGACGGCATCTATGTGCTGCGGATGGACGATGGGCTGATGGTGAAGCGAATCGCGCGGGCGCCGGGGGCGGGGCGGATCTCGGTGCTCAGCGACAATGCCCAATATCCAAGCTATCCCGACTTGCCGATGGCGTCGGTGCAACTCGTCGGGCGGGTGGTCTGGACGGGACGGCGGGTGCGTTGACCCGCGACACCCGATGCGCCGGCGTCAATAAGGTTCGGCCATCACCGCTTCGATCTCATGGTCGAGCACTTCGGCGCGGCGGCATTGATCCTGGTCGCCCGAGCGGCATTTTTCCGCCGCCTTGTCGCGCTGGCGCTGGAGCTTGCCGACGCGTTCCTCGCGCTTGCGCAGTTCGCGGCCCCGGTTGCGGTCGGCTTCGTCCTGGCTGGTCGTCGACCAGTCGGCAACCTGTCCCACCGCCTTGACGGGCGCGGTGACCACGCTTTTCACCGTGCTCACACAGCCGCCGAGCACGATCGGCATCGCCAGCGTTATCAGGATCGTCGCACGCATCGTCATTCTCCCTCGGCCTGTCTTCGCACAGGCCTCTCCGCATGAACAGCCGATTGCGACGATCCGCCCGGAAAAGATGCCTTTGACATCCCTTTGAAATAATTGAGTAAAGCCCTGTTTGCTCCGATTGACTAGGCGATTTTCCTCCCTCCGGCTTCGTCCGGGCTGGCCGACACGATTCGCTGCATTGCCGGGCGCGACTGTTCGTCGATACCGTAGCCGCCACCTGACCGCGGCGTCGCACTCCAATTCGCTTGCCGCATACGAAGCCCGCGCTAGGATGGCCGGTGCGCCGACGGCGCCCATGACCGTCGGTGGTAGGAGAGGGTCATATGAACAATATGCAAAAGGGATTGGCCGAGTTTATCGGCACGTTCTGGCTCGTGTTCGGGGGCTGTGGCAGCGCGGTCATCGCGGCGGGTTTTCCCGATGTCGGGATCGGACTCCTCGGCGTGTCGCTGGCGTTCGGGCTGACCGTGCTGACGATGGCCTATGCGATCGGCCATATATCGGGATGCCACCTCAATCCGGCGGTGACCGTCGGGCTGTGGGCGGGCGGGCGCTTCGATGCCCGCGACATCCCGCTCTACGTCGTGGCACAGGTGCTCGGCGCGATCGTCGCGGCCTTCCTTCTCTATTACATCGCCAGGGGCAGCCCCGCCTTCGACATTGCCAACGGCCTTGCGGCCAACGGTTTCGGCGAAGGATCGCCCGGCGGCTACGACATCTGGTCGGGACTGCTCATCGAAATCGTGCTGACCGCCGGCTTCCTGTGGGTAATCATGGGGTCAACCGATGGCCGCGCGCCGGCGGGATTCGCGCCGATCGCGATCGGGCTCGCGCTGACGTTGATCCACCTGATCTCGATCCCGGTGACCAACACGTCGGTCAATCCGGCGCGCAGCACCGGCCCGGCGCTCGTCGTCGGAGGGCTCGCGTTCAAGCAGTTGTGGCTGTTCTGGCTTGCGCCGCTGATCGGCGGCGCGCTTGGCGGCTGGCTGTACCGCAGCGTGGGCGCCGATGCCTATCCGAAGCCCAATATCGAAGGCGAGTGAGCGGATGCGCGCCGGCCGGACTCCGACCGGCGCGCGTCTTGCCTATTTGAGCAGGTCGACCGCGAAAGCGCGTACGGCGTCGGCCAGGTCCGGCCGATCGAGCGCGAGCGCCAGATTGGCCTGGACATATCCGGCCTTCGATCCGCAATCATAGCGTTTGCCGTCGAAGGTGACGGCATGGAACGCCTGCTGTCCGATCATCGCCGCCATGGCATCGGTCAACTGGATCTCGCCGCCGGCGCCCTTTTCCTGTCCTTCGAGCACCCGCATGACTTCGGGCTGGAGGATGTAGCGGCCCGAGATGATCAGGTTCGACGGCGCTTCGGCGACGGGCGGCTTTTCGACCAGACCGGTTACCTCGGTGATGGCGCCGTCGCGGCGACCGGGCGCGATCACGCCGTAGCTCGAAACCTGGTCCTGCGGAATCTCGAGCACCGAAATCAGGTTGCCGCCCAGCTTGTCATAGGCATCCACCATTTGCTTCATGCAACCAGGCGCGCCGTGCATGAACTCGTCGGGCAGGAAGATCGCAAAGGGTTCGTCGCCCACGATGTCGCGCGCGCACCAGATCGCATGGCCGAGCCCGAGCGGCTCCTGCTGGCGGACATAGGCGCAATTGCCGGGGCCAAGGCGGGTCGGCTCCAGAACCGACAGATCCTTGCCGCGTTCGGCCATCGTCTTTTCGAGCTCGAAGGCGATATCGAAATGATCCTCGATCGCGCTCTTGCCGCGGCCGGTGACGAAAATCATCTGTTCGATGCCCGCCTCGCGCGCCTCGTCGACCGCATATTGGATCAACGGGCGGTCGACGATCGGCAGCATTTCCTTGGGAATGGCCTTGGTGGCAGGCAGGAAGCGGGTGCCGAGCCCGGCGACGGGGAACACGGCTTTGCGGATCGGTTTCATACTGGGGTCCTATTGGTCATGGTTTGGAAATCAATGGAAAGACCGGCGCTGCGCGACGAAATTCCTTCCTCTTGCGTTCAAGCGAACATGCGACCCTGAATATTGTCTTGGGGATAATTATGGCGTGACGATGACGACCACCCGCCGGTTGTCCTGACGGCCCTCGGCGGTCGCGTTGCTCGAGATCGGAACCGCTTCGCCGCGGCCGACGATCTGGTCGGGGCTGAAGTGCATGCCGCCCGCCTCCATCGGCCGCGCAACCGTTTCGGCCCGCTCTTGCGACAATTTCAGATTATAGTCTTCGGTTCCCACCGAGTCGGTATGGCCTTCGACCCGCGCCGTGGTGATCCCCACCGACAGCAGGTGGCTGGCCATCTCGCGGATACGCTCCTCTTGCGCCGGGGCGAGGGTGCTCTGGTCGAATCCGAAGAGCAGGCGCTCGTTGAGCGTCAGCGACCAGTCGGGGGCGCCTTCGACGAAGCCTTCCGATTTCAGCGCGGCGACCTGTTCCGCCGTGAAACCCGATGGCCGCGGCATGCTCTGGCACGCGACCAGCAGCGCGGCGAGCGCCAGGATCAGGGCGGTGCGGATGGGGAAGGGGGTATGTCGGGTCACGGTGGGGGGCTCCGTATCTGGTCAGGTTCGATGGGACAGCTTGTTGGCGTACATGGCTGCGTCGGCGGCTGTCAGCAGCGCCTGGCCGTCGTCCCCGTCGTCGGGATAAACGGCGACGCCGATGCTGATGGCCGCGCGATAGCTTTCCCCGCCGGGGAGGTCGATCGGGTCGGCGACTGCGGTCCGGATCCGGTCCGCGAGGTCGTCGGCATCGCTTCGCGCCTCGACAGGTTCGACAATCACGACAAATTCGTCGCCGCCGATTCGCGCCGCGAAATCATCCTTGCGCAGCGCCGATTTTATGCGATCCGAAAGCGCGACCAGAACCGCGTCGCCGGCCGCATGGCCGAAACCGTCGTTCGCAGCCTTGAAATTGTCGGCGTCGATAAAGAGCAGTGCGAAGCCTGTGCCTCCCTGCGCTGCCCTCTTCATCCGGGCGGCGAGTTGTTCGTCGAACGCGGCGCGGTTCGGAAGGGCCGTCAGCGTATCGTGCGACGCCTGGTGCGCCAGCATTGCGCGCTCGTCTTCCATATGGCCCCGCCAGCCTTCCAGTTCGTCGAGCAGGGCGTTGATATCGCTGCCGAGCCGGTCGAGTTCGGCAATGCCTAACCCCTGAACGCGCTTGTCGAACCGGCGGTGCAGGCGAACGTCATGCGCCACGGTGGCAATCTCGTTCAGCGGCTTTACAAGCTCATATTCGAACCGGCGCGCCAGCATGATCGTCCCGAGCGCGGTGATCATAAGGCAGGTCAGGCCGGCGAGCAGTCCGATGCGGACATAGTCGATCAACGTCGAGGAATCGCCCCATATCTCGACGGTTCCGATACGCGACCCATTGCGCCGGACGGGCAAAACGAAGGGTTCGGGAAAGAAAATGCGGGTCAGCAGCGGCGCGGGATCGCTTTCGGGCGATCGCCATTCGGTCAACAGCCGGTCGCGGTCGTCGAGCACGCGCAGATGGGCGATGCCGGGCATGCGCGTCAGCGCGGCGAGCCCTTCGCGCGCGGCCTGGGGGTCCTTGAACACCAGCGCGGGTTCGACCCCATAGGCGCCAAGCTGGGCCGCGAGCTCGAGATTGCGGTCGGCATAGCCCCGCAGCGCGGTGACCCCGGCGAGCAGGATGGTGAGGCCCGACAGCGCGACCGCGAAGAGCGTGATCCCGAAATGGAAGCGCGAGAGCAGCTTTTGCAGCGTGGTATGGGGGGGCTTGCGATCGGTCATGGCGCCGCGCCGATCTTGAGCACGCGGGGATCCACCCGCAGCGGGCCACGGGCGATGGCGTCCAGATTGACCGCGAAGCTGAGCCGCGCAGAACCGCCGGCCAGGCAGAACATGGCGCCGTAAAGGCAGGAGGGATCGTCGTCGGTCAGCGTCAGGACGGCGCGGCGGTGCACCCATTCGATCAGGCGCGACCGGTCGGCGACGGGCATTCGCCCGAGAAACAGGATGTCGCAGTCCCCCTTCGCGATCGCGTCGCTCGCCGTCGTCCGCCGAACGGTGACCGACGGAATGCCGGGGACGGCCGGGGCGATGTTTTCGGCGAGGCGGGGCGTCCCGATGCGGCAAAGCGTCAGCGGTGTCGCCTGCGCGCGGTCGGGCCATGTGACATAGCTGATGATGCCACCGATCATGCGGTTGACCGCGCCGGTCATGCCCCCGGCGCCGTCCTCCACGATCATCTGGCTGGCGGCCTGCACCGACATCTGCGGCGTCGCGAACGTCGCCCCGATCAGGAACAAGGATGCCAACACGGCTATAAAAGACCCCCACGTTGCTCCGGGGATCAAGCTGCCCCAACGCGGCGGCGTCCGCTAGAGAAAAGCGTGGGAAAGTCAAGGATAAGTGACGTCATGCGGCCAATTTGCCACACT
>Ga0189279_100207_pt1 | contig 17766 bp, 11 predicted proteins | sample N26B6minimetaG_FD_130324 | JGI IMG/M metagenome (GOLD analysis project Ga0189279, IMG submission 130324) | Marine microbial communities from the Costa Rica Dome - N26 B6 mini metaG | ecosystem: Environmental > Aquatic > Marine > Oceanic > Photic zone | place: Costa Rica: the Eastern Pacific... | reverse complement strand
GGGCGCAAGACCCACCGGAGTCGCCAGAGCCCGCTGGCTTTCGTCGACACCCGGAAAGCGAATCGCCGTTCCCGGGAGCGGGCCGAGGAGCAGGAAGATCAGGGTGGCGGGAAGCAGGCGGCGCATCGGCGCGGGGGTAGAAGGGTCGCCGCCGAAAGGGAAGGCCCCAGCCCCTGCAAGATGAACGGCAGGCAACCAAAGCTGAACGAACGCCGACGGCGATGTTCAGCCTTGGCTCAAAGCGAATCGGGCAAAAGGACATCATCGAACCAACGCCCCAGCCAAGGGCCGAACGGAAAGAAGGAGAAAAGAGATGAAAAAGATGACGACGCTCTCCATCGCCGCGCTGATGTCCGCCGCGACGCTGGGCATGGCCGCACCCGCCGCCGCGCAGGGCGGCTATTACGACCGCGCCGGCTATTCGACCTATCAGGCGGGCCATGACCGGCACGATCGCCGCTACGACCGGCGCAGCGACCGTTACGATAGCCGTTATGACCGCCGCAACGACCGTCGCTATTACAACAACCGCTATGACAACCGCCGCTATCGCCAGTGCGACAACGGCACCGGCGGCACCGTGATCGGCGCGATCGCCGGCGGGCTGGCCGGCAACGAAATCGCGGGCCGCGGCGACAAGACCGTCGGCACGATCATCGGCGGCGCGATCGGCGCGATCGCGGGCCGTGCGATCGACAAGGGGAATGACGGCTGCCGCTAAGGGCAGGCCCGACCCCCAATAAGTCCCCTCCCACCTTTCACCCCGTCCGGCGTTTCGCACGCCGGGCGGGGTTTTCCTTGCGCGGCAGGCGCATAGGGCCGGGCGCCGGGGCGATCCGGCTTGCCTTCATTGCCGCGCGCGCCTAGGCTTGGCCCCAAGTGCACGTCCGCATCCAGGCGGTCGCGTGAGAAGACAGGTCAACATAGCCATGCGGCAAATGGCATCGCCATCCGGGCGGCCGCCGCGGCCTCGGCCAGCGGTGGCGAAAGACAGACAGCAGGGCGGCGTCCCGTCCCGCCCCTTTCCCTTTACGCGACCGAAAAGCTATGGGGCGATCGACCTCGGCACCAACAATTGCCGGTTGCTGATCGCGCGCCCGCAGGACGGCGAGCTGGTCGTGATCGACGCCTTTTCGCGCATCGTCCGGCTCGGCGAAGGGCTGCATCGCAGCGGCCGGATCAGCGACCAGGCGATGGACCGCGCGGTGGGGGCGCTCGCGATCTGCGCCGACAAGCTGCGCCGCCGCCACGTGTCGCTGTCGCGCGCGGTTGCCACCGAAGCGTGTCGCCGGGCGAGCAATTGCGACGAACTGGTCGCGCGCGTGCGGGCCGAAACGGGGATCGCGCTCGACGTCATCACGGCGGCCGAAGAGGCGCGGCTGGCGGTGCTCGGCTGTCACAACCTGATGGAACCCGGCGAGGGTCCGGGGCTGATCTTCGACATCGGCGGCGGCTCGACCGAACTGATGCACGTCGAGGCGACCGGACAGGACGTCAGGATCCACGATTGGATCAGCGTGCCGTGGGGGGTCGTCTCGCTGACCGAACATGCGCCCCCTGCCGCCGACGACCTGCCCGCACGCCAGGCCAGCTATGCCCATATGCGCCAGGTCACCCGCGACGCCTTTGCCGAGTTCGCCAGCCGCGCGACGCGATTCGCGGGCCAGCCGCTGCGCCTGCTCGGCACCAGCGGCACGGTGACGACGCTTGCGAGCGTCTTTCTGGACCTGCCGCGCTACGACCGGCGCGTGGTCGACGGCATCATCGTCCCGTCGGACGAGATGCGCGCGATCAGCCGCCGCCTGGCCGAGGCCAGCATCGCCGACCGCGCCGAGATCGCCTGCATCGGGCGCGAGCGCGCCGACCTGGTCGTCGCGGGCTGCGCGATCCTGGAAAGCATCATCGACCTGTGGCCCGCCGCGCGCATCGGCGTCGCCGACCGCGGCATCCGCGAAGGCATTTTGCGCACGCTGGCCATGCAGGGGCGCGACATTCCCGTGACCCGTCGCGAGTATCGCCGATGAGCCGCAAAGGCGCAGGAAGCGGGCGGGGCGGATTGCACGAGCGGGTCAAGACCGCGCGGCGGCGCAGCGCGTCGTCGACGCGCTGGTTGCAGCGCCAGCTCAACGATCCCTATGTCCGCCGCGCGCAAGCCGAAGGCTATCGCTCGCGCGCCGCGTACAAGCTGCTCGAGCTCGACGAAAAATTCGGCTTTCTGAAAAAGGCGCGGGCGGTCGTTGACCTGGGCATCACGCCCGGGGGATGGTCGCAAGTGGTGCGCAAGGCGAACCCGCGCGCGCGGGTCGCGGGGATCGACCTGCTCGCGTGCGAGCCGATCGAGGGGGTAGCGATCCTGGAAATGGATTTCATGGACGACGCCGCGCCCGACGCGCTGATCGACGCGCTGGGCAGCGCGCCCGACCTGGTGATTTCGGACATGGCGGCGAACACCGTCGGACACCCCCAGACCGACCATCTGCGTACCATCGCGCTCGCCGAAACCGCCGCCGATTTCGCGGTACAGACCCTGCTGCCGGGCGGGGCCTTCGTCGCCAAGGTCTTCGCCGGCGGCGCCGACCGCGAATTGCTGACCCTGCTGAAGACGCATTTCGCCAGCGTGAAGCATGCCAAGCCGCCGGCGAGCCGCAAGGGATCGCCCGAACTCTATGTCGTCGCCCAGGGATTCAAGGGCGCCGCCGCCGCCGGTGCAAAGGCGGACGATCAACGATAAGGCGCCGCGCGCGCGAGGCGCGAGGGCGCAAAACGGGGAGCAAACCATGACGAAGTCCAGACAGTCGATCGCCGCAGTGAGCCTTGCCGCGCTGATGCTCGCATCGTGCGGCGGCGGCGGCGGGAGCAGCAGCAGCGCGCCGCCGGTGACGGTCACCCCCACCCCGTCGCCGACGCCGACCCCCACCGCGAGTTGCAGCCTGTCGTCGCGGCAGGATTTTGCCAAGGCGGTGATCGATGAATGGTATCTGTTTCCGAACGACGTCGCGACCAACGTCAATCCGTCGGCCTATGGCGACGTGCAGACCTATATCGACGCGCTGCTGGCCCCGGCGCGGGCGCAGAACAAGGACCGCTATTTCACCTACATCACCTCGATCGCCGAGGAAGAGGCCTATTATGCGAGCGGGTCGAGCGCCGGCTATGGCGTGCGGCTGGCCTATGATCCCTATAACCAGGTCATCCTGATCGCCGAAGCCTATGAAGGGGCGCCCGCGCTTGCCGCGGGGATCGACCGCGGCGCGTCGATTTCGGCGATCGGCACGAGCGGCGGATCGATGCGGACCGTCGCAAGCATCGTGGCGACCAGCGGCACCGCGGGCATCATCGACGCGCTCGGCCCCGACGAGGCCGGGGTGACGCGCGTGCTGCGCGTCACCGACGCGACGGGCACGCGCAACGTGACGGTGACCAAGGCCGAATACGACCTCGACCCCGTATCCGATCGCTATGGCGCCAAGGTCATCACCGAAGGGGGCCATAAATATGGCTATCTGAACCTGCGCACCTTCATCACCTCTGCCGGTCCGCAGCTTCGCGACGCCTTCCAGAGCTTCGGCGCCCAGGGCGTAACCGACGTGATCGTCGACCTGCGCTACAATGGCGGCGGGCTGGTGTCGGTCGCCGAGCTGTTCGGCGACCTGCTGGGCGGCGGGCATGCGGGCGAGCTTTTCTCGCAGGTCAAATTCCGCCCGGAGAAATCGAGCGAAAACGACGAGCATCGCTTCACCGCGCAGGCGCAGACGATCACGCCGACGCGGCTGGCCTTCATCGGCACCGATTCGACCGCGTCGGCGAGCGAACTCGTCATCAATGGCATGCTCCCCTATCTGGGCACCAACATGACGCTGGTCGGCGGCAACACCTATGGCAAGCCGGTGGGCCAGATCGCACTCGACAATGCCGAATGCGACGACCGGATGCGCGTGATCGCCTTTGCGCTCGCCAATGCCGACGGCGCGGGCGATTATTATGACGGCCTCGCCGCGCGCATCCCGAACAGCTGCGCCGCCGACGACGACCTCGCCTATCCGCTCGGCGACCCGCGCGAAGCATCGGTGCGCGCGGCGATCGATTTCCTGTCGGGCCAGTCGTGCACGACCCGCATCGCCGACACGCGATCCGCCTCGGCAAGCCGCATCACTGGCGCCCCGGCGCGCGGCCCGGCCATGCTGATGCCCGCAAACCCGACGACCGAGCAGCGCGAGCAGCCGGGGCTGTTCTGATCGAGAGTGGAGCGGGTGAAGGGAATCGAACCCTCGTCGTAAGCTTGGGAAGCTTCTGCTCTGCCATTGAGCTACACCCGCGGTCGGGACGCCGTGGCGCGATCGGCGTTCGAATCCGCCAGTGTCGCCGCTTCGTGACCTCGCGCGGCTCTATCGACTCATTGGGCCGGCGCATCAAGCCCTTTTGTGACGGGCGGCCCGCGGGTGAGTCTGCGGTCGCGCCGACGATCCGGGAGGGTGTCGGCGGACCGGCCGGCCCCGGAGGCGCGACCTCCTCGAAGATTTTTTCGCGATGTCGCGCGCGCGGCGCGCCGGGCTTGCCGCGCCGGCGTTCGCACGCCACATCTTCAGCCATGTCGCTTCCCACCACCTTCGCCGACTGGTTCGCCGCGCGCGGGTGGCGGGTGCGGCGACACCAGGCGGCGATGCTGGCCGCCGCGGCGCGCTGCGATCATGCGCTGCTCGTCGCGGCGACGGGCGCCGGAAAGACGCTCGCAGGGTTCCTGCCGAGCCTGGTCGACCTGGCCGCACGGCCGTCGGACCGGTTGCACACGCTATATGTGTCGCCGCTGAAGGCGCTCGCGGCCGACGTCGAGCGCAACCTGGGCGCGCCGATCGCCGAGATGGACCTGCCGATCAGTGTCGAGAGCCGCAGCGGCGATACCTCTTCGGACAAGAAGGCCCGTCAGCGCAGCCGTCCCCCGAACATCCTGCTGACGACGCCCGAATCCCTGTCGCTGCTGCTGTCCTATCCCGACAGTTTCGCGATGTTCGCCGACTTGAAAACCGTGGTGATCGACGAGATCCACGCCTTTGCCACCGGCAAGCGCGGCGACCTGCTGAGCCTGGCACTGGCGCGATTGCAGCGAATCGCCCCCGCGATGCGCCGCGTCGGCCTGTCGGCGACGATCGCCGACGCCGACGCCTATCGCCGCTGGCTGGCGCCCGACGGCGACGGCGCGCGCGTGACGCTGGTCGAGGGCGAGCCCGGCGCCGAGCCCGACGTCGCGATCCTGCTGCCCGAAGGCGCGGTGCCCTGGGCGGGGCATTCGGGCCGCTACGCGGTGCATCAGGTGATGGACGAGATAGCCAAGAACCGCACCACGATCGTCTTTTGCAACACGCGCGGGCTGGCCGAACTGATCTTTCAGGAGCTGTGGAAGGTCAACGACCTGAGCCTGCCGATCGCAATCCACCACGGCAGCCTGGACCGCGAGGCGCGCCAGCGCGCCGAAACCGCGATGGCCGAAGGGCGGCTGCGCGCGCTGGTCGCGACCTCGAGCCTCGACCTGGGGCTCGACTGGGGCGACGTCGACTGCGTGATCCAGATGGGCGCACCCAAGGGATCGTCGCGCCTGCTTCAGCGCATCGGGCGCGCCAACCACCGGCTCGACGAACCGAGCCGCGCGCTGATCGTCCCCGGCAATCGCTTCGAATATCTCGAGGCGCGGGCCGCGCTCGACGCGGTCGCGGCGGGCGAGCGCGATGCCGACCGTTTTCGTCCCGGCGCGCTCGATGTGCTTGCGCAACATGTGATGGCGCTCGCCTGCGCGGCGCCTTTTGCCGAAGCCGCGTTGCTCGACGAGGTGCGCACCGCCGAACCCTATCGCTGGATCGACGCCGGCCTGTTCGCGCGGTTGCTCGGCTTCGTGCGCGACGGCGGCTATGCGCTCAAAAGCTATGACCGCTTTCGCCGCCTGGCGCCCGACGGACAGGGCAACTGGCGCATCGCGCACCCGCGTCTCGCGGCGCAGCACCGCCTGAACGCGGGAATCATCGTCGATGCGCCGACGCTGGACGTGCGGTTCAGGAACGGCCGCCGCCTCGGCAGCGTCGAGGAATATTTCGCAAGCACGCTGGCGCCCGGCGACACCTTCGCCTTTGCCGGGCTGAGCCTGGAGGTCGAAGCGATCCGCGACACCGACCTGTATGTCCGGGCGACCACGCGGCCCGCACGCATCCCCTCTTATGTCGGCGCGCGCATGGCGCTGACGACGCGGCTCGCCGACCGCGTGCGCCACTTCCTTGCCGAACCCGAAAGCTGGACGCGCTTCCCCGACGATGTGCGCGCGTGGCTGGAGATGCAGGCGCGGCGCTCGGTGCTCCCGCGTCCCGGCGAACTGCTGGTCGAAACGTTTCCGCACGAGGGCGCGCACTATCTCGTCGCCTATCCGTTCGAGGGGTGGAACGCGCACCAGTCGCTCGGCATGCTGTTGTCGAAGCGGATGGAGCGCGCAGGGCTCCAGCCTATCGGCTTCGTCGCGTCCGACTATGCGCTCGCGCTCTGGTCGCTGCGCCCCGTGACCGATCCCGGGGCGCTGTTCGACGCCGCGATCCTGGAGGACGAGTTCGTCGAATGGGTCGAAGGATCGCACCTGTTGAAGCGCGCGTTCCGCGAGGTCGCGGTCATCGGCGGCCTGATCGAGCGCCAGCATCCCGGAAAACGCAAGACCGGCAAGCAGGTGACCTTTTCCACCGACCTGATTTTCGATGTGCTGCGCAAATATGAACCCGATCATTTACTGCTCGAAGCCGCGTGGGCCGACGCGCGCGAACGATTGACCGACGTCGCGCGCCTTGGCGATCTGCTCGACCGCGCGGCGGGAACGATGGTCCATCGGGCGCTCGACCGGATCAGTCCGCTCGCGGTCCCGGTGCTCGTGCTGATCGGGCGCGAGAGCGTGGCGGCGGCCGACGTCGACGATGCGCTGCTCGGCGAGCTTGCCGACGACCTTGCACGAACGGCCATGCACGGCGGCTGAGCATCGCTTGCCCGATGGCCCGAACAGGCGTAGATTGACGCCAAACAGACGAGGGGATGCCGATATGACGCCGATTGCCGTCCGGTCGCCTTTTTGGGCCTTGCTCGCCGCGCCGCTTCTCGTCGGCGCAACACCGGGATCGCCCGCCCCGGCGCCGCCGCGACAGGACGCGACGGCGTCGCCGCCCCCCACCTCTGTCGTCGACCCCGGCCTGCCAATCGAGGAGGTCACGCCTTTCGTCCAACCGTTCGACCTCGACGCGACGCGGCGCATGGCGGTGCAGGTGATGGTCGAAGGCAAGGGCCCCTTTTCCTTCCTGGTCGATACCGGCGCCGAACGTACCGTGATCGCACGCGAGCTCGCCGCACGCCTGGGACTGGGGCAGGGCGAGAAATTGCGGCTGTCGACGATCGGAACGAACGCCGCGATGGCGCCCAGCTATCGGATCGCGTCGCTTTCGATGACCGATTTGCGGCTGAATCCGTTCGATGCCCCAGCCTTTGCCGGGCGCCACATCGGCGCGGCGGGGCTTATCGGGGTCGACATGCTCGAAGAGCGTCGCCTGTTGATCGATTTCCGGCGCGAAACAATCGATATATTGGCGACCCGGCGCCACGCGCGGCCGATCATCCGCGACCGGGACGCCATTGTCGTATCGGCGCGCAACAGTGCCGGACGGCTGATCCTGTCGGACGCGCGGATCGACGGTCGCCGCGTCGACCTGGTGGTCGATACCGGAGCGCAGTCGAGCGTCGGCAATATCGCGTTGATGAAGCTGATCGAAGGGCGGCGGCAGAATAGCGCGCCCTTCGTCCCCGCCATGCTAGGCGCGATCACCGGCGAGGACGTGCCGGCCCGGCGCACCGCGATCAAGAAGATCACGATCGAAGGGATCAACATCGCCGACCTGCCGGTCTCCTTCGCCGATTCGCATGCGTTCACCGCGCTGGGCCTCGACAAGCGCCCGGCGCTGCTGCTCGGCATGGACAGCCTGTCGCTGTTCGACCGGGTGGAGATCGATTTTCCGAACCGGCGCGTCGTGCTCGACATGCCCGACGGCGCCCGGCGCGAGACGCGGCAGCGGTTCGCCGACGCCGGTTGGCGGCGCAGCCTGTAGCCCCTTGCCGCCGCTTACGGTCGCCGCCATAGCGGCCGTATGCCCGTGGCGCCCATCCTCGAATTCGCCGGCCAGTCGTTCGTCGTCCTGGCCGACCGCGCGCTGTTCTGGCCGCGCCACGGTGCGCTGATCGTTGCCGACCTGCACCTCGAAAAGGCGAGCTGGTACGCCGCGCACGGCCAGCCGCTGCCGCCCTATGACAGCCACGACACGCTCGATCGCCTCGCCCGGCTCGCGGCCGAAACCGGCGCGCGCGCGCTGTGGTGCCTGGGCGACAGCTTTCACGACCGCGATGCCGCGGCGCGCATCGGTCCCGCGGTCGCCGAGCGGCTCGGCGGGCAGGCCGCCGCGACCCGTATCCTGTGGGTCGCAGGCAATCACGACGGGCTTTCGGGTGGCATGTGGGGCGGCGAGGTTGCCGACGAGCTGGTCGTCGACGGCATCGTTCTGCGCCATGCCAGCGAGCGCGGCGAGGAGCGCCCCGAAATCTCGGGTCATTTCCATCCCAAGCTGCGCCGCACGGTGCGCGGCCGCATGGTGTCGCGGCCCTGCTTCGCGGGCGACGAAAAGCGGCTGATTCTGCCCGCTTTCGGCAGCCTGACCGGCGGCCTCGACGTCGACAGCACCGCGATCGCGGCGAATTTTTCCGGGCGCTACCGCGCGATGCTGGTGGCCAACGGCCGCCTGCTCGACTTTCCATGCGGCGAAACGGCGCGCGTCTGACGCTACGGCAAGCCGGCAAGGCGCCCGGGCTCAAGGGCCAACCCCCAAGGAATCCGCGCTTTTCCCAGTGTGGCACAAATACATCACCCCGGCGAAACAATGCCGGAATGCCGCCGCGCTCGCTGGAACGGCGGCGCCATTTCGATATGTTCGCGCGGCAACGAAAAAAAGAAATCTTGAGAGGAGTGCCTGAGATGAAATATTCTTCCCTTCACTGCGCTCGCCTTTTGCGTAGCAGCGCGCTCGGCGTCTCGCTCGCGGTGGCGATCGGGTCCGTGCCCGCCTTTGCCCAGGATGCGACCGACGACAGCAGCGCGCAGGACGCGGCGCCGCAAGACAGCGCCTATGACGATAGCAATGTCATCATCGTCACCGCCCAGGGCCGCGCGCAAGCGCTGTCCGACGTTCCGGTCGCCATCTCGGCGGTCGGCGCGGAGGTGATGCAGAACAGCGGTGCAAACGACATCCGCCAGCTGAACCAGGTCGCCCCGTCGCTGCTCGTGTCGTCGACCGGCTCGGAAGCCAATGGCTCGGCGCGCATCCGCGGCATCGGCACCGTCGGCGACAACCCCGGCCTCGAAAGCTCGGTCCCGGTGTTCATCGACGGCGTCTATCGATCGCGTTCGGGCATCGGCCTCAACGAACTCGGCGAAATCGACCGGGTCGAGGTGCAGCGCGGTCCGCAGGGCACGCTGGGCGGCCGCAACTCGTCGGCGGGCCTGATCAGCATCTATTCGAAGAAGCCCGAGTTCGAGTTCGGCGGCACCGGCGAAATCACCTATGGCAATTATGATTATTGGCGCCTGGCCGGCGGGGTGACGGGCCCGATCAGCGACACGCTCGCCGCGCGCCTCGACGGCGTGTGGGTCAAGCGCGACGGCTTCTATCGCGACACCACCAACAACACCGACGTGAACGACCGCGACCGGTATTTCCTGCGCGGGCAATTGCTGTTCGAGCCCACCGACGCGCTGTCGGTGCGGCTGATCGCCGATTATACCTATCGCAACGAGAAATGCTGCGCGGCGACCTATGTCGACAACAGCGTCAATCCCTATATCGGCAACCTGAACAATCCGGGCGTGCCGGTCACCGCCACGACGAACAACATCGTCCAGGTGCTCGCCGACCTTGGCCAGCCGCTGAGCGCGTTCAACCAGGGATATGGCCGCGACATCTCGGTCAGCCCGGGCCGCAGCTTTGCCGGCAAGACCAAGGACTACGGCTTTTCGGGCCAGATCGACTATGACTTCGGCGGCGCCAAACTGACGTCGATCACCGCGTACCGCGAATATCGGTCGAGCCAGGCGTCGGACACCGACTATGGCGCGGTCGACATTCTCTATCGCGCGCCGAGCGACGACGCCTATCGCCAATTCCACACCTTTACCCAGGAGCTGCGCCTGCAGGGCGAGGCGTTCGACGGCAAACTCGACTGGCTCGTCGGCGGTTTCTATGCCAACGAGAAGCTGACGGTGCGCGACAATCTGCGCTTCGGCAACGACTACGGCCGCTTCGCCAACTGCCGCATCATCTCGGGCGGCGGGCTCGCCGGTCTCTATTCGCCCAACAGCCCGCTGTGCGTCTTCCCGGGCGTCGGCCCGGCGACGATCGCGGGGGCGAGCGGCGCATCGGGCCCCGACATCGTCGCGGCGTTTACGGCGCTCGATGGCCTCAACGACCTCGGCAGCATCGACGATCGCTATTATCAGAACGGCACCAACTGGGCGCTGTTCACGCATAATATCGTCCACATCACCGACACGCTCGATCTGACGCTTGGCCTGCGCTACACGCACGACAAGAAGAAGTTCGCGGCCAGCTTCAGCAACGACAACAGCGTCTGCACCACGGTCCAGGGCCTCGTGCTCGACGACCTGACGAGCGACACGTCGAATGCGACCGCAAAGGCGCTGGCCGGCGCGCTGATCGGGCTGAGCTGTCAGGGCAATTCGACCGCCGAGCTCAATGGCGTGTCGATCAACGACCAGCGCAGCGAGGATGAATGGACCGGCACGGCGATCCTGTCCTGGAAGCCGACTCCCGACCTTCTGACCTATGCGAGCTTCGCCCGCGGGTACAAGGCCGGCGGCTTCAACCTCGACCGCTCGGCGCTCAAGTCGCCGATCGTGCCTTTCGCGGCATCGGGCGGCGCGCAGGCGCTGGTCGGCAACCTCCAGTTCGATCCCGAACTGGTCGACAGCTATGAAATCGGCGCCAAATACGCCACCGGGCCGTTCAGCCTGGGCCTGACCTTCTTCCGGTCCGATTTCAGCAACTTCCAGCTCAACACCTTCAACGGCAGCGTGTTCATCGTCCAGACGATCAACGGCTGCGGTGGCGACCTGACAGGCGGCGGCGATGCCGACACCGACACGAGCGCCGCCACCGGTACCTGTGCCGCCGACGATGTGAGCTGGGGCGTCCGCGCCCAGGGGTTCGAACTCGAAGCCTCGCTGGTTCCCGCGCCCGACTTCCGCGTGTCGGCGGGCCTGACCTATTCGCGGACCAAATTCGCGAAGGATCTGGTCGGGAACAAGCAGGGCGACCCGCTCGACCCGGCGCTGCGCAAGCTGCCCGGCGACAATCTGTCGAACGCGCCCGAACTGGTCGCGACCGGCAGCCTGACCTGGACCCCGCCGATCGGCAGCAGCGGGCTCACTGGCCTGCTCTATATCGATGGCCGCATGACCAGCGATTACAACACCGGGTCGGACCTGTTCCCGCAGAAGGAACAGGACGGCTATGCGCTGGTCAACGCGCGCATCGGCGTGCGCGGGCCCGACCAGGGCTGGGCGATCGAGCTGTGGGCGCAGAATCTGTTCAACAAGCAATATGCGCAGGTCGCGTTCAACTCGCCGTTCCAGGCGGGTGCGAGCTCGGCGCCCTTCACCGACCCGCAATATCCGGGCGGACGCCAGATCTTTTCGCAGTTCCTGGCCGAACCGCGGACCTATGGCGTGACGCTGCGCGGCAAGTTCTGACGCGCCCGTACGGGTAAGATCGCCGCCCGCCTGCCGTTGTGCAGGCGGGCGGCTTCTTTTTTTGGGCTGGTCTTTTTTGTTCGCCCCCGCATAGGCTCGACCGATGTTCGCGATCGACTCCCTGCTCGTTAAAATCGCCCTGATCGGCGTGATCGGTATCGGCGCACAGTGGATCGCCTGGCGCACCGGACGCCCGGCGATCGCGCTGATGCTGATCGCCGGCATCGTCGCGGGGCCGGTGCTGGGGCTGATCCGGCCCGAACAGGATTTCGGGGCGCTGCGCGAACCGATCATCAAGCTGGCGGTCGCGGTGATCCTGTTCGAGGGCGGGCTCAGCCTGAAATTCCGCGAGCTGCGGCAGGCGGGCTACGCGGTCGCGCTACTCGTGTTCGTCGGCGTCCCCGTCGGCTGGGCGCTCGGCACCGCCGCCGCCTATTATGGCGCGGGGCTGTCGCTCGAGCTGTCGGCGCTGTTCGGCGGGGTGATGGTGGTCACGGGGCCAACGGTGATCGGTCCGCTGCTGCGTACATTGAATATCGCGCCGCGCGTCAAGAACATGCTGAAGTGGGAAGGGATCGTGAACGACCCGATCGGCGCGCTGCTCGCGGTCGGCATCTATTCCTATATCACCCACGGCGGCGCCGACGCGAACAGCATCGGTATCGTCACCGACGTCGTCGCGGCAAGCCTGCTCGCGATCCTGATCGGCGGCGCGGCGGGCTATGCGCTGACCTGGGCCTTCCCGCGCGGATGGGTTCCCGAATATCTGAAGGCGCCGGTGCTGCTTACCACCGTGATCGCGGTCTTCGTCCTGTCCGACCTGATCATGCACGAAACCGGGCTGATCACCGTGACCGTGATGGGTGTGGTGATGGCGAACCGCGAAACCTATTCGAGCCATACGCTCCAGCGGTTCAAGGAGGATCTGACCGTCCTGCTGGTGTCGGGCGTCTTCATCATCCTGTCGGCGACGCTCGACTGGACCGTGGTGTCCAATTTTCAGGCGCGGTTCCTGATCTTCCTGCTCCTGCTGCTGTTCCTCGTGCGGCCGCTGACGATCATGATCGCGCTGCTCTTCACGCGCATCCCGTTCAAGGAGCGTCTGTTCGTCGCGTGGATCGCCCCGCGCGGCATCGTCGCGGTCGCGGTCACCGGCCTGTTCGCGCTGCGCCTGGCCGACTATGGTATCCCGGGCGCGGAGGCGCTGGTACCGCTGTCCTTCGGGGTCGTCATCGCGACGATCTTTGCGCATGGCTTTACAGCGGCGCCCTTTGCCCGCTGGCTGGGCCTCGACCGCGGCAAGGGCGACGGCGTCCTGCTCGTCGGGGCGAACAGCTGGACGATCGCCTTTGCCGAATTCATCAAGAAGCAAGATCGCGACGTCCTGGTCGCCGACGCGAGCCAGCTGGCGCTGCGCCGCGCCCGGCGCGTCGACCTGCCCATCTATCACGGCGACATATTGGACGAGGCGCATGAGGATCACCTCGACATGGGCCAGTTCCAGCAGCTGATCGCCGCGACCGACAACGACGCCTATAACGCGCTGGTCTGTAGCGAGCTGGCACCCGAGATCGGCCACGACCGCGTCAGCCGGGTAATCGGCGAATCGCGGCAGGGCAGCCAGCGGCGCGGCCGCGTCTTCACGCTGGGCGCCACCCCGATCGAGGAACAGCTCGACCGGCTGCAGGCGGGCTGGACCTTCAGCCGCACCAAGGTGACCGAGAAATTCACCTATTCGGATTATGCCGCGCGGATGAAGGCGGGCGGCGGCGACAGCCTGGCGGTCGTGCGCCCGTCGGGCGATCTTGTCATCTTTGCCAAGCACCAGCGTCCGACGGTCGATGCCGGCGACACGATCTGGTCCTTCGTGCCGCCCGAAGACCCAAAGGCGCGCATGGAGGCGCGCGAGGCGCCATAGTCTTGCGCTTTGGGCATGATCGGCTTTGAATGACGTTCTTTTGAAAATGTGACCCCGCGAAAGCGGCAGCACAGGACTTGTTTCGTCGACGACGCCCGGCGCGCTACCTCGCGCGGGCCGCCTGGTGCGCGATATCGGTCATCAGCTTGCGAAAGAGCACCGCACCCGGTGTCCCCGACGCCTTGAGCGCGCGTTCGCAGTCGAGCAGGCGCGTCATCAGCCGCGCGACGCGGACCGAATCCCATAGGTGAAGCTGCGCGGTCACCGCGCCCTGTTCCTTCCAGAACACGCCACTGCTCTTTGCCGAAACGACCGTCGCGGGATGCGCGCCCGCATCGACCTCGGCGCGCAGCCGGGCCAGCTGTGCCGCGCGGATCGCGAGGGCGCGGATGATCCGGATTTCCGCCACGCCCACCGCCGCGGCGCGGGCGAGCATGTCGGGCAGGTCGCGCAGCTTGCCGCCGAGCGCGACGTTGATGCACTCGCTGACATCCTCTTCGTGCGTCGCGGCGCCCAGCGCGGCGATATCGGCGGCCGTTACCTGCCGCTGCCGGTCGCGGTCCGCGTCGAGATAGAGCGCCATTTTTTCGAGCTCGCGGCGCATCAATGCCTGGTCGCCCGATACCAGGTCGACGAGCAGCTGCGCCTCTGCATTGGCGAGGCGCAACCCCTGTTCCTTCGCCACGACGATCGCGATGCCGACGAGCGCCCGGCGGTCGGGCTGGTAACAGATTGCGGCGACCGCAGCGTCCGAGCCTTCGACCAGCTTGACCAGTTTCGACCGCGCGGTCACCGACGCGCCGGTTGCGATCACGGGATTGATCCCGCTGTCGGCGGCGAGCAGCGCCTCGACCGCGGCAAGGCAATCGTCCCCGCTGCCCGAGATTTCGAGCCGGATTACCCGCGTGCCGGCAAAGAGCGACAGCGAGGCGGCTTCGGCGGCAAGCAGCGCGCCATCCTGTGCGAGCTGCGAAGAGGAAAGGTCGAGACGTTCCGCCTCCTTGCCCGCAAGCGCGACGAGCTTCGCCGCGATTGCGTTCATGGTCGCGCCGTCAGGACCGGTCAGCAGGATGAACCGGAGCGCGGGATCGAGCTGCCGCAGGCGTTCAAGCTCGGCGGGCTTGACCGACTTCATCAGCGATCGGCGGGCGGAGCAACGCCGGGCGCGGCCGCCGGGCCGCCGCGGTTCGCATAGACGGCGAGCCGCGCGACGATCTGGTCGGCGACGCCGGAGGCCAGTCGTTCGAGCGAACTGTTTTCGGCCGCGATCGTCGCATATTCGCTGCCCACCACGTCGATACCAGCATCCTGCGCGGCGGTCGCGTCGAGCAGCACCTGCCCCGTCTGTCCGTCGACGAGCTGGTAGCGCGCCCGCAGCGTCCGCCGCTCGCGCGTGACCGCATCGTCCGATCGTACGCCGAAGCCGGTGATCGAGCCTTCGAGCCGCACGTCGAGCCGGTAGCGATTGCCCTCGCCCTGTCCGTGCTGCGCCGCGACGAAACGGTCGCGCAGCGCGTTGCGGACCAGCCAGCCGGCGTGCCCCTCGATCGGCGCGACATCGATGTCCGCGAGCATCGTCGCGACGCCGCCCGCGCTGCCGTTCGCATAGAGCGGCTTCAGCCCGCAGCCGGCGAGCGGGAGCGACAGGGCGATCAGGCAGGAGACGAGAGACGGGCGCATCTTAAGGGACAATATTCACCAGACGGTCGGGAACCACAATCACCTTCTTCGGCGCCGCGCCGGCGAGCAGTTCGGCGATGCGCGGGCGCGCCAGCGCTGCGGCCTCGACGGCGTCCCGATCGAGCCCCTTGGCGAGCGTCAGCTCGTCGCGGCGCTTGCCGGCGACCTGGATCACGATCGTCACCTCGTCGTCGGCGAGCAGCGCCGAATCGGCGGCGGGCCACGCCGCGTCGGCGATCATCGCGCTGTCGCGCTGCGCCTGGGGCAGCGCCGCCCACGCCTCTTCGGCGAGGTGCGGCATCATCGGCGCGACGAGGCGGATCAGCGTCGCGCACGCGTCGGCGCGCGTCGCCGACGGTTTCGCCTTTTCGATGTCGTTGGCGAGCGCGTGAATCTTGGCGACCGCCTTGTTGAAGCCCAAGGCTTCGATATCGGCCGCGACCCCCGCGATCGCGCGATGAAGCAGCTTAGCAAGAGCGATATCCTCGCCCCCGTCGCCGCGGTTTTCGGTTTCGCCGAACAGGCGCCACAGACGCTGGACGAAGCGCCACGCGCCCTCGATCCCCGCTTCGCTCCACGGCAGGTCACGCTCGGGCGGACTGTCGGACAGCATGAACCAGCGCGCGGCGTCGGCGCCGTACTGGTCGAGGATGGCGTCGGGATCGACGACATTCTTCTTCGACTTCGACATCTTGATCACGCGGCCGACCTCGACCGGCGATCCGTCGGCGACCAGCGTCGCGCCGTCCGCGGTGCGCGTCACCTCGTCGGGAGTGAAATAGAGCGGGGCGACGCCCTCGCCCTGATCGCGGCTGTAGGTTTCGTGCGTGACCATGCCCTGCGTGAACAGGCTGGCGAACGGCTCCTTCACCTCGATCATCCCGATGCGTTCGAGCGCGCGCGTCCAGAAGCGCGCGTAGAGCAGGTGCAGGATCGCATGCTCGATGCCGCCGATATACTGGTCGACGGGCAGCCAGCGCGCGATCACCGCGGGGTCGAACGGCTTGTCCGCCGGGGAACTGGCGAAGCGCAGGAAATACCAGCTCGAATCGACAAAGGTGTCGAGCGTGTCGGTTTCGCGCACCGCCGCGCCGCCGCACGACGGGCAGGCGACATGCTTCCACGTCGGATGGCGATCCAGCGGATTGCCGGGGACCGAAAAATCGACGTCGTCGGGCAGGGCGACGGGAAGCTGGTCCTTCGGCACCGGGACGACGCCGCACGCGTCGCAATGGATGAAGGGGATCGGCGTGCCCCAATAGCGCTGGCGCGAAACGCCCCAGTCGCGCAGGCGCCACACCGTCGTACCCTTGCCCCAGCCCTCATGCTCGGCGCGCGCGATCACCGCGGCTTTCGCCTCGTCGATCGACATGCCGTTCAGGAAATGGCTGTTCACGAGCGGGCCGGTGCCGACCCAGGCCTCGTCGCCCGCAAAATGCTGGTCGGCCTCATCCCCGTCGGCGATGACGCGATAGACCGGCAGGTCGTATTTGCGCGCGAAGTCGAGGTCGCGCTGATCGTGCGCGGGAACGCCGAAGATCGCGCCGGTGCCATAATCCATCAGCACATAGTTCACGACCCACACCGGCAGATGCCAGTTCGGATCGAGCGGATGTTCGACCGCCAGCCCGGTGTCGAAGCCCATCTTTTCGGCGGTTTCCAATTGTTCCGCCGACGTACCCTGGCGCCGGCACTCCTCGATGAAGGCGGCGAGGCGCGGCGAATCCTTGGCGAGTGTCTCGGCGAGCGGATGGTCGGGCGAGATCGCGGCGAAGCTCGCGCCATAGATGGTGTCGGGACGCGTCGTGAAGACGTCGAACCCCGGCGCACCGCCGACCAGCTTGAACGAAAATTCGAGACCCTGCGACTTTCCGATCCAGTTTTCCTGCATCAGCCGCACTTTTTCGGGCCATTGGTCGAGACCCTTCAGCCCTTCGAGCAACTCGTCGGCGAAGTCGGTGATCTTCAGGAACCACTGCGACAGTTTCTTCTTTTCGACGAGCGCGCCCGAACGCCAGCCGCGCCCGTCGATCACCTGCTCGTTGGCGAGCACGGTCATGTCGACCGGATCCCAATTGACGTAGCTTTCCTTGCGCGCGACGAGCCCCGCGGCGTGGAAATCGAGGAACAGCGCCTGCTCCTGCCCATAATAGTCGGCATCGCAGGTCGCGAGTTCGCGACCCCAGTCGATCGCGAGACCGAGTCGCTTCAGCTGCCCGCGCATCGTATCGATATTGGCGCGCGTCCAGCCGCCCGGATGCACGCCCTTTTCCATCGCGGCATTTTCGGCGGGCATGCCGAAGGCGTCCCAGCCCATCGGGTGCAGCACGTCGTGCCCGGTCATCCG
>Ga0189279_100206_pt1 | contig 17779 bp, 19 predicted proteins | sample N26B6minimetaG_FD_130324 | JGI IMG/M metagenome (GOLD analysis project Ga0189279, IMG submission 130324) | Marine microbial communities from the Costa Rica Dome - N26 B6 mini metaG | ecosystem: Environmental > Aquatic > Marine > Oceanic > Photic zone | place: Costa Rica: the Eastern Pacific... | reverse complement strand
CGCTGCGGGTGGTCGCGGTTGGCGAAGCGATCGGCGATCCCGACGAGGGCGACGATCGCCATCCAGCCCTGCACCAGCCGCACCACCATGAAAAGGGTCACGACGCCTTCGGGCGGCGGCCCTTCGCCCGGCGCGGCCCACACCGCCCACGCGACATAGCCATAGGCCGCGACGGCAGCGGCCGCAGCCGCCGGCCAGCAGCGTGCAACCGCATCGAAAAGCACCGGACGGACGCGCAGCAGCCAGCCGATGAAGAAGGGTACAAGATAATGGAGATGGTTCGGCCCGTCGTCGACCAGCGCGTGCGTCTCGCGATGGCCTGGAAACGCGAAGAGGATGGCCAGCCACACCGCAAGCGGCACGATCAACAGCCCCCAGCCGGCGAGCAGCCGCACCGCACCGTCGGCAAACCGTGCCCGCGTCCGCTCGGGGATCGCGGCCAGCAGGATCGCCGCGAGCAAGGTGTAGGCATAAAGATAGACGACGAACCACAGATGCTGCCACGTCGGCAGGACGATCCCGTCCAGCGAACCGAAACGGAAATAGTCGGCCAGCCAGAAATGCAGGAAGCCACCGACATAGCCGTGCTGGGTGACAAGCTCGATCCACGGCTGCACCGGGATGACGACGATCATGCCAAAGGCGAGCGGGATGAGCAGCCGCGCGCTGCGCGAGCGCAAGAAGGAGCCAATGCCGCCGAGCTTTGCGAACAACGCCGCGCTGGCGTAACCCGAGACGAGGAAGAGCAGAGGCAACCGCCAGCTGTTCGTCGCCATCATCGGGATTTGCACCCAGTCCATCGGTTGCGGCGTTTTGACGTGCCACCCCCAGGGCACAAAATACATGCCGATATGATAAAAGATCAGCAGCGCGAACGCGCCGATCCTCAGCCAGTCCATCCCATAATGCCGTGTCGTCCGCGTCACCTTCGATCTCCTTTGCCGGGGCCACGTCGAGCGGCTAAGCGATGGGACGGACGCGGGGCGAGAGCGGCGGGACGAATGGCGGAGCGACAGTGACGGACGAGCAGCGGTCAGGGACGAGCGGCGGCGGAGCGGGGACGAGCGGACTCAGCGCGCGGACGCTGACCCTGTTGCTGCTCGCGGCCATGTTCCTTTTCGGCGTCGTCCGCATCGCCGCCAACGTCTATTCCTATATCGCCGACCGCCAAGGCGCGGGCCTCGCAACATCGCCGACGATCGCGTGGCTGCTCGAGGGGTGCAGCCTCCTCGCCTGGGCGGTGATGATGATCCCCTGCTGGTTCAGCGTGCGCCATATCCGCCCGCCGCGCTTCGGGCTCGCCGCCACCGCGACGATCCACGCGTTGCTCGCGATCCCGGTCTCGCTCGGTCATATCGCGTTGATGGTGGCCTTTCGCACCGCGGCGTGGTGGGCGATCGGGGACACCTATCACTTTACCTCGCCCGACGGCAGCCCGCTGCTCTATGAAATGCGCAAGGACGTGTCGGCCTATGTCGAGCTCGTCTTCATCCTCTTCCTCGTCCAGTGGCTCGTGGCGCGCTATGCGGCTCCGCCGGCTTCGGCGACGGCGCGCCCGACGCTCGCGGTCGGCGATGGCTCGGTCACCCATCACCTCCCTGTCGACCAGATCGAGCATGTGGCGGCGGCGGGCAATTATGTCGAGATTGCATGGAAAGGGCAGCGTCTGCTCCACCGCGCGACGCTGAGCGCGATCGAGGCCGAACTCGCGGGCGCGGGCTTCGCGCGCATCCACCGGAGCCGCCTCGTCCGCAGGGCGGCGATCCGCCGCGTCGTCACGCAGAAAAGCGGCGACTTCGACATCGAGATGGACAGCGGCGAGACGCTGCGCGGCAGCCGGCGCTATCGGCCGAATATTGAGGGCTGATGCGCGCTATTCGCTGTCGGGCAATTGCTCCTCGACCAGCGGCGCAAGGCCCTTCGCGATCACCGCCACGCCTTTGGCATTGGGGTGCATATGGTCGCCGAGCATCAGCGAGGGGTCGGTCACCACATTGTCGAGGATGAAGGGATAGAGGCTTGCGTCATATTTGGCCGCAAGCTCGGCATAGATCGGATTGAATTTCCGGGCGTAATCGGCGCCGAGATTGGGCGCGGCGACCATGCCGGTGAGCAGCACCGGAATGTCGCGACGCTTGAGCTCGGCCAGCATCGCGTCAAGATTGGCGCGCGTCTGGGCCGCGTCGATCCCGCGCAGCATGTCGTTGCCGCCGAGCCCGAGCAGCACGAGCGCGGGCTTGGTCTTCGCATTGTCGAGCACGAAGCGCAGCCGCTGACGCCCGGCCGCGGTCGTGTCGCCCGACACGCCGGCATTCTGCACCCGCGCCGCGACGCCGTCGGCGACGAGCGCGGCCTGAAGCTGCTGGGCAAGGCCTTCCTTCGGTCCAAGCTGATATCCTGCATAGAGGCTGTCGCCAAAGGCGACGACCAGCGGCGCATCGTCGGGAATCGCGGCCTTCGCATCGGCCCGTTCGCTCTTCGCCGCAGGCGCATCGGCACTGCCGCACGCGGCAAGCGGTTGGCAAAGCGCCACGGCGCAACCATATATGAAGGCCGAACGCCATCCGGCGGTTTTCATATCCAAAGGGTCCTTCCTTGTCCGACGCGCTCCGACCTTCGCCAGGCCTGGCGATCGCCGCCCATAATGTGACGCTGACGCTTGGGAGCGACAAGGCCCCCGTCGAAATTTTGCGCGGCGTCGATCTGGAGGTCGCGGCCGGCACCTCGGTCGCGCTGCTCGGCCCGTCGGGGTCCGGAAAAAGCTCGCTGATGGCGGTGCTCGCGGGACTCGAACGCGCGGACGGCGGCCGTATCGAGGTGGCCGGGCTCGATTTCGGCGCGATGGACGAAGACGCGCTCGCGCGGGCGCGCCGCGGCCGCATCGGCATCGTGCTCCAGGCGTTTCACCTGCTGCCGACGATGACCGCGCTCGAAAATGTCGCGGTCCCGCTCGAGCTTGCGGGACATGCCGATCCCTTCGGGCGCGCGGCGGCCGAGCTCGAGGCGGTCGGCCTCCACCATCGCCTGACGCATTATCCCGCCCAGCTTTCGGGCGGCGAACAGCAACGCGTCGCGATCGCCCGCGCAATGGCGAGCGAACCCGCGATCATCTTTGCCGACGAGCCGACCGGCAATCTCGACACCGCGACCGGCCACGCGATCATCGACCTGATCTTCGCGCGCCGTGCCGCACTCGGCGCGACGCTGCTCATCATCACCCACGACCCCGAACTCGCCGACCATTGCGACCGCGTCGTCACGATGCACGACGGGCGGATCGAGGAACGGTCGCGCAGCTGATGCTCCCGCTCGCGACCCTCTGGCGCATCGCCCGCCGCGATCTCGCGACGCGCATCCGCGGGCTGCGGCTGCTCGCGGTGTGCCTGTTCCTCGGCGTCGCGACGCTCGCCGCGATCGGCAGCCTGACGCGCGGCATCACCTCCGAACTCGAAACCCGCGGACAGACGATCCTCGGCGGCGACGTCGAATTCGAACTGCCGCAGCGCGAAGCCACACCCGCCGAAATGGCCGCTTTCCGCCGTGCCGGAACGACGTCGGCGACGGTGCGAATGCGCGCGATGGCAACCGTGCCCGGCGGCGATGCCCTGCTCGCCGAGCTGAAAGCGGTCGACGCCGCCTATCCGCTCTATGGCACCATGCGGCTGGCGGCCGGCTCGCGGCGCGGACCCCCGCCACCGGGGCGCGTGTGGATCGGCGCCGATCTCGCCTCGCGACTGGCGCTGAAAGCCGGATCGCGCGTGAAGTTCGGCGAAAAAGCGTTCGTTGTGGACGGCATCATCGCCGACGAGCCCGACCGCCTCGGCGAAGGATTCACGCTCGGGCCGGTCGCGATCATCGGCATCGACGACCTGCCCGCGACGCAGTTGATCCAGCCCGGCAGCCTCTATGAAAGCAAATATCGCGTTCGTCTGCCCGGCGGCGCCAATCCCGCCGCGGTCGGCAAGCGGCTGTCGGCCGAATTCCCCGACGCCGGCTGGGACGTCAACGACCGCAGCAACGGCGCCCCCGGCACGCGGCGCTTCATCGAACGCATGGGCCAATTCCTCGCGCTCGTCGGGCTCGCGGCGCTGGTGATCGCCGGCATCGGTGTCGGTAACGGCGTCGCCAGCTATCTCGCGGGCAAGCGGCCCAGCCTCGCGACGCTGAAGGTGCTCGGGGCCGACAGCGGTACGGTGATGCGCATCTATGCGTTGCAGATCCTGACGGTCGCGGCGGCAGCGATCGGCGCGGGACTGGTCGCCGGGGCGCTGGCGCCGACCGTGATTACCGGGGTCGCGGGCGACGTGCTGCCGGTGAAGCCCGGCCTCGCCGTCTATCCGCTGCCGCTCGCGGTCAGTGCAGCCTATGGCCTGCTCATCGCGATCGTCTTCGCCCTGCCGCCGCTCGCGGCAGCGCGGCAGGTGCCCGCCGCCGGGCTGTACCGCGCCACCATCGACGGCATGGCGCGCCCCGAAAGGCGGACGGTGATCGCCGTCGGCGCCGCGCTCGCCGCAATCGTCGCGCTCGCGGTCGGCACCGCGCGCGAGCCGCTGTTCGCGCTCGGCTTCATCGGCGCGGCGGCTGCGCTACTGGCTATCCTTGTCGGGCTCGGCTGGCTGGTGCGGCGCCTCGCGAGCCGGCTGCCGCGCCCCAAGCGCCCGCTGCTACGCCTCGCGCTCGCCAACCTCCACCGCCCTGGCGCGGCGACCGGGGCGCTCGTCGTCGCGCTCGGCCTTGGCCTCACGCTGTTCGTTACCCTCGCCGCCGTCCAGACGAGCATCACGGCGGAGATCGCGCGCACCGTGCCGCAGCGCGCGCCGAGCTTCTTCATCCTCGACATTCCGCGCGATGGTGCGGCGCAATTCCGGTCGCTCGTCACGCAGGCGGATCCGAAAGCCGAGGTCAACATGATTCCGGCGCTGCGCGGCAGCATCACCGAATTTGGCGGCCAGCGCGTCGACGAACTCGAAACCCTGCCCGAAGGTGCGTGGGTGCTGCGCGGCGACCGCGGGCTGACCTACAGCCCCGTCCTGCCGAAGGGCAGCACACTGACCGGCGGTACGTGGTGGCCAGCCGACTATCAGGGGCCGCCCCTCGTCAGCGTCGAACAGGATGTCGCGCAAACGCTGGGCCTCAAGATCGGCGACACGCTGACGGTCAATGTGCTGGGGGTCGAGGTGCAGGCGAAGGTCGCCTCGTTCCGCACCGTCGAGTGGGACAATTTCGGACTCAACTATGTCCTCGTCTTCTCGCCCGGCGCCTTCGCCGCGGCGCCGCACAACATGGTCGCGACGGTGGCGGTCAGCCCGCGCGCCGAGACCGAACTCGCCCGCAGCCTTCCCCGCGCCTTCCCCTCGGCCTCGCTGATCCAGGTACGCGACGTGGTATCGCAGGTCACGACGCTGCTCACGCAGATGAGCCACGCCATCGCTGCGGCCGCGAGCATCGCCATCCTCGCCGGCATCGCGGTGCTCATCGGTGCGATCGCCGCGAGCCGCGAACGCCGCGTCTATGACAGCGTGATCCTGAAGCTGCTCGGCGCGACGCGCGGGCAGATCTTGGGCGCGCAGGGCGTGGAATACGGCCTGCTCGCGGCGATCCTCGCGCTGCTGTCGCTCGCGCTCGGCCTCGCGGCGGCGTGGTATGTCGTGACGCAGATCTTCGACTTCACCTTCGCCCCCGACCCGGTGATCGTCGGCCTGACGCTGCTTGGCGGCGCCGGCCTGTCCTTTCTGATCGGGATAGCCGGAAGCTGGCCGCTCCTTTCAGCGCGCCCGGCGCGCGCGCTCAGGAGCCTCTAGTCGATGATCCGCACCACCGCCGAGAGTGCGGCCAATCCCAGCACAACGGCGACCATCGCCTGCCAGACATGCGGCGGCACGCGGCCGAAATGGCTGCCGCCGACGCGATTGCCGAGCCACATCGGCGGAAAGAGCAGCAGCGCGAACAGAAACAGCCTGGCGGTCGCGATCCCGACCCACAGCGCCGCAAGCGTTCCGGCAATCGCGGTCAGGAAAAAAATGAGGAGCATCGATGCACGCGCTACCCTGGGGTCGAGCGAGCGGCGCAGGTAGAAAGGCACCACGGGCGGTCCGGGCATCGCCGCAAAGCCGGTCAGCAACCCCGAGGCGATCCCGGTGCCGAACACCGCCCCGCGGCCCGGCCGGTGCCCCTCGGGCTGCTTGGGCAGCAGCACGGCGACGAAGGCGCCAACGGCAACCGCGGTAATCAGCAGCCGCGCGACATCGGGCCGCGTCACATCGAGCACCGCCATTCCGAGCGGCGTCGTCGCCATCGCCGTCAGGCCGATAGGGATCGCCGTCGCCCGGTCGGCATCGGCATGGATCAACCCGATCCCCACCGGCCCGATCAACAGTTGCAGCAGAATGCCGAGCACGACCGCCTGCGCCGGCGGAATGATCAGGCCGAGCAGCGGCACGAGGATGATCGCCATCCCGAAGCCCGTAAGCCCGCGCACATAGGCGGCCGCGAAGGTCATCGCCGCCGCCCCGGCAAGCGTCAGCGGCGCGATGCCGAGGATCGCGTGCAGGGCGGTCACCCGGCTCGCGCCTTGGGCCCGATCGTCACCAGCCAAACATCGGGCGGAGTCCGATAGCGGAGCGGCAGGATGCTGGTACCGAGCCCGGCGCCAACGAAGACGCGCTGATCCCCGTCGTGGATATCGCCGCAGGCGAAGCGGTCGCCATAGCGAGAGACATAGCTGATCGCACCAACGAGCGGGAAGCGGATTTGCCCGCAATGGGTATGGCCGGCAAAGATCGCCGCAACCGGTCGCGGCACCGAGGGGACGATGTCGGGACTGTGGGTGAGGAGCAGCGGGACGCCCGGCCCGAGCCGGTCCATCGCCGCAAGCGTCGCCGGGACATCATCGTGCCCTGAATAATCGTCGTCGACGCCGCCGACGATCAGCGGACCGAGCCTGACCGCCTCGTTCTGCAGCACGCGCAGCCCCTGTTGCTCCAATTCGCTGCGCAGCGCGTCGGGCGCGAACCAATGGTCGTGATTGCCCGGCGCGACGACGACGCCGAGCGGCGCGCGCAGCCTCGCAAGCGGCGCGACCGCTTCGGCGGCGGTATAGATGTGCGTCGCGGCGCGCTTTTCGCTGACGAGATCGCCCGCGACCAGCACGAGATCGGGCCGCAACCGGTTGAGATCGGCGACGATCCGCGCGAGCCGCCGGGGCGGCATGTCGGGACCGGCGACGTGCGTATCCGACAGCAGGAGGATGGTGAGCGGCGGCTGCCCCACCGGCCAGCTTGCGACCTCCACCGACGCCTTGCGCACGATCGGATCGCGCGTCGCGTTCCAATAGCCCTTCGCAAGCAGCGCAGTGCCGAGCAGCGCGACGAGCGCCGCCCAGCGTAGCCAGCCGCGCCGCGGGCGGGTGCTCAATCCCTAAGGTCCGGCGGTGTCGCTTCGCCCTTCAGCATCGCGATCGCCTCGGCGAGCGGCAGGATGCGCTGCCCCTCCTGTCCGAGCGTACGGATCGCGACCGTACCCTCGTCGGCTTCGCGCTTGCCGACGACGAGCAGATGGGGGACTTTGGCGAGGCTGTGCTCGCGCACCTTGTAGTTGATCTTCTCATTGCGCAGGTCGGTTTCGACGCGGATTCCCGCGGCCTCCAGCTGCGCCGCCGCATCCTTCGCATAGCCGTCGGCATCGCTGACGATCGTCGCGACCACCGCCTGCACCGGTGCGAGCCAGGTCGGGAAGCGACCGGCGAAATGCTCGATCAGGATGCCGATAAAGCGTTCATAGCTGCCGAAGATCGCGCGGTGGAGCATAACCGGGCGATGGCGCTCGCCATCCTCGGCCACGTAAGAGGCGTCAAGCCGCTCGGGAAGCACTCGGTCGGACTGGATCGTGCCGACCTGCCACGTCCGGCCGATCGCATCGGTCAGATGCCATTCGAGCTTGGGCGCATAGAAAGCGCCTTCGCCCGGCAGTTCCTCCCAGCCATAATCGTCGGTCGCCAGCCCCGCACGCACGACCGCATCGCGCAGTTCGGCCTCCGCCTGGTCCCACATTTCGTCGCTGCCGAAACGCTTGTCGGGGCGTAGCGCGAGCTTGATCGCATAGCCGTCGAAACCCATGTCGCGATAGATGCGGTCGGCGAGCTTGCAGAAGGACTGAACCTCGTCGACGATCTGGTCTTCGCGGCAAAAGATGTGCGCGTCGTCCTGCGTGAACTGGCGCACCCGCATCAGCCCGTGGAGCGCGCCGTGCGGCTCGTTCCGGTGGCAGCAGCCATTCTCGTAGATACGCAGCGGCAGGTCGCGGTACGACTTGATCCCCTGGCGAAAGATCAGGACGTGCGCGGGACAGTTCATCGGCTTCAACGCCATCCATTCGGCGGCGTCGGAGACGAGCGGACCTTCGTCCTCGATATTCGGCACCTCGTCGGGGATGACGAACATATTCTCGCGATATTTGCCCCAGTGACCTGACGCCTCCCACTGGCGCGCGTCCATCACCTGCGGCGTCTTGACCTCCTTGTAGCCCGCGCCGTCGATCGCGCGGCGCATATAGGCCTCCAGCTCGCGCCACACGATATAGCCGTGCGGGTGCCAGAAAACGCTGCCATGTGCCTCTTCCTGCAGGTGGAACAGGTCCATTTCGCGCCCGAGCTTGCGGTGGTCGCGCTTCGCCGCCTCTTCCAACTTGTGCAGATGCGCGTCGAGCTGTTTCTTGTTGAGCCAGCCGGTGCCATAGATGCGCGTGAGCTGGGCATTGCGCTGGTCGCCGCGCCAATAGGCCCCCGCGACGCGCATCAGCTTGAAGGCCTGGGGGTCGACCTTGCCCGTGCTCGCAAGGTGCGGGCCGCGGCACATGTCGAGCCAGTCGTCACCCGACCAATAGACGGTCAGATCCTCGCCCTCGGGCAGTTCCTTCGCCCACTCGGCCTTGAAGACCTCGCCGTCCTTTTCCCATTTGGCGATCAGCGCGTCGCGGCCCCACACCTCGCGGCGGAGCGGCTTGTCGGCGCGGATGATCTCGCGCATCTTTTCCTCGATCGCGGGCAAATCGTCCATCGAGAAGGGATCGCGGCTCTCGGGCGCCTTCACGTCATAGTAAAAGCCGTCATCGGTCGCCGGGCCAAAGGTGATCTGCGTTCCCGGCCACAACGCCTGCACCGCCTCGGCGAGGATATGCGCATAGTCGTGGCGCACGAGTTCGAGCGCATCGGCCTCGTCGCGGCCGGTAATCAGGGCAAGGTTCGCGTCGGCATCGAGCGGACGCATGATGTCGCGCACTTCGCCATCGACCTTGGCCGCCAGGGCGGCTTTCGCGAGGCCGGGTCCGATGTCGGCGGCAATCTGCGCCGGGGTAGTGCCGCGCACGACTTCTCGGGCAGAGCCGTCGGGAAGGGTGACGCGGATCATGTCGGACATCGAAAAACAGGCCTTTCTGGGCAAAATTTGCCGGGCTCCTTTGCCAGCATGCGATATGGGCGGCAAGGGCTGGTTTCGCAATTCGCGCTTGCAATGATATAGTGTAACATTATGTGGGCCCGCGAGCCCAATCGAGAAAGCGTTTCCCATGTGCCTTCCCTCCCCCCGCGCGCGGCTGTCCGACGCCGTCGGCGTCGGCCTGTCCTTCGCCTGTCTGGTGCATTGTCTTGCGCTCCCCTTGCTGTTGCTGCTCGCGCCTGCGCTGAGTGCCTGGTTGTCGCTGCCCGAATGGACCCATGCCGCGATCCTGCTGCTCGCGACGCCGGCTGCGGCCATTGCGATGTCGGACGGCTGGCGCGGTCACCGGCGCATTGCGCCGGCAGCGCTCGCGGCCGGCGGGCTCACGCTGCTTGTGCTGGGCCTGCTTGCGCACGGCGGATGGCTCGAGGTCGACGATCCCGAGATTGCCGACCGGTGGCTTACATCCGCCGGAGCCATCGGCCTTGCCAGCGCGCACCTTGTCAACTGGCGGATGCGACATCGAGCGAACGAGAGGATTGGCGGCGGCGACCGCCACTAGGACCCTGATCCTGATTGGCGCCCTTGTCTTTGTGTCAACTGACCTTGACAACGGCGCCAAGCTATGTCAATGTTCCTTTACTCATTAACAAGGGAGCTTGACTCATGCCATCCATCCGCCGCGCCCTGCCCTGGATCGCCGCCAGCCTGTTCTTCGCGCTGGCCAGTATCTTCGATCTGATCCCCCGATCGCTGGCGCAGACTATGATCGTGGTCCTTCCGGCGCTCATGGTGACGACGCTGAACGGCAAGCCCTGCACGCGTCGCCGCAAGGTTGCCTGACATGGCAGAGGATGCCGAAGTACCGGGCAATCGCGCGCCCCTTTACTGGGGACTGGCGTTCGTCACGGCCATGTTCGGAGCGGGGTTCGGCGCACGTTTCGCCGGGCTCGGCGGCATCTGGACGATGCTTGTCATGCTGCCGCCGATGCTGCTGCTGATCCCGCTTGTGCGCTCGACCGAACGCGGCGGTGATTTCGGGGGCTGTACGTCCCCCGCGCTCAAAAAATACAATCGGCGCGGACTGATATGGGCCTTCAGCTATGTGGGCGCATTGTTCTTTGCGATTTCAGTCAACAAGGCATGGCAGCCCGAAGGGCCGCTGCTGTGGCTGATCGCGGTGCTGCCGGCGCTGCCGATCGTCTATTTCGTCTGGTCGCTCCATCGCTATCTGGTCGAGGAAACCGACGAATATCTGCGGATGCGCTATGTCGGCCAGGCCCTGTTCGGGCTCGGGCTTCTGCTGATCGTCGCGACCGTGTGGGGTTTCCTCGAAAGCTTCAAGGTCGTGCCGCACGTCGAAAGCTGGATGGTCGTCCCCGTGTGGGCGATCGGCCTCGGTCTCGCGCAGATCGCGCAACGGGTACGCGGTTCGTGAGGAACCGCCTGAAGGTTCTGCGCGCCGAGCGGAACTGGAGCCAGGGCGACCTTGCCGAACGGCTGGAGGTGTCTCGCCAGTCGGTGAACGCGATCGAGACCGGCAAATACGACCCCTCCCTCCCCCTCGCCTTTCGCATCGCCGATGTTTTCGGCCTGCGGATCGAAGAGATATTCCTGAAGGATTGACCCCATGAGAGCATCATTCGTTATCGCGGCGCTCGTTGCCCTGTGCGTCGCCGACCCCATCGTCGGCCACGCCCGCGCGGCCGAGCCGGAAGCGAGTTGTTCCGCACCGCTGGTCGCGGGCAAACGCATTACCGTAAAGGTCGAAGGCAGCGGGCCCGACGTCGTGCTGATCCCGGGCCTGTCCTCGCCGCGCGCGGTGTGGGACACGACCGCCAAGCGTCTGAAAGGACGATACCGGTTGCACCTGGTCGAAGTGCGGGGCTTTGGCGGCGGCGATGCCGGTCCCAATGCAGACGGCCCGGTGCTCGATCCGATGATGAAGGAAGTTGCGGACTATATCGACGATTGCATCACCGACGCCGGCCGTCCTGCGCCCGCGATCATCGGCCATTCGCTCGGCGGGCTGACCGGCCTGATGATCGCGGCCCGCGCGCCGCAAGAGGTCGGCAAGCTGATGGTCGTCGACAGCCTGCCCTTTTTCGGCATGTTGTTCGGTCCGACGGCAACAGTCGAAACCGTCGAACCGCAGGCCGCGACGATGCGGGCGATGATGAGCGCGCGCGACAATGCCGAAGCCGATGCACGGACGCTGCAGATCATGTCGGCGACCGAAACCGGCCGCGCGCAGGTCAAGGCCTGGACGGCGGCCGCCGATGCGAAGGTCGCGGCGCAGTTGATGTACGACGACATGACGACCGATCTTCGGCCCGAACTAGGCGCGATCCTGTCGCCGGTGACGATCGTGTATCCACTCGACGCCAGTGTCCTGTCTGCCGATCGGGTCGACCAACTCTACAAGGGCGCCTTCGCACCGGTGAAGGACGCGACGCTGGTCCGCATCGACGGCAGCCGCCATTTCGTCATGCTCGACCAGCCGGACGCCTTTGCGAAAGCGGTCGATGCGTTTCTGAGCGAGTAGGTATCGCCCGAACACCCTCGTGGATGGCTTCGGTCCGCTCGCCCTGTCGATGCGCGGCCGATGCGCGGTCGATGCGCGCGCGTTCTTGCCGGAATCGCCTGCCCCCGCTAGGGCGGCGGCAACCGGAAAGGAGCCGCCATGTTCAAGCGCCTGTTCGTCGACCACCCAAAGAGCGTCGATGAAAATTACCTCGAGCATTTCGGGGTCGCCTCGCGCTTTGGCCTGACGATGATCTGGGGCGGATTGTGCGCGCTCGTCCATGCGCTCGTCCCGGGCTGGTGCATCACGACGGGCAGCGACACGATCCAGCGGCTCAACAAGATCATGGTCGAACAGCGCCGCGCCAAGGGCCAGGCGGTCGCGCAAATGCAGACCGTCGACTGGGTGATCTGACCGCGCCGTGACCGACCTCGCGCCGCCCGACTATCTCGAAAGAACCGGCCGCCCCCGGCTCGCCTATCGGCATGTGCGCGGCAGCGGGCCGACGATCGTGTTCCTGCCCGGCTATATGTCGGATATGGAGGGTGGCAAGGCGAGCGCGCTCTTCGCCTGGGCCGCCGCCGAGGGTCGGGCCTGCCTGTTGCTCGACTATGCCGGATGCGGCGCATCGGATGGCCTGTTCATCGACCAAAGCCTGCCCGACTGGCGCGGCGACGTGCTCGACCTGATCGATGCGAAGGCCGAGGGGGCGGTGCTGATCGTCGGGTCCTCGATGGGCGGCTGGCTGATGCTGCTTGCGGCGCTCGCGCTGACGCAGCGCGACGGGCCGGCGCGCGTCGCGGGGCTCGTCGGCATCGCGGCCGCGCCCGACTTCACCGACTGGGGCTTTACCAGCGAGGAAAAGGCGATCCTCCAGGCCGAGGGCGAACTGCGCGAAGAGACTCCCTATAGCGACCAACCCTATGTCACGACGCGGCTGTTCTGGCAGTCGGGTGAGGCAAACCGGTTGCTTGGCGGCGACATCCCGCTCGCCTGTCCCGTTCGCCTGCTCCACGGACAGGAGGATGGCGACGTTCCGCCCGACATCAGCCTGCGCCTGGCCGCTGCGCTCGCGAGCGACGACGTACAGGTGACGCTGGTCAAGGGCGGCGACCACCGGCTTTCGCGCGAAAGCGACGTCGCGCTTCTGATCGACACCGTCGCGCGGCTTGCCGCGCCCCATCGCTAACCAAAGGATCGTCCATGGCCCGGAGCGACTTTCGCTTCCACATCACCAAGCGCGTGCGCTATGCCGAAATCGACGCGCAGGCGGTCGTGTTCAACAGCCGCTATCTCGAATATTTCGACATCGGCATCACCGAATATTGGCGCGCCGCGGGCGTCCACGACCGCTGGCCGCACCACGCGAGCCCCGAATTCCACGTCGCGCGGGCCGAAGTCGACTACAAGGCGCCGATCCTTCTGGACGAGGAAATCGATATCTGCGTACGCGCGTCACGCGTCGGACGTTCGTCGATGACCTATATGTTCGAACTGCATGGCAAGGGCCGCGAGGATCTGCGCGCCGGCGGACTTCTGGTCAACGTGCATGTCGGCGAAGCGCGCGGGGCGCCCGCGCCGGTCCCCGATGAATTCGTATCTTTGTTCGAAGCATTTGAAGGATGCGGCCTTCGCGCCTAGATTGGCGCGATGACCAAATATCTCCACACGATGATCCGCGTGTCGGATCCCGATGCCACCATCGATTTCTTCAAGCTCATCGGGCTCGAGGAAGTCCGCCGTTTCGACAATGAAGGCGGCCGCTTCACGCTGATCTTCCTCGCTCCCCCGGGGCAGGAGGGCGTCGCGGAAGTCGAGTTGACCTATAATTGGCCGCCCGAGGACGGCAGCGCCCCCGAGGCCTATGCCGGCGGGCGCAATTTCGGCCACCTCGCCTATCGGGTCGAGAATATCTACGACATCTGCCAGCGGCTGATGGACGCCGGGGTGACGATCAACCGCCCGCCGCGCGATGGCCATATGGCGTTCGTCCGCTCGCCCGACGGCATTTCGGTCGAACTTCTTCAGGACGGATATCTCGATCCCGCAGAACCCTGGGCTTCGATGCCGAACACGGGCAGCTGGTAGCCAAGGCGCCCGGCAGGCGGCATAGTGGGACCAGGACAGCAACCGGCTCCGGCGCGATCGCAGGAGGCCGGCACAAGAGGAGGCTTTCCGTGACGCCGCTGGAAATCATACGCATCCCTGTCCTCAGCGACAATTATGTCTGGCTGGTCCACGATGCCGCCAGCGGCGCAACAATGGTCGTCGACCCCGCGGTCGCCGCGCCGGTGCTCGCCGAAGCGGACGCGCGCGGCTGGACGATCGGGGCGATCTGGAACACCCATTGGCACCCCGACCATACTGGCGGCAATGCCGAGATAAAGGCGAAGACCGGTTGCGAAATCATCGCGCCCGCGGCCGAGCGCGAGCGCATTCCGACCGCCGACCGGCTGGTGCGCGGCGGCGACACGGTCGCCCTCGGCGCGCATGTCGCCGAGATATGGGACGTGCCCGCGCACACGGCGGGCCATATCGCCTATCATTGCCCCGAGGACGGCGCGATCTTCGTCGGCGACACTATGTTCGCAATGGGATGCGGCCGGCTGTTCGAAGGCACCGCCGACCAGATGTTCGCCAACATGCGGCGGCTGGGCACACTCGACGACGCGACGCGCGTCTATTGCGCGCACGAATATACGCTGTCGAATGCGCGCTTCGCAGTGACGGTCGAGCCCGACAATGCCGCATTGAACGCGCGGCTCGCCGAGGTCGAAGCCGCGCGCGAAGCGGGCGAGGCGACCGTCCCGACTACGATCGGCGCCGAACGCGCCACCAATCCCTTTCTGCGCGCGCCGAGCGCCTCCGAACTCGGCCGCATTCGCGCGCTCAAGGACGCGGCCTGACCGGACGCCGTAAGGCTGCGTTCATCGCGCTCCGTCTAGGAAGCGTACCATCGCAAGGAGTATAGCCATGGCCATGAGTTTTCCGTTCCGTGCCGCCGCCTTGCTGACCTTGTCGGCGGGCGCGATCGCCGGTTGCACGCCGTCGGGCACCGCCGAAGCCGGCGCGAACGGCCTGACCCCGAAACAGGCGAAGACCCTGGAAAAGCAGCTGGCGGGCAAGGTCGCGGGCGAACCGGTAAGCTGTCTGCCGAGCTATCGCACGACCGACACGATCCGCGTTTCCGACAATATCCTGCTCTATCGCTCGGGCGGCAAGCTCGTCTATCGCAACGATCTCAAGGGCAGTTGCCCCGGCCTGGCGCGCGACAGCGACATCATGGTCGTCGAGCAATTCGGATCGCAGGTCTGCAACGGCGACTTCTTTCACCTGGTCGACCGGTCGAGCGGCATGCGCGGTCCGACCTGCGTCTTCGGCGACTTCGTCCCCTATCGCGAACCGGCGGGGGACAAAGGCTGAGCCCTGCGCTCGGCGACGGGCGGGGTTCCGGTTTGCACCGAGCTCTTCGGGTCGCACCCCTGCCCGTCATGTGACCCGGACCGCGCGCCGGCCTAACCCCGATACAGCGCGGCGATCTTGCCTTCATAGACCTGTTTCAGCACGTGGCGCCGGATTTTCATCGACGGGGTCATCTGTTCGTTTTCGATCGTGAAGGGCTCGTCCGCAAAGTCGAACTTGCGCACCTTTTCGATCACCGAAAGCTGGCCGTTGACCCGATCGACGGCTTCGCGGATCGCCGTGCGAAACTTGTCGTGTTCGCGCAGGCGTTCGAGATCCTTCGGCAGCCCCTCCGCTTCGGCCCACTCGGCCATCCATTCGGGGTCGGGGACCAGAATGCCGACCAGATGCGGCCTCTTGTCGCCATAGACCATCGCCTGCAGGATTTCGGGTTGCAGGGTCAACATGCCCTCCACCCGCTGCGGCGAGACATTGTCGCCCTTGTCGTTGACGATCAGGTCCTTCTTGCGATCGGTAATCACGATGCGCCCCGCTTCGTCGATATGGCCGATGTCGCCGGTATGCAGCCAGGGCGCGCCGTCGGGATCGGCGAGGTCGGGAACGAGCACGCGCTGCGTCTCGGCCTCGTTGCGCCAATAGCCTTTCATCACCAGTTCGCCGCGCACGCAGATTTCGCCATCGTCGGCGATCCGCACTTCGGTGTTCATCAGCGGCGGCCCGACCGTGTCCATCTTGAGCCCGGTCTTCGGCCGGTTGCAGCTGATCACCGGCCCGGCCTCGGTCTGGCCATAGCCCTGCAAGAGCGTCAGCCCGATCGAATGAAAGAATACCCCGATTTCGGGATTGAGCGGCGCGCCGCCCGATACGAGGGCCTTCATCCGGCCGCCGAACCTTTGCTGGATCTTCGGCCGGAACAGCTTGTTGAGCAGCAGGTCGACCGGACGGTCGGCCAGCCCCATGCGCCGTTCATAATCCTTCGCGCCGACGCGCAGGGCCTGGCGGAGCATCCAGTTCGCGAGTTTGCCCTGCTTCTCGACCGACTTGATCATCCGCGCGCGAATGACCTCGAACAATCGCGGCACGACGACCATGATCGTCGGCTTTGTTTCCTCGATATTCGAAACGAGTTTCTCAAGGCCTTCGCTATAATAGATTTGCGCGCCGACCATGATCGGCAGGAACTGCCCGCCCGAATGTTCATAGGCGTGGCTGAGCGGCAGGAAGGAGAGAAACACTTCCTCCTCGCCGATGCCGAAATCATTGACCAGTATTTCGGCCGCCCCGGCCGCATTGTGCAGGATCGCGCCATGGTGCTGCATCACCCCGCGCGGCGCCCCGCCCGTGCCGCTGGTGTAGATAAGGCACGCAACATCGTCCCGCGACATCGCAAGGCCCCGCGCCTTGATTTCGTCCAGATGCGCCTCGCCGCCGGTAACGAGCGGCGCCCAGTCGTGCACTTCCACCTCGCCCTGCTGGCCGACGCGCAGCGGCTCCATGCTGATGACGATGTGCGCATCGGACCGCATCACCGCGGGCATCAGCGTTCGCGCAAGCTTCGCGGTCGAAACGATCACCGCGCGCGCGCCGCTGTTGTCGAGGATATGCTGGTGGTCCCGCTCGGTGTTGGTCGTATAGGTCGGAACCGTGATGCAGCCCGCCGCCATGATCGCGAGGTCGGCGATGCAGAATTCGGGCCGGTTCTCGCTGACGAGCACGATACGGTCGCCTTCCTTCAGGCCAAGCCGCCGCAGATTGTTCGCAAGCGCCGCGACCTGATTGGCGACCTGGCGCCAGCTGAGCGGCTGCCAGGCGCGATCGGCCTTGCGCCACAGGAACGGGTCTTCGCCGCCCTTTTCGGCGCGGTCGAAGAACATCGCGACCAGGCTGGGAAATTGGTCGAGATGCGGGTTGTCGAGCTTCATGCCTCTTCTCTCCCGGGAGGATGCTGCGTCTATTATGTTGTCTGTCGTTATTCGGCCGCCGCCGTCGGGTCGTCGGTGGCCCAGTTGCCCGGCGTCCGCGGGTCCGCGGCGCCGCGCCAGCCGGTCGGCGTGCGTTCGATCGCATTGACCTTCGACCCGAAGTCCTCGGGCCGGATCGGCTTGCCGAAGACCGCCGATTCCTGCGCGATTTTCTGCCCCATCGCATTATCTTCGATGATCGCGCCCTGATCGTCGAAGAACAGGTTGGGAAGCGCGATCGCATCCTGCGCTGACAGGCCCCAGTCGAGGACACCGATCAGCGTTTTCGTCACGTGCATGATGATCCGCTTGCCGCCCGCCGAACCGAGCGCGAGCACGACCTTTCCGTCGGGGCCGTACACGATCGTCGGCGACATCGACGACAGCGGGCGCTTGTTTGCCTCGACCCGGTTGGCGACGGGCTTGCCGTCCTTCTCGGG
>Ga0189279_100202_pt1 | contig 18009 bp, 17 predicted proteins | sample N26B6minimetaG_FD_130324 | JGI IMG/M metagenome (GOLD analysis project Ga0189279, IMG submission 130324) | Marine microbial communities from the Costa Rica Dome - N26 B6 mini metaG | ecosystem: Environmental > Aquatic > Marine > Oceanic > Photic zone | place: Costa Rica: the Eastern Pacific... | reverse complement strand
TTTCACACGCAATTAGATTCTTTCAATCCGTCATTTTCGCGTTAGGTTGCCCGATCATTCGCACGGCAAAAGCCGCAGAAAAATCATTCCGGGACAAGGGACGCACACGCATGAAAGCAATCGGTTTGTGGCAGGAAGGAGACTGGCTCGCGGTTATCGCGGTCGTGATCCTGGGGATATTCCTGGGGGTCGGCGCGGTGATCGCCGGCAGCAAGAAGCCCGAGTTCGCCGGCCACCCGCGGGGCCTCTACATGCTGTTCTTTGCCGAGATGTGGGAGCGTTTCTCCTATTACGGCATGCGGGCGCTGCTGATTTTCTATCTGACGCAGCACTGGCTGTTTTCGGACGGCAAATCGAACCTGATCTATGGCGCCTACACCAGCCTGGTCTATATCACCCCGGTTCTGGGCGGCTATCTGGCCGACCGCTATCTGGGACAGCGCAAGGCGGTGCTGTTCGGCGGGGTGCTGCTGGCGCTCGGCCACCTGTTCATGGCGTTCGAGGGCGTCGGCGGACAGGAAGACCCGACGATCAACGTCTTCTGGCTCGCCCTCGCGCTGATTATCGTCGGCTCGGGCTTTCTGAAGGCGAACATCTCGGTGATGGTCGGGCAGCTCTATCGCTTGACCGACATGCGCCGCGACGCGGCCTATACGATCTTTTACATGGGCATCAACGTCGGCGCGGCGCTCGGCACCATCCTGGTCGGCTATCTGGGCCAGACGGTCGGCTGGGCCTATGGCTTCGGCCTTGCGGGGATCGGCATGGTCGCCGGCCTGATTGTCTTCGTGCTCGGCAAGAAGGTGCTGCTCGGCGCCGGCGAAGCGCCCGCGCCGCTCGCACGCTCGAAGGAGCTGACCATCTATGGCGTCGGCGTCGCGGCCGTGGCGGTGATGTGGGCGCTGGTGCAGTATCAGGACGTCATCCAGACGCTGCTCATCATTTCGGGCATCGCGCTGCTCGGCTGGGTCCTTTACCAGGCGTTCAAGCTGGACAAGGAACCGCGCGAGCGGATCTTCGCCATCCTGTTCCTGATCGCACTGAACCCGCTGTTCTGGGGCCTGTTCGAACAGGCTGGCGGCAGCTTCAACCTTTATACCGATCGCTATGTCGACATTGGCGGCGTGCCGGCGTCGGTGTTCCAGTCGATCAACCCCATCTACATCATCCTGTTCGCGCCGGTCTTTGCCGCGCTGTGGCAATGGCTCGGCAAGCGCGGGCTCGAGCCGTCGGCGCCCGCGAAATTCGCGCTGGCGCTCGCGCAGGTCGGGCTGGGCTTCCTCGTCTTCGTCTGGGGCGCGAAGAGCGTCGGTATGGAGGCGATGACGCCGGTGGTCTTCGTCTTCCTGCTCTATCTGCTCCATACCACGGGCGAACTTTGCCTGTCGCCGGTCGGGTTGAGCGCGATGAACCGGCTTGCCCCCTCGTTCATGGCGTCGCTGATCATGGGCGCCTGGTTCTACATGACCGCGGTCGGCAGCTTCGTTGCCGGCAAGATCGGCGAAGCGACGGGCGGCGAGAGCGGCGAAATGTCGAAGGAGCTGGCGCTGTCGATCTATAACGAGATCGGCTGGATCACCCTTGGCGTCGCGGTCGTCGTGCTGGCACTGTCGCCGATCGTCAAGCGGTGGATGCACCTCGACACGCTGCGCGACAGCGATGCCGATGTCGCGGGCGCCGAGGAACTGGGCGAGGCGCAGGCCGCCGGCGTCCATCCCGAACCCAAGCCGGCGAGCTGAGCATGGTCCGGGGTGTGAGGGGCAGCCTGCTCGCTGCCGTCGCGCTGGCGTTCACCGGCTGCGCGGCGACCGGCGCGGGTCCGCAGGCGGCGAGCGATACGCCGTCCACGGCGGATGCCGGGTCGGGCGGGTTCGACAAGAACCCCTATCCGTCGACCTATCACGCCTATCCGGGCCGCGTGACCGCGGTGACGGGCGTGACGATCTTCGACGGCGAGGGCGGCCGGATCGACGGCGGCACCGTCGTGCTGGCGGACGGCAAGGTCGAACGCATCGGCGGGGCGGAGACTCCGGTCCCCGACGGGGCGCTGGTGATCGACGGACGCGGCAAATATGTGACCCCGGGCGTGATCGACGTCCACAGCCACCTGGGCGTCTATCCTTCGCCAAGCGTCGATGCGCTGAGCGACGGCAACGAAATGACGAGCCCGACGACCCCCGACGTGTGGGCAGAGCATAGCGTCTGGCCGCAGGACCCGGGGTTCAGCCGCGCGCTGGCGAACGGCGGCGTGACGACGCTGCAGATCCTGCCCGGCAGCGCCAATCTGATCGGTGGCCGGTCGGTCACGCTGAAGAATGTGCCCGCGCGCACGGTGCAGGGGATGAAATTCCCCGGCGCACCCTATGGCATGAAGATGGCGTGCGGCGAGAATCCGAAACGCGTCTATGGCGGCAAGGGTCGCATGCCGTCGACCCGCATGGGCAATATGGCCGTCGATCGCGAGATGTGGGCCAAGGCGGTGGCGTACAAGAAAAAGCTCGATGCGGGTAAACCGGTCGAACGCGACCTGGCGATGGAGACGCTTGTCGGCGTCCTGTCGGGCGAAATCCTGATCCACAATCACTGCTATCGCGCCGACGAAATGGCGCAGGTGATCGATATGAGCCACGAGTTCGGCTATAAGGTGACGGCGTTCCACCACGCGGTCGAGGCGTACAAGATCGCCGACCTGCTGAAAAAGGAAGGCATTTGCGCCGCGCTGTGGGCCGACTGGTGGGGCTTCAAGATGGAAGCCTATGACTCGGTGCCGGAAAACCTGCCGATGGTCGAGCAGGCGGGTGCCTGCGCGATCGTCCATTCGGACGATGCGAACCAGATCCAGCGGTTGAACCAGGAAGCGTCCAAGGCGCTGGCCGCCGGACGTCGGATGGGGATCGAGATCAGCGACGAGCGCGCATGGCGCTGGCTGGCGATCAACCCCGCGACCGCGCTGGGCATCGCCGACAAGACGGGAAGCCTGAAGCCCGGAAAGATGGCCGACGTCGTGCTGTGGAACGGCAATCCGTTCAGCGTCTATACGCGGCCCGAAAAGGTCTGGATCGACGGCGCGCTGATGTTCGACGCCGACGATCCCAAACGACGGCCGGTCAGCGATTTCGAGCTGGGGCAACCGGGCGAGGGAGATGTGAAATGAGAACTCTCCTGAACCTCCGATCCCTCGTTTTGCGTGCCCCTGGCAGGGGCACGGCGGGATTGGGAGGCGCGCTGGCCGCAGTCCTGGCTTTGGCCACTCCCGCCAGCGCCCAAGACGTTGCGATCACCAATGCGAAGCTGGTGATCGGCGACGGCAGCGCGCCCGTCGAGGGCGGCATCGTCGTCGTGCGCGGCGGCAAGGTCGTCGCGGCGGGCGCGGGCGTCGCGGTGCCCCCGGGGATCGAGACGGTCGATGCCGCAGGACATTATGTCACGCCTGGGATCGTCGCGGCGTTCAGCCGGGTCGGGCTGACCGAGGTCGATGCGGTGTCCGGCACCAACGATCGCAGCGCGCCGCGCACCCGCTTTTCGGCCGGGCTCGACATCGCGCCGGCGCTGAATCCGATGGGCTCGCCCGTCGCGGTCAATCGCGCCGCCGGCGTGACGCGCGCGATCGTCGCGCCGGGAGGCAGCAGCAATTTGTTCGCCGGGCAGGGCGCGGTCGTCGACCTGGGTGACGACATGGACATGGTGACGCGTCCGCGCGCGCTGCAATATGTCGCCTTTGGCGAGGATGGCGCATCGAAGGCGGGCGGCAGCCGCGCCGCCACTTTCCTGCTGTTCCGCGAACAATTGCTCGCGGCGCGCAGCTATGCCCGCAACCCCGCGGCGCTCGCCGAATGGGGCAATGACGCGATGATCCAGCGCGCCGACGCCGATGCGCTGGTGCGTGTGGTTGACGGAACGACGCCGCTGTTCGTGCGCGTCGACCGCGCCGCCGACATATTGAATGTCGTCAAGCTGAAGCAGGATTTTCCCGCGCTGAAGCTGGTGCTGGTTGGCGCGACCGAAGGCTGGATGGTGGCACCGCAGATCGCCGCGGCGCGGGTGCCGGTGATCGTCTCGCCTTTGACCGACCTGCCGAACAGTTTCGAACAGCTGGGCGCGACCCAGTCGAACGCCGGACGCCTCGAAGCCGCGGGGGTAACCGTCGCGGTGGGGGTCTTCGACGACGACGACGCGCACAAAATGGGCTATGCCATGCAATATGCCGGAAACCTGGTCGCGCTGGGCCGGATGCCGGGAGCAAGCGGGTTGAGCTGGGACCAGGCCTTTGCCGCGATCAGCAGCGGGCCGGCGCGCGCGCTCGGCATGGACGACCGCATCGGCTCGCTGAAACCCGGGCGCGTCGGCGACGTGGTGATATGGGACAAGGACCCGCTCGAACTGGGCAGCCGTCCGACCGCGATCTGGATCGACGGCAAGCGCCAGTCGCTGACGACGCGGCAGGACCGGCTGCGCGACCGCTACGCCGACCCGGTCGAAGGGGCCTTGCCCAATGCCTATGACTGGTAACCGCCGCATCTGATCCGCGCGGCCGATTTGCAAGGGGAGGAAAGGCCGTGGAACCGATGAGTTTGCTGATCGCGACCTGTGTGCTGTTCGTCGGTACGCACCTGGTGCTGTCGCACCCATTGCGCGAACCGCTTGCGGGACGCATGGGCGAGCGCCCCTTCCAGGCGATCTATTCGCTGGTTGCCATCGCGACGCTGGTGCTGGTGGTGCAGGCCTATCGCGGGATGCCGCCCGAGCCGCCGCTGTGGGCGGTGGGCGACGCGCTGTGGGCCCTGGCGTCGGCGATCGTGCTGCTTGCCAGCATCCTGTTCATGGGGTCGCTGGTCGGCAATCCGGCCCTGCCCGCGCCGGGCGCCGCCTTTACCGCGCAAAAGGCGCCGCGCGGGGTCTTTGCCATCACGCGGCATCCGATGATGTGGGGCTTTGCCCTGTGGGCATTCGCCCATGCGCTGGTCGTGCCGACGCCGGGGCAGATCGTGCTGTCGGCGACGATCGCCTTCCTCGCGCTGGTCGGGTCGGCGGGCCAGGACGTCAAGAAGGCGAAGCAGATGGGCGATGCCTGGCGCCACTGGACGGCGCGGACCAGCTATGTGCCCTTTGCGCGCCAGATCGGCGGTGCCGCGCCGTGGGGCGACACGATCCCGCGGGGCCATGCGCTGCTGGGCGGAATCGTCGTCTGGCTTGCCGCGACTTGGGCGCACGGCGCGCTCGGCTATATGGCCGCGGGCCTGTGGCGCTGGATCGGGTAGGCCCCGGTGGCCACCAGTGACACACATCTTTCGGATCTCGCCGAACGCCTGCTCGGCAAGCCCCTCGACGCGCTCGACCGGGAGGAACGGCGCGTCATCCGGGCGATCGCCGACCGCGAGCCGACGAGTCGCGACGCCGCCGACATTGACGATGCGCGCGCGACGCTCGGCGACCGGCTCGCCGACCGGGTGGCGGCGGTCGGCGGCTCGTGGGCGTTCATCATCGTCTTTGCGCTCGTGCTGCTGGGCTGGATGCTGCTCAACTCGCGGGTACTCGACCGCTTCGGGATGGCGTTCGACCCCTATCCGTTCATTTTCCTGAACCTGATGCTGTCGACGCTCGCGGCGATCCAGGCACCCGTCATCATGATGAGCCAGAACAGGCAGGCGGCGAAGGACCGGCTGGCCGCGAAGCTCGACTATGAAATCAACCTGCGCGCCGAGCTGGAGATCATGCGCCTGCATCACAAGCTCGACGCGCTGGCCGAGGCGGTGAACGAGGTCAGGGGACGGGGCTAGAGCCGCACCATCCGCATGCCCTGTTCGCCGTAGCGCGGGCCGCTGGTGCCGCCCATCGGTGCGGCGGCGGCGATCGCGGCGAGATCGTCGGCATCGAGCGCGAGGTCGACGGCAGCGATGCTGTCCTCCATCGTGACGCGGCGCTTGGTGCCGGGGATCGGAACGATGTCGTCGCCCTGCGCAAGCAGCCAGGCGAGAGCGACCTGCGCGTTGGAGACGCCATGCCGGGCCGCGACGCCGGCGATCGCGTCGACGATGCGCAGGTTGGCGGGCAGATTCTCGTCCGAATAGCGCGGGTCGTTGCGGCGCCAGTCGGTTTCGGGCAGGTCGTCGCGGCTGCGCACCGTCCCGGTCAGGAAGCCGCGGCCGAGCGGCGAATAGGGCACGAAACCGATGCCATGTTCGCGGCAGACGGGCAGGATCTCCGCCTCGACCTCACGCTCCCAGATCGAATATTCGCTTTGCAGCGCGGCGATCGGCGCGGCCTTTGCGGCGCGGCGCAGCGTATCGGGGCCGGCTTCGGACAAGGCGATGTGGCGGACCTTGCCCTCTTTGACGAGCTCCATCATGCCACCGACGGTTTCCTCGATCGGAACATTCGGGTCGACGCGGTGCTGGTAGAAGAGATCGATCGTGTCGATGCCGAGCCGCCGGAGCGACCCTTCGCACGCCTTGCGGGCGTTTTCGGGGGTGCCGTCGACCCCGATGATCTGCTTGCCGTCGAACCGGAAGCCGAACTTGGTCGCGATGACGAGGCCCTCGCGCTTCCCCGCGATCGCCGATCCGAGCAGCTCCTCGTTGTTGAAGGGACCATAGATTTGCGCGGTGTCGAAAAAGGTGACGCCAAGGTCGATCGCGCGATGGATGGTGCGCGTCGCTTCGTCCATGTCGGCGGTCTCGCCATAGAGAATGTTGCCGCCCTTGATCATCGGCATGCAGCCGATACCGATCGCGGATACGTTCAGGCCCTGGCCGAGGGTGCGATATTTCATGCCGGCTCTCCATCACTATCGTCGGGGGCGCCGCGCGCCGCATATCTGGTCGCGGCGACGTCGGCGATGACATTGCCCACCGTACGCCAGATATCGGGAAATGTCTCGACCGCGACGAGCAGGCCAAGCGGCCCGACGGGAACGCCCATCGACACGGCGATCGGCGCGATCGACGTCACATAGCTGATCGATCCGGGCAGGCTGACCGCGCTGAGCGCCGAGGCGACCGCGACGAACAGCCCCGCCGCCATCGCCCACGGACCGATGGGCAGGCCGAAGAGCCACGCGATATAGAGCACGACCGCGAGGTTCATCGCGGTGCTGGTGAAGCGGAACAGCGCGACCGCGAGCGGCAGGACGACGTCGGCCTTGCGGGGGTCGACGCCCAGCTCTTCGGCCGCTTCGAGCATCGCGGGCAGGCTGGCGAGTGAGCTTTGGGTGCCGACCGCCACCGCGAAGGTCGGGATCATCGCCCGGGCGAAGCGCAGCGGGGTCAGCCCCGCGAGGAAGAAGGCGAGCGCGAAAGCCAGGATCACGCAGCACAGGCCGATGGCCGACACGATCAGCACATAATGGACCAGTCCACCGAAGGCCGCGAGGCCCGCCTTGATCGCCAGCGCATAGCCGAGCGCGAAGACGCCGAGGGGCGCGACCGCGAGCACCCAGCCGATGACCACGAGCATCGTGTCGCCGAGCGCGCGGAACAGGCTGGACAGCTGCGTCCGCTGATCGGGTTCGATGCGCGTAATCGCAAAGGCGAAGACGGTGGTGAATATGATGAGCGGCAGGATCGCGGTGTCGGCGGCGGCGGCGATCGGGTTGGTCGGTATCAGCCCGAGCAGGAAATCGCCGAAGCTGGGGGACGGGCCCGTTTCGACCGCCCCGCCGAGGCCGTGGCGCAGCGCCGCCGCCGCCTCCGCCGACAGGGGAAAGAGCCGGAGCAGCAGCGGGGTCATCACCAGCGACATCGCGCCCGAAATGACGATCGCCACGAGGAAGGTCGCGACCGCCCGTCCCGCGAGCGACCCGGCGCGCGCCGCGTCGGCGGTCGCGGTGATGCCGGTAATGAGCAGCGCGACGATCAACGGGACGATCGTCATCTTGAGCGCGTTGAGCCAGAGCTGGCCGATCGGTTCGACGAACGGGAGCGAGCGCGCCGCGAGGTCGGGGCCGAGCGCCTCGACCGCAAGCCCGAGCAGCATTCCGGCGATGAGCGCCGAAAGAATGATCCATGCCGATTTCAAGTCGCTTTCTCCCCCGCGGCACGCCGGTCCGCTTGCCAAGCAAAAGTCGGTGACATAGAGCACCTCCCGGAACGAACGGGAACCCGTTTTCGGGCCGGGAAATGCTCCGTGGGGGCCATCCCGGAGACGCGGGGCAGGGCCTGCCCCGGGATTAGGTAACGGAGCCATCATGCGCAAGTTTTTCGGAACCGACGGGATTCGCGGCCTGACCAACATGGCGCCGATGACCGCGGAGGTCGCGATGCGCGTCGGCATGGCGGCGGGCGCGCACTTCCTGCGCGGGGCGCACAAGCATCGCGTCGTCATCGGCAAGGATACGCGCCTGTCGGGCTATATGATCGAAAATGCGCTGGTTGCCGGTTTCACCAGCGTCGGGATGGACGTGGTACAGGTCGGGCCGATGCCAACCCCGGCGGTGGCGATGCTCGCGCGGTCGATGCGCGCCGACCTGGGCGTGATGATTTCGGCGAGCCACAATCCCTTTGCCGACAACGGCATCAAGCTGTTCGGTCCCGATGGATATAAATTGTCCGATGCCGACGAAGCGCAGATCGAGGCGCTGCTTGCTGTCGAACCCAAGCTGGCCGAGCCCGCTCAGATCGGTCGCGCCAAGCGTATCGAGGATGCCCGCGGCCGCTATATCCACGCGGTCAAGCAGAGCCTGCCGCAGACGATCCGTCTCGACGGGCTGAAAATCGTCGTCGATTGCGCCAACGGCGCCGCCTATAACAGCGCGCCGACGGTGTTCTGGGAGCTCGGGGCCGACGTCGTCGCGGTGGGCGTGACGCCGAACGGGCTGAACATCAACGACCAGTGCGGATCGACGGCCCCCGCACTGTTGCAGGAAACTGTGGTCGCAAGCGGCGCCGACATCGGCATCGCGCTCGACGGCGACGCCGACCGGCTGATCGTCGTCGACGAGGCGGGCGCGATCATCGACGGCGATCAGATCATGGCGCTGATCGGTGCAAGCTGGGCGCGGCAGGGCCGGCTGACCGGCGGCGGAGTCGTCGCCACGGTGATGTCGAACCTGGGCCTCGAACGCTTCCTTCAGGGCGAGGGCCTGACGCTCGAGCGCACCAAGGTGGGCGATCGCTATGTCCTCGAACGGATGCGCGAGGGGGGCTTCAATGTCGGCGGCGAACAGTCGGGTCACATGATCCTGTCGGATTATGCGACGACCGGCGATGGCACCCTCGCGGCATTGCAGGTGCTCGCCGAGCTCGTTACGGGGAGCAAGCCCGCGAGCGAATTGCTCCACCAGTTCGACGCGGTTCCGCAGCTTTTGAAGAATGTCCGCTTTGCGGGCGGCAGGCCGCTCGACGACGGACAGGTGCAGGCGGCGATCGCCGAGGGTGAAGCCGCGCTTGCGGGGCGGGGACGCCTGGTGATCCGGGCGTCGGGCACCGAACCGGTCATCCGCGTGATGGCCGAAGGCGACGATGCCGGCGAAGTCGAGCGTGTCGTCGACATGATCTGCGACGCGGTGCGCGTCGCGGCCCATTGAAACACTAACCGGGCTTCGCCGACGATGCGGAGCGAAGAAAGGATTATCATGCTGGAAATGCGTCCCGATTGCGAGCGGTGCGGCCGCGACCTGCCCGCCGACAAGCACGGCGCCTTCATCTGTTCGCTCGAATGCACCTTTTGCGCCGAGTGTGCGGATCGCCTGGAAGAGCGTTGTCCCAATTGCGGCGGCGACCTGCTCGACCGACCGATGCGCGAGGGGCCGGCGCTGGCCCGTTTCCCCGCTTCGACGGAGCGGCGGCATCCGGGGGCTCGGGGCTGATCGCCGGACGATGACCGCGCGCGTCCTTATCATCGCGGGCTCCGACAGCGGCGGCGGCGCCGGCATCCAGGCCGATATCAAGACCGTGACGATGCTGGGCGGTCACGCGATGACCGCAATCGCCGCGATCACGGCGCAGAACACGCGCGGGGTGCAGGACGTCCACGCCGTCCCGACCGCGATGGTGCTGGCACAGATCGACAGCGTCGTCGCCGACATCGGCGTCGACGCGGTCAAGATCGGCATGATCGGCAGCGCCGAAACCGCCGCCGCGGTCGCCGAGCGGCTGGCGCGTCCCGACCTGGCCGGCGCGGCGGTGGTGTTCGATCCCGTCATGGTGTCGACAAGCGGATCGGTGCTGGCCGATACGGCAACGATCCGCGCCTTCGAGGCCCTGATGGCGCGCGCGACCGTTACGACGCCGAATATCGACGAACTGGCGGCGCTGGGGGGAGAGTCGGCGGTGCTGGCCCGAGGCAGCGCGCTGCTTGCCAAGGGCGGTCACGGCGATGGCGATACGGTGATCGATCGCCTGATCGAAGCCGACGCCGGCGAGGTGGCGCGCTGGGAAGCCCCGCGGATCGACACGCCGCACACCCATGGAACCGGCTGTACGCTGGCGAGCGCGATTGCGACCGGCCTGGCGCAGGGTATGCCGCTGGAGCCTGCCGTGGCGCGCGCGCGCGATTTCGTGCGGCTTGCGCTGATGGGGGCGCCGGGGCTGGGGAGCGGACATGGCCCGATGGGCCAGCAGACGGTGCGCAACGACGGCCTGTTCACCGGCCCGGCGCTCAACCAGATCACGCTGCCCGCTGTCGATTATCCGGCGTCGGTCGCCTTTTACAAGCAGCTCGGACTGACGCAGATCGTCGATAGCCCGGGCGCCGAGGGAATGGGCGGCTATGCGCGCTTCGAGGCGGCGAACGGCGTCACCCTCTCGATTCACGTCGGCGAGGGCGCGGCGGGCGGTGCGACGACCTATCTCGAAAGCGGCGCGCTCGACGCCTGGGTCGCCTATCTGGCGCGGCGCGGGGTGCGCTTCGACCAGATGCCCCGGGACGAGGAATGGGGTTGGCGCGAGGCGCGGCTCACCGATCCGGCGGGCAATCGCCTGTGCCTCTATCAGGCGGCGGAATATCGCAGGTTCCCGCCGTGGCGCGTCTGATCTCCCGTTCCGCTGCGACTGGCGAGCAAGCTCGCCAGTCCCGCTGCCCCTCCCGCAAGCGAGAGGGGAGGCCATGTTGATCGTCGGCGTCGACGAGGCGGGGCGCGGACCGCTCGCCGGCCCGGTGGTCGCGGCAGCGGTGATCCTGTGCGAGCCGGGGATCGACGGTCTCGACGATTCGAAGAAGCTGACCGCGAAGCGCCGCGCCGAACTCGACATCGAGATCAAGGCGCGTTGTCGCTGGGGGGTCGGCGAGGCGAGCGTGGCGGAGATCGATGCGATCAATATCCTGCAGGCGACTTTTCTGGCGATGACGCGCGCCGTCGAGGCGTTGAAGTGCGACCCGCACGAGATACTCGTCGACGGCAACCGGTTGCCGCGCTGGCGCTACTCTGCGCGCGCCGTCGTGGGGGGCGATGCGCTGCATCCCTGCATCTCGGCCGCGAGCATCGTCGCCAAGGAGCATCGCGACCGCGTGATGGTCGCCGCGGCGCGCGATTTCCCCGGCTTTGGCTGGGAGCGCAACATGGGGTATGGTACCCCTGAGCATCTGACGGCGCTGCGCCTCCACGGCCCGACGCCGCTCCATCGATCGAGTTTCGCGCCGGTGGCGCAGCTGACGCTGATCTGAGGGGGTAGGAGGGGCGATGAGCAAGGGATTTACGGCCGGCGACGTGGCGGCCCAGACCGGGCGGCGCTTCCTGATCACCGGGGCGAATGCCGGGATCGGGTTCGAGGTCGCGAAATTGCTTGCGGCTCGCGGCGGGCACGTGGTCCTGGCCTGTCGCGACGCCGACCGCGCCGAGGCGGCGATGGCGCGCATACGCGCCGACGTCCCCGCAGCCGACCTGGCGTTCCAGCCCCTCGACCTGGCCGACATCGACCAGGTGCGCGACGCCGCGGCAGCGGTGCGCGCCGGTCCGCGCATCGATGTGCTGGTCAACAATGCCGGGGTGATGATCCCGCCGCGCACGCTGACCCGGCAAGGGTATGAGCTGCAATTCGGCGTCAACCATCTGGGGCATTTCGCCTTTACCGGACTGATCCACCCGCATGTCGACGACCGCATCGTCCTGACCGGTAGTCTGGCGCATCGCAGCGGCACGATGGACTACAGCGACCTCGACGCGAGCCGGAGCTATCATAACTGGCAACGCTATCAGATGAGCAAGCTCGCCAACATGCTTCACATGTTCGAGCTCGACCGGCGGCTCGGCGCGGCGGGGCGCGCCACGCAGGCGATCGGCTGTCACCCCGGCGTCGCCCTGACCGAATTGCAGCGCCACTTGCCTGCGCCGCTGCGCTTTCTGACCCCGCTCGCGACGCCCTTTTTCAACAGCGCGGCGCAAGGCGCCTGGCCGACCCTGCAAGCCGCGACGGGCGCCCATGTGCAAGGCGGCGATTATCTGGGGCCGCAGGGGCTTGGCGAGGTGACGGGACCGTCGGGTCCCGCGCGTGCGACCGCCTTTGCCCGCGACCCCAGGGCGGCGCGCGAATTGTGGGAGCGTTCGATCGACCTGACCGGGGTCGATCCGGGGCTGTGAGGATTTTTCGCCCCGACCCCCGGCAGTTGGGCGGAAGGGACGATTTTTTTTCGCCGCTGAGTCTTCATCGCCACACCACCAGTGGTTGAGTCCGGGCGTCGCGCGCGACTCCATATGTCGTGGCAGACTCCTTTCGTTCTCCCCGCGTTAACCATTTCGTCAGGCTTAAGTCCTAGCGACTCGTGCTTGACGGCGGGTTTTGCCGGACTCATCAAGGCCTTCTTTGGTTAAGAACGAGGGGCGAGAGCATGGGTGTGATGGAGCGGGTCAAGGCGCCGGCAGCGAAGCAGCGGGCGGCGAAGGCGACCCCGGCGGACCTGCCGCTCGACAGTATATTGCAGGGCGACTGTATCGAGATGATGCGCTCTTTGCCTGCCGCGTCGGTCGACATGATCTTTGCCGATCCGCCCTATAATCTCCAACTCGGCGGCGACCTGCTCCGTCCCGACGGCAGCCAGGTCGATGCGGTCGACGACGATTGGGACAAGTTCGACAGCCTGGGCACCTATGACCGCTTTACCCACGCGTGGCTGAAGGAAGCGAAGCGCATTCTGAAGCCCAATGGCAGTATCTGGGTGATCGGCAGCTATCACAATATCTTCCGCGTCGGCGCGGCGCTCCAGGACCAGGGCTATTGGATCCTCAACGACGTCGTGTGGCGCAAGGCGAACCCGATGCCCAATTTCAAGGGCACCCGTTTCACCAACGCGCACGAGACGCTGATCTGGGCGTCGATGGGCGAAAAGGCGCGCTATACGTTCAATTACCGCGCGATGAAGACGCTGAACGACGAACTGCAGATGCGCAGCGACTGGCTGATCCCGATCTGCGCGGGGCAGGAACGGCTGAAGAAGGGCGGGCACAAGGTCCATCCGACGCAAAAGCCCGAAGCGTTGCTCTATCGCGTGCTGCTTGCCTGCTCGAACCCGGGGGACGTCATTCTCGATCCCTTTTTCGGCACCGGGACCACGGGTGCGGTCGCGAAGCGGCTGGGGCGCCACTTTATCGGCATAGAGCGCGAGGACGACTATATCGCAGCGGCGAAGGAGCGCATCGAGATGGCGCTGCCGCTGGACGAAAGCGCGGTCCGGACGATGATGGCGCCGAAGGCGGCGACGCGCGTGGCCTTTGGCACGCTCGTCGAATGCGGGATGATCGCGCCGGGCTCGCGGCTCACCGACAGCAAGCGCCGCTGGCAGGCGGTGGTGCGGGTCGACGGCAGCCTTGAATGCGACGGGCAGCCCGCGGGATCGATCCACAAGGTCGGGGCGGGCGTGCAGGGCGCGCCGAGCTGCAACGGCTGGACCTTCTGGCACGTCGACGACGGCAAGGAATTGCGCGTGATCGACGCCGTTCGCCAGGACTGGTTGCTGGCGAACGAGGCTTGATGCGTGCGTCATTGCGAGCGAAGCGAAGCAATCTCCAGCTGTCGGCATGCCTTGCCGATGGCTGGGAGATTGCTTCGTCGCTACGCTCCTCGCAATGACGGGTAAGGGACAGGCATGTTCGCACCGCTGACCAAGGCCGATTTCGGCAAGACGTGGGAAGACGCCCGCGTCTATCTGCGCCCCACATGCTTCGTCGATCGTCCGCACGAGCTCGACGACGATTGCCTGCGCATCGCCGACACGATGATCTGGTTCGCGGCGTGGCACCTCAGCCTGCGCGACGACCATGCCGTGAAATCGGCGATCGTGCCGGTTCCCGAACTCGGCGACTGGATCGCGGCGATGCCCGATGCACTCGCCGAAGCGGCGACGGCGCAGCGCGCGGCGACGCAGCGTCCGCGCGGCGTGCTGCACCTCGGCGAGCGGACGGTCAGGCTTGGCGAACCCCAAGTGATGGGCATCTTGAACGTCACCCCCGACAGCTTTTCGGACGGCGGCAAGCATGTCGACCGGGCCGCCGCGATCGACGCCGGTTTTGCGATGGGCGTGGCCGGCGCCGCGATCGTCGATGTCGGCGGCGAATCGACGCGTCCCGGTGCGCCGCTGATCTGGGAAGGCGACGAGATCGAACGGGTCGAGGACGTCGTCGCGGCGCTGGCCAGGGGCGGGGTCGCGGTGTCGATCGACACGCGCAAGGCGGCGGTGATGGAGGCGGCGCTTGCGGCGGGCGCGACCGTCGTCAACGATATCTCGGCGCTGCGCTACGACGATCGCGCGATGGATGTGGTGGCCCGGGCAGGCTGCCCGGTGGTGCTGATGCACGCCCCCTCCGCCAAGAGCGACCCGCACGAGGGCGGCAACTATTCGCACATCCTGTTCGACGTTTACGACATGCTCGCCGAGCGGATCGCGACATGCGAAGCGGGGGGGATCGATCGCGCGCGGATCCTCGTCGATCCGGGCATCGGTTTCGGCAAGGGCGTCGCCGACAATCTGGCGCTGGTGGGGGGGCTCGCGCTCTTTCACACGCTCGGTTGCCCGATCCTGTTCGGCGCGAGCCGCAAGCGCATGATTGGCGCGCTCGACAATGAAGCGGACGCCGGCCACCGGCTCGGCGGTTCGATCGCGCTCCATTATCAGGCGGCGGCCCGGGGCGCGCAGATCGTGCGCGTCCATGACGTCGCCGAGACGCGGCAGGCGCTGCGCATCTGGCGCGGGCTGCGCGACGCGGCGCTGACCGCCTGACGCGGGCATTCCGGCGCACGCGCTTGAAACCGAAACCCTTGTTCGCGCGTCTCTTTCAGGAGAGCGCGGTCGTCTGGCCGCGCCGACAGAAAAGGAGACTTCCATGCACCTTCCCCATGACGCGCATGTCGCGGTCGCCGATGGCGAGCGGTTCGTCCTGTTCCGCAACGACGGCGACGAAGCGCTGATCAACCTGGTCGATGCCGCGAGCTTCGACGTCGACACCAGCAACCGCAGCGGCGCCAACCCCGAAGTGCGCGACCTGGACGAACGCGGCCATGCCGCCGGGGTCGCCGCGATGCTGAACCAGCGCGTGCTCGCCAACGAGATCGAAAAGCTGCTGATCGTCGCCGATCCCAAGACATTGGGGATCATGCGCGACCATTATCACGGCGAACTCAAGCGCCGCCTGGTCGGCGAATTGCCCAAGACGCTGACCGGCGCCGATACCGCCGAAATCGAACGGACGATCGGCGCGGCCTAGGGCCGGGCGCCGCGTCACGCCGCCGTGTCGATCCCCAGATCGCTCAGTTTGCGATAGAGGGTGGAGCGGCCGATGCCGAGGCGGCGGGCGACTTCGCTCATTCGTCCGCGATAATGACCGATCGCGAGCCGGATGACGTCGGCTTCGATCTCTTCGAGCGGGCGCAAATTGCCGTCGGGAAGATAGAGGGTGACGCCGATCGCCTCGCCGTTGATCGCCACCTCTCCGTCTCCGCTCGCCGCGCCGCCGCCCAGGGCCGCTTCGATGGCGGTGAAGTCGGCGGCGGTGAGGACGTCGGTTTCGCTGGCGACCGCTGCGCGGAACAGGACGTCCTGAAGCTGGCGGACATTGCCGGGCCAGGCATAGGAGACGAGCAGGCGCAGCGCGTCGTCGGTGATGCCGATCTGGCCCATGCCCGGCAGGCTGCCGATACGGGTCAGCAGGTGCCGCGCGAGCGAGCCGATGTCGCCGCGCCGTTCGCTGAGCGAGGGCAGGGTGAGCTGCGCCGCCGACAGTGCATAGAACAGGTCTTCGCGGAAATGACCCGCTTCGATCAGCTTGTCGAGCGGGCTGGCGCTGGTCGAAATGACCCGGACGTCGACGGTCTGGCGGATCGTGCCGCCGATCATCTGGACCTCGCCCGTGTTCAGGAATTCGACGAGCTTCGCCTGCGTTTCGAGCGGGATGCACTCGACATGGTCGATGATGATGCTGCCGCCGTCGGCCTGGACCAGCCGGCCGACCTGGCGGTCGAAGGCGCCCGGAAAGGCGCCGCGTTCGTGCCCGAACAGGCCCGACCCGATCAGTCCCGGCGACACCGCCGAACAATCGACCATTACCAATGCGCCGCGCGCGCGCGGGCTGGCGCTGTGGATGGCGCGGGCAAAGACTTCTTTGCCGGTTCCGGGCTTCCCGTTGATCATCACCGGGACCCGCGCGCGCGCCGCCTTTGCGGCGATCGCTAGTGCGGTGCGGAAATTGGGCGACGAGCCGATGATTTCCTCGAAGGCGAGGGGCGCGCGCAGTTTTTCGGTCAGCGGGCGCAGTTCGCCCTGCGGCCCGCCGGTGCCGACCGCGGTGTCCAGCGCGCCGAGCAGGCGATCGGGCGCGATCGGCTTTTGCACGAAATCGCTGGCACCGGCGCGCATCGCCGCGACGGCGAGTTCGACGCCATTGCGCAGGGTGATGACGATCAGCGGCAGCCCTGGTCGCCAGCGACGCAGTTCGGCAACGAATTCGGGAATCGCTATTCCCGGCGCGCCCTGGTCGACGATGACTGCGTCGAGCGTCATGCCTTCCTGCGTGCCGAGCTTTGCAAGCGCCGTATCGGTGTCGGGCACGACCACGGTGCGCCACCCGCCGCGCGAGGCCAGCGCCGACAGAAACCGCTGCTGCGCCGGCTCGCTGTCGACGATCATCAGCGTTCGCGTGTCGCGGTTGTTTGCCATAATCCCGATTCCGCCCCTGCTGCGGCCAGTTCAGCCAGCTTTCCGCCCGGCTTTCCGCGTTGACGGGCCGATCTAAACCACGGGGGTAAAGGGGCGATTAAGGCCGTTCAACATTCGGTTACAATTCCGCCGCGACACGCCGCCCCTTGAGCATCGCCGACCGCGTGGCTAAGACCGGCGCGAATCCGGAAATTTCCGGGCCGCGTCGACGCGGCACCGGCGACGGCGACAAGGCAAAAGGGGAAGAGCCATGGCGGAACAGGAAATGAAGGCGGCGACCGAAACCTATGCGGGTTTCCTGAGCCTGCTCAAGACCGGAACGATCCTGACCGTGATCGTCGCGGTGTTCGTCGTCCTGCTGATCGCGTCCTGACGCGACCGGCATGCGCATCGCCGTCTTGAAAGAGCTCGCCCCCGGTGAGACTCGCGTCGCCGCGACCCCGGAAACCGTGAAGAAATTCATAGGCCTGGGCGCCGAAGTTGCCGTCGAATCGGGGGCCGGTGAACACGCCTCCATCGCCGATGCCGATTATAGCGCCGCAGGCGCGAGCGTCGCTGGACGTGCCGACGTGTTGAAGGGCGCGAACATCATCCTCGCAATCCAGGGGCCGTCGCCCGACAGCCTGGCTGGTTTCGCCGATGGCGCCTGGCTCGCCGCGGGTCTCAACCCGTTCGGGGAGCGCGCCCGCGTCGACGCCTATGCCAAGCTGGGACTTGAGGCGCTGGCGATGGAATTCATGCCGCGCATCACGCGCGCGCAATCGATGGACATCCTTTCGAGCCAGGCGAATCTCGCCGGCTACAAGGCGGTGCTGATGGCGGCGAGCGCCTATGGCCGCGCCTTTCCGATGATGATGACGGCCGCCGGCACGGTCAGCGCCGCCAAGGCGTTCGTCATGGGCGTCGGCGTTGCGGGGCTTCAGGCGATCGCGA
>Ga0189279_100199_pt1 | contig 18163 bp, 18 predicted proteins | sample N26B6minimetaG_FD_130324 | JGI IMG/M metagenome (GOLD analysis project Ga0189279, IMG submission 130324) | Marine microbial communities from the Costa Rica Dome - N26 B6 mini metaG | ecosystem: Environmental > Aquatic > Marine > Oceanic > Photic zone | place: Costa Rica: the Eastern Pacific... | reverse complement strand
CCGTGGAAGCGAGCCCGAAACTGTTCGAACAGATCTTCGGCGACTAGATATGAGGTCGTATCACCGCCCTCACGGACGAGGATGTAATTGATATCCGGTCCAAACGCGAGTGCCTGGTTGACTGGAATCGTCCAAGGAGTGGTAGTCCAGATTACCGCCTTAACTATCCACCCTTTGGTCAATCGCTCGTTGATAGCGGAAGCGTTAGGTGCCTCAACAATCTCGAACGCCACATCGATCTGCGTCGAAACGATGTCCTCATATTCGACCTCGGCCTCGGCGAGGGCGGTCTTTTCGACGGGGGACCACATCACCGGCTTGGCGCCGCGATAGAGCTGGCCCGACTCCGCGAACTTCATCAGCTCGCGGACGATCGTCGCCTCGGCGTCGTAATCCATCGTCAGGTACGGGTGATCCCAGTCACCGCCGATCCCGAGCCGTTTCAGCTGCTCGCGCTGGACGTCGACCCAATGCTGCGCATAGGCGCGGCATTCGGCGCGGAATTCCTCGACCGGAACCTCGTCCTTGTTCAGCTTTTTCTTGCGATACTGCTCCTCGACCTTCCACTCGATCGGCAGGCCGTGGCAGTCCCAGCCGGGGACGTAAGGCGCATCCTTGCCCTTCAGCGTCTGGGTGCGGACGACCATGTCCTTCAATATATGATTGAGCGCATGGCCGATGTGCATGTCGCCATTGGCATAGGGCGGGCCGTCGTGAAGAATGAACTGCTCGCGATCCTTGCGGCTTTCGCGAATCTGCCCCTCCAGGTCCTGCTCGAGCCATTTGGCCAGAATCGCCGGCTCCTTCTGCGGCAGGCCGGCCTTCATCGGAAAGTCGGTCTTGGGCAGGAAGACGGTGTCGCGATAGTCGCGCGTTTCGGGGGCGGTCGTGCTGTCGGTCATGGTCGGGCGCGCTTAGCCTAGTTTTGCGAGCGAGCAAACAGCGGCGTTACAGATACGCGAGCAGGTCCCGCGCCGCGTCGCAATCCGCCGCCATCTGCGCCATCAGCGCGTCCATGTCGTCGAACTTTGCCTCGCCGCGCAGGAAGGCGTGGAAGGCGACATCGATGTCCTGCCCGTAAAGGTCGCCCGAAAAGTCGAAGAAATGCGGCTCGAGCAATTCCTTCGGCGGGTCGAAGCTCGGGCGGATGCCCAGGTTCGCCGCGCCCTTCAGCACGCGCCCATCGGGCAGGCGGCCGGTCACGGCATAGATGCCGTAGCGCGGGCGCAGATAGGATCCCATGTCGAGGTTCGCGGTCGGAAAGCCGAGCAGCCGGCCGTTCTTGTCGCCGTGCTGGACGGTGCCGCGTACGGTGAAGGGCCGCGTGAGGAGGCGCGTCGCGGTCGCGCAGTCGCCCGCCTGCAACGCGTCGCGGATGCGGCTCGACGAAATCACCTCTTCGGCGTCGTCGACGGGCGACACCATCTCGGTGAAGAAGCCGAGGCGGCGGGCATGGTCGGCGAGCGTCACGACATTGCCGCCGCGCCCCTTGCCGAAGACAAAGTCGCTGCCGGTGACCACCCCCGCCGCGCCGTAGCGATCGAGGAGCAGGCCGGTGATGAAATCCTCGGCCGTTGTCACCGCGAGCGCGGCGTCGAAGGGCAGGACGAGCATCGCGTCGGCCCCCGCGGCGCCGAACAGCTCCTGCCTCTGGTCGAGCGTGGTCAGGCGAAAGGGCGCGACGTCGGGCTTGAAAAAGCGTACCGGATGCGGGTCGAAGGTCGCGACGATCGCCGGCCGCCCCTCGTCCTTCGCATGGCGCACCGCGCGGCCGACGACCGCCTGGTGCCCGGCGTGGAAGCCGTCGAAATTGCCGAGCGCGATCACCCCGCCGCGCAGCGGGTCGGCGATGCGCTCGTGACCGTCGAGGCGGATCATCGCTCCCCCTCACTCCGTTCGTGCTGAGCTTGTCGAAGCACCGCTCTTTCCTCCTCCAACGCGGAAAGAAAGAACGGCCCTTCGACAAGCTCAGGGCGAACGGATTGGAAGGCAAGAGTCATTTCGCGGCGCGCTCGCCTGCGTCCATCGGGACGATCCCTGCGCGCAGCACGCGGATCGCGTTGCCGCCCATCGCGGCGCGTATCTCGTCGTCGCTGAAGCCCGCGTCGATCAGCGCCTGCGTCACCTGGACGAGCTGCGAGGTATCGAAGCGTACCGTCGTCGCGCCGTCGTAATCGCTGCCGAGAGCGACATGTTCGATCCCGACGAGGTCGCGCACATGCTTCATCGCCTTCGCGATGCTCGCGGGCGACAGGTCGCACACCGCGGCGTCCCAGTAACCGATGCCGACGAGGCCGCCGGTCGCGGCGACGCCGCGAATCTCGGCGTCGGAGAGGTTGCGGTTGACCTTGCACGTCGCCTGCACCCCGCCGTGGCTCGACACCACCGGGCGCCGCGCCATCGCGAGCACGTCGGCGACCCCCGCATGGCTCAGATGGGCGAGATCGACGATCATGCCCTTCGCCTCCATCGCGCGCACGACCCGGCGCCCGAAGGGGGTGAGCCCGCCCTTCTTCAGCCCGTGCATCGACCCCGCGAGACGGTTGTCGAAGAAATGGGTCAGCCCCGCCATGCGGAAGCCCGCGGCATGGAGCTTGTCCAGATTCGCGATGTCGCCTTCCAGGTCCTGAAGCCCCTCGATGCTGAGCAGCGCCCCGACCGGCACCGCCTTGCCGCCGCGCCGCGCGGCGAGCAGCGCGTCCAGATCGACCGGGCTCGCGACGGCGCGCAACTGTCCGTTCGACGCCGTTTCGGCGCGGTGCAGCTTTTCGGCGTGCCACAGCGAGCGTTCGAGCAGCGAGCCCCAGGTGCGGACCGGCTGGAGCTGCGCGATGACGAGGCTGGTGATATTGTCGCCCTCGGCGCTGTTCGCGTCGTAATTCTGCCCCTTCGGCGTCTTGCTGACGCTCGAGAAGACCTGCAGCGCGACATGGCCCTCTTCGAGCCGCGGCAGGTCGACATGGCCGCGCCCGGCGCGGGTCAGCAGGCTGCGCTTCCACAACAGGGTGTCGCTGTGCAGGTCGACGATGGTGAGCGTGCGGTGGAGCGCCCGCGCATGCTCGCTCACCGGCGGCAGCGCGCCGCCCTCGACCTTGTTCATGCTGCGCTCGATCATCCCGGGGCCGAGCAGGAAGAAGGCGCCGGCCGCAACGAGGAACAGGACGATCAGGACGGAAAGCCAGCGGCGCATCAGCGAATCCGGGTCAGGGTCACGAAACTATGGGCTGGGCGACCCTCGGCGGCGGGATGGTCCGCGCGCGCGACCTCGCGCCATTCGGCGGGGTCCGGTCGCGCGATCGCCGCGTCCCCCGCAGGTTCGATCGCGATTTCGGTCAATTCGATGCGGTCGGCCATCGGCAGGAACAGGCGATAGATTTCGGCGCCGCCGATCACCATAACCTGAGGCGCATTGGCCATGCGCAACGCTTCGGGCGCGCTATGCGCGACCTCGGCGCCCTCCTCGTGCCACGCGCTATCGCGCGTCAGCACGATATGCCGCCGCCCTTCGAGCAAAGCGGGCAGGCTGTCGAACGTCTTGCGGCCCATGATCATCGGCCGTCCCATCGTAAGCTGCTTGAACCGGCGCAGGTCGGCGGGCAGGTGCCAGGGCATCCTGCCGTCGGCCCCGATGACGCCATTGGCGGCGCGGGCGAGAATCAGCGTGATTTCAGGGTGATTCACTGGGAGAGGTTCCGACCCATGTTGCGTGGCCGAGCTTGCGTCCGGCGCGCACCTCGGTCTTGCCATAGTGATGCACATGGACGCGCCCTTCGGCAAGCAGGCGCGGCACGCTTTCGATATCGGCGCCGATCAGGTTGCGCATCGTCACCGGCAGCATCGGGACGTCGGTATCGCCGAGCGGCAGGCCGGCGACCGCGCGAATATGGTTTTCGAACTGGCTCGCGACGGCGCCCTCGATCGTCCAGTGGCCGCTGTTGTGGACGCGCGGCGCCATTTCGTTGAACACCGGCCCCGCGTCGGTGGCGAAAAATTCGCCGGTCAGGACGCCGACATGATCGAGCGCGTCGGCTACCTTTGCCATCATGGCCCGCGCTTCGTCCTGTTGCGCGGCGACGATGCCGGGTGCGGGCAGCGTCGAGGTGCTGAGGATGCCGTCCCGATGGACGTTGAGCGGCGAATCCCAGACCCGCGTCTCGCCATCGAGACCACGCACCAGGATCACCGAAAATTCGTGAGCGAAGTCCACGAAACCTTCGAGGATCGCGGGATGACGGCCGATCGCGTCCCACGCCGCATCGGCGTCGGTGGCGGTCGACAGCCGCGCCTGCCCCTTCCCGTCATAGCCCATGCGCACCGTTTTCAGGATCGCCGGCGCCCCGATGCCGGCGAGTGCGGCGTCAAGCTCTGCGCGGTCGGCGACCGCGGCGAAGGGGGCGGTACGGCCGCCAAGATCCGCGACGAACCGCTTTTCGGCCAGCCGGTCCTGCGCAATCTCAAGGCTCGCGGCACCGGGCCGCACCGCGACATGGCCCGACAGGAAGCGGACGGTATCGACGGGCACATTCTCGAATTCCAGCGTGACGACATCGCAAGCCGCGGCAAACGCTGCGAGGCGCGATTCGTCGTCCCAGGCGGCCTGGCTGTGATGCGCGGCGACTTCTGCCGCGACGCTTTCACGTTCGGGGGCATAGATGTGCGTCTTGTAGCCGAGCTGCGCCGCCGCCACGCCCAGCATCCGGCCGAGCTGGCCGCCGCCCAGAATGCCGATCGTCGAGCCGGGAGGCAGCATGCGCGGGATCCTCAGCCTTCGCGAACGGGGATCGGGGCGACGCTGTCGGTCTGCGCGGCGCGCCACGCCTCGAGTTTCTGCGCCAGGCCGCTGTCATCGCCCGCGAGCAGCCCCGCCGCGAACAGGCCGGCGTTGGTCGCGCCGGCCTTGCCGATCGCAAAGGTCGCGACGGGCACGCCGCCGGGCATCTGGACGATCGACAACAGGCTGTCGAGGCCGCTCAGGGCCGCCGACTGGACGGGCACGCCAAGCACCGGGATCCGCGTCATCGACGCGACCATGCCGGGCAGGTGCGCCGCCCCGCCCGCGCCCGCGATGATCGCGCGCAGGCCGCGGTCCGCCGCGCCCTTGGCATAGTCGACCAGCCGGTCGGGGGTGCGATGCGCGGACACGATATGGACTTCGTGCGCGATGCCGAATTCCTCGAGGATCGATACCGCATGCGCCATCGTCGGCCAGTCCGACTGGCTGCCCATGATGACGCCCACCCGCGGCGCGCTGTCGCCCATTCGCAAATCCCTCCTGCCGCGGCGATGAATCGCCGCGTCCGTCCCCTAGCGGCTCGCGAAGGGACGGGCAACGCCGACGGATTCGCCCAGCGTTTACCGATTGGTATGAAGTCATGGCTATCGTCGCCCCATCGAGCCCGACGGCATTTCGCCGGCGGCGTTTTCGGCTACGCATTCGGGGATGTCGCATGGACAGTATGGGGGGGGCACGGATTGCGGTCGACCAGATCGGCTTCGCTCCCGTCGACTCCATCGAGGACCAGCTTCGCGCCGTGCGCCGCGAACGCGATACGCTGCGCCGCGAAAATCGTGTGCTCAAGATCGCGGTCGCCGAACTCGAGCGCGTGTCTGAACGCGACACGCTGACCCCGCTGTTCAACCGCCGCTATTTCCTGACCGCGATCCACCAGCGCATCGCGCGGTTCGAGCGTCATGCCGAACGGGCCGCGGTCGTGTTCGCCGACGTCAACCAGCTCAAATATATCAACGATAGCCTCGGTCATGCGGCGGGCGACTTCGCCCTGCTCGAAATCGCCAATCGCCTGCTCGCGTCGATTCGGTCGACCGACGTCGCGGCGCGCATCGGCGGCGACGAATTCGGATTGATCCTCGACCAGTCCAGCGAAGCCGGCGCGCGCGCGCAGATGGACCGTCTCGCCGATGTGCTGAGTGCCGCGCCCGCGGTCTATGACGGGCAGGAAATCCCTTTATCGGCTTGTTTCGGGGTCGCGATGCTCGAACCCGACATGAACGAATCGGACCTCCTCGCCGCCGCCGATCGCGACATGTACCGCTGCAAACAGATGCAGGACGGCCCGGCGGGTCATCGCTGAACCGCCACGCGCCCATCCTCAACCGGGCGTTAACCAAAAGCGCGCATGATCGTCCGCAATCGACGGGGGGTGCGCCATGACGGCTTTCGAAGACCGGTCTCACGACATTACATCGCGAATCGACGCGCTGATCGACACGCTGCCGCGCGCGGCGCCGGTCCAGATCGCCGAAAGCGTCGATGCGATCCGGCGGCTGGCGCGCGACAGCGGCTTCGATGCCGTGGCGGTGCTGGCGGGACATCTCGAATCGGTGGTCGGCGCAGGGCGCAACCGGGCGGCGATCCGCGTCTATCTCGACGCGATGCACGATGCCGCCTTCGTTCCCGGCCTGCTGCCCACGCTGGCCGCCGAGGCGTGGCTGGCTTCGGTCGCGACACGCCTCGCCAACTAGGCCGGCGAGCGGCTAGGATCAGCCGATGGACGCGATCATGGTGACGCTGGTGGCGGTGCTGCTCGCCAATGCCGATGGGCGCAGCGGGCGCTTTCTGTCGCGGCTGCTCGCGGCGCGAGACGACCGGCGCACCGTTATCCTGGTCGCGATCGGCAGTTTCGCTGCCAATGCAATCGTCGCCGCGATCGCGGGATCGACCGCCAACCGGATGATCGGACAGGGGATCGTCGCGCTGCTTGTCGCCTTCGCGCTCGGCGGGGCCGCGGTCGCGCTGCTCTGGCCGGGCCGATTGACGCTCTCCGACGAAAGGGCGATGGGCGCGGCGGCGCCGCTGCTCGCGCTGCGTATGCTGCTGGTGCAGGTCGGCGACCGCAGCCACTTCCTGATCGGCGCCCTCGCGGCGACGAGCGGGGCGGGCCTGTGGGCCGCGGCGGGCGGAACGATCGGTTGGCTCTTCGCGGCGCTGCCCTTCCTCGCCTTCGGCCCCGACCTCGCCGACCGCCGCGCTACGCGCCTGCTCCGCTGGGCCAGCGCGGCCATCCTCCTCGCCTGGGGCATCCGCGCCGCGATGACGGCGTTCGGGTTATCGGGATAACTCTGCCGCATCGACCGATTGATCGATTTTATCGATTACACCATCCGTGAGCGTTTGTGGGCAATCTTGGGCAAAATAGCTATATCCGAACTCCAAGAAAGGAGTTCTCCCATGTCCCAGAATCAACCCGCCGTCGCCGACGCCCTCAACGCGCTGCTCGCCGACAGCTATGCGCTGTACCTCAAAACGAAAAACTACCACTGGCACGTCGAAGGCCCCCGTTTCCGCCAGCTTCACCTGTTGTTCGACGAACAGGCGGGGCAGATATTGGCGACGACCGACCTGATCGCCGAACGCGTCCGCAAGAACGGCGCGCCCACGCTGCGTTCGATCGGCGACATCACGCGCCACCAGACGGTCAAGGACGACGATGCCGCGGCCGTCGACGCCGACACGATGGTCCGCAACCTCGCGGCGGACAATGAAACGCTGCTCGCCCAGATCAAGGAAGCCAAAGCCGCTGCCGAAGCCGCCGGCGACATCGCGACCAGCGGCCTCGTCGACGGCTGGGCCGACGAAACCGAACAGCGGATCTGGTTCCTGAAAGCGACGCTGGCATAGGCGCGAGGCGCGCCGGAATCATAAACCCCCGTTCCAGGGGCGGTGGAACGGGGGCTCAAGGTCAGCGTTCGTCACGCTCTTGAAAAGAAGGTGCCTGGCAGCCCGGGAGGGGCAACAGGGGGAAACCCAAATCCGGGGGCCGTGTTGGCGCCTTCGAGAACCCGAATAGGGGATATTCCCTGTCCCCAAGCTGAACGAATCCGGACCGACCGGTGCGTTCATGTCGTTCGTCCGCGCTGGAACGCCGTTCGTCGAAGAACGGCCCGCCTTCCCTGGGAACGGCGGGCCGTTCCGGCGCGACGACGGGGCCTGTCGCCGGATCAGCGCCCGCGTTTCTTGGGCCGGGGGTCGGTCCAGCGGAAGGTCGAGTCGGACACCGGCACGTTGAATTTCTGGTTCGACAGGTCGATGCGCGTAAGATTGCTCTGCGAATCGAGCGCGACCCATCCGCGCAGGCGCAATCCGGCCGGTGCCGATCCATCGCGGACGAATACCATAGTGATCGTGCCATATTCGGGGCGCTTGGGGTCCTTGACCTCGACGCTCAGCACATTGTCGTTCCCGGTCGGCACGAGCTTCGCGTAGCGCGAGATGTCGCGGTCGGGGTCGAGCAATACGCCGAGCGGCGAGTTCTTCACTGGCCAGCTCTGTACCTGCTTCACCTCATAGTCGATCAGGGTCAGCCGACTGCCGTCGCCGACGATCAGAAGCGGCACGCCCTTTTGATATTGGAAGCGGATTTTGCCCGGACGCTTCAGCGTCAGAGTGCCCGAAAGCCGCTGGCCGTTGCGGTCGGTCTGTACGAAATCGGCGACCATCGAGCTGGTGGAGCGCAAATGCGCCTGTACCGTGGACAGGGTGTTGGAGGTTTGCGCGGCGGCGGGGATGCCGATCGCAAGGCCGGCCGCGGCAATCGGCGCAAGCGCCCATGCCGCCGCAGCGCGGGTCATTGTCAAACGAGAGGGCTTCGGCGTCATAAGGTTCTCATTCTGGATATGGTCGATCCGGGTCATCGCAGCGCGGCGTTGAATAGCCGCTGAACCCGGCGGTTAGATGCCGTTCAAGTCACGGGAACCGCACTTGGTTCCATAGGGTCAGGCCCCTAGGCACGGATATCAGCGGGGCTGGCCATATTGGTCGGTCAGCACGTCGCGGCGGCCCACGTGGTTGGGCGGGCTGACGAGTCCCTCGTCCTCCATCCGTTCGATCAGGCGCGCGGCGCTGTTGTATCCAATGCGCAGCTGGCGCTGGAGCCAGCTCGTCGAGGCCTTTTGGCTTTCGGCGACTATCTGGCATGCCTTCGCGTACATGCGGTCCTCGGCGCTGTCGCCCCCCGCGGGCGCACCCTCCATGGCAAAGCCGCCGTCCTCGGGTTCTTCGGTCACGCTCTCGACGTAGTCGGGCTGACCCTGCGTGCGCCAATGGTCGGCGACCTTGCGCACCTCGTCGTCGGAGACAAAGGGGCCGTGGATGCGGGTGATCTGCTTGCCGCCGGGAACATAGAGCATATCGCCTTTGCCGAGCAATTGTTCGGCGCCGCCTTCGCCCAGGATCGTGCGGCTGTCGATCTTCGAGGTGACGTGAAAACTGATTCGCGTCGGCAGGTTCGCCTTGATCACGCCTGTAATGACGTCGACCGACGGGCGCTGCGTTGCAAGGATCAGGTGGATCCCCGCGGCGCGCGCCTTTTGCGCGAGCCGCTGGATCAGGAATTCCACCTCCTTGCCCGCGGTCATCATCAGATCGGCCAGTTCGTCGACAACAACGACGATTTGCGGCAGCGGCTGATAGTCGAGCGTCTCCTCTTCATAGACCGGCTGGCCGGTTTCGGGATCGTAGCCGGTCTGGACGCGGCGGCCGAGCGATTTGCCCTTGGCGAGCGCGGCGCGGACCTTGTCGTTGTATCCCGCGAGGTTGCGGACGGACAGCGACGACATCATCCGGTAGCGATCCTCCATCTGCTCCACCGCCCATTTGAGCGAGCGTACCGCCTTTTTCGGTTCGGTGACGACGGGTGCGAGCAGGTGCGGAATGCCGTCGTAGACGCTCAGTTCGAGCATCTTGGGATCGATCATGATCATCTTCACCTGGTCGGGACCGAGGCGATAGAGGAGCGAGAGGATCATGGCATTGAGCCCGACCGACTTGCCCGATCCGGTGGTCCCCGCGATCAGCAGGTGCGGCATCGGTGCGAGGTCGGCGATGACGGGATCGCCGCTGATATTCTTTCCCAGGATGATCGGCAGCGCACCGGTCTGGTCCTGGAACAGCTGGCTGCCGATCATCTCGTGAAGCACGACGGGTTCACGCTGCGCATTGGGCAGTTCGATGCCGATCACCGTGCGTCCCGGAATGGGTGCGATGCGGGCCGACAGCGCCGACATGTTGCGCGCGATATCGTCGGCGAGATTCGAGACACGGCTCGCCTTCGTCCCCGGCGCGGGTTCGAGTTCGTACATGGTGACGACGGGACCGGGGCGCACCGCCGTAATCACGCCTTTGACCTGAAAATCCTCGAGCACCGATTCAAGCAGGCGCGCATTGCGTTCGAGCCCCGCCTTGTCGATCTGCCCCGTCGGACCCTCGGCAGGCGGATTGAGCAGCTCGATCGACGGCAGCTGATAGTTGGTAAACAGTTCGCTCTGCGGCTTCGGCTTGGACTTCGAAGGCGCCGAACGCTGCACCGGATCGGCGATTTCTGGCGGGGCGCGATCGCTGGGCTCGGCCCGCGGGCGCGGACGGGTGACACGGTCGATCAACGTCGGCGCCTTGTCCTCCGCTGCGGCGGCGGCTGGCATCGCGGCGCCCGGCGAAGACGCGCGGCGCCGCTCGACCGCAGGCAATTTCAGTCGACCGTACCAGCCGGGTTCGAGGCGAAGCGCACGCCAGGCGAGCCACAAGCCCCCCCCGACGAGCAGGACTATGGCTCCGATGCGCAGCAGCGCCGCAGCGGGTTCACCCGCCCTGTCGAACAGCGGCGCGATGGCGCTGCCGAGGATCAGCGGCACGATGCCGCCCCATCCGGCCGGCAAGGGCGCGTCGCTGTCGGGCGCCCACAGCTGCGCGCCCAGCCCGACAAGCGTGATCGCGACAACCACGGCGACAAGCTGGCGTTTCCAGTAGGGCTGCGGCTCTGCAGCCCACAATCGCCACGCCATTACGCCGAGCAAGGGCAAGAGAAGGACGACCGGAACCCCGCCGACAAAGAGCCCCAGATCGGCAAACCACGCGCCGCTCGCCCCCATCCAGTTCGCCGGGCGCCCCCCCGCCGCGGTATGGATCGCCGCGTCATTGCCGTCATGGGTCAGGAAGGCAAGGGTCAGGAACAGGGTGAACAGGCCGAGCGCCGCCGCCGCGGCGATCACCAGCGATCGCGCGATGCTCTGGCGGAAAACGGTGCGCCAATCGGCCTTTGCGGTCACGGCCTTGCGGCTTGCCATGCGAAAACTCGGTCCCCTGGTGGTTAATCCGCGCGATATGCGCATGCGCCGGACTCGCCGTCAAGCGCGGCCACCCCTCGCTCGCCCCTTCCCACGCGCCGCTCGTCGGAGTAGGGCGGCAGGCATGAGCGAAACGCTGCGCAGCGATGTCCTGATTTCGGGGGGCGGCCTGGTCGGCCAGACGCTTGCCCTCGCCCTTGCCCGCCACGGCCTGTCGAGCCAGATCGTCGACCCCGCCGACCCGACCCGCACGATCGCCCCCGGCTTCGATGGCCGGGCGTCGGCGATTGCCAGCGCGGTATGGCAGATGTTCGAGGTGATCGGCATCGCCGACCGGCTTGCCGCACAAGGATGCCCGATCCGCGCGATAAAGGTCAGCGATGGCGGACAGGCGGGCGAACTCGATTTCGTCGCCGCCGACGACGCCCCCGCGCTCGGCACGATGGTCGAAAATCGCCAGCTTCGCCTCGCGCTGGCCGCTGCGGTGTCCGAAGCGCCTCTGGTGCGGCTTCACATGCCATCGACCGTTGTCGCGCGCGAGATCGGCTCGCATGGTGCGACGCTGACGCTTGCCGACGGAACCCGTCTTGCCGCGCCGCTGCTGATCGTCGCCGAAGGGCGCCGGTCGCCGACGCGCGAAGCACTCGGCTTTACCCTCGCCGGCTGGTCCTATCATCACCATGCGATGATCGGCGCCGTGGCGCACGAGCGGCCGCACGGTCAGGTAGCCCATGAAATCTTCTATCCCTCCGGCCCCTTTGCTCTGTTGCCGCTCGTCGACGACGCGCAGGGCCGCCACCGCTCGGCCTTTGTATGGACGGTATCCGAACGGGAGGGGCCCGGCTTCGCCAAGCTCGGCGATCGCGGCTTCACCGCCGAACTGGAAAAGCGTGCCGGCGGCGTGCTCGGCGCGATGCAACTCGTCGCTCCGCGGATGACCTATCCGCTGGGCTTTCATCACAGTGCCCGGATCGTGGCCCCCCGCCTCGCGCTGGTCGGGGATGCCGCGCATGGCATTCATCCGATCGCGGGACAGGGACTCAACCTCGGCCTGCGCGACGTTGCGGCGCTGACCGAGGTGCTCGTCGAAGGAGCCAGGCTTGGGCTCGACCTGGGCGACGCGGCGCTGCTCGCGCGTTACCAGCGCTGGCGCGGGCTCGACAATCTGATGGTCAGCCTTGCGACCGACGGCCTCACCCGACTGTTCGGCATTCCCGGCCGAACCGCGTCGGCGGTACGCCGCGCGGGCCTTGGCGCCGTACAGCGCATGCCCGCACTCAAGCGCTTCTTCATGGACGAGGCCCGCGGCGAAGCCGGCGACCTGCCGAAACTGCTTGCGGGCGCAGAGATCTGACCGCGGCTTGAGGTCAGGCCCAGGGCCCTGACCCTAAGTATTCTCCCTATCGGTTTCTCACCGTGCCGCTAACCAAAACCGGCCTACGTCCATCCTCGCGGCATCCACGCCGCGCAGGAAGGACGGGACCATGTCGGCACAGAGCGACGCTATCGAACGGGCGGCGGGCGAGTATATCCAGGCGCGGACCGCGCTCGAAGCGGCGCCCGGCGCCAGGGCGCGCCTGCACGTCGACCGTTGCTTCGCCCGGCTGGCGCGGCTCGCCGCCCCCCAAATTCGGTGGCTGGCGCGCCGTCATGGCCTTGCCGGTCACCTCGACGATGCCGAGCAGGCCGGCGCAATCGCGCTGCACCGTGCGGCCGAACGCTACGACCCGGACCGCGCTCGCTTCGTCACGTTCGCCCACTGGCAGATCCGGGCAGAACTTCAGGCACTGCGGCAGAAATTATACGGCGGCACGGTGGCCCGTGCGCCGCTATCGCTCGACGCGCTGTGCGATGCCGGTGCAAACGACTGGCTCGCCGATCCCGAAGCACTGTCCGCGACCGAGGGCGGCGCGTCGGATCGCCTTGCCGACCTGTGCCTTCAGCGGCTGGTTGCCGATTGGCGCGCGCGGCGCGGTACGGCGATACGCGACCCCGAAACAGCGCGGCGCGACCGCAAGCTGGAGGCGGACCGGGCACTCCTTCAGCGCCACTTCCTCGACGTCGATTCCATCCCGGCGCGGCTTTGCGAGGCCGACCGCCACGTCCTGCGCCGGGCGATCGCCGACATGGCGCGTCACGCCAGGAGGCTCTGACGGCTATTGCAAGGTCGCGCGGCCGTCGTCGCTGTCGAACCGGCCGAAGAATTGCATCATCTGCACGACGAGTTCCGCGCGGGCATCGATCGAGCGGGTTTCGAGTAGGGCCTGCTTCGCAGCAGCGTCGAAGGGTGCGACCTGCGCAATGCCGTTGACCAGCGTCTCGTCATCGAGCTGTCCGACCGAATCCCAATCGACGACATAACCCTGCCGCGCGGCGAACCGCTTTGCCTCGCGTTCGAGCCCGGCGCGCTCGATGCTCGACAGCACCGCGTCGTCGTCGATCTCCGGCTCTATCTCGGCCTCGACCTGCCGGAACGGCGTGGTGACATCGAGTTCGCGGCGGACGCGGAAACGCGCAACACCCTCCAGCACGAGGTTGAAACGCCCTTCGTCGAGCGCCTCGACGTCGACGATCCGGCCGACACAGCCGACGTCATACAGTGCCGGTGGTTCCCGATCCTCTTCGCCGGGGATCTGGCGTGGCTGGATCATCCCGATCTGGCGGTCGCGTGCCAGCACCTCCTGAACCATCGCCTTATAGCGTGGCTCGAAAATATGGAGCGGCAGATGCAGCCCTGGAAACAGCACCGCGCCGGGAAGCGGAAAAATCGCGATCCGCTGGATAGTCAGGGGCGCCTCGCTGTTCATCAACCGAAGAGGATCAGCGAGAGGCGGCGCCGCTGCGACGCGACCCAGGGATCTTCCAGACCCACCGCCTCGAACAGTTCGAGCAATTTGGCGCGCGCCGCTCCTTCGTTCCATTCGCGGTCGTCCTCGACGATGCGCAGCAGGTTGTCGGCGGCCGCATCGCGCTGGCCGGCGCCGATCTGAGCGACCGCAAGGTCAAAGCGCGCCTGCGCGTCGGTCGGATCGGCCGCAACCGCGGCATCGAGCGCGGCGAGTTCGCCATCGTCGGGTTTATCGGCCGCGAGCGCCAACGCACTCTTCGCCTGCGCAATAGCGGGGTCTCCCGCCATTTCGGCCGGCACGGCGTCAAGCGCCGCCTGCGCCGCTTCGGCTTCGCCCGCCACGAGCAGCGCGCGTACGAGGCCGCCATGCGCGGCGGCGTTGTCGGGCGCCATGTCGAGAATTTGCGTGAAGATGCCGACCGCTCGCGCCCCGTCGCCCTCGGCAAGCACGCTCTCGCCCATTTCGATCAGCGGAGCGATCTCGACCGCGAGATCCTTTGCCTCGCTTTCGATCGGCAGTTGCGCCAGCAGTTGGTCGAGGATCGATTTCAACTGGCTTTCGCTGCGGGCGTTGGTCAGGTTGGCGACCGGCTGGCCCTGGAAGATCGCATAGACGGTCGGGATCGACTGAACCTGGAACTGGCTGGCGATAAAGCCGTTCGCGTCGACATCGACCTTGGCCAGAACGACCCCCTTGTCGGCATAGTCGGCGGCGACCTTTTCGAGCACCGGGGCGAGCTGCTTGCATGGTCCGCACCATTCGGCCCAGAAGTCGAGAATGACCAATTTGGTCATCGAGGGATCGACGACGTCGCGCCGAAACGCTTCGACGGCTTCCTTTTCCTGCGGGTTCAGCCCCAATGTGGCCACGGCCTGTGCTCCTGTTTCCTATGTTTCGGGTCTGGTCCGGCCCGCCGCCCGCGCGTGCGGGAGGGTGCGGCACCGCCTTCCGCACCGCGGAAGAAGACTCGGTCCTGCCGCTTATGTGGGAATTGCACCGTCGATGCCAACCCCGCGAACATAATCGCGCAGAAAAGGGATATTGGGGGCTTGCCGACTCCAGAAGCCGGTGCTAATCGCCCGCCTCACCCGCTGGCACCTCCCGGTCGCCAGCCGCCAGAGCGGGCGTAGCTCAGGGGTAGAGCACAACCTTGCCAAGGTTGGGGTCGAGGGTTCGAATCCCTTCGCCCGCTCCAGTCACTCTCTTTCGACGACAACGCGCTGATCGATCAGCTCCGCCGCGCCATAAGCGGTCAGGAAACTCACGTCGGCGGCATCGCGGCCCACGCCGATGACCGCCATCTCGCTTGCCTGCGCCATTCCGGTCGGATCGACCAGATGCCAGCCGCCCTCCAGATAAACCTCGGCGACGGCATGGAAATCCTGTGGCTCGACATCGGGCGCGTAGACACTGGCGATCCGCGCGGGAATTTCAGCCGCACGGGCGAGCGCGATCAGGACATGGGCATAGTCGCGGCAGACGCCGCAACGAAGCGCAAAGCTGTCTAGCGCGGTGGTATCGGCGTCACTGGTCCCCGCGACATAAGCGAAGCTTTCCTCGATCCAGGCCGCCATCGCCGCGACCTTCGCGCCGCCCGCCAGCTCTCCGAACCGTCCCTTCACAAAGGCATCGAACTTGTTCGACGGGCAATAGCGCGATTCGTTGAGATAAGGGATCGCGTCCGCCGGAAGCTGCCAGAGCGGCACGGCCGCTCTTGCGCGATAGTCGGGGCGCGACGGTTCGATCGCGACCGTCGCGGCATATTGCAGCGTCAGCCGCGCTTCGGGTCGCAGCCAGATCCGTTCGCCGACCCGCTCGGGCGCGGCCACACGGGCGAGGACAGCGAGCCCGCCGGTATCGAGTCGCGATTCGGCGACGCGCTGACCCGGCAGGCGTGCCGCCTCGACCTGAATCATCAGATCGGTCGGCTCGGGAAGGCGATAGTCGAGGAAGACGGAGATCCGCATCGTCATATCTTCACTACGCACAAATGTCCGCACGGTGGCGCGGAGAAAGGAAAAAATTGGCCCGAAGAAAAAATCTTGCCGCTGGCCGGACACGGCGCTCTAAGGCGCGGCGGGAGGCATCGCGCCCCCTCGCAAGCGAACAAGGCCCATCATGACCGCATCGCGCACCCTGCCCTTCATTATCGCGACGATCTTTATCGACGCGATCGGCTTCGGCATCATCATGCCGGTCCTGCCCCAACTCGTGATGGAGGTCGGGCGCATCGACCTTCCCCGCGCGATCGAGATCGGCGCATGGATCGGGCTGGTCATGGCGGTCGCGACATTTCTCGCGTCGCCGCTGCTGGGCAACCTGTCCGATGCCGTCGGGCGTCGGCGCGTACTGCTCCTCTCGCTCGCCGGGCTCACCGCCGACTATGCCCTGCTCGCGATCGTCGGTACGCTGCCCTGGCTGTTCCTGGCGCGCGCGCTGTCGGGCGTTTTCGGCGGCAGCTTCGCAGCCGCGCAGGCGGCGATCGCCGACGTGACACGCCCCGAGGAGCGGGCGCGCAACTTCGGCTTCGTCGGTGCGGCCTTTGGCGTCGGCTTCGTGGTCGGCCCGGCCGTCGGCGGCTTTCTGGGAGAAATCGGGCCGCGCGCGCCCTTCGTCGCCGCGGCGTTGCTGGCTGCGGCGAACATGGTCTACGGCGCCTTCATCTTCCCCGAAACCTTGCCACGGGAGCGCCGCCGCGCCTTCGACTGGCGGCGCGCAAATCCGCTCGGCGCGTGGACGACGATGCGCGCCCTGCCGGGAATGGGCGGCGTCGCCGGTGTGCTTGTCCTCTGGCAGATCGCGAGCCTCGTCTATCCGATGACGTGGAGCTTTTACTGCATCGCGCAGCTCGGATGGTCGCCGGCAATGATCGGTGCGAGCCTTGCTTTCGTCGGCGTGGCGATCGCTCTGGGGCAGACCTTCGTCGTCGGCCCGATGGTGGCGCGCTTCGGTGAACGCGACGCGGCGACGATCGGGCTGGCGGTTGCGGTTTCGGTGTTCGTCGGCTTCGCCTTTGTGACGACGACGTGGGGCGCCTTCCTGTTGCTGGTCCCCGTCGCGTTCCAATCGCCCGTCCAGCCGTCGCTGATGGCAATGATGTCGCGCCGCGCCGATGCCGACAGCCAAGGCGAGGTGCAGGGGATCACCGCGATGACGATGGGGTTGGGACAGATCGCCGCACCGGCGCTGCTTACCGGCACGATGGCCTGGTTCACCGGCGCGGGTGCACCGGTGCATTTCCCCGGCGCCGCCTTCCTGGTCGCCGCGCTGTTCGGGCTGCTCGCGATCGGATTCCTGCGCCGGTTGCCACGCGCCGCTCCCGCGAACGACGGGGACGGTCCCGATCAGATGCCGCCGTCGGTCACCGCGTAGCCGGCCGCCTGCAGCCCGGCCGTCACGGCAGCAACACACGCCGCCACCGCGGCCGGGTCGGTCGAGCGGATCACGAAATTGGCGCCGGTGCGCCCCTCGCGGAAAAAGGGGTAGCTGCCGATCGCGACCCCGGCATGATCCCTCTCCCCCTGCCGCAGCAGTTCGGCGACTTCGCTTTCGGGAGCCCAGGCACCGATGGTATGGGCAACGAGCGGTGCCCCTCCTTCAAGCTCGCCGGTCAACGCGTCGAGCATGCCGGCGGTGATGTGCGGCACCCCTGCCATCAGGAACAGATTGCCGAGCCGGATGCCCGGTGCACCCGACATACGGTTCGGAATCAGGTCGGCGCCATCGGGCACGCGGGCCATGCGCAGCCGCGCCTCGGTCAATTCGCTACCGCGCGCGCTGTAATAGCGTTCGAGGATCGCGCGCGCTTGCGGATGGATCACCACGCCGACGCCGAGCGCGCTGGCCACCGCATCGACGGTGATGTCATCATGGGTGGGACCGATGCCGCCGGTCGTGAACAGATAATCGTAGCGCGTACGAAGCGCGTTCAGCGCATCGACGATCTCCTGCTCTATGTCGGGAACGATCCGCACCTCGCGCAGCCGGATGCCCTGCACGTCGAGCCAGGTCGCAATTTGCGCGACATTCTTGTCCTGCGCACGGCCCGAGAGAATCTCGTCGCCGATCACCAGCACGGCGGCTGTCCAGATGCGTTCGTCGCTCATCCCTTTGCCTTACCCCGCTACGGTGACAAAACAAGTCCGCTGGCGCGCAAAGATTGTTCCTGATATGTTCCATAAATCGCGATTCGCAACCCAGGGAGACGGACGATGGCCGACACGTTGATTTTCTAT
>Ga0189279_100196_pt1 | contig 18657 bp, 25 predicted proteins | sample N26B6minimetaG_FD_130324 | JGI IMG/M metagenome (GOLD analysis project Ga0189279, IMG submission 130324) | Marine microbial communities from the Costa Rica Dome - N26 B6 mini metaG | ecosystem: Environmental > Aquatic > Marine > Oceanic > Photic zone | place: Costa Rica: the Eastern Pacific... | reverse complement strand
GCCGATCACGGTTACGCCGCTGCCGCCGCCCGACCCTTCGAAGCCCCCCTGCTGCGGGAAGGGAGCATAGGGGATCGGGGGCAGGGGGATCGTCTGGGTGACGACCTGGGTCTGCGGGGTCGCGGTCCGGATGGTCCGCTTCGTCGTGACGACGCGGCGAACGCGCTTCACCGGCTTGCGCGCGGCGTGGCGTTTGCGCACGACCTTTTTCTTGCAGCAGGACTGGACCTGCGCCTTGGCCGGAGCTTCCGCGATCTGCATCGCACCGGTGCCGATGATCGCGCCACCGCAGGTGCAGGCGCAGAGCTTGGCGAGGGCCATTCGGACAGACATAGAATCTTCTCTCTTTTCCCGTTGCTTGGCGAAAAGGCACCGACCCCCGGCACCCCGCTCGCCCTTCGGCTAGAGCCAAAAGGACAAAGCTTTGTGAATGCGTCCATTGCGTTAACCGCGATAGATTGTCCGGGAACGGGAAATGAGAGGCGAAATCAAGCCTTTTGAGCGATTCTGTGCCAAAACAATACGATATTGGCGCGATTTGGCCGCAATCGTTAAGAAGCGCGCGGCGAGGGGTGCCGTCATCGGGGGCGTCCGGATACGCAGAATCACCCTCGCGCCGCACCGGTTCAGCCTTGCTTCAGTCCGGCGGTTCCACAGATCGCTTCGGCGCTTGTATCGCAACCGGTCGCCCGGTATAGGCGCGGCGCAATCCTTGGCCGCCACCCTTGGCGGTCAAGTGACAGGAAAGGACGCGAAAAGCCCCTTATGCCAACCCAGATTGCCGACGTTGGTGCCGACGCGCTCCGCGAAGCCAAATCCAATCTCGATTTGGACTATAGTCCCAGCGAAGACGAGCCGTTCATGAACGAACGGCAACAGGCCTATTTCCGGGGCCTGTTGCTCGCCTGGAAGAAGTCGATCCTGACCGAAGCCGAATCGACGCTCGCGCAATTGCAGGACGGGCCGCTGCGCGAACCCGACCTTGCCGACCGCGCGTCGAGCGAAACCGACTGGGCGATCGAACTGAGAACGCGCGACCGGCAGCGCAAGCTGATCGCCAAGATCGATGCGGCGATTCGCCGGATCGAAGAGGGCGAATATGGCTATTGCGCGGTAACCGGCGAGCCGATCTCGCTGGCACGGTTGCAGGCGCGGCCGATCGCGACGATGACGCTGGAGGCGCAAGAGCGTCACGAGCGCAACGAACGCGTGTCGCGCGAGGATTGATCTTCGGTGCGGCGATCTGCGCGCACCATTTACAATATGGCAAGGGCTGCCCCCTAGATTCGCCGCTTCGAACAATCGGGCAAAAAGGCGAGGGATGGGTCGCATGGAATCGCACGGGCCGCATACGCTGGACGAAGAGGTCGCTGCGCTGTCGCGGAGCGCCGATCGCGACAGCCTGTTCATGCAGGCCAATCTTTACGTGGCCGATCGCGCCGACCCGATCCTGGTGCGCGTGCGCAATCTTTCGCCCGGCGGGATGCTGGCTGAAAGCCCGGCGCGGATGGCGCAAGGCGCTGCGGTGGAGGTCGATTTGCGCAATGTCGGGCCGGTACCCGGCCGCATCGTGTGGATTGGCGAAGGGAAGTTCGGCATCGCGTTCGAACGCCAGATCAACCCGCAAGAGGTTCGCCGCCAGGTGAAGACCGAATCGGATCTGCCGTACCATCTGCGGCGGACGGGGCGCGAGCGCGGCCCCTTTTACCGCCGGGGCTGACACGCCCTCGCGGGGAATGCAGTCCGGCGGCAGGGATTGGCGCGGCGGTCAGCCGGTCGCCAGCATTTCTTCCTTGAGCTTGAGCTTCTGCTTTTTCAACTGCGCCAGCATCGCCGCGTCGGGGGCAGGTCGGCGCTCTTCATTCGCAATTTTCGCATCGAGGTCCGCGTGGCGGGACTTCAGGGCGGAAAGGTGCGATATGCTCATGGGCCATTCTCCTTTTCGACTCGATTGGCAGGGGCGATTAAATCACGAATCGGGTGTGATGTCGTGGCGATTCGGCCAGCCGGTTCCCGTTGCGGACGGGGCGTGATCGTGGCAGGAAGACGGGCGTGAACCCCGAAGAAATCACCCAGCGCCTCGAACTGCTCCGCATCGAACATCGCGACCTCGATGCCGCGATTACCGCGCTTGGCGACGCGACGGTTCCCGACCAGCTCCAGCTTGCGCGGCTGAAGAAGAAGAAGCTGAAGCTGCGCGACGAGATCGCGTGGTGCGAGGACCAGTTGCTGCCCGACATTATCGCCTGATTCAAAATGGGACGGCGCCGCGAAAAGATGGTTAGCGGCGTTGCTCCCGCGCCCGGCCTCGTGGCATCCGGGGCGCCATGACCCGGGGAACGGCCGCATTGCAGGATATGGCGTCGCCAGTGCATCGTGCGCAGGTGGAAAATCTCTATGTCGAGGCGATGCTGCTCGCCGACGAGGCGCATGCCGCCTTTGCCGCGGCGCGCGATCTGGGCAGGGCGCCGCGCGACGCCCTTTTGCAGGTCAGCCTGGCATGCGAATCGCTGAAGACGACCACGCGGCTGATGCACATCATCGCGTGGCTGCTCCATCGCCGCGCGATGATCGCGGGCGATCCCGGAGCCGGGCCGAAGGACAGCGCCGCGCATATCGGCGAACCGATCGATGCCGACTGGTCGGTGTGCGAACGGTTCGACGCACCGCTTCGGCGGATCGTCGCGGCGAGCGAGCGCCTGTTCGATCGTATCGCCCGGATGGAAGCGGGCTGGACGGCACGCGAGACCCCGCGCCCGGTGCAGGCCCTGCTCGCACAACTGGAAGCGCGGCTTTAGAGACCGGGCGACCGAAGGGGGCGATGCGGCGCCCCGTCCGGACGCGCGGGCCGACGCCCTTAAAGGATTTCGCGCACCACATCCTGCGGGCGACAGAAGCGCACACCCTTGCCGGTTTCGACGAACGGCCGGTTCACATAGGCCGGGTTCCGGGCCATCGCCGCAAGGATCGCGTCGTCGTCCGCATCGGCCAGGCCGCGTTCGGCGGCATCGGTGCCGCGCAGCCGCAGCGCGTCCCTGGCACGCATCCCCGCGTCGGCAAAAAGCTGCCGCAGCTTGGCCTCCGTATAGGGCGTTTTGAGATACTCGATGACGGTGACCTCGACGCCCGGCGTCTCTTCGAGGATCGCCAGCGTCTTGCGCGAAGTGCCGCAGGCCGGGTTGTGCCAGATGGTCGCTTTCATGGCGCTTGCCCTATCGCTGCGCAGGCGGAGAGGCAAGCCGGACCGCGTAAACCAGCCGTTCATGGCATATATGGCACAATTGCCCGCATGATGACGACCGGATCGCTTGCCTTTCGCGGGCAAGCTGCGGCTAATGGCCCCACGAGGGACCGCCACAGGCGGCACGCGGGGTTGGGTTGCATAACGTGAACATATCGATCGATCGCAGGGCGATGCTGGCAGGAATGGCGGGAGCGGGTGCGCTCGCCGCGATCCCCGCCCGCGCGCAGCTGCCCGACTGGATTACCTCCAGGGTGCCGTCCGTGCCACCCGTCGACTATCTTGCCGTCGCGAAGCGGCAATTGGCGCGGGAGGGCAATCGCATCGCGCAGGCCGACCGCGTCGGCATCGTCGATTTCGGACTGCCCTCGTCGCGCCCGCGCTTCGCGCTCGTCGACCTGGTCGGCGGGACGATCGACCTGTTTCCCGTGACCCACGGTCGCGGGTCGGACCCGCAGCATGATGGCTGGCTGAAGACCTTTTCGAACGCTCCGGGGTCGCTCGCCACGTCGCGCGGGGCCTATCGCACCAGCGACTATTATATGGGATCGAACGGGTCGTCGATGCGACTGGCGGGGCTGGACCCCGACAACAGCAATGCCGATATGCGCGCGATCGTGATCCACGGCGCCTGGTATGCCGAACCGTCGCTGATCGCGACGCAGGGCAAGCTGGGTCGCAGCGAAGGCTGTTTCGCGTTCGGCGAGGAATTGCTGCCGCAGATCCTCTACAAGCTCGGCCCCGGCCGCCTCGTCTATGCCGACAAGCTCAGCGCCCCGCCGCCCAGCCCGGTGCTGCCGCCGCTCCCGGGTACCGAAGCGATCGTCCGCACCAGCGCCACCAGCGGGCAGATGCCGGGGCAGGCGGACTAGGGCCTGACCATTTTCGACGCGCCATCTTCTGAATGGTGATCGGCCCTGACGCAGCAGCACGCCAGCCGGGCTGAGGGTCCTGACCCTAATAGACCCCTGCCAGACCCGGGGCTTCCGCGGTTGGCGCGGGGGCGGGCGGAAGGGCAGTCGTCGTCGTCGTCGGGACGACCTGCGGCGGTGTCGGCGATACCAGAACGGCGGTCGGGCGACCGGGGTTGGCGAAGCTCGCGGCGACCGGCGCGTCGCGGCCATAGAGGTCGGCAAGCTTCTTCACACCGCCCTTGCCGTCGGGGACGACGGTCCAATAGGCAACATAGACGGGAAAAGGCCGATCGAATTCGAACCGCGTCGTCTTGCCGCTTGCCACGACCTCGCCGAATTCCTCGGGCGAGGCGCCCGCGAACATCACCGCCATCAGGCCGGAAAAATGCAGCGCCTTTTCGGTGCGGATGCAGCCGTGGCTGAAGGCGCGCTTGTCGGCGTTGAAGGCGCCTTTCGACGGGGTGTCGTGAAGATAGATGGCGTGCGGATTCAGCATTTCGAGCTTCATCACCCCCAGCGCGTTGCCCGGCCCCGGCTGCTGCACGACCGACAGCGTCTTGCCGCTGCCCGTCCAGGTATAGCCCTGACGGCGTGCCGAGGCGGGATTGTGCGCGATCGTCGCACCGATCCCTTCGGCGATGATGCTGCGCGGCAGCGTCCAGGTCGGGTTGACGATCACGCCGGTCGCCATCGGGTTGAGCTGCGGCGTCGGGGTCGAGGGCTTGCCCACGACCGCCTTGTGCGTCGCGATGACGACGCCGTTCCGCACGACGCGAGTCAGATATTCGGGCACGTTGCTGACCACATAGCCGTCGCCCAGGTCGCGGGGCATCCAGCGCCAGCGTTCCATGTTGGCGCGGATCGCATCGGCCTCCGCCGGGGTCTTCGCGGTCGCGAGCGCGGCTTTGAGCAGCGCGAAGGTCGGATGCACGGGATCGAGGCCGGTGAGGGTCATCGGCACGTCGTTCGCGGTGAGCGCATAGTCGAGCAGCGGGATCAGCGGCGTGCTGTCGCTGTCGCTGTCTTCCATGAACCATTGTTTGCGCGCCGCGTTCGGCGTGCGTCCGTCGCGCAGATGCGTTGCGAGGAGCAGGAAGGAATCGGTCGCGACCTTGTCGAGCTGAATCTGGTTGCCGCTCGCGATCGCGGCCTGCAACCCGTCGGGATTATAATCCTTGGGGAACAGCCCTTCCTCGCCGACATTCCGGATGAAGGTAAGCAACGCGCGGGCATTGTCCTCGCTCCAGCTCGGCAGGTTCGCTTCGGCGAGCGTTTCGACCGTCGGCGCGTCGTCGGCGACCTTGTCGGGTTGCAGGACGACCGAATCCTCCTTGACGTCGGTCGGTGCGGTCTGGGCGAACACGGGCGCGCCCGCAAGCGCGAGCGGAAGAAGCAGCGCCGTCGCCGACGCCAAACGGGGGGAGATTATGGACATGGCTTTGCCATAACCGAGTTTTCGCGAAGGTGGAAGCGCCCCCTCCCACGCCGGGGAGGAGTGTTCGATCGTTACGCGGCGTCCCCGGCGTCCTGCCGCGCGAGCCATTCTTCGAGCCATTTGATCGTATAATTGCCGTCGATCACATCGGGGTCGGCGAGCAATGCCTGGTGCAGCGGGATGTTGGTCTTGACCCCGCCAACGACCATTTCCTCGAGCGCGCGGCGCATGCGCATCATGCAGCTTTCGCGCGTCCGGCCATAGACGATCAGCTTGCCGATCATGCTGTCGTAATAGGGCGGGATCGAATAGCCGGCGTAAAGGCCGCTATCGACGCGGACGTGCATGCCGCCGGCGGGATGGTAGGCGGTGACCTTGCCGGGCGAGGGCAGGAAGCTGCGCGGGTCCTCGGCGTTGATCCGGCATTCGATCGCATGGCCGCGAAATTCCAGCTCGTCCTGCGTGACTGACAGGCCGCGCCCGCCGGCGATACGGATCTGTTCGCGCACGAGGTCGAAGCCGGTGATCATCTCGGTCACCGGATGCTCGACCTGGATGCGCGTGTTCATCTCGATGAAGAAGAATTCGCCATTTTCCCAGAGGAACTCGATCGTTCCGGCGCCGCGGTAGTGCATCCTGGCCATCGCATCGGCACAGATGCCGCCCATGCGCGCGCGCTCCTCGGCCGAGATGACGGGCGAGGGGGCTTCTTCGAGCACCTTCTGGTGGCGGCGCTGGAGCGAGCAGTCGCGTTCGCCGAGGTGAATGGCGTTGCCGTTGCCGTCGCCGAACACCTGAAATTCGATGTGGCGCGGATTGCCGAGATATTTCTCCATATAGACGGTCGGGTCGCCGAAAGCCGCGGCCGCCTCGCTCGACGCCTGGCCCATCAGGCTTTCGAGGCCGGAGGCGTCGGGAACGACCTTCATGCCCCGGCCGCCGCCGCCCGACGCGGCCTTGACGAGCACGGGGTAGCCGATCTCTTCGGCCAGGCGCTGGGCCTCTTCGCCGAAGGTGACCGCGCCCGGCGAGCCCGGGACGACTGGCAGGCCGAGCTCGACCGCGGTGCGCTTTGCCTCGACCTTGTCGCCCATCGTGCGGATATGTTCCGGCTTCGGGCCGACGAAGACGATGTCGTGCGCTTCGATGATTTCGGCGAAGCGGGCGTTTTCGGACAGGAAGCCATAGCCCGGATGGATCGCGTCGGCACCGGTGACTTCGGCGGCGGAGATGATCGCGGGGATGTTGAGATAGCTGTCCTTTGCCGCCGGCGGCCCGATGCACACCGCTTCGTCGGCCAGACGAACGTGCATCGCGTCGGCGTCGGCGGTCGAATGCACCGCGACCGTCTTGATTCCCATTTCATGGCACGCGCGATGGATGCGCAGCGCAATCTCGCCGCGGTTGGCGATCAGGAGCTTTTCGATGGTCATCGGACGTCGCCCCTCAGTCGATGGTAAACAGCGGCTGGTCGAACTCGACCGGCTGGCTGTTTTCGACATGGATGGCCTTCAGCGTGCCCGATTTGGGCGCGGTGATCGGGTTCATCACCTTCATCGCCTCGATGATCAGGATGGTGTCGCCCTCCTTCACCGCGGAGCCTGCCGAGGCGAACACCGGCGCGCTGGGTTCGGGCGAAAGATAGACGGTGCCGACCATCGGCGACTTGACCGCGCCGGCGAAGTCGTCGGTGGGGGCGGCGGGCGCAGCCGCCGACGCCGGTGCTGCGGCCGCCGCGGGGGGCGCGACCGGGACGGCCGGCGCCATCGCGACCGGCGCGGCCGCGGTCAGCGCGCGCGCGACGCGGACCTTGCGCTCGCCGTCCTCGACCTCGATTTCGGAGAGCTGTGTGTCGTCGAGCAGTTCCGCGAGCGCGCGGACGAAGGCCGGATCGATGTTGATGCCCTGCTCTTTATGGTCACCCATGTGATGTTTCCTGCTGTTGCGGCGTCGTGGACGACGCTCGGACCCCGGTTATTGATCGCGCCCTCTTGTCAGAGACGCGCCGCGGCGTCCAGCGCCAGCGTATAGCTGTTCGCGCCGTGACCGGCGAAATGCGCCGCCGCCGCCATGCCGATATAGCTGATGTGACGAAAGGATTCGCGGGTTTTCGGATCGGACAGATGGACCTCGATCACCGGCACGGTGATCGACTTGATCGCGTCGTGGAGCGCGATCGAGCTGTGGGTATAGCCGCCAGCGTTGAGCAGCACCGCCTTCGCGCCGGCGAAATGGGCTTCGTGCAGCCAGTCGATCAGCACGCCTTCGTGATTGGACTGGCGGCAGTCGACCCGGAGCCCGAGGGCGTCGGCCTGCACGGCGAGCCGGCCGTGGATGTCGTCCAGCGTGTCGTGCCCGTAAATTTCCGGCTCGCGCGTACCGAGCAGGTTCAGGTTGGGACCCGAGAGGACGAAGACGAGCGGCTGGTCGGACAAGATGCGGGCTTTCGGTTGCGGGCGCGACGGCTCCCCCTATATGGGCTGCTCGGCAAAAGGCAAAGAAGGGCAGCGGCGGTGATCGCGATCATTCTCAACGGCGAACAACGCCAGGTGCGCGCGGGCAGCGTCGCCGACCTCGTCGCGGCGCTGGGCCTCGACGTGAAGAAGGTGGCGGTCGAGCGCAATCGCGAGATCGTACCGCGGTCGACGCTCGCCGACGTTGCGCTCGCCGAGGGCGACGCGCTGGAAATCGTGCATTTCGTCGGGGGCGGCTGATGACGGTCACGCGCATCGTCCCGAACCGCTACGCCGACGATGCCGGAACCGGCGCCGGTTTCTTCAACGACGTGCTCGGGCTGGAGACTGCGATGGCGATGGACTTCATCACCATCTATCGTTCGGCCGCCCAGCCGATGGCGCAGATCAGCATCCTGCGCGACGATCCGTCCGGCCTGCGGCCCGCCTATTCGGTGGGAGTCGACGATGTCGACGCGGTCCACGCGCGCGCGGTCGAGGCGGGGCACGAGATCGTCTATGCGCTGCGCGACGAGCCGTGGGGCGTCCGCCGCTTTTTCGTCCGCGATCCGCTCGGCGAGATCGCGAATGTGGTTCAGAACAAGGATTGATCGTGGACAAGACCGACCAGTGGAGCGTCGCCGGACGCAGTTTTACCTCGCGCCTGATCGTGGGGACCGGAAAGTACAGGGATTTCGAACAGAACGCCGCCGCGGTAGAGGCGTCGGGCGCCGAAATCGTTACCGTCGCGGTGCGCCGCGTCAACGTGTCGGACCCCAACGCGCCGATGCTGACCGATTTCATCGACCCCAAGACGATTACCTACCTGCCCAATACCGCAGGCTGCTTTACCGCCGACGATGCGATCCGCACCCTGCGACTGGCGCGCGAAGCGGGAGGCTGGGATTTGGTGAAGCTGGAGGTACTTGGCGAGGCGAAGACGCTCTATCCCGACATGCGCGAGACGCTGACAGCGACTGAGACGCTGGCGAACGAGGGATTCCTGCCGATGGTCTATTGCGTAGACGACCCGATCGCCGCGAAACAGCTGGAAGATGCCGGCGCGGTCGCGATTATGCCGCTGGGCGCGCCGATAGGGTCGGGGCTGGGCATACAGAACCGCGTCACGATTCGCCTGATCGTCGAAGGGGCGTCGGTCCCCGTGCTCGTCGACGCGGGCGTCGGTACCGCAAGCGATGCCGCGGTGGCCATGGAGCTGGGCTGCGACGGGGTGCTGATGAACACGGCGATCGCCGAAGCCAAGGATCCGATCCGCATGGCACGGGCGATGAAGGCGGCGGTCGAGGCGGGGCGCGATGCCTATCTGGCCGGGCGCATGGGGCAGCGGCGCTATGCCGATCCGTCGAGCCCGCTCGCGGGGCTTATTTGATTCCAAACGTTTGGTTCGCACACTTGTTCCGTCGATTTTTTCATTCTGCGGCAGGCGGTTAGTCGCACTCCGGCGCAACTTTTCGATAGGGGCGGGCGTTGATCGGGCATGAGGCGATGACGCCTCGTGACGAAAAGGAGACTCCCCATGGGTGAACTGAAGGACAAGGCGAAAGGTCTCGCCAACGAAGCCGTCGGCAATGCGAAACAGGCAGCCGGCAAGGCCACCGACAACGAGCGACTTCGTGCCGAAGGCGAGATGCAGGAACGCAAGGGCGAAGCGCAGAACCTGAGCGGCAAGGTCAAGGGTGCGCTCGGCGACAAGGTCTGACCTGCCCCGCCCATATCGAAAAAACGGCCTCCCGATGGGAGGCCTTTTTTTGTCAGGGCGTTTTGCGGACCGCAGGCGGCGTCCAGCGCCCGTCGAGTGCTTCGCGCCGCGGCAGGTACAGGCGCAGGTTCATCGAGAAGGGGCCGACCGGTGCCGGCAGCCAGTTCGATTGGCGCGCCTCGCCGGGCGAGTCGTGCTGGATATAGAGATCGAGCGACCCGTCGGGATTGAAGCGCAGCTTGTCCCGGTCGCCGATCGCGAACCGATTGATGGGATTGGCGACGAAAAACTGATCCGCACCGTACATCGTGAGCGACCAGAAAGCATCCGCGGGGGGCAGTTGATCCTTCTCGAAATGCAGCGTGTAGCGCGCGGCGCCGGATAGCGGCTGGCGATCCGAATCGATGGGCGCCATCGGATAGATCGCCTCTTCGGGGGGCAGCGCGCCGAGCCCCGCATAGGCGATGAACGCCCGCTGGAGATAATCATTGCCATAGACGCCGAGCGCGTTGCCGAGCGCGACCCAGCCGTTGGGTGTGAGCCGCACACGCGTCCGGTTGTCGACGATGCGCCGGTAAGCATCGACCGCGGCGCGCGACAGCCCGCGTTGCACGGCAGGGTCGGCCTGATCCAGATCGAAGCTCTTTCCCGGGGACAGGCCGACCTGTTCCATGCGGAGCAGGATGGCATAGTCGGTGGCGTGGGGCGGGTTGCGCTTCAGCGTTTCGGCGAACAGCGCATAGAAGGCCGCAGGCGACATTTTGGCGACCTGCGCCACGGGCGGGGTTTGCATGTCGACCGCCGAGTCGGGTTGCGGCTTTGAAGCGGCCTCGACACCCTTCCCCCACAGCGACAATGGGGTCGCGGCATAGCCCGCCTGGAGCCCGTGAACATGATCATAGTCGGGCGCCCCGTTGGTCTGGATGCGACCGATGATCCAGCCGTTTTCGGTCGGGCTGCGAACCATCCGCATCCCGGCCGGAAGCGAGCCCTGCCAATGCGGGCCAACCAGCGCGAAGGCGTCGCCCTCGTTGCCCGTGGTGCGGGTGCCCAGCGTCGCGAACACCTCGGTCCACATGTCCATGATCGGCACGACGTGATATCGTCCGGCGGTATTCGGCATGGTGACGACAAGCGGTTCTTTCCCGACGTCGAACCAGAGCGTCGAATAGAGCGTGTCGGCATTCGGCCGGACGACCTCCCTGAAATCGGCATCCGGATAGGTCCGCATATGCGCGAAACGATTCATCGGCGCTCGCGGACGCCCCGGCGTTCCGGCATTGGTCAGGACGCGGCGCGAAACCTCCATCAAGACCATCGGATAGGCATAGGTGTAGGCTTCGAGGCCGATGGCATAAGCCTCGTCCTCGCTCACCTGCCTCGCTCGCTCCGGGGCTGCCTGTGCCGGTGCCGACACCAGGCCCGCGGCGATGGCCAGAAGGGCCAGAAACTTCGTCATCCTCTATCTCCCCATGTCGTTGCGGGCCGCCATAGCGGGTTCGGCGGCGCCGGTCTGTCACCGATCCGACAATCTCTTGGGCTTTCGGACGGTAACCGTTAGGGTCAGGACCCTGGAGACATTCCCCTGAAAGGGTTGCCAGGGACGACGCGGGAGAACAGGATGCTGGGCGAGCACCGCTGGAGCGCCGAGGACAGGATGGCGGCGTTGCGGCTGTGTCCGCCCTTTTCGGATTGGTCCGAAACCCGCCTCGCCGACCTGGCCGCAATCGCGCGAGCCGAACATTATCGCCGGGGCAGCGAAATCTACGCGCGCGATCCCGAGTGCCGCGAAGTCTTTGTGATCGCAGCGGGGGAAATAGAGATCAGCCGCGCCTCTGCGACGGGGCGGAAATATGTGCTGAGCATCAGTGGCCCCCGCAACGCGCTGGCGCTGGTGCGGCTGTTGGACCGGCCGCCCATCCATTTCACCTATCGCGCCCACGGCGATGCCACGTTGCTCCATCTGCCGGTCGCGCGCTTGATCGCGATTCTCGACGCCGATCCTTCATTGTGGCGCAGCATCGCGCTGCTGATGTGTGCGCGCCAGGGGGAAAGCCTGCGCCTGCTCAACGACCAGCAGCTCGGTTCGCTCGAACAGCGGATGGCGGCCGTCATCCTGGACCTCGCGCGCATTCACGGCATCGAGGGTGCCGGAGGCATCGAAGTGGGGTTGCGCCTGCCGCAGGAGCAACTGGGCGCGATGCTCGGTATCACGCGCCAGAGCGTCAACAAGCTGCTGCGCGGGTTCGAGGATGCTGGACTGGTCGCGACCGATTACAACCGGTTGACGATCCGCGACCATTCGGCACTCGACCGGATCGCGGCGCCGCGCGACTGAGCCGGCCTGCAAGCGGCCGGTCAGCGGCCGCCCGAAGCCACCAGGTCGACGTCGGTCATGCCGCCATCGCGACGGGCAAAGACGACATAGGCGAAATCGCCGTTGGTGCCGCCGAGGACATGCTCGTCGCCGCGGACGCGATGATCGGTGGTATATCCGGCGCGGATCGCGAGGGTGTTGTAATAGTCGAGCACGCCCTGCAGCGACGCCGCGGTCTGGAAATTGACGACACGCAGGTTGCACTTGCCGCCCTTGACGCCCGCGGCCTCGCGCACCGTTGCACGCGGATAGACGCGAAAGGCGGCGGGAAGGCGGTCGGCCCAGGCGCGGTCATAGGTCAGCTTGGCGTCGCACGTGCCCTTGGACTGCTCCTCCGCAAGCGCTCCGATCGTCTTGGGCTGGTTCGCGGAGCAGTCGCCATTGCAGGCTGCTTCCTCGAACGGCTGGGCCTTCGGCGCCTTTACCAGCTTGCCGGCCTTCATGGCTGCGGCGGCTTCGGCAGCGGCGGCGGCACGACCGGCCGGGATCGCCGGAATGCCCCCATCGACCGGACGGTTGCCCGGACCCGCGGCGTTGCGGTTCGCCTGGCCCGCAAGTTTCGGGTCGACCATGATCTTGTCTTCGAGCGCGCCCTTGATCGCGGGATCGGCATCGACCAGCCCGTCGTCGAGCGGCGACAGTTCGGCCTTGTCGGGATTATCCCGGCAGCCGGACAGCCCCGCCGTCGCCATGAGCAAACCGGCAACCAGCCATTTTCCGCGCACCATCATTGCTAACACTCCCTTAATCTCTTCGCCCGGACTTGCCGGATGTTGGTTAAGAAGATGTGAGCAAAAATCCTTAACCGGTAAGACTTTATTAGGCCAAACCTGTCTCGCAAGGGGACGGAATTGCCCTTTGCCGCGATATCGCGCGGACCGAGCGACCTAGCCGAACGCCGTTTCCGACCCTTCGCCGGGCGCGCAGCGTATCAGTCGCGAGGTTTCGACCGCCGCCTGGCGGTGCACGACCGCCTGACGATAGACGGGATCGGTGACCATCTCCATGAACGCGCCGCTGCCAGGATATTCGGCGATGAACACCGCATCCCAGCGTTCGTTCGCCGGGCCGATGACCATCGCCTCCATCGTTCCGCGCCAGACAATTCGGCCGCCAACCCGGCGAAATACCGCGCCGCTGTCCCTGCCATAGTTCGCATAGGCCTCGGCGCCGCTCAAACCCGCTGCCGCGAGCGCATGGCCGGCCGGATAATCGGCCTTCTCGCGGAACCGCACGAGGTTGAGCATGTGAATTACCGTGTCGCGCGGAAGGGCCTTGAAGGCGTCGAACTGCGCGCGGTCGGGATCGACATGATGGTCGGTCATGGCTGGAATTCCTTGCGATTGTGACGCCACGCATCGGCGCTCTGAACCCAGGCGTCGATCGGAGCATCCTGAAAGGGAGCGGGGAGGCGGGTCGGGCCGGCGTTCGCGGCCCCCAGGCGTTTCGCGAGTGCCTGCGAACGTATATTGGCCGGATCGATGCAGTGCATTAACCGCGGCCATTTCAGGAATTCGACGGCGAAATCGCACGCTGCGACCGCGCCCTCGAACGCATAGCCCTTGCCGGCGAATTTCGCGCGGACGCCATAGCCTACCTCTGGCCCGGGCCAGTCGGCGGGTTCCCACGGGCCCAGGCGTCCGACCCATTCACCGGTCGCGCGCTCGACCACCGAGAACATCGAAAAGCCGCGGATATGCCACGCGCCCGCCAGCGTACACCACTGGCGCCAGGCCTGCGACCGTTCGCACGGACCGCCAAGATATTTCATCGTTTCGGCTTCGGCGCACATTTCGGCGAACGCGTCGAAATCTTCCGCGGCAGGGGGACGCAGGATAAGGCGCTCGGTGACGAGCAGGGGGCCGTTGAGCATCGCTGGTCCTTCACGCGCGGACTTGGCCGGTATCGACCACGGGCGATGCTTCTGGGGCAAGCGGAAGCCGAGGGCAAGTCCGCGCAAAAGTCGAGGGCGCCGACCGCATGGCCGACGCCCTCTCCATCACGGGGTACGGGCGGAGGGGTCTCGGGCCCGCACCCGTAACGGTACTCGGTTAGCGGCAGCGATATTTGTCGCGATCGATCTCGCGGCCGAGCAGGGCGCCGGCGCCGGCGCCGATCACGGTGCCAAGCAGCTTGTCGCCATTGCCCGCGATTTCATGCCCGGCGAGGCCGCCGACCGCACCGCCGATCAGAAGGCCGGTCGTGCCGTTGTCCTTCTTGCAGCGATAGCGTCCGTCGTCGCCGCGCCAGATGCGCGTATCGCGGTTGATGCGCTGATCGCGCGAGCTGTAATGCCGACGGTCGTGCTTCTTGCGATAATAGCCGTTCGCCTGTTCGGCTTTGTACAGCGTATCGTGGCTCGCCGCAGGGACCGCAGTGGGCAGGCCCGCCTGGGCAGGGGCCGTGGCCGCGATGCCGACGGCGGTGATGGCGCCCATCAGGCCTTTGGTGATCTTACGCATGACAAGTCCTTTCCTGGTTCGGGCGCCCCGTCGCCATTTTTGCGGCAATGGACGCTTCGATGGTGGGAACGAGCCGCGCCCGGATTGCGTTGCATGAACGCCGGGCAACAAGATGAGGCGAGCGATCCCATCGACGAACCGAAACGGTCTTGCGAGCGGTGCGGGAGCGTGCGACACTGCTGATATGCTGAACATCGTGTCGATTTTCATCGGGCTTATCGCCCTGATCCTGGCCATTCCGGCATTCATCCCGTTACTGGGGTGGGCGAACTGGCTCGTCATCCCGATCGCGATTGTCGGGCTCGCGCTGGGCGCGATGTCGAGCAGCAACGCCGGGCGAAACCTCAACATCGTCGTGATTGCCGTCGGCGTCGTCCGGTTGATGCTCGGCGGCGGGTTCTTCTGACACCCGCAGGGCGCGCCGGCTTGCGGACAGATGAACCGCGCGGCGATTTTGCGACATTTTGCGACAATTTTTCGCCCGGACGGCACGCCGCTGGGACAAACGGCGTCTAGACCCTTCTCATCGGGATCTGGCTCTCCTTTTGCAGAGCATCCCCAGACAAGGAGTTCGTGACGTGAAAAAGAAGTTTGCACTTATGACCCTGGGCGCTGCGTTGATCGCCGCGCCGGTGTTCGCCGCCCCGGGCGGCAAGATGGGCGACGCCGACGGCAATGGCGTGCTGACCCGCGCCGAAGTCCAGGCGCATGCGACCGAGATGTTCGCCAAGATGGATGCCAACGGCGACGGCAAGATCGATGCGGCCGACCGCGAGGCAAAGCGCAGCGAGATGCGCGGCAAGATGTTCGCCTCGCTCGATGCGAACAAGGACGGCAGCATCAGCAAGGCTGAATGGGATCAGCATGCGGCCGATCGCGAGGCCAGGCGCGGCGAGTGGAAGGGCAAGCGCATGGCCGACGGCGAGGCTCGCGACGGCAAGCGCGGAATGCGCGGCCATCATGGCAAGCGCGGCGGGCATCACGGGATGCGCGGCGGTCATGGCATGATGATGAAGGCCGACACCAACGGCGACAAGGCGATCAGCCAGGCCGAATTCCAGACCGCCGCGCTGGCGCGCTTCGATCGTGCGGATGCGAACAAGGACGGTCAGGTGACGGCCGCGGAACGCAAGGCCGCGCGCGAAGCGATGCGCGCCGAGTGGAAGGCGAAGCGCCCCGCCGCGACCACGCCGAGCGGCAACTGATCGGCAGGGCGCGGCGGCGAGGGCGGGCACTCCCCCTCCTCCCTGGCATTGCCTTTGCCGCCGTGCCCTGTCAGCACGGTATCGCCCATCGGTCCCTGGCCGGTGGGCGAACCTCTATCCAGGCCATGTGATCGACGATGACCGAAAGCGACGTCCCCCGCATCCTCCTGATCGACGATGAACCGTCGATCCGCGAGCCTCTGTCCGAATATCTCGAGAGCCAGGGGTTCGCGGTAAGCGACGCGGCGAGCGCCGCCGAAGCGCGCTCGCTGCTCCGCGCAAAGAGTATTGACCTGGTGGTCAGCGACATCATGATGCCGGGCGAAGACGGGCTATCGCTGACGCGTCACCTGCGCGAGACGAGCAATATTCCCGTGATTCTGCTCACCGCCCGCGCCGAGGATACGGAGCGGATCATCGGGTTGGAGATCGGCGCCGACGATTATGTCGTCAAACCGTTCAACCCCCGCGAACTCGTCGCGCGTATCCGCACCGTATTGCGACGGACGCAGGCGAACGGGCGCGCCGTCGACCCGGGCGGGACGAGCTATGCCTTCGGCCCGTGGGTGCTGCGCGAAGTCGAGCGCGTTCTTGTCGGCGAAGACGGCGAAGAGGTCGCCCTGTCGTCCGGCGAATATCACCTGCTTCACGCACTGGTGCGTCATCCGCGCCAGGTGATGAGCCGCGACCGCCTGCTCGACATGGTGCGCGGGCGCGAGGCCGACATCTTCGACCGTGCGATCGACAATCTGGTCAGCCGCCTTCGCAAGAAGATCGAGGAAGATCCCGCGCGTCCGCATTATGTGAAAACCGTGTGGGGCGGCGGCTACACGCTCGCGTGCGAGGTCAAAAGGCTGGGGCCGGCGTCATGACGCTGCGCCTGTGGCCGCGCAGCCTGGTCGGGCAGCTGGTCTTTGCGCTGGCGGCGACGCTGTTCGTCGCGCAGGCGATCAATTTTTCGCTGCTCGTGCGCGGACAGAATCAGCAGATACTGGCGCATGGAGGCGGCATGGCGGTCGCGCGTATCGTCGATGCGGTCGAGCGCGGCGACGACAGACGGGCTGGACGTGCCGACGACGACCATGACCGTCACGGGTTGCGCGACCGGGTGCAAAAGCTGCGCGTTTCGGATGCGCCGCCGACATTGCCGCGCCGCGCGGTGCCGCGCGAAGATCTGGCCGACTATGTCGCCGGGCTGATGTCGGAGGCCGAGGTGCATGCCGATTCGATCGAGGCATGGGCGCTCCCCTCGCGCGCGCGTCTTCAGCGATCGAGCTTCCCCGGTGAAACCGTCGTCGTCGTCGCCAAGGTCGACGGGCGCTATTATGCGGTGCGCAGCCGCTTGCCCTCGGGCGGCAACCGCTTGCCGCGATTCCTGATCTGGCAGACGCTGACGCTGTACCTGCTGCTGCTCGTCCCGATCCTGTTCATCGCGTGGCGCGCGGCCCGGCCGCTGCGCGATCTGACGCGTGCGACACGCGCAAACCCGGCTGTTCGCGACGCGACGCCGCTGGCCGAGCGCGGGCCGTCGGACGTCCGCGACCTGATCGCCGCCTTCAACGCCTATCGTTCGCGCATAGCCGCGATGCTGACCGACAAGGACCGGATGCTTGGCGCGGTCGGCCATGACCTGAGGACCCCGCTCGCGAGCCTGCGCGTCCGCGTCGAGCAGATCGAAGACGACCGGTTGCGCGACAAGATGATTGCCTCGATCGAGGAAATGACGGCGATGCTGACCGACATCCTGGCGCTGGCGCGCGCTGGGGCGGGGACCGAGGTGTCCGAGCCCGTCGCGCTGCGGGCGCTTCTGGGCGATCTGGTGGCCGATTATCGCGAGCAGGCCAAGGACGTTTCGGTCGGTAACGTTGACGATGCGGTCGTTATGGCCCGGCCGATGCTGTTGCGGCGCGCCCTGCGCAATCTGATCGACAATGCGATCGCCTATGGAGTGCGCGCGCGCCTGTCGGTGGTGCGCGATGCGGAAAGCGTGCGGATCGTCGTCTCCGACGATGGGCCCGGCCTTGGCGAAGCGCAGATCGCGGCACTGATGGAGCCCTTTGCGCGCGGCGAGGAGTCGCGCAATCGCGCGACCGGCGGCGCCGGGCTCGGCCTGTCTATCGCGCGCGAGATCGCCGAAAGCGAAGGTGGCACGCTGACATTGGCCAACCGACCCGGCGGCGGGCTCGACGCGGTCGTTGCGTTGCCGCTTCAGGCGTAGATCGCGATGCCCTGACTGCCGCTCATTACCGGCTCGCCGGCGCGGTTCCAGATCATCATGTCCTGCACCGAAAAGCCGCCGCGGGCATAGCCGGTCTTCGCCGACAGAAGCCACCAGCCGTCGTCGGTCCGCGGCACGCCGGTCAGCATGTTCACCGTCCAGTTCATCGAACTGATCGGCCCGAATTCGGTGAACAGCGCCATCGCGGCCGGCGGCAACGCGTCGCCCATGGCGAGCAGCGCGACCATGGGGTGACAGGCGGGCTCCTCCACGAACCGTACCCAGGTCAGATATTCGCCGGTTTCCCCCTTCCAGTCGAAGCGTGGTCCACTCGTCGGGCGCATGTCGAAATGCCGCGTGAAGCTGGGGCGTACCTTGTGGTCGGGGACCGGCCTTAACGTATCGGGCGCGGGGACCTCGGGCATCGCCAGCCGATTGTGATCGAGATGGCTGGCCCGATCGCCTGAAAAGGCGAAGGTCGCTGCGGTACCGAAGCCCATGTCGCTCGACACGCCCGCATCGACGAACAGGCTGGATTTCGACTGGCGGAGCACGCGCGTCGCGACGCGGCAGTCGCCGCCAACGGGTCCGACGAAACTGATCTGGGCGTAACGCAGCGGCGTTTCGGTCGG
>Ga0189279_100195_pt1 | contig 18752 bp, 10 predicted proteins | sample N26B6minimetaG_FD_130324 | JGI IMG/M metagenome (GOLD analysis project Ga0189279, IMG submission 130324) | Marine microbial communities from the Costa Rica Dome - N26 B6 mini metaG | ecosystem: Environmental > Aquatic > Marine > Oceanic > Photic zone | place: Costa Rica: the Eastern Pacific... | reverse complement strand
TCCAGGTCATGGACGCCAAGGCTGGCGTTCAGGATGCCATAGCTCTTGATGGCAAGCGGCGCGAAATCCTCGATCGTGCTCTGCGTCCCGGACTGGTAGCGGCCGTTGAGGATCGCGCGGATGCCCAGCGTGTCGCCGACCGGCGCGTCATAGGTGATCGTCGCCGCACCCGAAAATTTCGGGCTGTACGGGAAACTATAGCCGTCATAGTCGAGCGGCTGGCCCGCGGCGTTGATCCCGACATAGCCCTGGATCTCGGTCTTGAGCCAGGTCGCGGCGAGATTGAGCGTCAGGCTGTCGGTCAGCCGGAACGTGGCATCGCCGTCGAGGCCATAGGCGCGCGACTTGGGGATATTGTCGAGCCGCAACAGCGTCGTGTAGATCGGGTCGGCGAAATAGACCGCGAGCTGCTTGTCGCGATAATCGTAGTAAAAGGCCGCGAGATTCAGGTTCACGCGCCGGTTCGCCAGCCCCAGCTTCGTGCCCACCTCATAGGCGGTCAGCTCCTCCTGCCGCGCCGGACGATTCTGGGTCGCGATATTGGCGGCGTTGACCGGCGTCGATCCCGACTTGTAGCCGCGCGACACCGACGCATAGAGCAGCGCGTCGTCGGCGGCCTCCCACGTCAGCGCGCCGCGCCACGCGACATTGTCCTCGATCAGCGTCGAGGTGACCGGGCCGAAGGTGCCGGTATCGACGTCGAACGTGTTGCACTGGTCGGTCGTGATCGGCGCGGTGAACGCGCCATAGACCTGGAAAAAGAAGGCCCGGTTGAACAGGTTGACGTTGGGCAGCATCGAATCGCCGATCGAGCGCGAGCAGCCCTCATAGTCCTGGCGATCCTTCGTATAGCGGACGCCGGTCGTGAGCTTCAGCGTCTCGGCGAGTTGCCAGTCGGCACTCGCGAACAGGCTCCACGTTTCGGTATCGAACGCCGCCTGGTCGCGATAGGTTCGGAAGGATTGCGCGACGTCGGTCGCGGTATAGCCCGGCGAGTTGAACGGCGAGTTCAACAGGTCGAGCTGGAAAATCAGCGCACGGATCGCCCCGACATTGGCATTCTGCCCCAGCAGCGTCTGGTTGGTGTCGGTCAGCGTATCCTTGGCATAATAGCCGCCGACGACCCAGTCGGCGGGGCCGGTCGATCCCTGGAAGCGCAGTTCCTGCGAAAAGCTCTCGATCTTGCCTTCGGCGTGCTGGACCAGAATCTCGTATGGCGCGCCACTCCAGTCATATTTGGCGTTGCGCTTGACCCGGTTGTAGCCGGTAAGCGAGATGAAGCTGAGGTCGCTCGTCAGGTCGAACTGGATCAGGCCGCGCAACCCGATGAAATCGCTGTCCTCCCGAAGCGGACCGTCGATGCCCGGACCGATGCCGATGTCGGCGCCGCGCACCGATTGCGGCGCCCAGTCGGCGCTGTTCGAATCCCATCTGGTGCCGTTCGCTGCGACATAGTCGGCAAGCCCGGGGGCGTTGAACAGGCTGAACACCGTGCCGCTGTCGGGATCGGTGTTCGGGGTGAACCCGACCGCCTGCCCGGCCAGCGTGTCGGACTTGTTGATCCAGAAATTGCCGCCCAGTTCGATCTTCATTCCGTCGACCGGCTCGGCGGTCAGGGTCAGGCGACCGCCATAGCGATGGACTTCGCCCAGCTTTTCGTCGCGCGAAATGCTGTGCTGCCAGCCTTCCCAGCTGTCCTCGGTGCGAAAGGCGATGCGCGCCGCCATCGCGTCGCCGAGCGGGATGTTGAGGTGGCCTTCGCTGTTCAGCGTCTGCTGGCTGCCGCCTTCGACGGTCACCCCGCCCGACAATTCGCCGAACACCGGCTTGGCCGAAATGAAGTTGACGAGACCGCCGGTCGTGTTGCGGCCGTAAAGCGTGCCCTGCGGACCCTTCAGCACCTCGACGCGTTCGAGGTCGTAGACCGGGCCGCTGTTCATGAACGGATAGGCGAGCGCAACCTCGTCCTGATAGGTGCCGACGGTCGAGGTCGCCGACAGGTTGATCGTGTTGAAGCCGATCCCGCGCAGCGTGTAGATCGGAATGCCCTGATACCCGCGTGACACGTTGAGGCTCGGCACCACGGCCTGCAGGTCCTCGGTCGACGTCACCCTCAGATTTTCAAGCGCTTCGCCCGAAAAGGCCTGGATCGACAGCCCGACATCGTTGATCGCTTCGGCGCGGCGCTGCGCCGTCACCACGATCACGTCGTTGCCCGGCGACGCGGCAGGCGTGTCGTCCTCCGCCTCCTGCGCCCGCACCGGCGTCGCCGCCAGCGCCGCCAGACCGATACCCGCGAACAGCACAGACCGCGCGATCCTCGTCATCATACCCTCCCGATTTGCGATTCTTATCAGTCGTGATAGTTATCACCGCTGATAGATATTGCAACAGCAATTGCAATTTGCGCGGCGAGATGGTCTTTCGGGGGCAAGGAGCGACGATGGCGACGCAGCGTGACAAAGTGGAAAGCCGAACCCGCGGATCGATCCGCGACGCCTTGCTGGAGGCGGCGAGCGCGCTGATGCGCGAGCAGGACAAGATCGACGTCGGCATCGTCGAGATCGCGGCGCGCGCCGGGGTGAATCACGGGATGATCCGCTATTATTTCGGCGACAAGGAAGGAATGCTCGCGGCGCTTCTCGATCGCGACGTGCTGCGCGCGATCCGCCAGCTCGACGCGCTGTTCCGCCTCAACGTCACCGCGACCGACCGGATGCGTATCCATCTGGAGGGCATTCTCGATACCTACTACCGCATCCCCTACCTCAATCGCCTCATCCAATATATGGTCCGCGATGCCGAGCCCGAGCGCGTGCGCCACATCGGCGACGAGCTGCTGAAGAAGATCGCCGGAGCGCAGGCGCGGATCATCGAGGAGGGGATCGCGGCGGGCGAGTTTCGCGACGTCGACCCCAAGCTCTTCTATTTCAACACGATCGGGGCGGCCGACGGCCTTTATTCGAACCGCCTGACCTTGCAGGTGGTGTTCGAGGGCAAGCCGCACGCCGACGATGCGCTCCACGCGCGGTATCGCCGTCATACGGTCGAGACGCTGCTCGCCGGACTGGTCAGGAATTATCAGGCTTGATAATTGCGCGGAGGGGGCGCATAGACGGCCGCATGGACCTGGAATTCAGCGAAGAAGAGCGGTTGCTGCGCGATTCGATCGCGCGGTTCCTCGCGCAGCATCTGCCGTTCGAGACACGGCGCACGATGCGCGGCGCCGAGGCGCAGCTCGCGACGTGGCGCGAGATCGATGCTGCGATCGGCGTCGGCGCGGCGCCGCTGCCCGAAAGCGCGGGCGGCTTCGGCGGCGGGCGCGTCGCGGCGATGATCGTCGCCGAGGAACTTGGCGCCGCGCTTGCGGTGACCCCGTTCATCGACTGCCATATCCTGTCGGCAACGCTGCTGCTCGCGCTCGGCGACGCGGCGCGGGCCGCGGCGATCGCCCGGGGCGACGCGCTGATCGTCACCGCGATAGAGGAACCGCACACACGCGGCGACATCGCCGCGATCCGCACGCGGGCCGAGCCCGCCCCCGACGGCTGGACGCTGACCGGACGCAAGATCGCGGTGCCCTTCGCCGCCGAGGCAAGCGAGGTCGTCGTCCCCGCGCGCGACCGCGACGGGACGCTGCACCTGTTCGCGCTGCCCGGTGCGACGCTCTGCGACAAGCTTCACGCCTATGCGACGATCGACGACATGCCCGCGGGCGACCTCGTCCTCGACGGACTGTGGATTGCGGGCACGCGCGAGATCGGCAGCGGCGTGAACGCCGAACCCGCGCTTGCGGCCGGGATCGAAGCGGCGATTGCGGCGACCTGTGCCGAGGCGTCAGGGCTCGCGCGGGTGCTTCTCGACGACACGCTAGTCTATACCAGGCAGCGGCGGCAGTTCGGCCGGACGCTGTCGAGTTTCCAGGCGCTCCAGCATCGCATGGTCGACATGCTGCTGCTGCGCGAACAGATCGCCGCAGCGGCAATGCTCGCCGCGCTGAGGCCCGGCGACGTCCGCGCGAGCGCCGCCGCCAAGGCGACCATCGGCGACGCGTTGCGGCAGATCGGGCAGGAAGCGGTACAGATGCACGGCGCGATGGGCATGACCGAAGAGCTTCGCGTCGGGCATTATTTCAAGCGCGCGACGGCGATCGAGCAGCGGCTCGGCACCGGCGACGCGCATGTCGCACGCTATGCCGCGGCGATGGCGATCGCCGTCTAGGGTCGGGACCCCGGGGTCGGCGCCCGCCCTACCCCCTAGGGGGCTAAAGCCCCAGCACCGCTTTCGCCAGGATGTTGCGCTGGATCTCGTTCGATCCGGCATAGATCGACCCCGCGCGCTCGTTGAAATAGCGCAGCGGCGCCACCGCCTGCCACGGCGCGCCGGTGATATGCCCGTCGGCGGGCGGGCTGTGTGCCGGCACCTCCGCGCCGGGCGCGCCGCCATGCGGTTGAAACGCCAGGCCCGCCGGCCCCGCCGCTTCATAGCCGAGTTCGGTGATATGCTGCGCGAGTTCGGTCGCCATGATCTTGAGCAGCGACGCCATCACGCCGACGCTTTCGCCCTGTCCCGTGGCCGACAGCAGGCGCAGTTCGATCATCTCCAGCACGTCGACCCGGATGCGCGCCCGCGCGAGCTTGTGCGCGAACACCGGATCGTCACCGAGCATCGCATCCCCTGTCGGAGTTTCGGCCGCCCAGCGCGCAAGCGCGTCGACCCGCATAGCGAGCGCCGGGGCATGGGCGGCACCGCCGCGTTCGAACTCGAGCAGATATTTGGCGACGCTCCAGCCGCGGTCGACCTCGCCGATCACGTTCGCCCGGGCCGAGCGGGCGTTATCGAAAAACACCTCTGCCTGGATCGTCTCGCCCGAAATCATCGTCAGCGGCCGCACCGTGACACCGGGCTGGTCCATCGGGACGAGCAGGAAGGTGATGCCCTGTTGCGGCCGATCGTGCATCGACGTGCGGACGAGGCAGAAGATCCAGTTCGCCTCGCCCGCGTGCGTGGTCCAGATCTTCGAGCCGTTGAGCAGGAAATCGTCGCCGTCGGGCTCGGCGCGCATTTGCAGCGCCGCAAGATCCGACCCCGCTCCCGGCTCCGAATAGCCCTGGCAAAAAAAGATTTCTCCGCTCAGGATGCGCGGCAGGAAATGCGCCTTTTGCGCATCGGTGCCAAAGGCCGCGATGACATGCGCGACCATGTGGATACCCATTGGCGACAGCGGCGGCGCGCCGGCGCGCGCCCGTTCGCGCGCCCACAGGTAGAATTGCGCCGCGCTCCAGTCGCGCCCGCCGTGACCCGGCATCCAGTGCGGTGCCGCCAGCCCCTGCGCGTGCAGCCGCGCCTGCCAGTCCATCGATACGGCATGGTCGGCATAGACGCTCGTCATGCCTTCGGCGCCGGCGCGCAGCTCCGGCGTCAGCTCGCGCTCCAGCAGCGCGCGCATCTCTTCGGCAAAGGCCCGTTCGGCATCGTTCCAGTCGAGGTTCATCGGTTCACCCGTTGCAAACAATTATCACATCTGATAACAATTATCGTCCCAAGGTCAATCGAACGGACGATATTTCGATGAACCGGATGCGCAAGCCGTCCGGCGCGCGGACGATCGATTTTGCCAGTCCAAAGGGCGAAGCGGCCCTGCTCGCGGCCGATTCGGTGCAATGGCGCGTGTTCAAGAATCCGGTCGCGATGGCGGTACGCGCGATCCGGCGCTGCCACTCGGCACCGCCGACCCCCTCCCGGTGATGCGGGCGCACGTCCCCGACCTCGACGCGCATATGCTCGAAGGTTGCGGCCACTGGACGCAGGCCGAACGCGCCGAAGAGGTCGAGGCGATCCTGCTGCCCTGGCTGCGGCGCCGCGTTCCGCCGAAGGGTTGATTGCACCGTCGCCGCATCCGCGCCATGACGGGGACTCAACCGGCAGGAGACAGGCTATGGCTCACGGCACCGCGCGCATCGGCAGGGACCATTATCGCACCGAGATCGCGGTCGGCGGCCACGACCTCGTCGCCGACGAAGGCCCGGGGCTCGGCGGGCAGAACGCGGGACCCGCGCCCTATGACCTGCTGCTCGCCAGCCTCGGCGCGTGCACCGCGATCACGCTGCGCATGTACGCCGACCGCAAGGACTGGCCGCTCGAATCGGTCGCGGTCGGATTGCGGCTGAGCGGCGGACGCGATGCGATGCGGATCGATCGTACGCTGACGATCGCCGGGCTCGACGCCGACCAGCAGGCGCGCCTTGCCGACATCGCCGAACGCACGCCGGTGACGCTGACGTTGAAGGCCGGGTTGCCGATCGACACGCGCCTTTCCTGACGCCCTGGCGGCGGCACTACGCCGCCGGCCGATCAAGCGAAAGGGGCCGGAGCGATCGCTCGCTCCGGCCCCTGCCGCCCATTCTCCGTCCGATAGGGTCGCGGATCAGAAGGAGAAGCGAGCGGTAATCTTGACGCCCTGCGTGTCGCGTCCCGACGCGAGGGTTGCGGTATAGCCGGCGCCGATGGTGAAGCCGCCGGCGTCATAGTCGAAGCCCGCCTCGATCTCCGCCGAGCTCTTCGGGATCAGCGTGCCGGTGATCGCAAAGGGGGCCCCGCCGCTGGCAAAGGCCGCGCCGACCGAAGCGCCGCGATCGTCGAACGCGCGGCTCCATGCCGCCGAGACATAGGGCTGGAAGCCGACCTGGCCGACCCCGCCCCGCGCCCGCAGGCCCAGGCTGAGGAAGGTGGTCTTCTGCTTCGCGCCGTCGACGTCGAGCGCGGCGCTGCCGCCGGTTTCGACGAAGGCGTCGCTCTTGGTGCTGACGTGGGCAAGGCGGGCGAAGGGCGTTACCGCCGCATCGCCGGTCACCACGTCATAGCCAAGTTCGCCGAACAGCTGCAGCGTCGTCGCGTCGCGCTTCGAGCTGAGCGACTGGGCCAGCGGTGCGAAGGTCACCGAGCGGCTGGTGTCGATATCGTGCCACGCATAGGCGATGCCAAAGGCGCCGCGCAGCCCTTCACCGGTGCCATAGACCGCATGGGCCGCCAGATATTTGCTGTCGACCTTTGCGCGGTCGGTGCGGCCGTTCAGGTGGAAGTCCGAATCGCCGATTCCCGCCGGCAGCGCCGCGGCAAAGCCATTGCCGCCATAGCCGAAGCCCGCGACGAGGCCCTTGTGGTCGGTGTCCATGCCAAAGCGACCGCCGCGGGCGTCGAAATCGCCCCAGCCGCCGAAAGCCGAACCCCAGACGAAGGCGCCGCCGGCTTCGGGTGCCTTGAGCCCGAGCAGCGCGCCGCGCAGGTACCGGCTGTCATCGGTGAGCCCGCTCAGCGTGCTCGCGACGATTTCGCCCGACAGGTCGCCATAGGCGGTCCGCGCGCCGGCGGCATTCTGGTTCACCACCGCTTCGAACAGCGGATCGTCGATGCCGCGCGACTGGATCGCGCCGGCAACCGCCGCCTGGTTGGCGCCGAATGCGACATCGGCGAAATCGACGTCGTTGCGATAGAGCGACAGCGTGACGGTGTCGGCGCTGTAGCGCAGCAGCGGGTCGAGGAAGGCAAGGTCGCTCGTCACCGATCCGAAGGTGCCGTCGACGCCCCCGGCGCCGGTGAGGATGACATAGTCGGTGCGGCCCGCGTAATTGCCGTCCGCCGCCATCACGGCGACACTGGCACCGCTGTCGATCGTGACCGTGCCCGTCGCGTCGATGCGGTCGGCCTGCCCCGCGGCATTGACCTCGACCTGATAGGTCGAACCCGCCGCGAAATCGAGGTCGCCCGCCACGGTCAGGCGACCGATCGAATTGCCGGGGGCCACGATGCCGCCGTCGCCGACGTCGGTCGACCCGACGGTGCCGTTGCCGCCCAGCGCGCCGCCGTCGGTCACGGTGACCGGCGAGGTGATCGACCCGTTGACCGCCAGCTTGCCGCCGCTGACCGTTGTCGGGCCGGTGTAGCTGTTGTCGCCGGTCAGGTTGAGCGTGCCGTCGCCGGTCTTGGTCAGACCGCCGGTGCCGGTGATCTCGCCGGCGAACTCGCTGTTCTCGTCCTGATTGACGGTCAGCTGGTTGGCGCCGATCTCGACCCCCGCTCCCGCGCCGCCCGAAAGGCCGCCGATCGTCTGGTCGTTGCCGCTGAGGTCGAGCGTGCCTTCGCCGACGTTGAAGTCGGTCTCGGGGTCGACAAGGCCGCCGATGCGGACCGCGCCGCCCAGGATGTTGGTGATCCCGTCGAAATCATAATCGCCGAGGAAGGAGAGCGTCCCCGCCCCCATCTTGTCGAGTGTGCCGGTGCCCGAAAAGGCGCCGCCGAAGTCGTAATCGTCCGACCGGTTGAAGACGAAGCGGCCGTTGTTGACGATATCGCCCGCGAAATTGCCCTCGGTCCCGCCGGCGCCGAGCGTGAAGGTGCCGTCGCCTTCGGTCGTCACATCGCCTTGCAGGGTGCCGGTCAGTACGAGCCCGCCATTGGCGATCGTGGTGCCGCCGGTGTGCGCGATCGTATCGGTGTCGACCAGGAACACCGCCTCGCCGATCAGTTCGAGGCTGCCCGAACCGGTGATCGACAGCGCATCGAGCGTCGACACGACATCGTCCTGCCCGAAGTTCAGGACCAGCCGGCCGTCGACCGACACCGTGCCGGTATCGATCGGCGTCGACGGACCGTCTTCGCCGCCAAGGTCGACTTCGTTGACCTGAAGCGCGGCCCCTTCGGCGATGCCGACACTGCCGAACTCGCCGACATAGCCGGTCGAGGTCCAATAGCCCTTCGCGACCTCGAGCGTCTCGAAGCCCGCCGCCCCGCCGATCTGCTGCGCCTCGGTGAGTTCGAGCACGTCGCCGTCGAGCGTCAGGCTGTCGATGCCGTCACCCGCATCGACCACTCCGGTGATCGCGCTGCCGGTCTTGAGCGTCACGCTGTCGTCGAACGCGCTCAGCGTCGCCGCGACGCCGTTCGCCCCGGCCAGCGTGCCGCTGTTCACCAGGTCGATCTGGCCGAGCGACGTGAACGCCGTACCGGTGTCGCTGACGATCGAACCGCTGTTCGTCGCGCTCGCGGTGTCGACGTCGATCAGGACGCCGCCCTCGATCGTGCCGCTGTTGTCGAGCACGCCCGTCTTGCCGGCGGCGCCCTGCTTGCCGATGACGACGCCGGTCAGCCCGCCCGAGATGGTGCCGGCATTGGTCACCGACGCCCCGCTGACCGCCAGCACGCCGTAGCGCGCACCCGAAATCGTCCCGCCGTCTTCATTGACGACGCTGCCCAGCATCGTGCTGCCGCTGGTGTCCTGGCCGCCAAAGGCCTGGATCGTGACGCCGTCGGTCATCGCTCCCGCGACGCCTTCGATCGTCCCGCTGTTGGTCACGCTGCCGCCGCCGAACAGGCGCACGGCGTCGTTGGTCTCGCCGCGGATCGTGCCGCTGTTGACCACTGTCGTGTCGGCGGCGCGCTGTTCGAGCTGCCCCGTGTCCTCGTTGAAATAGAGCTGGGTGACGATGCCCTGCCCGGCGCTCGAAATCATGCCGCTGTTTTCGACGATGGCGCCGCCCGACTGGATCATCACCGCAGCGTCGGCGGGCGCATCGGGGCCTTCATAGCTGCCGTTGCCGCGGATCGTTCCCGCGTTGACCAGGTGCAGCGACCCGTCGCCGCCGGCATAGACGCCGTGGGTGCCGCCCTCGATCACCCCGCCTTCGGCGTTGGTGATCGTGACGTCGCCCAGCGTGCCGTGGAACACGCCCGCACCCGCTTCGCTGAGGATCGACCCGCTGTTGTCGAGCGTCGCGGTCGCAAGGTCGCTGCCAAAGCCGACGCCATAGCCGTCGATGCCGTCGTCGCGCGTCCCGCTAATCGTTCCCGAGTTGGTCAGGCTGGCGGTCAGGCCGCTGCGATCGCCGCTGTCGAGCGCGGTCCCCTGGATGAAGACGCCGCCGTTGGCGCCCGCGATATCCCCCGCATTGTCGACGTCGCCGCCGCCCGACAGGATGATTCCGAAGCGATCGCCTTCGATCGTGCCGCCCTCGGCGTTGGTCACCGCGGCGACATAGCCGTCGCTCGACTGGTCGGCATAGGCGTACATCGAGATGCCGTCGGCATAGGTGGCACCCGCGCCGGTGATCGTGCCGCTGTTGGTCACGCTGCCGCCGCCGATCAGGCGCACGCCGTCATTGCCCTCGCCGCTGATCGTGCCGCTGTTGTCGACCGTGGTCCCGATCGCGAAGCCGGCAAAGTCGCCGATATCCTCGTCGTACAGATAGACGGTCGTGATGCCCGCCCCGGCGCCAGAGATCGTACCGCTGTTGGTCACGCTCGACGCGGCGGTGCCGATCGTGACGCCCGCGTCGGGGGTCTGGGCAAAGCCGTCGTAGCTGCCATTGCCGCGGATCGTCCCGGCGTTGACGAGTGCGAGCGTTCCCGTCGCATTCGCATAGACGCCCGACGTCGCGCCGGTGATCGTGCCGCCTTCGGCATTGGTCAGCGTCAGGTCGGCGCGCGACCCCTGGAGCACGCCGACGCCGAAGTCGCTGACGATCGAACCGCTGTTGTCGAGCGTCGCGGTCGACATGTCGCTGCCGAAGCCGACGCCATAACCGTCGCCGTCGCTGCCGCCGAAATCGCCGGTGCCGTGGATCGTCCCCGAATTGACGACGCTGGCGGTCAGGCCGCTGCGGTCTTCGCTCGCATCGGTGTTCAGCGCGGTGCCCTGGATGAAGACGCCGCCGTTGATGCCCGCGATATCCCCCGCATTGTCGACCTCGCCGCCGCCCGACAGGATGATGCCAAAGCGTTCGCCCTCGATCGAGCCGCCCTCGGCATTGGTGACGAGCGCGCTGTAATCTTCGTTCGACTGGTCGGTGTAGGCGTACATCGATACGCCGTCGGCATCGCCGCGGCCGGTGCCGCTGATCGACCCGCTGTTGGTCACGCTGCCGCCGCCGATCAGGCGGATGCCGTCATTGCTTTCGCCCGCGATCGTGCCGCTGTTGTCGACCTGGGTATCGGTCGCGCGCCCCTCGAGCGCGCCGGTCTCGACGTTCAGATAATAGGCCGTCGTGATGCCGGCGCCGGCGCCCGAGATCGTGCCGCTGTTGGCGATCGTCGACGGCGCGCCGAGGATGGTGACGCCGGCGTGCGGCGGCTCTTCGAACCCGTCATAGGTGCCGTTGCCGCGGATCGTTCCGGCGTTGACCAGGTCGATGCCGCCCTCGTCGTCATAGACGCCGATCGTCGAACCTTCGATGACGCCGCCTTCCTCATTGGCGATCGACAGCCGGCCATAGGAGCCGTTCGAGACGCCGAAGGTCGAGGTGCCGGTGATCGTGCCCGTGTTGACGAGTTCGGACGATTCGAGGTTGCTGCCGAAAACGACGCCCATGCCGCCCGAAACGGTGCCGCCGTTGGTCAGCGACGCGGTCTTGCCCGTTTCCTCGGTCGTGTTGGTCTGGAGATAGAGACCGCCGGTGTTGCCGGTGATCAGCCCCTGGTTCTCGACCACCGCGCCGCCAGAAATGATCGCGCCGAAACGGTCGCCGCGGATCGTCCCGCCCTCGGCATTGACGACGGTGCCGATCGCGGTGGTGCCGGAAAGATCCTGCCCCTCGAAACCGAACATCGAGATACCGTCGGTGAGCGCCGAAGGCGTGCTCGCAATGCCCTCGATCGTACCGCTGTTGGTAACCGTGCCGCCGCCGATCAGGCGCACGCCGTCATTGTTCTGCCCGGTGATCGTGCCGCTGTTGTCGACGCTCGTCCCGATGGCGAGCCCCAGCACCTGACCGGTCGCCGGATCGGCGGTCGTCGCGGTCGTGATGCCGAAACCGGTGCCGCGGATCGTGCCGCTGTTGGTGATCTGGGCCCCGGCGGTCGCGATGTTGATCCCGGTGCCGCCGTTTATCAGGCCGGCATTGTCGACAACCAGCGTCCCGACGTTCGACGCCACGGCATTGGTGCCGCCGAGGATCTGACCGTTCGCGCCGTTGTTGACGGTCAGCGTCCCGGTCGACTGACCGGTGACGCCGATGGCATAGCCGTTGATCGTGCCGTCGTTGTCGATCGTCGTGTCGACGAGCGTGCCGCCCGCCAATACGCCGAGCAGGCCTTCGACCGTGCCGTCATTGTCGAGCGTCGCGCTGCGGCCGGTCTGGTCGGGGGTTGCCCCCATGACGAGGCCGATCGGGATGACCCCGGGCGTCTGGGGATTGAACTGGCCACTGGCACGGATTGCGCCGTCGTTGTCGACCGTGCCGCCGCCGGACAGAATGACTCCGAACGTCTGGCCCTCGATCAGTCCGGTCCCGCTGTTGCTGATCGTTCCGATGCCGGTGACGTCGTCGGCGATCGCGTCGGGGAATTCGGTCATCGCGACGCCGATGCCGTTGGCACCGCTGCCGTTGGTGCTGTTGAACCCCTTGATGTTTCCGCTGTTGGTGACCGTGCCGCCCCCGGCAAGCGCGACGCCCGAGCCGCCTTCACCGATGATCTGGCCGCTGTTGGTGACGGTCGTGTCGGTGGCCAGCGCCTGCGGCGGCAGATTGTCGCCGTTCGCATCCTCGCTGAAGAAATAGCTCGTCGCGATCCCGTTGGCGGCGCCCGAGATCAGGTCGTCATTGTTCACGACGGATCCCGCCTGCGCAATAACCACCCCCCCGCTCGGCCGGCTGTCGATGCTGCCGGGGCTGGTGCCGTTGCCGCGAATCTCGCCCTGATTGTCGATCACGACGGGGCCGTTGTCGGCATAGACGCCGATGTCGTCGCCGACGATCTCCTCGTCCTCCGCGACCGTGACCTCGAGCGGTTCGGCCTGGTCGTTGTGGACACCGAAGGCTTGCTGCGCCTGGACCGGCGTGGAAAGCTGGAGCACCGCAAGACCGGCGATGGCGCTCGTGGTAAGCAGGCGGGATTTCGAAACAGCCGACATCAAATGACACTCCCCTCAAAATTCACACGGACAGGCAGGACCGGTCGGAAACGACGCCGCGCGCAGTCCGTCCCGTTCATCTGCCAATCGTTCTTGCGCCCCCGGCCGAATGGCGCGTCCCGCATGCGCGGGAGCCCTTCGACTTTGTATTCATGTGACTAGTTGCCGGCCGGGCGCACCGTCTACCCAAAGTAATTTAGGGGTGCCGCCGCGCGGCCGGATCGGCGTCCAGTCACGGGCAAGGTGTGCCGCGCGGCGGCCCGGCATGTCTTTCCCCGAGCGATGAAAAATGATGAAACATGCGGCAACGCAATTATGAAAATTATGAAAGGACTTGATATCAATCGATTACTATTGACCGGATAGCGGCAATCGGCCCCAAGGCGACGCCGGGTCCGAACCGGCACGCGGGCAAGGGGCATAGGGGCATGACGATCGCGCGGCTGATGATCCTGTGGGCCATGGTGTTGGGCGCGATGGTCGCGCCCGCGAGCGCCGCAACGCCCGCCGGACCGGCAGTCGAGTTGACTCCGGGCGCGGATTCCGGCCCGGTCGCGCCCTTTCTGCGCTTCGTTCGATCACCCGACGGCGTCGTGCCGGGCCGCATCGACGAGATGCTCGCCCGCCCCGGCGAACGCATTTCCGGGCCAACGATCCATTTCGGGCCGCCCGGCGCACGCACGGTCGCGTGGTTGCGTGTGCGCAACGCAAGCGACGACCAGGGGAGCTGGATCTTCACCACCGGGCGGGGATCGCTCAAATATTTCCGGCTCTACGAATGGGCGAAGGGGCGGCTTTCGCTGAAAGTCGACGGGACCGACCCGCGCGCCGCGTCGGACAATCTGCGCACCTATCAGGCGTTCAGCAGCGAGCTTGTGCTCCAGCCGCGCGAGGAAAAGCTGATCCTGATCGACATGCTTTCCGAAAATTCGACCTATATGCCGATCCGGATCGAGACCTATGGCAGCTTTTTCAAGGACCGCCGCGCCAATATCGCGATGGTGTCGGGGGTGGTGCTGAGCATCGCGATCCTGATCCTGCTCAATTTCCTCTTCTTCTCGATCACCGGTCACCGCGAATTCGTCTGGCTCGCGATCGCGCAGGGCTTTTTTGCGCTGAACACCGTCCATTCCGAGGGCTATATCACCATCTTCTTCCTGGCCGACAAGCCGCTCGTCGGGGTCGCGCTCGAAGAGATGTTCAAATGCGGCTTCGCGGCGAGCATGGCGCAATTCTGCCGCAGCTTCGTGCGGACCCAGGTTCATTTCCCCCGCCGCGACCGCATCCTGAAGATCCTCATCGCCGCCGCGCTGGTCATCATGGCGGCGCAGCCGGCGCTGGCGCTCTATCCTCCCGCCGCGCGCGCGGCGCTCCACGTCGGCGGCTGGCTCGTCGCCGTTGCGGTCGCGCTGTTCCTGCCCTTCGTCGGCTTCGCCGCGATGCAGCAGCTCGGACGCCAGCTCTGGCCGCTGTTCGTCGGATGGGCGGCGCTCGCCCTGTTCATCGTTTACGCCGCGGTCGCCTCGATGGGGGTTTTTGCCTGGTTGCCGATCAACTGGCACCTCGCGGGCCCCGTCGGCCTGTTCGAATCGATGATGGTCACGCTCGCGCTCGGGCTCAATCTCAAGAAGATCCAGGCCGACAAACTGACCGCCGATGCCAATTACGCCGCCTCGATGGCCGACCGCGTCGCGATCAGCGAGCGCGCGGCGCGGCTTGCGGAGGAAAAGGCGTTCGCACTCGCCACGGTGAACAGCCAGAACGCGCTGCTTCACGCCTCAGGCCACGACAGCAAGCAAGTCATCCTCGCGCTCAACAGCGCGGTCACCGCACTCGAGCGCACCGGCGACGGCGACACCCACCGCGACCTGACCCACATGCTGCAAAGCTCGGCACGCTATCTGAGCGAAATCGTGTCGACCACCATGTCGGGGGCAAATATCGCGGGCAGCGAGTCGGATTTCGTCGCGCTCGGCTGCTTCCGCGCCGAGACGCTCACCGAACCGCTCGCGATGATGTTCAAGGCCGCTTTCGCCGCCAAGGGCTTGACGCTCGCAACCGCCATCGAGGGCGACGTCGCGATCGTGTCCGACAAGGCGCTGCTGATGCGCGCGATCGCCAATCTGCTCAGCAACAGTCACAAATATACCGATCAGGGCGGGGCGACGATCCGCGTCGAGCGCGACGGCGAGACCGCGACCATCGCGATCGCCGACACCGGCCGCGGCATGCCCGCCAATATCGTCGCACGGCTCAACGACGCGAGTGCGACGCGCCTGCGCGGCGACGAAAGCGTGGCTGGCACGGGATCGGGCTTCCTCGCGGCGAAGCGGCTCGTCGAGACCTTGGCGGGGTCGCTGCGCATCGTGCGATCGACCCCGCAGGGCACGCTGGTGGAAATCGCCCTGCCTTGCGCCTTTACGGCCACGACCCCCGCCGCGCCGCAAGACCTGCGCGCCGCGCTGACGCACCGCCGGCTCGTCGACTTCGACGAGCGTACCGAATTCGAAGCGGCGACCGTGCGTGGCGCCGTGCCCCGCGAGCATATTGTCGCGCTGACCTACGACGACACGACCGTGACGCGCGGCCGCCTGGCCGAGAGTGCGGGCATGATGCTGATAAAACCCCTGTGCCGCGAACTCCTGGCCCATCCACTGTTGCGGCCACGCTCAGAGCAATCCTAGCTCCTGTGCCCTATCCACGATCTTGCGATTGTTGGCGACGTCGAGCTTGCGGCGCAATTCCGCGATATGGAACGACACCGTCGGCTGCGCGATCGACAGGCGATAGGCGATCTCCTTGTTGCTCTCGCCCTGAGCAAGATAGTGGAGAATCGCCATCTGGCGCGACGACAGGCTGACCGGCGGCTGCCGATACTTACCCAGCGCCTCGGCCATCGCAGGCGAAACATAAACGTCGCCCGCAACCGCCGCATTGCACGCGGCGATGATCTGATCGGGCGGGTCGCCCTTGCCGACCACCCCGCGCGCGCCGAGTTTCAACGCGTAATCGATTTCGCCATAGTGGCTTTCGCCGGTCAGGATAATCACCGTCATGTCGCGCGACCCGACGATTTCGGCGAGGACATTCACCCCGCGCACGTCGGGCAGGTTGAGGTCGAGGATGACGATATCGACCGGCTGGGACTGAACGAAGGCGCCGACCGTCGCGCCGCGGTCGAGCCCCCCCACCACCACGAACCGCTCGTGCCCCGCGAAGAGCAGCCGCAGCCCGCTTTGCGTGACCGGATGGTCGTCGACGATCAGGATCCTGTGATGCATGGCCCCCCTTCCCGCATCGATGCACCGGCAAGCGATGCCCCATTGCGGCGGCGCCCCGCAACCCGAATTTATCTGGGGTCGGCCAGAGGGGCCATAAGGCGCACGGAAGGGGCGCGAGGCTGCGATCGGACGAAAACCATGCTATCGCCGTCCGATGACCCGTTTCGCGAGACCGAACCCGCCCCGCGCCCTGACGCCCGCCCTGCCGTCCCCCCTGCGGAACCGAAGCCGCCGGACATGACCGAAAAGACCGCAGACGCCGCTCCGCGATCGCGCTTCGGGCTTAAGGTCAACCCGCCGGTCTTCTTCATCTCGGCGGCCCTGACCCTGCTCTTCGCGCTCTACGGCGCGCTGTTCACCGACCAGGCGCGCACCGTGTTCGATGCCGTACAGGCCGCGATCGTGCAGGATTTCGGCTGGTTCTACATTGCCGCCGTCGCGGGCTTTCTGGTCTTCGTGCTGTTCCTGATGTTCAGCCGTTATGGCGACGTAAAGCTTGGCCCCGACGACAGCGAGCCCGATTACAGCTATCTGTCATGGTTCGCGATGCTGTTCAGCGCCGGAATGGGGATCGGCCTGATCTTCTTCGGGGTCGCCGAGCCGATCCAGCATTATGCGCAGCCCCCCGTGGGTGCGGGCGGCACGGTCGAAGCGGCGCGGCAGGCGATGGTGCTGACCTTCTTCCATTGGGGGCTGCACGCCTGGGCGATCTATATCGTCGTCGGGCTCGCGCTCGCCTATTTCGCGTTCCGCCGCGGCCTGCCGCTGACGATCCGGTCGGCGCTCTATCCGCTGATCGGCAAGCGCATTCACGGGCCGATCGGCCATGCGATCGACATTTTCGCGGTCCTCGGTACGATGTTCGGCGTGGCGACCTCGCTCGGTCTCGGCGTGCTTCAGGTCAACGCCGGCTTCGCCTATCTTTTCGGCTTGCCGACAAGCCTGCCGGTCCAGCTCGTCCTGATCGCCGCGATCACCGGCATGGCGACGCTGTCGGTGGTTGCCGGGCTCGACAAGGGCGTGAAACGCCTGTCCGAACTCAATATCGTCCTCGCGATCGCGCTGCTCGCCTTCGTGCTGGTCACCGGGTCGACGATCTTTCTGCTCCAGGCCTTTGTCCAGAATATCGGTACCTATCTTGGCGCGGTCGTCTCGCGCACCTTTCGCATGTACGCGTATGAACCCAATCCGTGGCTCGGCGACTGGACGCTCTTCTATTGGGGCTGGTGGATCGCCTGGTCGCCCTTCGTCGGCATGTTCATCGCGCGCATCTCGCGCGGGCGCACGATCCGCCAGTTCGTCGGCGGGGTGCTGCTCGTCCCCGTCCTCTTCACCTTCCTGTGGATGACGGTGTTCGGCAACAGCGCGATCGCGCTCGACATGAGCGGGAGCGCCGCGATCGCCGATACCGCCGCGAACAATCCCCCCGCCGCGCTGTTCGCGACGCTGGCGGAGCTGCCGCTGTCGTGGGTCGCCTCCGGTCTCGCGACGTTGCTCGTCATCACCTTCTTCGTCACGTCGGCCGATTCGGGCGCGCTGGTGATCGACATGATCACGTCGGGCGCCGCCGACAACCCGCCGGTATGGCAGCGCGTCTTCTGGGCCTGCTGCGCGGGCGCGGTCGCCGCGGTGCTGTTGCTTGCGGGCGGTCTCGAGGCGCTCCAGACCGCGGCGATCGCCAGCGCGCTGCCCTTTGCGGCGATCATGATCTTCATCTGCTACGGCCTGCTGCGCGCGCTCCAGACCGAGGGCGACGCGGCGGGTATCGACCTGTCGGCCGAATCCGGCGATGCGCCGCCCGCCGCGGGACGCAGTTGGCAGCAACGCCTGGCGAGCATCACCCATTATCACCGGCGCGGGGAAATCCTGGCTTTCCTCGCCGACAGCGCGCGGCCGGCGCTCGAAGCGGTGGCGGCCCAGCTTCGCGAGGCGGGTTTGTCGCCAACGCTGACCCAGGCCGACGACCATATCGACCTGCACGTCGCGCACGGCGAGCACAGCTTTCGCTACACGATCCGCGCCCGCGGCTTCCGCGCGCCGAGTTTCGTCTGGGCGGAAACGCGGCGGCAACAGGACAGCGACCCGATACATTTCCGCGCGATGGCCCAAAGTTCGGAGGGCGATCAGCCGCACGATGTCACGGGCTATGGCGGCGACCAGATCATCAACGACCTGCTCAACCGCTACGCCCGCTTCCGCCACCTGCGCCGGCTGGCGTGACGAGAGCGTATCCCGAAAGGACGCCGGAGGGCTCTGGGGAAATAGCGCACCGCTACCGGCGAAGACGAGCAATGCCGCTTCGCTATAGCGCTCTAGAGCGCGCTCTATGCTTCTGCGCGCCCCTCCGGATGTCCGCTTTTGGGTGGGGGCGCCATTCGCTCAACCTCATTTGTCATCCCGGACTTGATCCGGGATCCATAGCGGTGCCGAAGTCATGGACCCCGGATCAAGTCCGGGGTGACGAGAAGAGGAAGGACCACAACCGGTCGAATCTCGCCGTCGCAACCATGTCACCCATTCACATCCGTATCTGAGAGCCATGCGGTTTCTTTGGCTGAAACCTCAAG
>Ga0189279_100193_pt1 | contig 18966 bp, 23 predicted proteins | sample N26B6minimetaG_FD_130324 | JGI IMG/M metagenome (GOLD analysis project Ga0189279, IMG submission 130324) | Marine microbial communities from the Costa Rica Dome - N26 B6 mini metaG | ecosystem: Environmental > Aquatic > Marine > Oceanic > Photic zone | place: Costa Rica: the Eastern Pacific... | reverse complement strand
TGGCTTTGCTCATTCCCGCGTTCGCGAGATTTTCCTTGGCGGCGTAACCCGCGACCTTATTGAGGATGCACGTGTGCCTGTCTTGCTAGCTCGCTAAGCGTGATCGCGTTCAAAGAGTGAGGTGGTGCCGGAAATCTGGACAGGGTGTTAAGCTACTCCCGACCTAATAGATTGGTACGGGAATGAAGACGACGAGGAAGCGCTACAGCGCGGATTTCAAGGCCAAGGTTGCGCTGGAGGCGATCCGCGGCGACCTGACGCTGGCGGAGTTGGCTGCGAAACACGGCGTCCACCACACGATGATCGCGGCGTGGAAGCGGCAGGCCATCGACGGGATGGCGAGCACGTTCTCCGGGGCTGGCGATGCGGCGAGGGCAGCCACTGAGAGCGAGGTGGAGAAGCTGCACGCCAAGATCGGGCAACTGGTTGTGGAGCGGGATTTTTTAGCGAAAGCCTTCGGTCGATGAGCGTGGACCGGAGGCGGGCGATGGTCGAACCTGCTCACCACCGCCTGTCGATTGCGGCGCAGTGCCGCCTGCTGCGGATCAGCCGCTCGTCGTATTACTACGCGCCGGTGTCGGAAACGGACGAGACGCTGGCGCTGATGACGGTGATCGACGAGACGTTCCTCGACTGCCCGTGGTACGGCAGCCGTCAGATGGCGCGGCACCTTCGGCGCGCTGGCCATGAAGTTGGGCGACGACGGGTACGGCGCCTGATGGCGAAGATGGGGCTGACGCCGATCTACCAGCGGCCTCGTACCAGCGATCCGCATCCGCAGCACCGGGTCTATCCCTATCTGCTGCGCAAGCTGGCGATCGAGCGGCCCAACCATGTGTGGTGCGCCGACGTGACCTACATCCCAATGCGGCGCGGGTTCCTGTATCTGGTCGCGATCATGGACTGGGCGACCCGCAAGGTGCTGGCGTGGCGGTTGTCGAACACCATGGATGCCAGCTTCTGCGTCGCGGCGCTGGAGGAGGCTCTGGCCCGGTTCGGGAAGCCCGAGATCTTCAACACGGATCAGGGCAGCCAGTTCACCAGCTTCGCGTTCACCAGCGTTCTGCGCGAGGCCGACGTCCGCATCAGCATGGATGGCAGGGGCCGGTGGATGGACAACGTCTTTATCGAGCGCCTTTGGCGCTCCCTGAAATACGAGTGCGTCTACCTCCATGCCTTCGAGACCGGATCGGAGCTGCGGGTTGGCCTTGGCCGGTGGATCACCTATTACAACACCCAGCGTCCACACTCGGGCCTGGCCGGGCGAACCCCGCTCGAGGCCTATCGACGGATCGGGCAATCAGATCATGGGGGGCATGCCCCCCATGATCTGATGATCAAACAGGCGGCATGAACGACAACCGGGATTAGCTTAACTCAGCCGCCAAACTGTCCAAGAAGGCGGGACCACCTCAGAGCATCCTGTCCCTCAACTTTCCCGCACTTGCGCGAAGGTGAGAACAAGCGTGTCCCGCCATGCGGGGGCGCCCGGTATCGTGGACTCGATCGGCGTCGTGCCGTGGCGGACGGCACGGTCATTCAGCAACAGGGCTTCGCCGGGACGGGTTAGCCGATGTTCGAAGACGCAAGCGCCGGAAGCATCCTCGACGCGACTTTCACCGCCGGCGTATCCGCTGCCGCCGACGAGCAGGATCAGCACCCAGTCGCGCCCGTCATGATGCATGCCCTCCGGCGTGGGGAGGCCGGGCTGTCCCGACAGCGCTTCGATGCGAAATTGATGCGCTTCCACCGTCCAGGAGTTCGGAACCCTCGCGCTCGCATCCGCGATCAGGGTGGCGGTGCCCAGCACCAGCGCCTGAAACAGCGGCGATCCGGTTCGAGCCTCGGCCATCGGCGCGAACCAGCGTTCGATGCCGCCATTCAAGGGATTGTGATCGCGCTCCTGGTAATGCGCGCGATGCGGCAGGCGCATGCATTTCCCGTCTGCCACCTCAAAGGCGGCATAACGTCTCCGGCGATAGATGCCGCCGTCGGCCATCCATGTGTCGCGCGGCAGATCATCCCAACTCCGCGCAAATGCTGCCCATTCCGGGTTGCCGGGATCAACCAGCTTGCCGGGCGGCAAGGGCAGGGCGGGCGGCGTGGCGATGCACTCGCCGGAGGCGGTGGCGAGCCGCCCGGTCATGTCTCGCCGTCCCAGTAGCCGACCGCATCGGCATAGCGCCCGACATGGTCCACCGAGCGGCTCGCCTTGTCACCGCCGGGCGCGGCGCCTGCCATGACCGCGAACTTGCCGCTGTCGGGATAGTCGATCACGTCGGGCTCGTTCATCGTGCTGATGGCGAGATAGCGCAGGTCCGTATCGCCGATGTTGATAATCTGGTGCGCACTTGCCGCGCCGCTGGCCGGGCACAGCGCGACATCGCCCGCCCGTAGCGCATGCTCGCCATCGGCGTAGCGCAGGCGGCCGCTGCCGGAGAGAACCACGAACAGTTCCTCATTCGCGTGATGGCCGTGGAACGGCCACGCCCGTTTGCCCGGCGGCACCACGACCAGCCTTCCGCCCAGCATGTGCGCACCCAGCGGCGAAGCGAAGGACGCCATATGCGCTTCGTAGAGATCGCCGTGCGCCTGTGTTTGCAGGTCAAGGGTATCGAGATGAAGAACGGGGGGTGTGATAACGGCCATGATTGAACCAATACAATGTTTGATTTGATCGACTCATAATTTGATACAATGATGAGGCCCAAGGAGCAACCAGATGAGCACGAAGACCCCGGCCAATTTCTATTTCGACCCCGTCTCGCCCTTCGCCTTCCTGATGTGGAAGCGCCTGCGTGAAGACGATTTCGGGCTGGAAATACGTCCGGTCCCGGTGCTTCTGGGCGCGCTGCTCAATCATTGGGGGCTGATCGGTCCGGCGGAAGTGCCGCCGAAGCGGGCGCAGACTTATCGCATGTGCCAATGGCTGGCAGCCAGGAGCGGCATTGCGCTGCGCTTTCCCGATACGCATCCGTTTCGTTCGGTCGAGGCCCTGCGGCTGCTGATTGCGCTCGATGCCCGTGCGGATGCTGTCGATGCCCTATTCGAGGCGGTTTTTGGGAAAGGCCGGGATCTGACCGATGGTGCAGAACTGGAGAGGCTCGGCGGCGAACTTGGTCTTTCCGATGTGCAGGACAGGATCGCAAGCGCGGATGTAAAGGACGGGCTCCGAGCCAATACCGAGGCGGCGATCGCGCGCGGCGTGTTTGGCGTGCCCAGTCTCGCGATCGGAGAGGACCTGTTCTGGGGCTTCGATACGCTGGATATGGTGCGCGATTATCTGGCCGATCCCAGGTTGTTCCAGACGGCTGAGATGCAACGTCTCGGCACTCTCGAATATGGCGTGCCCCGCAGGGCAGAATCGTGATCGGGGCCAATGACCCGCTTCTGCTCGAACGCGTTCGCGAGAGCTTCTCGCGTCAGAGCTTCATGGGGCTGATCGGGGCCGAGGTGATCCACGCCAGCCATGGCAAGGTGGTTCTCGATCTGCCGTTCCGGACTGATCTTTGCCAGCAGAACGGCTTCCTTCATGGCGGCGTGGTCGGCGCGATTGCCGACGTGGCGGGCGGTTATGCGGCCTATTCGGTCTTCGGGGATGGCGATGATGTCCTGACGGTCGAATACAAGCTCAATCTTATCCGCCCGGCGGCGGGAGAACGCCTGCGCGCCACGGGCGAGGTGCTGCGCGCCGGCCGCGCGCTGACGGTCTGCGATCTCAAGGTCCATGCAATGCGCGAGGGAGAGGAGGTGCTGTGCGCTTCCGGCCAGCAGACACTCATGCGCATGGAAACGGCACGGCCATGACATTCCCAGCACTCTTGCTTCCCGGCATAGGCGGTTCGGGACCGGACCATTGGCAAAGCCATTGGGCGCGGACCGATCCCGACATGACCCGCTTCGCACCGTCCGATTGGGAGCGGCCGGAACTTGCTGACTGGTGCGAGGCGCTGGATCGGGCGGTGAAGTCCCTGGACCGCCCGCCCATTCTGGTCGCGCATAGCCTGGCCTGCCTGCTGGTGGCGCATTGGGCCGCCGCGCGGGGAACTCCGGTAGCCGGCGCGATGCTTGTCGCCGTGCCCGACCCGTCTGGGCTGGCGTTTCCGGATGAAGCGCGGTCTTTCGCGCAGGTGCCGGAGCAGCCCCTGCCGTTTCCCAGCCTGATCGTCGCCAGTGCGAACGATCCTTACGGGACGGTCGATCACAACAAGCGACGCGCCGGGCAGTGGGGCTCGCGGCTGATCGCGTTGGGTCCGCTCGGCCATATCAACGCGGGCAGCAATCTTAGCGATTGGCCCGAGGGCCGGGATATCCTCGCTTCCTTCCGTGCTGAAATCGAAGGGAATGGAGCATGACCATCTGGACTGCGCTTGCCGGGTTCACGCTGGCCGCCGGGCTTCTTGTCGTCACACCCGGGCTCGACATGGCATTGGTTCTGCGCACGCTCGCCGTCGAGGGGCCGCGTCAGGCTCTCGCGGCGGCGGCAGGCGTGGTTGCGGGCGTTCTTGCCTGGGGGCTGATTGTGGCGCTGGGGCTTGGCGCGCTGCTCGCGCTGTCAGGCACGCTCTACACGATCCTGCAATATACAGGTGCCGCCTATTTGCTATGGCTGGGGCTGGGCATGGTTCGTGCGGCTCTCAAGTCGGGTGCACCCTCCGATGCAGCAAGTCCGGCATTGCCATCTGTTCCATCACGATCGGGCAACTGGTTCATGAAGGGCCTGCTCACCAATCTGCTCAATCCCAAGATGGGCGTCTTCTATGTGAGCTTCCTGCCGCAGTTCATTCCTGCGGGAGCGTCGGTAATGGGCTTCAGCCTTTTGCTGGCGGCGCTTCACGCCACGCTCGGCATGGCCTGGTTTGCGCTCCTGATCCTTGGCAGCCGTCCGCTGCGGCACTGGTTCGCGCAAGGGGCGGTATCGCGCTGGCTCGATGGCCTGACCGGCGGCGTGCTCGTCGCGCTGGGCCTGCGCATCGCCTTCCATCCGGCGCAGCGATAGCGCCATTTCCATATCGAGAGAGACATGCAGATAGCCGTTCTGACTTTCGACGGGTTCAACGAACTGGATTCGTTCATCGCGTCGACGATCCTCAATCGCCTCAGGCCGCTGGGCTGGAATGCCTGGATCACGTCGCCTGCGGACGAAGTGACGTCGATGAACGGTGTCACGATCCGCCGTCAGCGTCCCCTCGAATTTTCGGAAGAAGCAGACGCCGTCCTGATCGGCAGCGGTATCCGCACGCGCGACGTTGCGCGCGATGACGCGCTGCTGGCGCGGCTTAGGCTCGACCCCGAGCGCCAGCTGATCGGTGCGCAGTGCTCAGGCACGCTGCTGCTGGCGAAGCTCGGTTTGACTGGCGATCTGCCTGCCTGCACCGACCTGACGACAAAGCCATGGGTCATCGAGGCTGGCGTGAATGTGATCGACGCGCCTTTCGTCGCGCATGGCAATGTCGCCACAGCGGGCGGCTGCCTCGCCTCGCATTATCTCGCGGGCTGGATGATCGCGCGCGGTGGTTCAGTGGAACAGGCACGCGAAGCGATCCACTATGTCGCGCCGGTCGGCGAAAAGGACATGTACGTCGAACGGGCGATGGCTGTCATTGCGCCGTCTTTGGTCGAGGCGGCTGCACCCGCCTGATCCGTCGTCTCAATCGCTTCCGGCCCGCTCGATCACCAGGATGCGCGCTTCGCCAAGGGGGTGGGCGACATGTTCATCGCCCGGTTCGGCGTGAAAGATGTCCCCTGTTTCAAGATGCAGAACCTGTTCGCCGCCAGCGGTCCGGACATGCATGTCGACACGCCCGTCAAGGACAGCGAAGACTTCCGGGCCATCGTTGATGTGCCAGCGGTAGGGCTGGTCGGTCCAGTGCAGCCGCACCGTCGCGTCGTCGATCCTCTCGATCGGCAGCGCGTCCCAGGCTGATCTGCCGGTGAAGTCGCGTGCGCGGATAACCTGCATTTCTATCCTCTTGCTCACCGCTGTTGTGACGGAGATTTGGGGTCAGTCACCAGACGACGTTTCCTGCGCGCTGTAGAAGCTCTCGCCTTCGACCTGAAGATTGTCCACGAAGCGCATGGTTTCCAGCGCCCGCCGGGCTTTGCCGTTGCGCCGGGCCACATAGTGTACGCCGAGCACCTGGCGTTCGATATCGCAGACGGCAGCGATCAGGGTAAAATGCAGTTCAGATGAAGCCTCCAGCGCCTTTGACCAATAAGCGCGCAAACTGGTCTTGCCCTCGATGATCGGTGAACCCGTCAGTTCCGCGGCCAATGGGCTGATGAAGCGTGCGTCCTCGACAAAATGCGCCAGAATGGCGTCGAGATCGCGCGCGTTCCAGTTGGCGATCCAGTTCGCCGCAAACATCTCCATGTCTTCCCGGTTCATTGCGTTGTCCTTCAGATCAGAAACAGCAGGGCGGTGAGCGCGGTCAGAACCGCCATCACGCGCACGAAGACGATCATGCCCTTGCGGCTTTCGAGCAGTTCGCGGGCCCCCGCGCCCATCGCCGCCCAGGTTGCGATGGAAGGCAGGCCAACCAGCACGAAGGCTGCGACGATAACGCCGAGCTGCAGGGCGAGCGGCCGGCCGGGCACGGTAAAGCTGGCGATGGCGGGCATGGTGATCGCCCAGGCCTTGGGATTGACGAATTGGAAGGCAGCCGCCTGAAAGAAAGTCAGCGGATGCGCGCCCTCGCGGCGTTCGACGCCTTCCGATTGCCACAGTTTCACCGCCAGCCATCCGAGATAGGCAGCACCGAAAATCCGCACTGCCCAGCGCAGCACCGGCCATGCCTCGAACAGGGCGCCCAGGCCCAGCCCGCTGAGCATTAACATGACGGCGCAGCCGAAATTGATTCCGAAGATGTGCGGGATGGTCCGCCGGAATCCGAAAACCAGCCCCGACGAGGCGAGCATGATGTTGTTGGGGCCGGGCGTGGCCGTGCAGACGAAACTGTACAGCGCAAGCGGGGCAAGCAGACTCGTATCCATGATGGTTCTCCTGCGAAGCTGGATGATCATCATTGAACTATGAGTCAAATGTGATATTGAACCGGTTCAATATAGATCGGGAATGGCAATGAAGGACTGGCAGCCGGATATCTCAAAGGGCAGCGCGCCGGTGTACGAGCGTCTCGTGACCGCGCTGGAGGGCGATGTGCGCGATGGCCGCCTTGTGCCCGGCGACCGGTTGCCCCCGCAGCGCGATTTGGCGCACCGCCTGTCCCTGAGTGTCGGCACGGTCAGCCGGGCCTATGTCGAGGCGGAGCGGCGGGGGTTCATTTCCAGCCATGTGGGCCGGGGTTCGTTCGTCGCCGACCGGGCAAGACCGCATGCCGCGCCACATGACACCGGCCCGCTCGACATGGCGCATAATGTGCCGCCGCTCGATCCTGCCGAGCGCTGGATCGGGGAGGGGCTGTCCCGCGTGCGCCAGCGCGCGGATCTCGGCGTAGCGGTAAATTATGCGCCGCCCGAAGGCCTGGCCTCGATCCGCGAGGCCGGGGCATCCTGGCTCAAGCGCCGTCATGGCGTGACGCGCGCGACGGCGGATCGCATCATTCAGTGCAACGGCGGGCAGCATGGCCTTGCACTCGCTTTCGCGGCGCTGGCGCGGCCCGGCGATACGATCCTGTGCGAAGCCGCGACTTATCCTGGCATCCGGACACTGGCCGACCATGCGGGCTATCGCCTGCAGGGTGTTGCCATGGATGCGCGCGGCATCGATCCCGAAGCGCTAGCGCGCTGTGCCCGCGAAACTGGCGCCAAGGTGCTGGTCATAATCCCGACCTTGCAGAACCCGACCACGATCAGCCTCGATGCCGCGCGCCGCGCTGAAATCATCGAGCTCGCCCGTGCCAACGACCTGATGATCGTCGAGGACGATGCCTATCGCGTCTTCGCAGATGACGGTGCACCGGACTGTTTTGCCGATCTTGCCCCGGAACGGACGTTGATGGTCGCGGGCGTTTCCAAGGCGGTCGCGCCCGGCTTGCGGCTCGGTTTCCTGTTGCCGCCTGATAATGAAGATATTCGCGATCGACTGCTGCTGGGCATCCGGGCCTTTGGCTACAGCCCACCCTCGCTGGGCGGTCTTGTCTTCAGCCAGTGGGAACAGGACGGAACGGCTGACAGGATCGCCGACGATGTGATCGTTGAAAGCGAGGCAAGGACGCAACTGGCCGCATCGATCCTCGGCAAGGCGATGGCAGTGCCGGGGGCAGGGCGCAGCCTCCACGTCTGGATGCCGATGCCCATGCTCGACGCCGAACGGCTGAGTGCGCGGGCCTTGCGTGCCTCCATCGCGCTGACACCGCCCGACGGGCCGATTGTCGATGCCGCGGCGCCCTCGGGCGTTCGTCTGTGCCTCGGCGGCTTGCGCTCGCGCGATGCTCTTGAACAGGCGCTTGGCGATATCGCTGCCATGCTGGCGCCTGCCGGGGGCAGCGCTGCGCGTGGTCTGGTCTGAAATGTGGCAGTATAGGCGGGTCGGGGCGATTGAGCTGGCGTCATGCACAGGAAATGCTCTGCCGGATTTGCGCCTTCATTTTCACGAGACTGCCCAGCTCTGTCTGGTTCAGAGCGGAAAGCGCCGGGCGGAAACCCGCTACGGGATCGTCGAAGTGCCCCAGGGCGAATGCCTCTACCTCCCCGCCGGTCTGCCGCATCGCTTTACCAATAGCGCAAGCGCCGAAGGGCGCTGCCTGAATATCTATGCGCCCCTAGACCTGGGCGCCTATCCCCGCAGCCTTCCTGCCGCGAGCATTCGGCCATTGTTGCAATCACTGGCCTTGTCAGGATCCTCGCTGGCCGGATCAGAGCTGTCTGGCACGCAAGGCACCGGGTCCGAAAATGGTCCACTTCCAATACAGGCGCTGGCACGCGCGGCGGGGGTCTCGCGCGAGCATTTCAGCCGGACCTTTGTGCAGCAGTATGGTCTCCCCCCGCATCGCTATCAAATCATGTGCCGTCTCAACGGTTCGCGCCAGGCGATCGCTCGGGGACATTCGCTGGCAGATGTCGCCGCCCGGTTCGACTTTGCCGATCAGAGCCACCTTGGTCGCCTGTTCCGCCAGACTTTCGGGACGACGCCGGGAGCCTACCGCAAAGGCTGCTGCTGATCACAAACATTCCAGACTTGCTCGCATCCTTGGTTCAGGCTCGCGGGCATGATCGACTGGACAACAGCAATTCTGATCCTTGCAGGCGTGGTCGGTGGGATCGTCAACGCCGTGGCCGGCGGCGCGACTCTGATCACCTTTCCAGTTCTGCTGGCTACAGGACTGCCTCCCGTCGCGGCCAATATTGCCAATGCCATCGCCGTGTCGCCGGGGCATCTGCTGGCGGTGCTTGCGGATCGACGGAGCCTGCCGGTCCTTGACCGTCACCTTTGCCTGCTACTCTTGCTTTCTGCCGCCGGAGGCCTTGCTGGCGCCCGTCTTTTGCTCATTATTCCTGACCGCCTTTTCATCCTGCCGATTCCTGCACTGATCGCAGGCGCAACCCTGCTGTTCGCGCTGGCGCCGCGCATTGCAAAGGCGGCGGACAGAAGCGCAAGCACGGACCATGGCACAAAGCGGCGGGAAGCAGGGCTGCTGGCGTTGACGGCAATCTATGGCGGCTTTTTCGGCGCAGGCCTTGGCATCATCCTGACAGCGATCCTCAGCCTGTCTGAACCGCATGACATTCGCCGCATCAAGGCTGTGAAGAATCTCCTCGCGAGCGTCGTCGCAATTGCAGCCAATCTGTTCTTTCTGCTGCGCGGGGCCGTGCACTGGCCATCGGCGTTCCCCATGCTTCTTGGCGCCATCGCCGGTGGCTACGCAGGCGGCCACCTGGTCCGCATCCTGCCAGTTAACATCGTAAGGGCCATTGTGCTGACTGCGGGCGCGGCGATGACTGTAGCTTATGCGGTAAAATACTGGACATTCTGAAACCCGCACGAGCTGCTGATGGGTATTTGACCGGCGGTGCATTGGCACTCAACGTCGGTCCAATATTGCAGGGATAGGCCTGCCCTGAACCGCTCTCGATCCAACACACGCAGGCGCGAAATTGCGCCAACTGCTGCGAATACGCCGTCGCAGGAGCTGAGCATCCATCATTCGAAATGCGATCGCAATCCGTCTCCCGGAGACGGGGTTGAGCGGTGATTGCTCGGTGATTGCTCCACTAAGTTTAGTAAAACAAAAATCCCATATTTAATTTGTTTTTCAGATAGATAGTTGAATAGGGGGCTAAAATCTGGTATTTCCGTTATCGTCGCCGCTGAGGCCCGGCGACGGCGGAGGACGGCAGAGTTTTATTAGGATTTCGGCGCTACTCCCGCCCGCGGGAGGCAGGCCTTGTATCACGCCCGGTTCGACAAGGATGCGCTGCGCGATGCGCAGCCGGCGTCGCCGCCTTCGGCGCGCGCGCTCGACCTTGCGCGCGATCCGCGGTGCGACTGGATCGACGGCGAATGGGCCGCGCTCGCCGCGAAGGGGCGCTGGCCAACCGGGTGTCCGGACTTTTCGGGCGCGCTGGAACCGCTTTTCGCGGATCGCGAACGACGATTGCTGGCGGTCGCGCGCGGCGCCCGGCTGACCGCGCTGCTACCGCTCCACCGCGACCGCCGGCGCGGCGCACGCTGGCAGGTTCCGGCTTCGAGCACCCTGTTCGAACCCGCCGATGCACTGATCGGGCACGACGTCGACGCCGCGCCGCTTGCCGAAGCGATCGCGACGCTGCGTCACCCGCTGTCGCTCGATCGCACATCGGCCGATTCGCCGCTGATCCCGGCGCTGCGGCGGGCTATGCGCGGGCGTGGCTGGCTGTCGGTGCGCCCCGCCAAGCCATGCCCCTTGATCTCGCTCGACGCCGGCTGGCGCGATCCCGAAAGCCGCTTCAGCGCGCGACGCCGCTCCGACTTCCGCCGCGCCGCGCGCCGCGCCGAGGCGATGGGCGCGGTGACCTTTGAAATCCTGGCGCCGACCATGACCGACTTCGACGCGCTGTTCGATGAAGCGATCGCGGTCGAAGCGCAGAGCTGGAAACGCGACGCGGGCAGCGCGCTCGCCGTCGACCGGCGACAGGCGCGCTTCTTTCGGGCCTATTGCCGCACCGCCGCGGCGCGCGGCGACCTGCGCCTGTCCTTCATGCGGATCGGCGGCGAAGCGGTCGCGATGCAATTGGCGGTGCTGTGGGCGGGACGATACTGGCTGTTCAAGATCGGCCACGACGAACGCGTCGGCAAATGTTCGCCGGGCGGGTTGCTGATGCTTCATACGCTGCGCTGGGCCGCCGGGCAGGACCTCGACAGCTATGAATTGCTTGGCGAGGCCGAGGCATGGATCACGCAGCTGTGGACGCAGGAAAAGCGCGACTGCGTCCATGTCCGCACCTATCCGTTCACCGCGCCGGGATTCGGGGCGCTCGCCGCCGATGGCTGGGCGTGGCTGCGCCATCGGCTGGCGCCGCTCGGCCGGCGATGACCGATTTGCCGTTCCGGGGCTGGCTGCGCACGCAACGATATGCGCTGCCCGCAAAGCTCGGGCGCTGGCTGCGCGCGCCGACCGCCCGCAATGCGGCGCGCCAGGTGCGCCGGTTGGGTCACCGCCGTATGTACGCGACACTGGGATATTTCCAGGCCGACGACGACGCGCCCGATCGCATCGTCGCCGCCTGCCGCGCTGCCGCGAGCGCCGCCGCCGGGAGCGACGCCTGGCTGTCGGTCAAGGCGCCGCCGCTGCACTTCGATGCCGGTCGGCTGCGCAAGATCGCCGAGGCGGCGGCGGCACACGGGCTGCCGCTGATGTTCGACGCCCACGCCCCGGCGGACGCCGACGCAACCCTCGCGGGCGCCGAGGCGCTGGCCGCCGCGTTTCCCGGCACCGGCGCCGCCCTGCCCGCCCGCTGGCATCGCAGCCTGGCCGACGCTGCGCGGCTGCGCGATGCCCCGATCCGGCTGCGCATCGTCAAGGGTGAATGGGGCGACGGCGATCGCGATCCGCCAGACCTCGACACCGCCTATCTGGCGCTGGTCGAGCGGCTTGCCGGACGGCGGCATCCGGTGTCGGTCGCGACGCACAAGCCAGCGCTCGCCGCCGCGGCTCTCGACTGCCTGATCGCCGCGGGAACGCCGTGCGAACTCGAACAGCTCCGCGGCCTGCCCAGGCGACGCTCCAGCGCGGCGGCGCGGGCGCGCGGCGTACCCGTTCGCATCTATCTGCCGTTCGGTCCCGGTTGGTGGCCCTATGCGATCGACAAGGTGCTGGCGCGGCCCTGGCTGCCGATCTGGTGGCTGCGCGACCGGCTCGGCCTGCCCGATCCCGGCACCGCCGCACCCGCGGCGCGCGGCCGGACGCGATCGGACGCGCGGGCGCCCTAGACGCGCATCGGCATCAGGACATAGAGCGCGGGGCTCTTTTCGGTTTCGCGGATCAGCGTCGGCGCATTGGCGTCGGCCAGGTGCAACTCGACCGTGTCGCCGTCGACCTGCGCCAATATGTCGGAAAGATAGCGCGCGTTGAACCCGATCTCGAGCGGTTCGCTGTCATAGCCCGCGGGCAGTTCCTCGGCGGCGGTCCCGTTCTCGGGGCTCGTCACGCTCAGCGTGATGCGGTCCTTGTCGAGCCCGACCTTCACCGCGCGGGTCTTTTCGCTCGCGATCGTCGAGACGCGGTCGACGCCCTGGAACAGGCTCTTCGGATCGACCTTGAGCAGCTTGTCGTTCGCGGTCGGGATGACGCGGCTATAGTCGGGGAAGGTGCCGTCGATCAGTTTCGAGGTCAGCACGGCATTGCCGAGCTGGAACCGGATCTTGGTCGCCGACAGGCTGATCTCGACATTGCCTTCGGCCTCGTCGAGCAGCTTGCGGATCTCTCCGACGCATTTGCGCGGCACGATCACGTCGGGCATGCCCGTCGCTCCCTCGGGACGCGTCACCGTATAGCGCGCAAGGCGGTGGCCGTCGGTGGCCGCGGCCTTGAGCACCGGGCCCGACGCATCCTCCGCGACATGGAAGAAGATACCGTTCAGATAATAGCGCGTTTCCTCGGTGGAAATGGCGAAGCGCGTCTTGTCGATGATCTGGATCATCTCGGCCACCGGCAGTTCGAAACTGGTCGGCAGGTCGCCTTCGGCAATGACGGGGAAATCGTCCCGCGGCAGCGTCGGCAGGTTGAAGTTCGAGCGGCCGGCCTTGACCTGCATCTTGCCCTCGGCGGCGGTCAGGCTGACCTCCGACCCTTCGGGCAGCTTGCGGGCGATTTCGAACAGCGTGTGCGCCGACACCGTGGTCGTGCCCGGGGTTTCGACCTTGGCGGCAACGGTTTCGACGACCTGCAGGTCCAGGTCGGTCGCCATCAGCTTCAATTGTCCCGACGCATCGGCCTCGATCAGGACGTTCGACAGGATCGGGATAGTGTTGCGCCGTTCGACCACCGACTGGACGTGGCCGAGACTTTTCAGGAGCACTGCGCGTTCGATCGTCGCTTTCATTCTAATCTATCATCCCTGTCTTGCGGGCTCGTCCGGTGGAGAGAGGTCCCTGAAAGGCAGGGTGCCGCCGACGATTCGGCGTCCGACTCCCTACCCCCGAAAATGTCCACCTTCCTTAACGAACGCACCGCGCCGTGCAAGCCATGCTTGCAATGCGGCGCCAATCGCGCGAACGCAGGCAGCGATGCGGCGCATGCTCTTTCCGATAATGGTCCTGCTCGCGGTGCCCGCCGCCCGGGCGGCCGCGCCGGTCGCGCTGGGGGTGTTCGACGGCTGGGGCGCGTTTCGCGACGATGCTGTCCCCCGTTGCTATGCGATCGCCGCGCCCGCGGCGACGATCGGCCGCCCCCAGGCAAAGGGCTATGCCAGCGTCGGCTATTGGCCGAAATCGGGCATTCGCGGTCAATTCTACGTCCGCCTGTCGCGGCCGCGCCGCGACGGCGCCGAACTGCGACTGACCATCGGGTCGCGTCGGTTCGTCCTGACCGGCAACGGGGTCCACGGCTGGGCGAGCGACGCGCGCATGGACGCGGGCATCATTGCCGCGATGCGCGCCGCGCCGAGCATGAGCGTAGAGAGCACGTCGTCCACCGGCCGCGCGATCGCCGACACCTACAAGCTGCGCGGCGCCGCGACCGCCATCGACGCCGCCGCGCTGGGCTGCGCGCGCGTTGCGGCCTAGAGCCGATCGACATTCGGCAGAATGACCGAAATCGACCGGTTGCGGTCCCTTACCCCAACGTCATCCCGGCGCAGGCCGACCGCCAGCATATTCCCCTTTCCTTTCCCGCACGATGACGCCACGAAGACCCCATGACCTATGCAATCGAAGCGGTTCTTGTCGGCAAGGCGCGCGTCTTTGGCGCCTGGGGAGAGGCGAGCGCGATCGCGAAAGCCGCGGTTGCCGACCGGTTGCGCGTCGCCTTTCTGGGGATCGCCGGCGACGAGCAGGCCGATTTGTCGGTCCACGGCGGGCCCGACAAGGCGATCCACCATTATCCCCGCGACCATTATTCCTTCTGGGACGGGGCGCTAGGCGGCCATGCGCTGCTGGGCGCACCGGGGGCGTTCGGTGAGAATATCTCGACCGCGGGGTTGGTCGAAGGCGACGCGTGCATCGGGGATCGCTTCCGGCTCGGCAGCGCGCTCGTCGAGATCAGCCAGGGGCGCCAGCCGTGCTGGAAGCTCGGCCATCGTTTCGGCGTCGCGACCGTCCCCGCGACGGTCGTCAAGACGCGGCGCAGCGGCTGGTATTACCGCGTGCTCGAAGAGGGCGAGGTCGCGGCGGGCGACACGCTGACGCTCGTCGAGCGCCCGCGTCCCGACTGGCCGGTCGAGCGCGCCTTTGGCCTGCTGGTCGCGGGCGGCGGCAAGCGCGAACCCGCGGCGCTCGCAGAACTGGCCGCGATGGACGTGCTGGCGACGAGCTGGCGCGCGCGCGCGGCGAAGTTGCTCGGTTGATACGCCTCTCTTGTTAGGGCGATTGCAGATACCGGAACCCGCCATCTCTTTCATCGTCATCCCGGACTTGATCCGGGATCCATAGCTGCGGCGTTGTCGTGGATCCCGGATCAAGTCCGGGATGACGAAGCGGGGTGAACCGTCTGCTCCCTACCCCAAAGCGGCCGCATATCGGCATAATCGCCGTCAGCGAGACGAGGCTATAAGACCCGCCACGCCAGCTCAGCAAATTCGCACAGCAAGGGCCGGGTGTCGCGCGGGTCGATGATGTCCTCGACCCCGAATTTCTCCGCGGTGCGGAAGGGTGAGCGGACGCGGTTCAGCCGCTCGCGGATCGCCTCCAGATGCGCCGCCGGGTCCTCGGCGGCCTCGAGCTCGCTCTTGTAGGCGACCTCGACCCCGCCCTCGATCGGCAGGCTGCCCCAGTCGCCCGAGGGCCAGGCGAAGCGGTACTGGAAACGCTCGGCGTTCGACATCGCGCTGCCCGCGATGCCATAGGCGCGGCGCACGACGACCGAGGCGAGCGGCACGCTGGCGCGGTAGATCGCGTTCATCGCCTGCACGCCATAGCGGATCGTGCCGGTGCGCTCGGCCTCGCCGCCGATCATGAAGCCCGGATTGTCGACGAGGTGGACGATCGGCAGGCGGAACTGGTCGGCGAGCTTGACGAAGCGTTCGGCCTTTTCGCTCGTCTTCGCGTCCCACGACCCGCCGAGATAGGACGGGTCACTCGCGAGCACCGCGACCGGCCAGCCGTCGAGCCGCGCGAAGGCGGTGATGACGGCGCGGCCCCAGCGCGCGCCCATTTCGAAGAAACTGCCGCGGTCGAACACCGCGTCGGCGATACGCCGCATCGAATAGACGCGCTTTGCCTCGCGCGGGACGATGGACAGCAAAGCCTCCTCGCGCCGCCCGACCGGGTCGCTGGACGCGGTGCGCGCGGCGCGCTCGTGGGTCGAGGACGGCAGGTAGGACAGGAAACGCCGCGCCGCCGCAAAGGCTTCGGCCTCGCTCGCCACCTCGTCGTCGACGACGCCGTTGCGCGTATGGACGTCGGTGCCGCCCAATTCCTCGCGGTCCAATGTATCGCCTATCGCCGCCGCGACCGCCGGCCCCGCCGCGAAGAGCTGCGACAGTCCGCGCACCATCACGCTGTAGTGGCTCGCGACGACGCGCGCCGCGCCGAGCCCCGCGGTCGGCCCGAGCGCGAGCGCGACCACCGGCACCGTGTCGAGATTGGCGATGATCTTGTCCCAGCCGGGCACCGCGGGAATATAGGTATATCCCATATCCTCGAGCGTCTTGACCGACCCGCCGCCGCCGGTGCCGTCGATCATGCGGATCAGCGGCAGGCGATATTCATGCGCCATCGCCTCGCACTGGACGAATTTGCGGTGCAGCGCCGCATCGGCGGCACCGCCGCGCACGGTGAAATCGTCGGCGCTGGCGACCACCGGCCGCCCGTCGATATTGGCGCGCCCGAAGATGAAATTCGACGCCGCCAGATCCTCCAGCGCGCCATCGGGGCCATAGGTCCCGCGCCCGGCGATCTTGCCGATTTCGCGAAAGCTGCCCGGATCAACGATCGCCGCGAGCCGCGCCCGCGCGTCCATCTTGCCGCGGCTGTGCTGGCGCGCGACCTTTTCGGCGCCGCCCATCTTCTCGGCCATCGCCCGCCGCACGGCGAGCTCGTCCACGTCTTTCTTCCAGCTCATGGAACCAACGCTAACTGACGTTGACGGAAACGTCATTCGCAAAGTGCGGAGACCCCGCCCGCTTGCGGGAGGGGCAGCGAGACTTGCGGGCTTGCCCGCTAGTCGCAGCGGGGTGGGCCGCGTAAAAAAGGCCGTGCCGCCCACCCACCCCATTGCGGCTAGCCAGCAAGCTGGCAAGCCTCTTTGCCCCTCCCGCAAGCGGGAGGGGTTGGTGCTTGCTCTCCTTCTTTCCCCTGCTACCGTCGCGCGATGATCCGCCGCCTCCCGCTCGCCGTCGCCGCCCTGTTCCTCACCGCCCCGCCCGCGCTCGCAGCACCCGCGCGAACGATGGCCGGCGTCGCCGAGCCCTTCAAAACCGACGCCTTCGATCCCGATGCCGACCCGATGGCAGAGATCGACGCGGCGCTCGCGGCGGCGCGCGCCTCGGGCAAGCGCGTGCTGCTCGTCATGGGCACGAACAGCTGCCACGACAGCGCGTGGCTCGCCAACCTGCTCGCGACCGACCGCTTCGCCCCGGTGCGCGCGCGCTATGCGATCGTGTTTGCCGACATCGGCATGCCGCAAGCCGATTTCGTCCGCCACCCCGAGGTGCCGAAACGCTTTCACTTCAGGATCAAGGGGACGCCGACCGTCGCGATCCTCGACGCGGACGGCCATGTGCTCAACCGCAAGGCCGCGCCCAAATGGCGCAATGCCGCGAGCCGCGGCGACGACGACATCTATGACGACCTGATGGAAGAGGAAAAATGATGGCGGACATGAACCTTACGGGCCGTACCGCGCTCGTCACCGGCGCCTCGCGCGGGATCGGCCGCGGGATCGCGCTCGCGCTCGCGGGGGCGGGCGCCGATATTGCGGTCAACTATACGCGCGACGAGGAAGCGGCGGGCGAAACCGTCGCCGCGATCCGGGCGCTCGGCCGCAACGCGAAGGCCTATCGCGCGTCGGTCGCCGACGAGGAAGCGAGCGCCGCGATGGTCGCCGCGATCGAGGCCGATTTCGGTCCGCTGTCGATCCTGATCAACAACGCCGGCATCGCGAGCCGCGGCAAGGCGGTTGCCGACACCGACGCCGCCGAGGTCGAGAAGCTGCTCGGCGTCCACGCGGTCGGCGCGCACCGCCTGTCGCGCCTGTGCCTGCCCCAGCTTCGCCGGCACGACCGCAGCGACATCGTCGTCATCTCGAGCGTCGCGACGCTGCACCACGCCGCGAACGGCGCACCCTATACAATGGCGAAGGCGGCGGGCGAGGCGCTCGCGCTCACGCTTGCGAAAGAGGAGCTGACGCACGGCGTGCGCGTCAACATCGTGGCGCCGTCGCTGACCGTCAGCGACATGGGCGAGCGGCTCGCGCGGGCGGTCACGGGGCAGGAGGACATCCACCACCTCGACGCCAAATTCCCCTTCGGGCGCGTGCCGGGCCCCGACGATGTGGCCGCGGCGGTGCTGTGGTTCGTGTCGGACGCCAACCCCTATTGTTCGGGGCAGAAACTCAATATCGACGGTGCGGGAATGGCGTCGTTCCGCTAGGGTAAAGAAAACAGGGGAAAATGATGACCAAGCCGCTGCTTATCGCCGCGCTCGCGCTCACCCTCGCCGGCTGCGCCACGGCGCAATCGCACGAACCGCGCGCGGCCGCCGACAATCCCGCCGCGAGCGGTCCGATGTTCACCCCCACCGAGGTCGAAAGCCGGGGGTCGGTGACCGTCGGCGGCGTCGCCATCCCCTATCGCGCCGTCGCCGGAACGCTGGTCGTCCATCCGCGGGGCTGGGACGACAGCGTGCCGGTCGACCGCAAGCGCGACGCGGATGCCGCGAGCGATGTCCCCGACAGCGAAGCGTCGATGTTCTACACCGCCTATTTCAAGGAGGGGGCACCCGCCGCCAGCCGGCCGATCACTTTTCTGTTCAACGGCGGCCCCGGATCGCCGACCTTGTGGCTGCACATGGGCGCTTTTGGCCCGGTCCGCGTCGAAACCCCCGACCTTGCCCACGGCAGCGCCCCCTATCGCACCGTCCCCAACGACCAGAGCCTGCTCGACGTCTCCGACCTTGTCTTCGTCGACGCCCCCGGCACCGGCTTCAGCCGCGTTGCCGGCGAGGACAAGGCAAAGGCGTGGTACGGCGTCGACCAGGACATTCACGCCTTCACCGTCTTCGTGCGCGATTTCCTGTCGAAATACGGCCGCTGGAAATCGCCCAAATACTTGTATGGCGAAAGCTATGGGACGATGCGCGCCGCGGGGATGACGCTGGCGTTGCAACGGCAGGACATCGACCTCAACGGCGTGATCCTGCTCTCCGACATC